>Ga0187878_1000123_pt1 | contig 91434 bp, 143 predicted proteins | sample June2016WEW_17_1_FD_132979 | JGI IMG/M metagenome (GOLD analysis project Ga0187878, IMG submission 132979) | Peatland microbial communities from SPRUCE experiment site at the Marcell Experimental Forest, Minnesota, USA - June2016WEW_17_150 | ecosystem: Environmental > Terrestrial > Soil >... | reverse complement strand
GACATCGTTCCTCTCAACGGAGCCATTGGAATCTGGCACTTAGACGAGGGAACGGGAACATCCACTTATGATGCTAGTAAGTATGCCCGCACCGGAACGTTGGTTCACACTCCAACGTGGGTGACTGGTAGATTCGGAAAGGCGTTACAATTTGTGGCCGCAAGCAATCAATACGTCTCATTTTCCGATTCAAATTTGCCTACTGGTTCTGCCGCAAGAAGTATGTTTGCGTGGGTTTACTTGACGGCCTACCCACCCGCAGGAAATCCGGCAGTCTTTGGATACGGAACGTATGGCACCAACCACAGTGTCTATCTGTTGCTCTATGGCTCGGGTGCTCTCCAATTTTATGCAGATGGCAACGATTGGAGAACAGCCGCAACTGTGCCTTTGAACACTTGGACTTTGGTTGGATTCACTTACGTGGCGAGTGCCACAACAGTCACGATTTACATTGGGTCAACTGGTTACACAGGCTCTCTTAGTGGTGGAATCGCACTGAATACAACTCTCACCGGAACGGGCATGATAGGAACCGACCCTAGTTCTGACCCATTCGGTGGCACCATAGACGAAGTTCGTTTCTACAATCGTGCGCTCTCAGCCGCAGAAGTGGCCCAACTCGCCAGCGAAGGTGCTCAAACTGGAGATTACGTTGTAGAGAGTTATGTAGACCTCACCAACATGGTGAGTGGAGATAGTTCAACCATTACAGAATACGTCTCTGCGGATGGCGTGAACTCGGAAATATACAAACAGGACATTCTCACTGGTGCTCTGACGGCCCCTGTCTATCGTTTCCATAGTAAACTCACCAACAAGAGCCAACTCTATCGTGTCACACTCGACCAAACTGTGGGCACAGGAAAGAGTTATCCTGTCACTTCAATAATGCAAGTGATGTCCTCGTGACAGTCGTAGTAGGCTCAAAAACCGACCAGAACCTCACTATTGGTGGTGATATTCTCTCTAATATCGTAGGGCTTTGGCATTTTGATGAAGGAACAGGAATTTATGCTTACGATACCAGTGGTCAGGGTAATATAGGAACTCTTGGTTCTACTCATTCTTTGCCAACTTGGACAACGGGAAAGTTTGGAAACGCACTAAACTTCACAAGTGGTGCTGGTAATGGTTGCTCAGTTGATTTAGCGGGAGTCGCTTCGGGCACAAGTTTCACAATTTCAGCATGGATAAACCCAATTCTAAGGAGTGCTTGGTCTGGTATAGTAACCCAAGATAGTAGCAATGGATTCTTCGTTTCACCAACAAATCATCTTGCTTACTATAGAAGTAGCGGTGGTGATGTTCTTGAGTCGAGTCATACGTTTACTAATGGTCAATGGTCTTTTGTTACTATGGTCTCTGATTCTTCCAACATAACCCTTTACATAAATGGTTCATCAGATGGCACAACGGTCTATTCTACTGCATCAATGAATTGTTTAATGATTGGAAACGACAATGGTAATAAGTGGTATCAAGGAACTATGGATGATGTTCGTATCTACACTCGTGCTCTTTCATCTACTGAAGTAGCGGAACTCTATAATCAGAGTGTTGTTATTAACAACGAGAATGACATCATAGACATTGTGCCTCTTTCTGGTTTGGTTGGATGTTGGCACTTTGATGAAGGGACGAGCACGACTGCTCATGACGCAAGTATATCTGGAGCCACAGGAACACTTTACAATAATACGGGAGGAACCGTAGGATGGGATGTAGGTAAACTTGGCTATTGTGCTCTGTTCACCTATACTGGCCCAAACAATCCTGCTTACATTCAAACCTCAGACCCGTCTGGCACTCTTAGATATGTAACCAATCCAATAACTATAGCCGTCTGGGTTAAGGTTAGAACTCCGGGCAGTTATATGCCAATTATACAACGCACAGGTGCTACTGGTAATAACGGATTTTACTATGATGGTGTGAACCATCTTATTTACTTTGAGGCAGGTGCTTATGCAGATGGCTTCGATTACAGTGTTTCCAAGAATTTGAATGATTCTGCATGGCATTACATTGAGGCTTCTTACGATGCACCCGCAATTAATCAGGCAGGAACAGTTAGAATCTATTGTGATGGTATCTTACTTCTAAGTCAGGGGTCGGTAACAGTTACGAGTTATGCGGATACCATAGGTAATGACTGGCATATAGGGATTTGTTGGGGTGGTGCTCCGGGATGGGATGGATGGATTGATGAAGCAAGGATTTACAATCGTGCTCTAAGTGATGGTGGAGTATCTGTAGGACAGTCTGCCACTGGTGAAATAGCCCAACTCTACAATGAGGGTCTTGAGAGAGGCGACTTCATGATGGAAGGGCTTCTCGACCTTCGCAATATGCTTGCCGGAGACACGACAGTTATTACGGAGTATATGGCGATTGACAATTCTAACTCTCATATCTATCAGCAAACTACCTACTCTGGAGCACAGGTGGCTTCTCTTGTGAGGTTCCACGGTAAGATATACTACAAGAAGAATCTCTACAAGGTCACTCTCAAGCAAACTGCCGGAACAGGTAAGAGTTATCCAGTGACCTCTCTAATGCAGGTGATTAACTATTGACAATCTCGGTTGCCTCTAAGACCGACCAGAATCTCACTAATGGAACGGCTCTTACCTATGGTCTTGTCGGGATGTGGCACTTGGATGAAGGAACGGGGGCTACCACTTATGATGCTAGTGGACAGGGCAGAACAGGAACTCTTTTCAATACACCAACATGGGTTCAAGGTGTGTATGGAAGGGCGTTGCACTTTGTCACGGCAAGCGACCAAGGAGTTCAAACTCTCTCACTTGCGTTCACTAACTCGGCAATATCTTTCAGTTTTTGGATTAACACAGATGCTCCGGGGGGTCAAGTAATCATTGGTGATGCGAGTCAATCGGGCACAGTTGGATATGTTCTGATTCATCTTAGTGGAAATGATTTGATTTACCAATATGCCAACGGAGTCAATCCTGTTTGGGCTGGTTCTTCCAATTTCTTTGGGTCAAGTGGTGAATACTATGATACTTGGGTTCATGTGACTATTGTAGCAGATTACTCTGCCAATACAATCGCTTTCTATCGTAATGGAGCACCTTATTCTTCGGCTGGTATGACAACACCAGTCTATCCATCAACCAATCGGGCTTACTATCTTGGAACGTATGCTACTGGTTACGGAAATGGGATAACTGGCACTTTAGACGAGGTTCGTTTCTACAATCGTGGTCTATCTGTTACCGAGGCAGCACAACTCTACAACGAGGGTGCTCCTTCTGTCATCATCAACAATGAAACTGACATTGTAGATATTGTGCCCTTAAGTGGGGCTGTAGGAATCTGGCACTTTGATGAGGGAACAGGAACATATGCTTACGATTCAAGTCTATATGCTAATACAGGGACACTTGGAGGTTCACCAGTATGGACAATAGGAAAATTTGGTAACGCACTAAACTTCAGTGGCTCAAATTATGTGACTGTGCCATATTCTCCAAGTCTCAGTGTTTCACAAATAACACTATCTCTTTGGATTAAACGTGCTCGAAGCGGAACAAGAGAAATCTTCATTGGAAAGGCAAATGGTAGTGGGCCGGGAACTTCGCCTTATTGGATAGAGTTTACTGTTGGTGATGATGTTCTTATGCTCCTTGGAGATGGAAGTCATGATAAATCAGTATATGGCCCTGCTACTATTTCTGATACCAATTGGCACTTCATAGTTGGAACTTTTAATGGGTCTACCGAAACGTTGTATCTCGATGGTGTTGCAGGAACCCCGTTATCGTGGTCTGGAACAATATATCAGGACACAACAAGTCTTGGAATTGGGAGATTAGGCACTTATGGTGGTCTCATGTTTGATGGCACTATTGATGAAGTCCGTCTCTACAACCGTGGTCTTTCAACCACTGAAATAGCACAACTCTATTCTGAAGGCAACCAATCTGGAGACTTCATAGTGGAGAGTTTTCTCGACCTTCGTAACATGGTCTCTGGAGACACGGTGGTTGTTAGAGAATACACGGCTGTTGATGACTCCAACTCCCACATCTACCAACAGGCCACTATCTCTGGAACACAAGTCTCTCCCCTCATCAGGTTCCACGGCAAGACCTTCTACAAGGGCAACCTTTATAGGGTCACGCTTAAGCAGACGGGTGGAACGGGGAAGAGTTACCCCGTCACGACTTCGATGCAAGTGCTCTCATCATAGGACGGCTTTAAATATCGGCACTATCTTATCTAATGTAGTATGGCCAGTCTAGGGAACTTCCTAACTACTCCCTTTCCGAGTGATGAAGCCATCTACGAGCAAATCCCTCCACAGCCAGTAAGTGGAACAGTTGTTAGCGGAATCTCAGCAACAGTCGTAATCCATCAGATAGTGAGTGGGTCAATCGGGAGTGGGTTGGCTGGCGTTACGAAGGTAAGCCATCAAGCAGTAAATGGAGCAATTGGAGATGGGTTAGTTGGCGTTGCAAAAGTAAGTCATCAAGTAGTAAAGGGAGCCATTGGTAATGCCCTCTCTGGTTCCGTCAAGACTAATGACAAGGCAAGCGGGACTATTGGAAGTAGTGCTTCAGGCTCGGTCAAAACCAACGATAAAGTATCTGGGTCTATTGGGGATAGTGCTAGTGGAGCAGTAAAGACCAACGATAAGGTAAGCGGGTCTATAGGAGGTAGTGCTTCTGGAGTAGTGAAGATAACACACCAGACGACAACGGGTGCGATTGGAAGCAATCTAACGGCAAAGACTGTGACCAATGATAAGGTATATGTGAATGTGGGTGCTGGTAGCAGTGCTCTAGGAGAAGTGATAACCAACGATAAAGTTAGTGGAAGTATCGGAGATTCTGCTTCTGGTTCAGTTAAGACCAATGAGAAAGTATCTGGTTCGATTGGAGACAGTGCATCTAGTGTGACCAAGATAACTCACCAAGCAGTGAGAGGTGCTATAGGCGATGCCGCATCTAGTGTTGCGACTATCACACATCAGACAGTAAGTGCGGGAGTTGGTGGAAGCACTTCTGGTAGTGTAAAGACTGGTGATATTATCTCGGCCTCACTAGGTTCTGCTGGTTCTGGAAGCATTAAGACCAATGATAAGGTCTCTGGCTCAATTGGTGACGCTACTTCGAGTGTGGCTAAGATAACCCATCAAGTGGTCATTGGAGCAGTGGGTGATAGTGTTACAGGTGTAGTCAAGACTAATGATAAGGTATCTGGTTCTATAGGAGATGCTATATCTAGTGTTGTAACCATACCTCATCAAACTTCGGTAGGTGAGATTGGAAGCAGCCTCACGGTAAAGACCGTGACTAACGATTTAGTAGCCGGAGCCATAGGCGACTCTGTTAATGGGATAAGTAAGATAACTCATCAGACGGCCAATGGTGCGGTAGGAGACAGTATAAGCGGAGTAACTACAATCCCCCACCAAGCGGTCATTGGCTCTGTTGGAGACTCGGTTAGAGGTCAAGTGGTTACTGATGATGTTGTCTCAGGAAGAATCGGTGACTCTGCTTCTAGTGTGATGACCATCACTCACCAAGAAACAGTAGGAGCCGTTGGTGATACTGCTTCTGGTGTTGCAATCACTCATGATGTGGTCTCTGGTTCAATTGGCGGAAGTATCAGTGGAACATCAAAAATCACTCACCAAGCAGTGGTAGGCGAAATTGGAGATGAGATTACTGGTGTAATGACCATCACTCACCAAGAAGTGATGGGAGAGATTGGTAATTCACTATCAGGAGTCGCAATAACTGGTCTGATGGTTTATGGTTTAATAGGAGCCAATCTGAGCGAGACCTTAAAAATCACTCACCAAGAGGTTGTTGGAGAAGTTGGTGATGCTTTCACACTAGATACTGAGATTACCCACCAAGAAGTGGTTGGTGAGATTGGAGATATGCTGAAGGCGAAGACTGTGACCAATGACTATGTGTATGTTGAGGTCGGTGCTGGTAGCAGTGCTCAAGGAGAGATAATCACTAATGATGTGGTCTCAGGAAGTATCGGTGTCTCGGAGACTGGGGTAGCGATTACAAGTCTTCAAACGTTTGGGACTATCGGTGCTGAATTGATGGCTGTATCGGAGATTACGCATCAAGAGACACAGGGAAGTATAGGTGACAGTCTGAGTCTTGGTGTTATAACCAGTGACTTGGTTAGCGGTAGTATAGGAGCCAATGCACTTGGTGTGGTGATTACGAATGACCTCGTTTCAGGTGCAATCGGTGACTCTCTATTGGCCGTCTCAAAGATTACTCACCAAGAAACAAAGGGAGAAATTGGGTCGAAGGAGGTTGGCACAGTCGTTACCCATGATGTAGTATCTGGTGAGATTGGTGTAAGTGAGAGTGCTGTATCTACCATTACACACCAAACTGTGACTGGTGAAATTGGTGAAAGCCTATTTGGAGCAGTGGTCACTAGAGATATAGTCAAGGGTAGCGTTGGAGTCTCAGAGATAGGAGCAGTCATCACCGCCCAAAAAGTGAAGGGTGAGATTGGTGTAAGCGAACATGGGATACCTATCACTCATGATGTAGTCTCTGGCAAGATTGGAGTAAGTGAGCACGGAATACCCATAACCAGTGATAAGGTCGCTGGTGAAATTGGTGCGAGTGCCGCAGAAACGGTCATCATCAGTCAAGCGGTGGTTGGAGAGATAGGCACTCAGATAACGGCACAGAACATCATCAGCCAAGTGGTAAAGGGTAGTATAGGTGGTCAACTACTTGGCGTGGTTAGAACCAATGATTTGGTCGTAGGAGAGATAGGGGCCTCCCTATTAGGAGTGGTAATAACTCATCAGAAGACGAAGGGTGCAATAGGAGCCAATCTCTTAGCGTCTGTGATTACTAATGATATAGTGCAAGGTTCGTTAGGTATAAGTGCACTAGGCCATGCTACCAAGGTTTCTCGCATCAACGCAAGAGTTAAGGAGATAACGGTGAAAGACCTCATAGTAAAGGCTTTCAAGAAGGGCATCGTGCTCCGAACCAAGTGGCCTGAAGAGGAAGAAGGCAGTCCTTAAATAGCCCACCTTCCTTATCTATCTCATGCCTGCACCCACTGGTGAGGTCTTACAGATAACGGTCAGCGTCATGCCTAAGAAGGTAATGGTTACGAAGACTCTACCCATAGACCTTACCTTCGTGCAAGAGAGCCAAGAGTGAGGCATCTTTAAATAGTCGGTTCACTAAAAGAAAGGTAGGATGCCAACAGGTCTGGTCGTCAAGATACACAATTTCGGCTACATTCTCACGTTCAACGTAAAGAACGCTGATGGGACTGTGAGAGACCTTACTGGTCTGTTTGTTACCCTTTATACCTTCACACAAGAGGAAAGCCCTACTATGCTCTTCTCAGGAGCCTGCTCTAGCACTGCTCCTCAAGCACTTCTTGGAATCTGCACCTACCAAGTCGCAACTGGTAACTTTGACGAGTTAGGAACCTTTGATGCTGAACTCGTAATGACCGACACTCTACCACCCTTACCACCTGTCAACTTAGAAGAGTCAACTGAAACCTTTACAATCAACATCATCGTAGGCCACCCGTAAATGCCCTACCGTCCCTTTCTTGGCTACCCATCTATCTCGCAGTATATCTATACTTGCCTCATGGAACTGAGGTCAAGAGACGAGATTGTGAACACCCTAGTTTCACAGGGTTACACTAAGCGACAGGCCCGAAATCTATACAGGAAGAATCTGATTAGGTTTTTTGACTTTCGGAAGAAGTGGGTTCCTTCGGAATCTTGACTATCCCTAGTCTTATGAGTTCTTTACCTACTGCCCTAGCAAAGTCTACGTTTTCACAGATTAAGTAGATGGCTTTAATCTGGTCTCTACTTAGGACAGAATCATTGGCTGTGATAAGCCCGGCAAAGGCTTTCTTCACTTGGTCGTCTAAGGTGCTCATTTCCTCTCATACACCGGAGTTGTTGAAACCACGGTCTTTCTCTTGGCTAAGAACTCGTCTGTTATCTTCTTACATTCCTCCCAGTTAGGTATCATTTCTGAGTCATCCATCAAATAATCAATAGCCTTCGCAAGTATAAGATAGTTTTCTCCACAAGCACCGATTAAACGATTACAAGAGAAACATAAAATTCCTCGAAGATGATTTGTTCGATGATTGTGGTCAACCTGATGGAACTTGGGATTTACAGGTAATGGTTGGTCACAAATCGCACATAGACCATTTTGTTTTAATTCTATTTCTTTGAATTGGTCAAGAGTAATTCCGTATCTACTCTTTAGATGTGAATTTTTCTTAGATTCAGGATGTTTGCGACCCCATTCTCTTGTATAATCAGTATGATTCATATTTTCATCGTCTTACGCTTCTCTAGAAATTCGTTAATGACTTTTTGTGTATCTGTCCAATTGTATGAATTAATAGTCCAACTTTGCTTTCGTTTCCAAACCTTTTGACCTGTTGTTTTATCTTGCCTTTCTTGCCAAAGGTAAAGTTTACACTGAAGTTTTCCATAAGTCTTAACTAACAAAACTGCTTGCCACCAACCATTACCTTTACTCATGGTTTTCCCTTCTAGAACTACGATGTCACTATCTTCAAATGCAGGATAGTGTTCTTTCTCAGGTGGGGCTGGTGTGCTCATTTTGTCTCACTTGCGACTATTGCTTCTGCTCTGTGTTCGGCTCTCTCACAAAGAACGGACATTTCCTCTACTGCGGCTCTGTGTGCTACAGATTGACTATATCCTTTCTCAATAAGAAAGGTCTCTAAGATTTTCCATATTGGTTCCTTTATCCAATAGCCCTCATAATGGGTTGTTGATGTGCTCATCGCCTACCCATACTCGGCTGACTATATAAACATTTCAGCCTTACGGCTCGGCCCCATACCTACACTATTAAGAAGGATTCCCCAGTGAACCATAGTGTTCAGATTTGTTCTTGCTTATTTGGCATCTTCGACTTCTTCTCCGCCCAGTGAACCCAGAGAGTTGGTGGCTCGCATATAGGGGAGGCGTGCCATAGGCTCGCTATGTTAAGCAGAGTTAATAAGGATTCTGAGAAAGTTCTAAAAACTGAACACTTAAATACTTAGGAAAGGATAGGGTGAGCATGGGTAAGTATACTGGAATAGTGGATAAGGCGATGGAGAGGAGTCTTGTGGAGTTTGCCTCCACTTTACATCCTGACATGAAACCAGCCGAAATCATCGAACTCTATGACCTAGTGGAGAAGGAGCACTGGTTAGCAGAATGCAAGGTCATCCTTATGAGGACGCTCTTCCAAGCCACGTTAGTTGAACAGTTTGCGAAGGAACAGAAAGAGAGTCTGGGCGATATGTCCCAGATGTTCGGGTGATGCGGTGGCAGACGAGTTCGATGCCATTGAGAAATTTGTGGCGAGAACCACAACTATCTTAGCCAATGCTGAACAGTTGCAGACAGCCACTCCAGAGGGTCTGAAGCCCTGTCCTCAGTGTCATGGGTCGGGCTATCTGGTTGATAGAGGAGAGTATTGGAAGACTCTGATACACAATCCGAAAGAGTAGTTAGTTGCCGCTTCCTCTCGTTCTATTGAGATAGTCTATCATCTTAGAGAGCAACTCGGTGTTGTCCTCTACTTTACCAAGTGTTTGATTACAGCGAGTACAAAGCAATCCTCTTAGTTCATTTGTCTTGTGGTTATGGTCTACACACGGTTCTAACTTCTTACCAGAAGAAGTTGTCTTGTTACATTCGCTACCGCATATATCGCATTTATTATTTCTCTCTTGTATCATTCTCTCATACGTCTCTAGAGTTATACCATGTTCTCTTTTGAAGTAAGTATTTCTGTCTATACTTTTCTTCCTCTCTGGATGTTTCTCATACCAGTCGTTCTTCCATCCACGCACACGGTCTCGATTCTTTTTACGATACTCTTTATGGGTTTGTTTGTTCTGTTCTTTATGAGTAGCATTCCATCGTTGATGAGCCGCTTTCATCTTCTCTGGATTTGCTTCTCGCCATGCTTTCATTTTCAAAAGTTGCTCGTCTCTATGTTCAATATACCAGTTTCTACCATATTTTGATTTCCATCCATGTCCTTTGGTCATGGACTATACTAGGCAGTGGTAACTATATAAGTCTTTTTACCGGAATCCATACTTTTACCCATCGCTTCCCCTCGTCCAAACGTCCTCGTTGTAGAACTCCTGTTGTATGTAGTTCTGTCCATAGACGGTTTGGCGGTTCCCGTTAATCATGGCATCAATGTAACCGTGTGAAGCAGGGTTGTTGCTCGTGTAGGTAACTCTCATCTTGAAGACATCTAATCCGAAGAGTTCTAGTTGACCTGTTCCTAATGATTGATGGCTGGCCGCATCTAACACGTTTACTTCAACGGTGGCTGGATAGGGTATATCGAAGGTTATTGTTGCTACGAATGGACTCCATGTTCCATCTGGGGCTTGTGCCTCACCTAGCGGGCCAGAGTTTTCATCGTGGAAGACATAGACTACGGCAGTGTCCGACTGAATCTGAAGCGTCTTATGAGCAGGATTCATGTCTGTTGAGATACGCCAGAATACCGGGTTTTCCTGAGTGCCGAATGCCGAGCCAACTGCCATAATCCTTTAATAGGTGGCCCCGTATATAAACTTGCCATGCAACTTACTTACACCTACGATGGGGAGCCAGAAGTCGCTCTTGTGGTAGACATTCCTAAGATGAGAGAGAAGGAGATTGAACCTAAGGTCGTGTGGAAGACTCGACTTGACCTCTATACGATGATGATGGGTATCTCTCAGGAGAGTAGGGCTAATCCTCAAGCCTATGCCACTCAACTCTTCAAGACCATCAAAAGCCAATACCAGAGTCTCGTTCTGGTAGCAGTGGTCTTCACTATCAAACATGAGAAGGGACGAAGCGTTTTGACCTATACAGAGAAGGATGTGCCCCGACTCTGATAACATTTAAATAGGAAGGAAGGGTATTAAGGCTTAATGCCAGAAACTAAGAAGGAACCTAAGAAGCATAACTACAATGGTTGGCGAAAAGACCATCCAGACTCTCGTGATTTCATCTATCACGCAGGGCAGGATATGAAGAGAGAAGTAAAAAAGGCAGAAGTCGTTGAGACAGGAGCATGGGATGATTTCGTAACTTGGCTCAAGAATAGTTTCTGCCCAAAACCGACACCGCCTCCGACCCCGCCAACTCCAACTCCACCCGTTAATAATCATGTTGACTTGAGGCCACAGGACTCACCAATCGAAGACCAAGGCGATTTAGGAAGTTGCACTGCGAATGCTTGGGCTGGAGCACTTCAGTTCCTCGAAATTAAGGACGGTCTTCAGGAGAAGACAGGGGGACTCAACTTCTCTCGTCTCTTCATCTACTGGAATGAACGGGCTATTGAAGGAACGACTAGCACCGATTCTGGAGCAGAACTTCGTGATGGTGCGTCTACTCTTGCATCACAAGGGTCGTGTTACGAAGCGACATGGGCATACGACATCAGCAAATTTGTCGTCCAACCGCCAGCCAATGCCTATACTGAAGGAACTCAACACGAGATTACCCAATACTTCAGAATCACTACGTTGGCCGATATAAAGGCTTGTCTAGACGCAGGCTTCCCCTTCGTCTTCGGTTTCACCGTCTATAGTAGTTTTGAGTCTGATGTAGTGGCTCAGACTGGTGTAGTCCCGATGCCGGGGCCGAATGAAAGTATCTTGGGTGGTCACGCTGTAATGTGTCTCGGATATGACGATGCCAGCCAAAGATTCATCTGTCGCAACTCATGGGGTAGTTCATGGGGTCAGAAGGGATACTTCACCATTCCGTATGCCTATCTCATCAATTCCAACCTAGCGTCTGACTTCTGGACTGTGAGAAAAGGAATGAATATGCTGGCATAGCATCAAGAATCTTTAAATAGGGTAGGAGAGTAGGGATTGCGATGAAGATAACCATAACGTTGGACGACCACGGATTCATCATGACCACGGCAGAGGTCACGTTTGAGACAAATGAGGTAGCCACGGCTGACCTCTACAACGCCTACGTTACAAAAATACTAGAAAGAGCACGAGAGAGGTTGATGATGAAGTGAGCCAGAATCGTGTGCTTGTTCTGATGGCTGGTGGGTATCCAGTCGAAGCGGTGCAGAAACACCTGTTGGCCGTTAACGGTCTTCGCCTCTTTGAGAGGATTATTGATGCTGTGCCAGCAGATACGGTGTGGATAGTTCACAATCAGTGGAATCAAGGTTGGTGGAACAACTGGCTTCATGAGAATGTAACGACCACTTTCAAGGATAAGAGCATCAGCACCTTTTTAGACCAGCAAGATAGGAATGGTCAGGTCAACAATCCCTCTCTTTGGATGACCAGTGCGTTTCCGGCTCTCTCATCTCATCGAGTCTTCACAGAGGTCATCTTCTCGGCCATTGACTCCTACTTTGAGAACTTCAACTTTATGGATAGGTTGATGGAACAAGAACACGCAATAGTGGTGGCGAAGGGTGATATGCTTGGACGACCTGCTCTAACCCTCGATTGGAAAGGAAAAATCAAGACTCCGCCCTACGTTTGTGGGACGCTTAACGTTCATTCAGAGGGTTGGGTGTTCACAGATATGATGAAGACTACGGTGAAACAACTCTCAAAGTATGGCCAATTCCAAAGAGGAACTATGGGTGATGTTATCTCACTAATGATGCTAAAGGGAACAGTATTCAAGGCGGTCAAGGCCAAGGGTGTATACTTGGATTGTGGGACGGTAGAGGGGCTTCATAAAGCAGAACACTTAAAAGGGCTGGCAACGAAGGGTGTGGTAGTGTAACATGAAAGACCCAAAGAAACTGTTGATTGTTGCCGAACATTGGCATTGTGTTCACGGCCACCGTGGAACAGAACATCCAGAATGTTGGACAAAGTTCGTAGAGAATACTGAAAACGACTTTCGAGTTGGTTACTTCGACATTGAAGCGACCAATTTGGATGCGGACTTCGGTGTTCTTTTGTCTTATGCCTTTAAGGTAAGAGGCAAAGACATTATCTACTCAAATGTAATTGAGCAGAAAGACATAGACGCATTGAGGTTGGACAAGCCTCTCATGGAGAAACTTCTTGTGGATTTGCTCAAGTTCGACATGGTAGTGACCTACTACGGAACGGGTTACGACATTCCCTTCATACGCACTCGTGCTTTGAAGTGGGGCCTAGCCTTTCCAGAGTATGGTTCTGTCATCCATCACGACCTCTACTATGTGGCGAAGTCCAAACTGAAGTTGAGCCGAAACAGACTGGAGAACGTGGGCAACCTCTTGGGCTTGCAAGGGCTTAAGACGCACCTTGACCCAGACATCTGGACTCAAGCACTACTCAGTCCGAAGGCCAGAGACTACATTCAGGAGCACAACAAGCGGGATGTCATCCTTCTGGAGAAGGCCCATGAGAAACTTCTACCCTACATCAAAGGGTTGCGGAGGAGCATATGATAACCTCAGACAATAACAAGCCACACTTTCCAGAGATGAATTACTGTCAGAACCGCAATCACTACATTCAAGACGAGAAGACGAAACGCCTACTTCATAAAAGCGACACTACGGAGATGAGAGAGTGTCTTTTTGAACAATTCAAGATTCAGAAGATTGGGCCGTTCTCCGAGAAGAAGTAGAATCTTTTTATAGGTTGGTTACTAAGGGTCTGGTATGAGCAACACAAACACTGATACCGTCATCTTCAGCGATGAAGATACTGATGGAATGATGGCCACTCGCATCATCCATAATGCCGTTACACAGATGCACCCTAAGGCCACGCATACTGTCATGTGGCAAGACTGGGACATCTTTGGGATGACCGATTCTAATGTCTCAGACATTCTTGACCTGAAGCCAGCAACGGTCTTCATTCTGGACATTGGAAGCGGCATGGATATGTTGAACTATGCCACAGCCTTTTTAGCCAATGGCATCAATACCATCATTCTAGACAACCACCCACCCGACCCTGAAGTGGAAGACCAAGATAATTTTGGCATCTTTGTCAAGATGTTGGAGAACGTGAGGGCTAAGTTTGTCTTTCCCAACCTGCCCTTCTTCTACTACGAATCATCCACCGAAAACTGCACCACTGGTATAGCCTACAACTTTGTCAAGAAGTTCAATTGGCCTTTGGTCAACATGGACAAATGGGCTTTGATAGGATTAGAAGGAGATGTCGCAACCGAGACCAAAGAGGGCGGCCCTCTCTTCCAAGAACTTCTAGACAAGCATCCTTCCATGCGGGGCTTGCTTGCTTCCAAGGCTCTGAATAGCAGTTACGATTGGAGCATCCTAGCGTTTTACGCCCAACTCTTCCACAACCCTAGACGCATGATATACAACAAGGCTCCACCCGTCTGCTATGAAGCGATGAAGGAGATGGAGCAGATTCCTAATTGGCTCGGTTTTTACGAGTATGTCAATAAAGAAGCCGTGGGTGGGTGGACAGTAAGTCCCAATCTTAAGATGCTTCTGGAACTTACCGTAAACTATAGAAAGAACAAGGGAGATGTAGAGAAGCGAGGCAACTATACCCAACTTGACTATCCTGACTTTGGTGTGACCATCATCAGTCATAAGTGGAACATGGGTTCTGCTCTATGTAGTAAGTTGAGCAACGCCAACCATAAGACTTGGTTCGTTATCAACAACATCCCTGAGTATGGGGTTCATGTCTCTGGTAGGGGTGGAAGGGACGGCAAACTCCACATAGGGCGGGTCTTCAGATGTGCCAATCCAGCCATTATGGAAGGTGGTGGCATAAAGCCTGCTGGCTCTGCCAAGACTCATACCAACAACATTGAGGCCATACTCGATGATTTGGTGAGGTCGGTAGAACTCTCTAAGGGATAGAACATGAGCAAATACAACACAGTTAAACTTGTAAGCAAGAATGGAAAGACATACTATCGCTCTATCTGTAAAAGTTGTAAAAGGGGAACATCTCGTAAGCCCTCGGAGTCTTGTTTGTCGCAAGAGCATAAAGGTTATTATGAGATGGTGAAAAGAGGAAGTCAGAACTATAGGAATGCTCACATTGAGGCGGCAAGACTAGATAGTAGACGTTGGCATTTCAAAACAAAGTATGGATTGACGATAGAGGATGTCACGAAGATGATACAGAATCAGCACAATAAGTGTAAAATCTGTGGTGAAGATTTTGTTGGTAAGAAAGAACCATGTGTTGACCACGACCATAAGACCAATAAAGTGCGAGGAATCATTTGTAATCGGTGTAATGTTCTTGTGGGACTGGTAGAATCTGGACTATTACCTAAAGTAATAGATTATCTCAAGTCGGTAGAGGCGAGTAAGACATGAAAATAGGAGAAAGAGTAGAGATAGTAAAGTTGGAGATGGTGTGTGAGACTGATTCAACGGAAGGCCATCCATATGCAGGGGGTCATCTCGAAGGGACTACCAAAGACGGTTCAACGATTTACTTCTACACTTATGTAATGCGGGTGGAACCAAAGAAATGAGTTACTGCCAGAAGTGTATTGACTCAATGGGGAAAGCAGTCGAATTGGAATATCATTGGCTCGATTTTGCTTCAAGCAAACCCGTCCCCGAATCTGAATGCAAATTCTGGGCACATGAAAAATTGAATGGTCTTAAAAAGTTGGCTAATGAGTATAAGCCACAAGATGACCATATTTGTCCTGATGTGATATTAGAGATGATAGGTGAAAAGCAATGAGTCACATCCTGCCCAAGACCCTCACAGAAGAGCCTCTAAAGGCCACCGGAATACACTTGGGAATCAGAGGAGCAGTGACTAGAGACATGACCCAATTTGTTACCGAATATGCTCCAAGCGGCAATCCCATCTTGGATGTGAACGCCATCCTCACTCGACTGGACTCGGCTGGCAAGTTCATAGTCAAGTCCGAAAGTGCTGTGCTCTATGCCACCGATGCGAGGTTCGAGAACGCTCTTACGGCATTCAAGAGGGCCACTCTCATACCCACCGTCTTCCATCGCTTCATGCCCGGTTGTCTCACGAATGCCCAATCCCAATACTACATTGATGCCAATGTGTTGATTGTCTCTGACCCGACCAATGGCATACCAAAGAAGATAGGCGAAGCCATAAGGGGAGACCGAAGGGCCATGAAGGAGGCTGGAGATGTCGGCATTCCAGTGATAGCCATCTGCAACACCAACGCCACCTTCGAGGACGTAGACTTCTGTATCCCGGCTAACAATGCGGGTGCAAAGGCCATTGCCACCATCTTCTATCTCTTGGCTAGGTCTATCCAACTTGAGAAGGGATGGATAAAGCCAGAAGAAGAAATGATTGATTACACGACCAAGAAGCCTCTCAAGATTGAGGACTTCGAGACGAAGATTGAGGAGCCGGAAGAGGACTCTTAGAATCTTTATATAGCACTCCCAACCATACCATTCCGATAGATATGGAGAAAGTATGTGTGACGCACCATGTCACTATCAAGACCACGCAGGACGACCTCGACCATCAGAGGCCAGAGTGCATCGTCTATGAGACGGGTGGCGGACTTGGCGAAATTACTCCAGTCACTTCAGAGTCTCAGACGGCTGAAGAGGGGATGAGATATGAGGAAGGAGTCGTCATGCCCTTTGAGACTGAAGCAGAAAAGCAGGCGAGGTTGAGGGGTCTTGGACTCGGTAAGCCAAAGTCTTCTTGATAGGATAGAGGTGCTTCAGGAAGGAGACCTGATTTTTGCTAGGGTTCCCTCTAAACGATACTCAAACATTTGGCATAATGTCTTCTACAATAAGATTGATAGGATAAGTAGTTGTGATTGTGAGGGTCATTTTTTCAATGGAAAGTGCTACCACGTTACGGCTCTCCTAACTCGGCTTGGGGTTCAGACATAGTTGCAGTCTTTCTATCTACAAGTTCTGTCATCTTGCGTATGATAGAGGCTGCTTCTTCAATGTTCTCCCTTGCAAGTGCGTCTTGGATTTCGGCCAAGTAGTTAATCATCGTATCGCTTTCCATTGAGGTAAGTTCGCCTTCTTCAATTGCTTTTGTGATAGCATCCGTTACTTCGTTTACTATCTTCTGACAGTCTTCCAATTGTTTTGCTCTCTTAGGGTCGGGAATTTGTGGCCTGTCCCATCGTCCTTCGCTCTTCACATCTCTCACATCCTCTGGCCAATCGAACTGCTTCTCTCCGTGGCCCGTCCCACCGCACACTGGACAGGGAATCCATCTATCATTTCTCTTATCGTAGAGACCACCACTGCCAGTGCATTTCGGACAGGCTAGGTAAACTCCGCCCTCTTCCTGTTCTTGGAACAGGTGGCTGTCAGCCGCCAACTCTTCTCCACCACTTTCCTGTTCTATGGTGTTGACCTTCCCACGCTCTGGGTATCTGGGCACGTTCTGGGACTGGTCTAGGGCTAGAGGTTCTACAGTGGTATATTTGCCAGTGGGAATGTTCTGATTGATTCCAGACTGCTCTTTAAGGTCAGGGTATCTAGTCATCTGTCTGCTTGCCCCATCTATGAGAGGCTTGTAGGTTTGGTAGAACTCTTCAGACACAATAGGGGGTTGTAGAAGAGAGAGATAGTTGATGTCTGCCAAATATTGGAAGTGTTCTACGAACTCTTTCCACGAATCAAAAGCCTCTGGCCCTTCCTTCAAGTGCTCTACAATACTGTAGGCTGTTTCTTCATCGGTTTGTCTTGCATATCCTTCGGGTGGAACTACGCCTTCTGGAACATCAATTTGCTCTTCAAGGATGGGCTTCTCTCTATACTTCACGTTGTAATCCCAATCGTATCCTGCCTTTTCTCGGTAGATATATTGCTGGTTGAAGGGGTTGCCCTTCTCAAACTCTTCTACCTTTTCTACATCAGGTATGTCTTCCAAGTCTTCTAGTTCCACTCCCATGTCTTCAGGTGCAACGCCTTCAGCATCATTTAGAGCCTGTAAAAGCATCTCTATCTCTACAACTGCATTAGCATTATTGGCCACAACACTGTCTCTTGCAACGGTAAGTTCGTCTGCAATCATTTGTAGATTCTTAGGGAGAACTCTATCGTAGGCAGTCATATAGTTTACAATCTCCTCTATATCCTCATCTGTTAATTCTTGAGGGTCTTCTGCAACGGCTCTATTTATGGCCATTGTTATTGTTTTTATGAGTTCATCTCTCTCTTTCTCCAATTCTTCTTTGGTCTTACTATCAATCAGCATAGGAAGAGCAGGGTCTATTGGATAACTAATGGTTGTGGTGAAGTTGAAGCCATAGCCATTGTCCAAGTAAATCTCTTTATCGAAGTAGTCTCCTTTGTCTTCTACTTTCTCTGCCGTTCCTTCGCCTACAGAACTGTGTCCGGTCTGTTGGAAGTGCTTGGTCAATTCTGGCTTGGTCTCGAAGAGGCTACCACAATCGCCACACCATATCAGTCTTTCCTTCTCTTCGCCCTTTACAGGTGGAATCGGTATGTCTCCTGTCAACTCTCCTGCACCTACTTCTTCAGCATCATACCCTAACGATTGTAGTCGGGGAACCAATTCCCTATTGATGAATTTTACATTGTCCTGTTTGGGGTCAACTGTGATAAAGTCAATACCATTTTTCTTGGCAAATTCGGCTTTGTATTCGTCATCGAAAGTGACCCTTGGAAAACTACCTTCACTTGGCCCACCTTTATGCCAACCGGGAGAAGTTTCAATGGCAATGTAACTACCATCTTCTAGAAAGATGTCATACTCAATCAGTGGATGACCCGGTTCCCCCTCTCTTATTGTGGAGTGTTCACTTGTTTCAGCATGGTCTATTTCGCTCAACTTCTTTTTATGAGTCCAAGGTATACCAAGTTCATCAAGGTAGGAACCGGGACTCCATTCGTCACGAGTAGGCTCTCCTCTTGTCATTCCTGACTGTGGCCCAAACGTTCCTCCACCTTTGCCACCGGGATGTTTCTGATGCCACTCTTGGATGTGTGGAACTGTTCCCTGTGTCCATTTGGGGTCTGAAGGGTCGAGATAACCCGATGTCGCCTCTTCTGGGCCGGGTGCAACACCAAACATCTCGGTCATGTGTTGCTCTTGTTCTGGGGTCGCATAGATGAAATACTTTCCATCCATTTGCTCTACGTTTTGGACTATCTCCCGACATATCTCACATCCCTCTCCTTCCCATGCTTCGTTGGAGATAATGTCCCAATAGTCTGGATTGATTTGGTCTAGTTCTGGGTCTGCTTCATACTTCCACCAGACATCGCCATAGAAATGGCCTTGTGGCCCTTCATCTTTTTTTTGTCTGGTGAGCGTGTCTCGTTGTTCTTGGTTGTGACTGTGTATCATGTGGTCGTCATACTCTTCAGTTAGCATTATATCACTACAGATAGGACAGGTGGCATATGGAGTCGTCTTACCGTAAGCCTCATCCTTAGACATACAAGTAGAATTAAGGTAGAGGAACTATATAAGGACTTCAGCAGACGGTAATCGGCTCTTGGCCTATGGGGTCTCCAATCTCATACGGTGGTTGACACCAATAGATTGGTGTTGGATAAGTAGGCATAGGTGTTCCTTCACCATTGCACTTTGGGCAGAGATAGGGTCTTCCATCCAAGCCATAGACTATTCCCGTTCCACTACAGACTCGGCAAGGTGGTAATGGCACATACACAGTAGACGAAGATGCGGTTATCATTTAATCCCAGTCCTTGCCCCACTTCTTCTTGTGCTTCTCATACTCCCTTACTACCTCTTTGGAGTTCCAACCAGCATCAGTGAAGAACTTGTTGGCACTCTTTACGATGTCCTGAAGTTCGGCCATACTCTCGTTGAACCAGTTGACTTTCACTTCTAAGCCACCTGCCTGCTTTACAAAGACATCGGCCATCGGTTGCTTGACCTCATACATATAGGTTGGTTTGGTAGGGCTTACCTTCTCAGAGACGCTCATATAGCCAGTGTCTTTTGCCATTACTGTCATTAGGTCAACCGTTGCTGTGAGAGTATCTAGGAACTCGGCTTTGGCCTTTTCCAACTCACTTTCAGGTGCACCCAACGCTTCTGGCCCACCTACTTTTTCCAAAGTGTGTTCTGCTCCCCTCGGAAGTCGCCCACGGTTCCACATTGTGTGTGGCTCTTTTCTCCCTTCTTCTCCCAATGCGGCTGGCCCTTCCTTTCCAACGTTGGGATAGAGTTTCTTCATAAGGCCATCTCGTTCAGCCGTCTCATCTGGCGGCAGGCCGTAGTCCACTTCCTTCTGATTCAGGAAGCGTAGTCTGTTGATTTCTTCAGCATTGGCCTCTTCTTGATGTGGGAACTTGTCTGGATGGTCAATACCCATGTGCTCGGCACGAGCCTCGTAACTTGGGAACTTCAGTGAGCAATACTCACACGGATAGGGCATTGCCTCTTCCATCCTCTTGACCTCTTCCTCAAGGTGGTAAGCCTCATGCTCTTCGCATTCAACACAAACTTCCTCTTTCTTTTTTCCGCCTTCAACTTGATGTTTGATGTAACCGCAGTAAGCGTCAGGCGAGTCTTTATCTTTATTCTTCGCCACACAGTCCTTAAAGTCCTTGTAATCAGCGAATGGCATCTCAAGTAAATAAGGGAGATTGGACTATTTAAAGGTGTTCCTACTTCCGGTTCCTTACGCTCTTCATGGGGATAGCCATCAGTTCGACTCTCTTAGTAAAGTCGTTCAGGCCGTCCTCTTTGGCGTGGATGACCAGCAACTCGTTCAGCCCTACCTTCCTTTGGCCTACGTCCATCTTGAAGTGAGTGCCCTTCGGTTTGATGCCTGTCTTTCTAGTGAGGCGGTCTGCCATATCACTTATGACTTTGCCCTTCTTGTCTACTGTGTTCTTCCAAACAGTCCCTTTGCTGAGTTGCAGTTCCTTCATCGTTGGCGTGAGGATTAACGGATAGACCTCAGTGCCCCATTCTCGGTTGATTTCTGCGTTATACATGAACATACCCCTTCTCCGCACCCTTATTAAAGGTTGTGTTGCGAATGTTTAAATAAGGTGTATACCGTATATCCCTTATGAGGCTATCTGGGGCCAAGGCGAGTGATGGTCATTATGTTTTGCTATTTGAAGGGAACCACGAGGATTGTAAGCACACTAAGCACATTGCAAGAGTTCTTGACTACAACTTCGTCTTTTGTAAGGAGACTAAGGCTCCGATGGCCATCTACTGTGGGTCGGAAGTGGTGGACGATGAGGACGTTGTAACGCTTGTGGGCGAGTTGGCCGAGAAGTATTCTTTGGTGGGTGGGTTGGTGAACAGCCCCTACTTTGATGAGTTGGCTCATGCGTTGTTAGCGGTCAACTCTGTTGAACTAACAACATGACTTGGTATTTCGTGATTTTTGTATCGTTTGATGAATTGACAGCACATACACAAGACTTGCCATTCTCCAAATTTCTTTTCCTTTAGAATTTTAGAATAGAGTGGTGCACTGAAAGGAAGGTTCTTTCTCTTATGACCACCAGCAATATAATCTATTGAAAGACTCTCTATAGCGGTTAGAAGAGGACAATTAGGCTCGTGCATACCATAAGGATTAGCACACTGAGGCGGGTCTGTGCCAGAAACAAAACATAGGGCCTTGTATTTTAGTTTTCTGAACCACTCTATCCAACCTTCTCTTATTCTCTCTCTATTTTGTTCTCGGTAACGTTTCTTTTTTGCTTTGATTTCTGGTAAGTGTTTTGCCACGTTCTTTCGATTGTAGGTATTATGGCACGATTTACAGATGTAGGAATGAGCCTTTTGTTTCGAGAGAAACCAGTTCTCTGACGTAAGTTCAATTTTGCAGACACGACAACGAGACATATGTTGGTATATCCTTTGCTAACATATAAAGATTGTGCTAATTGGCCAAAGCACTCCTCTCTGTAGAGGATGTTAGGATGGAATAAACAGAGCACCTGTATTGACTATTGGAACTTGCTCTCTTGTTATCATGGGGGCACACTTCCGGTTAGGGTATCGTAAACCAGAGTAACCTCGAAACCTATCGTGAATACGGGCTGTCCAAATCTGCTCGGCTGGTCTTTTGGCTCATGAATCTTGAACCACATATAGACGTAGTTATCTGCAAGTTGCACTCCGGGGTTGCCAGTAAGTGTATCCAATCTGGCCATAAGACTTTGCTTTATGGCGTATCTCTGCTCCACGCTCAAGGCCCAACATTCGAGGGTGAAGGGCGTAGTCCACCTACGTCTGAGAGCAGGGATACTGATGAACTTCATCTCTTCTGTCTTTTGGTTGACAATCACTCTTGGCAGTTTGTTTATGGACTTTGGAAAGACGGTTCCTAAGGGCACAACGTTTCCCTTCTCGTCAAAGACGAAACCTTCTAGTAAGTTCTGTAGAAAGAGGATAGGGTCTATCCCGGTTGGCGGTTGAGAGATTAGCACCATTATGGGTCGCCTTCGGGTGGATATTGAACGCCACCGGATATAAGGGTTCCGCCTGTCCCTGTTGTATCGCCTAAGTTAGTTCCATCTCCCGGCTCTCCTGTAAGTGGTAGACGAGCAAGCACCCTTCTGAGGATGGTTTGATAGTAGACGGTATCGCCACCTATCACCTTAGGTATGGAGTTCCTTACTTCCCACTCAATCCCTTGCCATACTACATGGTCTCCCACTTGTGGAGTCACGCAGTAGACCCACATACTGGCGTAGTGATTGGGCAGGAATCCCGGCTCAACATACTCATACTCATCGTTTCTGAGGATGGTGACGAAGGCTACGATGGTTTTGTCGGTGTAGGTGATGATGGGATGCTCGTATGCGTCTTCGCCAACTATTGTCGCAATCCTGTAGGTAATGGGAAGTCCACTCATGTCTATTATCTGCTGGTAACTGAGGTTGATGTAGTCTTTCTCCATTGGTGTTAGAGGAATGGCTCCAGAGGGTGTTCCACAGATTACGGTTGTGCCTCTGTTAATTGAGATGTTGTCTTCGGCATAGGCAAAGTCTGTGATAATCGTAGGTTTGTAACTAATCACACTATCAGTTGCAAGAGCGAAGTCTGTTATACTAATTCCACTTATGAGAGTGGAGACAGAATCGGTTGCAGTTGCACTATCTGTAATTGTGACTAAAGTAGGGGGTGGGGTAAGAGTAATTATTGGGAAGGTTATTCCGCCTACCGGACTGAGGTTGTGTCCCGTTTTATACTCCTCTATCTGGCCGCCTTCTCCGTTAAACAGATAGATGCTGTCGGCTGAAACAGTGCTATTGACTATTTTCATAATGTCGGTCTTTGCGGTAGTATCATCAATTGCATGGGTCGTATTGTAGGCCGCTCCACCAAATATTCTTCCCGCAAAATTAAACCCATTGTCTCCCAAGTTGAAGGGGTTAGTGCCAGAAGAGAAAGGGCCAAAGGGTGCGGCTGGAACTGAGTTCAAAACTGAATATGCTGTCACATCTATGTTATTTGAATTACCTACATCTGTGACATCTGACATTAGTAGAGTTACTGTGTGTGCAACCATATCATAGGCATAGGAATAGAATATCCAATGGTCATTAGAGGCGGCTAAGTTGCCAAATGAAGAATCATGAGTATCCCAACGTATCTCTTTTATGTTGGCAAAACCACTACCAATTTCTTGGAGCCACATATATCCAAGCGTAGTAAGGAACTTCCACGGAACATCACTAGCCGGGGCAACAGGTCTGCGTATTAGGAATTGGAGGGTGAAGGATGTGTTTCCAATTGTGTAAGAGTCTACAGTAGTCGCATTAGTGCCGGGTGTTCCGTCAAAGGCCGCAACCGTGTAATTGGTCAACTATACCACCTAAGAGAAGAACATCTGACCTCCCGTATCCACAAACGGGCTTGGGCTATGGTAGTTGTTGGGGAAACTGAACTCGGACAACATGATGTAGAGTCTCGCCAACTCTCTGATTGCGTTCTCCTTAAGTTCAACGGTTGCCGCTTGCATGGCTCCGAGACGACTGAAACTGATGTCGCCTACTGTTACAGGCATACCAGCAATCACCCAGTTCACGGTCATCGTTTCAATTAGATTGAGAACGGCTCTCCATGTCGCATACTGCTTGGCGAGTCCGTATGAATAAGATTGAGTGAGGTCTCCAAAGAGTGAAGTGGTCTGTTCGTTGGCCTGCTTTACGAAGGTGTTGATGATGTCGGTGCTGGTCGGAATCTGCCAGACCATATACTTGCTAGGGTCAGTGGTGGACTGTTGTAAGCCCAACTGCTTTACGATGTCCTGAGTGTTACAGTAGGGAACCGGAGTGTTAGTGCTCATCCTACTACTGTAAACGCAAGCCTAATATATAACCTTGACTACTCCTATCCTATGGCAGAGGTAAACGCAGAACCAGTTGAAGAGCCTGTGGAGAAGCCAAAGGAACCGGAGATGGCTCCAGAGACGGGCTTGGAAGGTGGAGATGACTTAGACCTCGAAGCCGAAGTGCTCTTTCAGATTGCCCACTACAAAGAAGAGTATGGTGGGCCAGCAAGCATGGCCGACATCGCCTTTGAGATTCAGGAGAAGGATTCTGAACTCCATGACGCAATAATGGATGCTGTGAAGGAAGGAACGCCAAAGGTCAAGCCAGTCGTGAAGAGTCTGATAGACCAAGGATTGGTGGTCGAGACTGAGTATGGCGGTTACATCACCACGCCAGATGGCGATGCGATGATTACGACTCCAGAGACTCAGAGCGAGTTAGGCTCCACTTACGAGAGCGAGAAGCATAAGGGGAATCCGGCTGACGAGACTTCAGAAGAGTATGACCTCGAAGAGCCGAAGGATGAGTCAGGCGTGCCCTTCATGACGGAAGCCTAGATTATTCCAAAGACCTTCAAGAGAACGAGTATCGTGCCCACTGCTGAAATCGTCCCTGTTATCGTTCTCCAGAAGTAGTATCGTCTTTCCTCTCTTTCTCCCTTCATGACGGCATACCTATAGTGGCTAAGTATTTAAGGATTCTTCTCATTTGCTTCTTGACGGGCCTTCCATGCGTCCATTTCTTTCTTCATCTCGGTAAAGAGTCTTAGCACGTTCAGGTCGGTCTTGGTCTTTACGGTGGCTTGCAGAATCTTGAAGGCATTCAAGTCTAGGCCATTGTGGTCGTGAGTGGCAAGAAGCGTCTGCATCCGTTTCAACAACTCATCCTGCCCTTCTGGTGTATTCAGGTTGAGGTCTTCTATAGGGACGAATAGTGTCCGATGTTGCGGCTCACGATGCCTCGTCTTCGGTTGGGGTTCGGCCATTCTCTCACTCGCTCTCGTGTATCTCTAGAATCAGAACCTTCTTATCTCCTCTCTGTTCGACAGTCCATTTACCACGAAGCGGAGTCTTTGCAGTGGCGTTTGGAATGAGTTCTCGAATCAAGTCAGCATTGATGTGAGCAATACGGGTGGTCGCATGAGCCGTGCTAATCAACTTTTTCCATTCCTTTACCAAGATAGCATACTTACCGTTTGCGACCTATATAAAGATTGGGGGAACAGAATCCTTTTATACTTTGGATGCGAGGGGTAAGCCATGAAACGGATTCACACACTGTATATGGCCCATCCCTTCGGAGATAGGCTTCGGCTCCGTAAGGAAGAACTACAGATAGAGAAGAAGACAGGGCTTAAGTTGGTCAATCCTTTCTATGATGTTGAAGGGCGAACCGATGTTAAACGTTTCGACAAGTTATCCAAGAAGGAGAAGTTAAAGGACAAAGCAGAACGACAGAAGTGGTCTAGATGGGGATTGAAAGCCAACGTTCCGAAAGTTGTGGTGGAACGTGACCTTCGAGCCATACGAAAGACCGATGGTGTTGTTGCGTTCTTCACGGACAAAATTTCAGTTGGGACACCGATGGAAGTCTTCTATGCCAGCAAAGTTCTTCATCATCCTGTTTACATCATAATTGAAGATAAGACCAAGATGGGGCATCCGTGGTTGGTGTATTATGCTACAGCCATCTTCACCAGTGTTGATGAGTTCATCGCCTCATTCAATCTGGCAAGGGGGAAGAGCAAATGACTGAATACGAAGAGGTCAAAGACTCAGGAACGAGACAAAAGTTCAAAACGGGAGCAGTGCGAGACATTCAATGTGGTAAGGGACGTTATGACCTTATCTCACCGATAGTTCTCCGAAGGTTGGCCAAGCACTATGAGAACGGGGCACGGAAGTATGGAGACCGCAACTGGGAGAAAGGGATTCCCATTACTCGATTCTTGGACAGTGCTCTACGCCATCTCAACGAATGGAGAGAGGGATATAGAGAGGAAGACCACCTTTCAGCCGCCCTGTGGAACATCGCTTGTATTATCCACACTGAAGAGATGATAGAGAGAGGCTTGCTTCCTAAGGAGTTAGCCGATGGCGTTACGAACTACCTTCCACAACCCAAGCCAGATATGATTGTAACGCCATTTCCAGTCATAGACTTTGGCCCTTACGCAAAAGCAATGGGAAAGATGAAGAAAGAGATACTACAGAATGCTTATAAGGGAAGCAAACGTAAGAAGAAGACATGACCACAACTCTATCCGTGAGTAAGCCAATCCTTGGTCTGTGTATAGGTGTCGTAACTGCACTAGGGGCATTGCTAGGAGCCATACTTCCGGCATATCTCCCTCTAGCCGTTTCAGGGCCAGTCGTTGTCTTTGTAGCGGCTGTCGTAGGTGTAGTAGTCGTATTCCTAACCACAGAAGAGCAGATTGCTCCGGCCTAAGTAGTGAGTAGTTCAGCGTCTTTGCTGATTCTCATCATTTCGTCTGTAGTCCCAGAGTTTCTTCTGTAAGTCTGCTAGATTCTTTACGCTTCCCATCTTCTGTAGGAAGTGGAGGTAGTCCATCTTGCTTACCAGTTTAGGATTCCAAGTTACAGCCCCGCAAATCGGGCAGTGGACAGCCCCCTCTTGAAAGCCATAGATGCCCCACCTGTAGACCGATTGGCATACTAAACACTTCACGAACACATACTTTTCGGTCTCTAGCCCCTGTAGGGCTTCAGAGAAGTCGGGTGGAAGCCAAGCCATTATGTCTCATCTTTGCGTTGTTCTACACGCAACTTGCTCATAAGGTTTGCGAACTCCTCTGGTTTGAGGACAAGAATCTCCTTTTCGTCCATGTTGAAGGCTCGTTTCATGGTAAACTTTATGGCCTCAAAGTTGTTTCCGTGGGCCATCAAATCCCGAATTTGCATGAAGTCAAGCCAAGTAATCTTTCCTCCCCTTCTGTAGAAGCGGTCTTCGTAGTAGTCCACGAGCACGACTGGTACGATGCTTCCAGCGATGGCGAACAGTGACATTGGGATATTGCCCATAGTAAAGAAGACGGCTCCTATCACTATGTCTGAGACGATTGAAACGATGGCAACCCAATCCTGTGGGTGGAGTTTCATTTCTTCTCTTCCCCTTGGAGTCCGGTGAAGTCCAACAAATCGTGAAAGGCCAACAAACACTTAAGCCAGAAGGAAGGCGTTACCAAGCCTCTGAACCAGAACTCATCTGGAATGAGGAAAGTCTCGTCCTTATCCATCAGTCCTTTCGCTTGGAGCAGGGCTATCTCTTCCTTCTCCAATCCGACCTTATCCTTCCCATATTGCATGAGACGGAAAACAAGTTCTCTGTCGGGTTTATCGAGAGCATATGTGGATGAGAATAGGTTTCTCATTACCTCCATGACCTGAGCCTCAGTCTTTGGAACTTCATCTGGAAGACTCATGGCAAGGGTATGTCTCTCTTAGTATTTAAAGATTTGACTACTGTGGGATGCTCATCGTCTTAGCCTTCTCTTGACTTTGGATGAGAAGCATATGGAAACGGTTCCCGTAGTCAATCATGTTCTGGAGACTGTCTATGATATACTCTGGGTCTGGGCCTGCGTCTAGAGAGGTTTCCATCTGTTTTGTGACCTTCTCAAGCAACTCTGTTGCCCAATCCACAATCTCTTTCATTCTGTCTGCGGCTACCTTTCCAGTCTTTTCTATCGCCTCAGGAGTCCCTGTTGGGTCGTCTCCGATTTTGAGAACGGTGTCAATGAGATTGGACATCTCTGTGCTGTAGGTATCTACGTCCTTTTTCCATCTGCCCCAGTCGGGTTGCGGCTCTGGCTCTGGCATGGGTTCTTGTTCAAGATAGGGATATTGCTTGGGTCTTCCAGTTTCGTCAAATTCAGTGGTCTCGGAACCGGGCAGGTCTCCCATTCGTGGTTTGATTGGTTTGTGTTTGAATGGCTCTTTACCTTCAGTCAGAGCCTTTGGAACGGCCTGATAGCCCGGAGTCCAACTCTTATTTCCAAAGTCCATGCTCTGAATGGCAGTCTCTAAACCTTCTAATTCTGACTCAAGACTAGCGATGCCATCATCTTCACTCTTCTCCCAATCTTTGGTGCATTTCTCACACTCCCAAGGCTCGTGACAGTCCAGACATCTGTATTGAGTTTTTGCTTCGTTTATTGGGGTGGTATTGTATGACCCACAATTTGGGCACTTGTGACCAGCCTCGTCCTCTTTCTCTCCTCTTTGTATACCTTCAACAAGACTCGGAATGTCTATAAGCGGTTCTTTCTCTTCTGGCTCTGGCACTGGTTCTGGTCTTGAGGGGTATGACAATTTCATATCAACTCTGTCCTCTGGATAGCCTTCCTCTCCTTTTGCTCCTAATATGTCTTGTTCTCTCTCTTCATCGGTGTGTTCTGCACCCGTCTTATTATGCTCTGTGCAATACTCATCAGAATCGGGAGATGTCATTTGGCGGAGTTCTGAGGTTCTGGATTCAGTCTCAGGGGATGGTTTAGTCCCGCCAGTTTGCACCAAGTCTAGAAGTCTATACATGGTGGTGGCGATGTCGGAAGAGATTAGGTCTGGAGGAAGTTCGTAAACGTCTTCTGTTCCATCCATCCTTTTCACAAGTGCTTTCGCTGTTCCGTTTTTTACTTTCCAATTTGAGGTCATACTAAGGAGTTGGGCATCGGTATTCTCGATTGCTTCTGTCACGTTTGCAGGGTCGCCAAGCAAGCCGAAACGAAATACCCAAGAGTAGCCGGAATGTTTCTTAGATTTCTCATGAGTGGCTGACGCAGAGGAGTCATACTTTTTAAGTATGTCAAGGAAGATGTCCACATTCTTCTTTTGCTCTATCTCGTCTTCGCCCAACCATTCTGTGAAGATGCGATATTCCCATCCGTCCAAAGCAACATTTATTGTATCGTAAGGAGCAGGTGTAGATTGTGCTGTCTCAGGACTTAGTGGTTGGGCCTCTGGTTCTGGAGCAGGAGCACTCGGTTCAATGTAATTCCAAACTGTTGGGTCTCTAGGAATGACTCCTTCATCTGGGGGCTGTGCCATACTAACATGATTAGGGTGAGGGAACTATTTAAAGGTGTTTTCCCACTCTCTCTTAAGGGACGGCCCTTTGTTGGCTAGAGCATGAAGTTCTTGCCGCAAAGCGTCAAATTCGGCAGTATGAGAGATAAACATCTCATCATTCAAGGCCACTTTTGTTCTTAATTGGAAAATCTTGAATACTATCGCAATATGACGTTTCTTCTCGATTACATAAGGAAGAATGGCATGACAAAACTTTCTTGCTCCATCCCAGTTTTCTATTACGATACGACTACTTTGACCCAAAGGATTTTTGGTAGTGGAAGTAGACGAACTAATCCCCCTCTGAGTTAAGAACTCTTCCAATGCTTGTCGAGTTGGTTGATGTGAAGCCGAAATGCTTATCATAAGATGGAAACTCCCCTTATTTTTGAGGAATGTAACACTACCTTCCCCATCAAACAGACCAGCAACGTAAGACCAATCCATATGAGTATTATAATACTCGTCTTATTTAAAGCCTACTAGACGAAGGAAATCCAGTCTTCGGCATTTCCCGATACCGTGGAGCCCTTCTGAAGGTGGAAGCCTATTACAGCGTTGACGAAGGCCATGAGAACGTCATCGGTGGTATCGGGGTTGTGAACCCATATCTTCTTGCCCGTAGTCGTGCTGTTCTCTGGATACTCCGCTAGGAAGTCGCTGATAATCCAGTCTCGTGTTCCTTCATCTACCTCACTGTAGATTCTGAACCTCTCTGGTTTGGTGACGTAATCCATAGCCGTGTCAATGGCCCACGTTCTGTTCACCTTCACAAATCTGCCAAAAGGTGTGTTTTCAATGGTGATGGGTTGGCCCGCTTTGCCACTGCCCAACTCCACTTGCATCACACGATTGCCGAACTCCTTGAAGAGTGTCTGATTCTGGACGAAGCCTGAACCATAGTCTAGCATGGCTAGTCTTATGGGAAAGGTCTTGAGCAGGGTGGCCACTCTGGTAATCTGTTTGGTGAGGTCTGGGTCTTCCACCTTCTCGATGTAGATGGTGTCGAGAGTGTAGATGTCTGGTAACTCCAAGAGGCGGGGACGGATGACGTAGAAGACGGTGTTGGCCTTTGAGACACCCCAATCTACACCAGCCAGTAGCAAATCGTTTGCCGCAAACTGTCCCTTCGTCAAGACCGGACTGAAGAGGGTTCTCATGTAACCGTAGTCAGTTGGTCTGCCAAGACCAGCATAGAATAGCCCCAAGACCTCGTTCATGAACTCCTGTCGTGGCTTCTTCTTGCGTCTGTATTCCATGTCTTCTGGTGTAATCCAGACATTCACAGCGAAATCTTGACTGATGTGGTATCCAGTCCATGCCTTATCGGACTCAGGATTCTCCACTTCCCACACTTGTTTATCCACCTTCCATTCCTTCTTTGTGCTGTTATCCCAGAGATTGGAGAAGTTGGTTCCGGTTAGCAGAGGCGTTCCGATTACCCACAGCCTCTTCAGAGCACTGTGTTGGATGCCCTCTTCTGCGATAGGGACGGAGTTGGCTCTATAGTCTTGGAACTCGTCTAGAATGATGCCATCAGCGTCAATGCTTCTCAAGGTTTTGGTGTCTTCATAGCCTGTCATGAAGTAGAGTTGAGAGTTGCCATAGACAATCCTTCTGACAGCCTGCCCTCTTGTGAGGGCTTGAAGAGTGGGGCTTCGGAGCAGTTGCTTTTGGAACCTATCGTGGCTGAAGTTGTCTGCCTTCTCACCCGAAGATGAAGCGTAGATATACTTTCCCGGCCACTTGAGACCCCAATAGAAGAGCATATTGACAGCATACTCGGAGACTTCCATCTGTCTGCCCTTGACTATGACGATTCGTTTGCTCTCATCTCGGTAGAGTTCTGGAAGCCAAGGCCGCTTCTCGAACCAAGTCTTCTGTTCGGGTGGGGCCTTCTCTGGCAGGGTCACATACTTCTCAACAAATGTAACGGGGTCACTAAGGTCTAACTCTACGTCCTTTGGCTGTATGTCCTTGATTTGACCGAACTCGGTTTCTATGGTCTTAAGGAGCCTTTCGTTCACACTGCTCATGAATGTTTATATAGTTTGGGGTGGTTATAAGTGTTATGACTAAGCGGGTGAAGGTCTTGTATTATGGCCTTATAAGGTGATTGAATGAATCATGAACAAGCCCAACGAATGATAGATGGTTTATGTGAAAAGTATCGTGTTCCCTATATAGGAGTGATGGCCACCAAAATTCACGATGATTTTGAAGCCCAATTTGATATTGGGAAATGTGTCATTGTTGTAAATAGTAATGTTTCAAAACAAACATTGGCTCACGAGTTTTATCATTATCTAACTTATTTGATTTCTATAGCAGAAAGGCTTGACGAAACTTTGGCCGAAGAGTATGGAAACACTTATAAGTGAGTCTGTATTATGGTAATTATATGCCTTATGATAATAAGGAATATTGCAGAGAATGGAGACGTAAAAATAGGGAGCACTGGAACGAATACAATCGAGAATATCGTAAATCACATAGAGAACAACTACAGGCAAAGGAAAGACTTCGGCACATTAAGAGACGAGATAAACAAGAATTTCTCATTATGCGTTTGAAAAAACTTGGTCTCTCTTTAGAAGATTTTGAGACAATGTGGTTAGTTCAAAATGGTCTTTGTGCAATTTGCCAAAAGCCATTGAAAAGAACTCAACATGGATATGGAGTTGACCATAATCATAAAACTGGTAAGGTAAGAGGTTTACTTTGTAATGGTTGCAATACTGGACTTGGGTTTCTCGAAAAAACGGAATGGAAAGCCTTGGCAGATAATTATCTTCTTGCCAACGTTCTCGAAACTACTGATGAACCTTAAACCTCTTCTCAATTATCGTGGAGTTGCATTTGTCGCAGGCTATCTGCTCCACGTTTTGTCCCGCATTCAACTCAAAGGTAAAGAACTCCTTACACTTGAAACAGTAGATTCGGTAGACTCCGTGAGCAACCGTATCTTTGGGAGTTCCATCTTTGTTAGTTGAAACAACTGCTTGGGTGACTGGATTGGAGTCTACGATTGCCCAACTCTGCTCTACGCCATGAGCGTCCTTTCCTATGGTTGCGATTAGCATGAAACGGTTGTTGCTAGGTGGCGAATAGATGAGGTCTTTGATGGGATGCTCCTTCTCTTCGTAGTCTGGGGCCGTAACGTGGTAGATGAAATCTTCCTTTCGGAAGTAAGAGAGTAGAGGGTCGGATTTGACCATTTCACCGAAGTCTTCATCCGTCATCTCAATGAAGGTCTTCTTTCTCTTCTCCACTCTTGGCACGATGTCTCTGAGGATGTTGTTGAAGACCCCGTTCAACCCCTGTTCCACATACTTCAATTCGTCCTGATTTATGCCCTCGTCTTCCTTAAGCAGACGGAGAGCCATCTTCACCTGAGTCCACTGGAAGAGTTCGTCCATGTGCCTCTGAATGCTCTGTTGGACGAGTTGCTTCTCAATGTCGGAAAGTTTGCGAGAATCAGGCAACTCCAGCCAACACCTCTATTTGGTCTGCCACCGTCAATCCTTTCTTCTTTCTTAGTCTGGCCTTGGCCGCATCCACAGCCGCTATAAGTTCGGCATTGGTCATTGAGTTCATCCTCATATAGAACTCGTCTGCGTTGTTAACACCCCAGAGCCTACACATCTCAGAAATGATAGAATGACTCTCCAGACCTAGAAGGATGCCAGTCCTTCGCTGTATCTCACGAGCCTTACCGAAAGCAACTATGGCTATCAGGGTCTTCTCTATCAGGATTCCTATATGCCAATTGTTTTATCACCTCTCTTTACGAGTCTCATGGCAGGGGTATCTGCTTTAACCTATTTAAGCGTTCTCTCTTAAGGTGTTCTATTTGCTTAATACGGTTACAACTGGCACATAACACTTGGTATCCCTTTGGAAAGTTGTGTTTAATGAGCCAATCGTAGAATAGCCATCCAGACCCTACCTTTCCAAGTTTCTTTCTCTCGTCTTGTCCATCATCTCCGATGTGGTCTATCTCAAGAGCACGAATATCACGAGCAATGGGGTCATTGGGAAGATGCAAATGATGGGGGTCTGCACACGCATTCGTTCCATTAGAATAGTATTCGTTGACGATAATTTTGGCTCTTTCTCTGTGTCGTGCATCTCCTTCACGAATCTCCTTTCTATGAGTGTTACCGTAGTCTTTGCGATAGTCTAGAACCTTTTGTGGGTTCTTTTGTCGCCATTCTCTCATTGTTAAGGCATGGCAATTTTTACATCTGAATCCATGTGTTCCTTTTGCAGACCAATTTTCAGGAGTTAACTCAACTCCGCACCTATTACAGTTGACCATACCTTATATGTATATGGAGCGAGTATTTAAGTCTTTTTGCCGAAATATCAAGTTCTAAGTGTGTCCACCCTACATACTACTGCACAGTCGCAACTTTCACACTTGAGTTTCCCTTCGTCTCTGGCTCTAGCATGGGCGTGTCCTCTTGGACACAGTTGGGCTTCCTTCTGGTTCTGGGCTTTGAACTCTTCTTCTTTCATACCACACCCTCTCTCGCCACCCTATTTAAGGGTTTTACATGACCACTGGCTACACAGACAATGCACAAGTCATAGTCTATGGGACACATCCTTTTGCATCCGCAATTGCAGGCACAGAGATGCTGTATGTCGAATCTCATCGGCAACCTATGGACAGAAAGACTTAAAAAGGTTTATGCCATAGGGGTGGTATGGGCAAGAAAGCGACAGCAAATCCGTTGGGAAATGTGCCGACCATAGACGACAAACTGTGCCTCTTCTGTAATGGGAAGGAGTTGGCCACGATAAGTGTTACAGGAATGGGCTATCCAATGGGTGATAAGTGTTGGGATAAGTCTATCAAGAAGAACGTGAATTGGGATGAGAACACCAGCCTCAAGACGCTGAAACACTTATTAAGGTTCGGGCTAAAGGGATAGATGTGCCAGAAGGAACTAGGAAAATCTATGACAAGGAACATGGGGAACTAGGTATGATAGGGCAAAATGCTGTGGTTGTCGCATTGAAAGAGGCAGGAATCGAGGTCTTGGGAGAGGCCGGAAAGACTATTCCTGATAGGTCTCCATTTGACATTTTGTGTTCAATTCATGGGAATCAGAAGAGACTGCAAATAGAGAAGCGTTTTTACGATTTGGACTACTTTTCTACTGTCCATCTTCCCGATGAGTCGCTAAACTTCGACCTCTTGATTGAAATCTCGGAGAGAGTGTTCATAACCTCAGTAGACAAAATCAAGGCTTCTCCGATGGTCGTTGTGCCCAACAAGGCAGGCGGAGATAATGAGAAGTTTTACGATATTCCAAAAGAGGCTTTCCAAATCTTCTCATCTCTGAAAGAGATGTGTGAGTGGTTATGACGCTCTTCCTCAACAAGCAGGAATTTGAGACTCTGAAGGAGTATCTGCCACCCGATACTGTAGTGGACTCTGAGATTGGCACTGACATCATCATTCAGGGCGTGGAGAAGAACAGGATGTATGAGAGGAAAGAACTGAAGGACTTTCTGGCCTCTGTTCATGATGGACGTATCTTTGAACAGTTGAAAGACCTCTCGAACAACAAGGATGCTTATGAGCCTTTCATTATTCTCGAAGGGCTAGGATTCTACGATTGGTCGGTCAAGAAGTGGTTGAGTTTGTCGGACTACTTTAGCCATCATCCAGAGAGGAAGATGGCCTTCTATGAGGTATTGACCGCCTTCCGTGCCTTTGGTGTAGGATTGGTCATCACCACGGATAAGTATGACACCGCCCTCTTTCTCACTCATCAGAACGTGAAGTTGGGCAAGCCTAAGGAGAAGAAAGATTACCCCTTAAGAGAGGGTATGAAGCGTGATTGGACACTTGAACAGAAGAGAGAATATCTGCTAGATGCAATGGGTAGTCAGTTTGCGAAAGCGATAGGAAGTGTTACTCTCAAAGACCTTTTAAACAGTCCTCTCTCAAAGGATGAAATATTGGGCAAACTCCCGAAGACCTATCGAAGTGGGAAAACTATCCCTAAGAAGTATCTTCAGGAGTTTGTTGAGATACTTGGATTTACCTAATGCTGAAAGACCACTTTTCTCCATAAGACTTAAATAGTCTTGTGCCGAAGAATGGGTATGGCAGTTTGCAAGTATTGTGGTGTCTCTCTTACCGAAGATAACTGGTATCCAGCATCCTTTCGCCAGAACTATTATGCGTGTAAGTCATGTCAATGTAAACGAAGCAAAGAGAATTACGCTAGTCGAAAACCCCAAGTGTTGAAACAAAAGAAAGGCTATTACAGACAGAAACGCAAATTCATTCTTGTCGCAAGTCATGAGCGATGGGTGACGAACAAAGAGATTGTTCTGCTTCATTACACCAGAATTTTCGACCCTGATGCTATTGAACCCCATTGTCGAGACATCTTTCATAAACATCTTCCGAATTGTCCTCTAGCCAAAGACATTCGAGCACTTAGCATAGACCACATTGAAGGTGGTGGAAACAAACATTTAAAAGCAATAGGAACCCAAGCAATCTATCCATGGCTCATCAAGAACAACTTTCCAGAGGGATACCAAGTCCTCTGTATGTGTTGTCAATTCATCAAGAGAGCAAAAAATGGTGAGTTAAAACGAGTGTAACTTTTGCTATTACTCATGCCACACGAGCCGACATCCCTGCTTGCATGAAACTCAACATGGCTAGTATGCCAGAGCGTTATCAACCGATGTTTTGGACGACTCACTACAACCAGTTTGGCGATATGTTCTATGTAGCCAAGGTGGATGGCAAGGTGGTGGGCTACGTTATGTGTAGAGAGGAGAAGATTGGCTATATGATGATGGGTCTCGTCATCTCTGTGGCCGTAGATAAGGAGCACCAGAGGCAGGGCATAGGAGAACTTCTGATGCAAGCGGCACATAGAGCGATGAGGATGCGAGGCTTGCCGATGGCCGGACTTCAGGTGCGGAAGAGCAACGAGCCTGCCATTCGGATGTATGAGAAGTTCGGGTATACGGCCAATTTGACCATTCCTCACTACTACCAGAATCCTGATGAAGAAGGACTGTTAATGACTTACGCTCTGTAGAAGACATCTTTAAATAGAAGGGAAGCCCTTATCTTCTTAGAATGCCGACTACATTTCCGCTTATAGCCGCAGGTTGGAGAGCCGCAGTAGGATGGTATCCAGAAGCCATCTATGGGGTTGCTCCTCTCTCTACGTCCAATCCCGGTGGAACCGTCTACAATTGGGTTGGTGCAGTGCAGAATATGAAGGCAACGATAGATAAGAATCCAATCTTTGTCTACAGAATGGATGGGATGACTGATTTTCCTGCCTACCTACTGAAAGGACAGAGAAACGTAGACTTCACCATCACCTATTGGCCACAGGACATTAAAATGCTGATTGACGACATTAACAGTCTTGGAGTCAATACGGTCTCTCACGTTTTCATCATCAAGAATTATGATACACTCCAGACCTATACCGTTACTGGAGCCGTGGCTAATAGTGTGCGGATTAGCGGAAAGACAGGGGGAGCACTCGAAGTCGAAGTCACCTATTGGTGTCAAAACATCATGAATGGGCTTCCTGTTGGCCCTACCTTCCCTACTGACCCCGGCATTGTTGACCCTACCAACATCCCATTCTACTTCTCTCAAGAGAGTGTTCAGGTTCCAACCGGAACTCCACGAGTGCAGGCTTTGACCTTCACTGGCACTATCACCAATAATCTACAGCGTGTGCCTCAGTTTGATACAGACGTTATCAGAAGCATTCCGACTCTGATACGCAAGGCCGATGGCACTATCACAGCCACCTTTGCCACTTTCACTGATGTAGCGAATGAGGTCAACATCTTGAATATTCAAGGCACAACTACAAGTGCAATAGCAACGATACTAACTGACAGCACCAAAAGTTGGACAGTCAATGCCTTTGTTGGCATGACTCTTACTTACTTCACTGGCCCTGCGGCTGGTCAAAAGCAGATAATCTTGTCAAACACTGCAACCACAATAACCACTGCCGCATTTTCACCTGTTCCAACTGTTGGTGGTGGTGATGTATATCTTGTTGATTTGGATATCGCCCCATCTGGTCTGTCTCAACAGGAGATTACTTTGAAACTTGGATACAAGTCTTCTACCGCTACCACCTACTATTTGACCTATACAGGTGCGGTGCTACCTAAGATAGACCTCACCCTACCCATTGCTGACCTAGTTGCTCTGAACTTGGACTGGACTGCCACTGGAGCCACTGTGCACACATAGAACTTGACATTTCGGCAAGAAACCTTATAAAGCCTGCTCACTATACCACTGCTCAGGAGAGTGAAAAAACAAATGACAAGTGGATGGGGATACGGAATCGCCTGTCTGATAGGAGTTGGCATGACGGCACTAGGAACACTCATGGGAAACATTGAAGTGATAATGATAGGAATTGGAGCAATGACCGCAATAATTGTTCCAGTCGCTCTTATGGGCATATATGTGGGTGCGAAAAGAGATGCAGAGATAGGGAAAATTGCAAGAGAAAGAGGAGAAGTCCTTCCTTCTGTTGCAGAGGTCATGCGAGATTACCCCTATCAGAACGTAGTGGCTGGTTCTGCCGCAAGTGAGGTAATGAGACTCAGACAGGAACTAGAGGCGAAAGACTTGAAGAGAATGCTCGATGAGAACGCAAGGGCCATTCGTGGCGAGTAAAACATTTATATAGTCTCTCGCCCTTCTATTGTTTGTGACTACCGACACTAAGGTTCTAAAGATTAAGGGAGTGACCTACACCATCAAGCGTTTTGGCTTTGAAGAGGGTGCTGTCGTGGACGACTTTGTTGATGCCAACCAAAACAAGATTGTGGAACAGCAAGCCCTTACTGTCTTCTATGGGACAGCCGCCCCTAAGTTTGAGTCCATACAAGCGGTGAAAGTGGCGGATAGAGAAGTGGTATTGCATCTTTGGGTTGAGATACGAAGATTCAACCAATACGAAACCAGTTTTTTATCGCTCTTAAAGAACTTACCGTTACAGGAGTTACCACAAGAAAAGACCAAGAAACAGTAAACGAAGCCAAGGCCATTCTGAACAAATACAACAAGTATGTCGTTCTGAAAGTGCTCCAAGACCAGATAGGCATCCCCAGAGAGGAAGCCCTTAAGATGACCAGTCTTGAGATAAGGGAACTCCTTCTAGCCCATGAGTTTACCATTGAAGCCGAGAAGAGGAGACTTGAGAGAGAACAGAAGAAGTTAGGACAGGCGGAAGGCTTAAAAGGCGAGACGTAGACTTATAGAGTAGGATGCCAACTCTGAGTGGGAAAGAGATTATCGACTTAGCAGAAAGTATAGAAGACCTAAAAATGGCACTGGAGCACGAGGCTATTTCGGTTAAAGAATATAATGAAGCACTACACGCACTTTCTGATACTCAGAATGCGGCTATTCAGGGAGTGAAAACGTTTCAGACTGCTATAAAGGATTGGCAGACTATTTTCAATGCTACAGCCGACATGGTATCTGGTAACATTGATGAGTTGGTGGATTTGTATCAGGCTCAAATCAATGTCATTCAGACTCAGAATAAATATACTCAGGCACTTGCTTTGCAGGCAACGGCTGTCAATATCTATGGCAAAGGCTCAGAACAGGCAACGAGAGCAACCACAGCCGCAAGTTATGTTGGTGCTCTCTACACTCAGTCTAAGAAGAACGAGATGGTTGCTCTCAATGACTATGTTACAGCAACAGCCAAGAACTTGGCGACCATTACTTCATCTTTTACTGATGTGATAACCTCTATGAATTTGTTTACTATTTCTTTGGGGTTGGTCGGTGCGAGTGCGGCTGAGAGTAGTGCAAGAATGGCACTTTCAATGATTCCGGTTATTGGTGGCATAGCCGCATTAGGAATTGGGCTATATCAGGCGGCTACAGTTCCCCATGTTGCTGCACCCGGTATGCAAAGCGGTGGCTATGTTCCTAGAACTGGCCCATATACGCTCCATCAGGGCGAGACCGTGGTTCCGAAAGGTGGGACGGCTGGAGCAGGAATGGGCAACGTTCAGATTACCATTAACGCTTCAAGCAATGTGGACTTGGCAAGAGTGAGACAGGAAGTGGAAACGGCTTTGGCTAAGACCCTTCTAGCGGCACAGAGACAAAGAGGTGTGTATTAATCATGTCTAACAAAATCAACTACTTGGTCACATACAACTCAGACATCAATACTCTGCCCACTCCAACCTATCTTGCTCCTCTCAAAGACATCAAATTTCAACGCAACATCGCCCCTTCCGAAGACAATGCAACCATCACTCTCGCTGGAATCCAGAAGATTGATGCGGCTAGAGAGGTCTACATCTATCGTGTTAATTCAGACACAACTACGACTCTCAAGTTCAGAGGAATGACTACAAATCCGACCTATCACGTTGCCGATGATGGACTTGTTACCACCGTTCAGATTGCCAGTCTGTGGTATATGCTTCAGACCCGTCTCTTTCAGATTGCAGGTAAGAGTCCACCGCCACTTCAGCCTAATACCAACCCTTATCTGGTGTATCTCAATCCAACATTGGGTCTGGCTTTTGGCCAACTTTGGGCAGACATCGTTACCTTTGCCTTTCAAGAGTCCTATTCGACTGGGCATCTTCCCCCACTCCACTTGGCTAATTTGGCTGATGATGGAGCAGGGAATATGAATATAGGTGTAATACCCCCATATGTTACTGATTTTGATACTATTGTGGTGAATGATAATATGAATGTTCAATATCAGTCTATCTCTGCTGTGGTGGATAGATTGGTAACATCTGCTCTATTCAATTCCAACCAAGGCAAGCCTTTCCTTGCAGAGTATAGAATGGACATTGGAGACTACCCCACTCCTACTTCTACTATTCCACATCCTGAGTTTGTTACGCCCAAACTACCGACTGTAACTGTGATGCTTTTCGACCCTGTTCATAGTAAGTTGGGCAATGGCAACAACAGAACAGGAATCCATCTCGGAGACAACTCTTATGACCCTATCGGAACACTTCCGTCTGCTCTTGTGTATCCAATGTCTTATGTAGAGTTTGGAGTGACAAACGGATACGAACCTATAGATACTATAATCTTTTCAGAAGGAGATAGCATCGTTTCAATTGACCTCACCTACGACTATTTGGTGATGAACAACAGTTATGTTCTCTCTGGCGGCAGTTTTCAGGGGTCGGATGTGGTGGCTCTTCCGATAGACAATCAGAGAAGCATTGCTGAGTATGGGTTGAAACAGACTAACCAATCCCTTTCCAACGTAGTAGACCAAGGAGAGATTAGTCGCTTTGTAGGGACGAGCATCAACTTCTTCCAGCACCCTATCCCCAACATCGTGATAAAGCCAGACTACGTTTACGCAAGCACCCATACGATGTATCCGGGAGACTATGTTCTGGTAAATGCTCCAAGTCTTGCTAATGTGATGGAAGATAGCAATGGGAATCTTTTGGAAGGTTCTTACGATAGTATAACGACAGGACTCATAACAGCCGCTTTCACTGCTAGAATCAAGACTATAGACATAACGTGGAATCCAGACGATGGTGAGGATATTACACTTACTCTGTCCTTCCCTGTTCAGAATGTTCCGATAGCAGATTGGGATGCCGCCAACTATAATCAAATACATGGGTCTCCCGCAGGAGCAATGCAATTCATGTATACTGTAGTCGAGCCAGCCGCTAAGACTTTGCTTGGAAGGGGGCGACAAGCGGAAGGGGCGGCTACCCATCAGAGTGGTGGTGACTTCATTACCAACAGAAATAATCCTTTCAATGTAAAAGTTGCAGACGAACCGCCAGACCTAATGAGTGGAGTGTGGGTTGCGGATGAGGAGTCTTTGGACATCCCGATTTTTGCCCAGACCACACCTAATACTATGGATGCTATAAGTCTAAGTGGAGCCTCGGTGAAAGGAGACGACATTCTTATCTATCAATTTGGGGTTGAAGTTGATACTCAAACCACTTCTACTGGCAATACATCTGTCACACCAAACGATGTCTATTTGACGGTCATCCAACCAGACGGGATGGCCATATATGATGGAATTCAACCACTCAATCAACTAGCCAACATCCTTTCTCTCATCTCTAAGTCTCATACATCTTTACCGCCTCCACCTCCTCGAACTGATACTTCTGCTCCTTTCTTTTATGACGATGTTGGAAACCCTAACTTGAGTGGAAAGTATGAAATCATACTTCGCAACTCACGAGCACTGCCTTGGTGTCCTACTCCACTCTTCTCGTCTCTTCCCGCACCTACTGTAAGTGGTGGTGTAATAGCAGGGCCAGCGAATAGCCCTTGTTACATATATTGTCCTGTTGATTCTAACAATAATGAGTTTGGTATGTCGTATGAGACCTTTAGTGTCAATTTTGGCACTAACATAAGTCCTGTGCTTGTCACTTGGCCAGCAGTTATAGACCCAACGACAGGGCTTCCTGTCATTCGTTACAACATCTATCGAGGATTTTACGATACTACAAACCTGATTCAAGACCCGCTTCTTTTTGAATACATTACTAATGTGCCTACTCCCTCATTCTCGGATGACTTTCTTACGGCCCCCACATCCAATACCCAACCCTTTGTTCAGTCTCTTACTGCCGCAGGACAGCCAAAAGGATTGAATGTTGCATACACTGGAAATGCTGTTCCTGTTGGCTCATCGTTTGTGGGTGGCGACCAATATTGGTATGTCATAGCGGCATTGAATCCAGAAGGCATCGAGACCGAATATTCCCAAGCAAACACTACATTCAATCTTCCTCTAGACAACACTAACAATAACAGTGTGCCTGAACCTGCTCTTAATGCAGTATCCGAATCGGCTTGGGTTCCGCCTCCGGCTGTTCAAACCATTGAAATCTCTTGGCCAGCCGTTCCGTATGCTCAGAGTTACAATATTTACAGAGCCAATAGTCCAGCCAATCCTTATCCCTCGTCTAATCTCAAGTTGCTTACTACTGTGACTGCTCCAACCACGGTCTTTGAGGACGATGGAACGATTGCAGTTGGAACCCAAACGCCACAGGCTCTCACACAGACTGCTTCTACTAACGCTGTCTATACTGTCTATGTCAACTACTCCTTTCTGTGTGACCCTGCTCACACTAAGATTTACACTAGCGGTGGAACTAGCAATCCTAACAACGCTATTGTATACGACCCCACTCAACGAAGGGTGTATGGAACTCACGGATATGTGGCTCCGTAAGGAACATTTATAAGCCCTCAGACCCTCTAGAATCTTAGTATGGTTCCACCGCCCACGCTTTCAATCGACTTCCAGATAGGCGTAGACAATGCCATGATTCAAGTGCCTCAGAACTACACCGTTCCAGCCAACCCCCCTTCAACACCCAATCCGCCCACTGGCCCTTTAGTTCCTACTAATACTGCTACCGCAACCACCAAAGATAGTGTTACAATCTATCTTTCTGCCATCAAAGGCTTCCATGACACCTTGGCCGTTTCCTTCTTCATACAAAGGATTGATACCATTGTAGACCCAAATTTGAATCCGATTGATGCGACTACTGCCGATTGGCAAGGACAGATAGGTTCAAGTCCTGCTAATTGGATTACAGGCACTTATGATAGTATAGAGAACGGTTGGAAGGGAGCACCCGCTTTTTTCACTCTTACTCCTTCGACTGATACGACCAATCCTCTCCATTATTATGCGGCTATGAACTATCAGACTCTTTGGATAAATCCGTTAGGCACTGGTGGTGCTATTGACCCCAATCACCCACCTTCTTATCAGGTCAACATCTATGCTTTAGATAATTCAGACCCTCTCAATCCCAAGTATGCCGCTTGTAGTTTCACACTTGTAGTCTTACCGAGTGTGACAAATTATGGATTAGGAGTGTATGGAAAAATACTCTCAGACCCAACCAAATCTCCTGACCCTGTAACTAATCCGTTGGTCTTTGCCAATACTGTGAATTTGCTCCCTAATGGGGCTGGCCTTACTCCGCCAAATTTTGCTGTTTTGTATTTCACTTTCTATCCTCTTGAACCCCAATCTACCGCACCAACGGATGTCACCATTACTCTTGGTCAACCAGTCAACGCATTTCAACCAACCGATAACGTAATAGATGTTGCCAATAGCACCATCTACTATAATGGTGTGACTTACGATTTTGGCATTGGTGGTGTTAATCCTGTCTACACAAATCAGATTGTGATACCTTCTGGATTCAGTAGAAACAGTCCGCCTCTTCCTGTCATAATTACTCTTTATGTGGCTCCGGCTATTCCTATAAGTGGAGACTCCACTACCTATCATGGGCTGTTCAAATTGATAGGAACCGATGCAAATGGGGTCACTACTTCAGCATACACAGTGATACAGGTGGTCAATAGTCTTTAGGTGAGATAATGGCTTCAACTATAATACCAATTGGTCTTGAGATAAGGCGGTTGGTTTGGAAAGACGATTCCTTCAAACAAGCCGACCATGAATCTGGTCTGTTTGTAAGCCCCGGTGTTCCTGCTGGAATGCTCGGTTGGTGGGATAACACCACTGACAATGCTATTACCTTCTCCAATACAGCCAGTCCTAGCACAATGACTGGTGGTGTGACCACATATGGAGCCTTTGGTGCTCCTAGTCCAGTCCTTTCAAATGGAGACGAACTCACTCTTCCAAATCAGATTGGTGTTGTTGTGATAGAGAAGGACTTCCCCGTTGCTCTTCCTCATAACACTATAGGTTCTATTCGCCTCAGGGCAAAGAACCTTGGTGTGAGTTCCACTCTTACTATCGAACTTCTAAACTCCGCTTTTGGTGTGATTCTCAGTAAGAACTTTACTTTATCTTCGAGTCTCTATACTCATTACACATATGCGATTTCTCCTGCTTCTGATGTTTGGGGAATTGCCATGTATGCTGATAATGGAGCCGTTATAGACTATGTGGCTCTTGGGTCTGGTGACTACATCAATCAGGGTGGGCAAAGTTTGAACGTTTCTATTCCAAAGAAGACTCAATCTCAGACCATTCCCAACGACATAGACATCATCCAGCAGTTGGGCATTTCGAGCAGGTCTAAGGCAGTAACAATACCGAAGATTACTGTAGCGGCCTATCGGTGGCTAGAGGACAAACTTGTGAGAGCCATTCCTTTGGAACTCGTCACTCCCACCCAACAGGCTACTGGATACCTTAGTGATGTAAAGAGACACAGTGAAGCGGGATGGGTTGGTGTGCCTCTTCCGACTACAGATTCTATTGCTGTCACCGCTACAGGACAGGAGTTGTATGACATCTCCTTCAGTCTGATAAAGGCGGATGGTGAAACAAATATTGATACTACTGCCCCACCTGTTCCAGTGCCAGTGCCCCCAATCATATCTCTTAGCGATTGCCTTGCAATGGCCACAGATGGAACTTACTTCTATGTTTCTACTTATGATACTGGTGCAAGTGTAGGTAATATTTACAAGGTAGATATCTATGGAACTGTTGTTGCTACTTTCAATCAGGGGCTTGGTGGTGGTCTCAATGCCTACAATCTTTGGTATGATGGAGTATATCTCTATGCGGCCTACGATACATTTACCTTTCCCATTCCCCCACCGGAGGTTCCAATTACCGAAATAGACCCAATCACCATGACTCTTGTGGCAACGTATTTTAGTCCTCTTAACACTATGACAGTCCTGACTATAGCGGCTGGTGGCAACGTATATTTCAGCGAGGGCGGATGGCTTTTTGAATATGACCCGACCCTATCTTTTCAAGTGAACACATTTGACCCTCATCAGGTCACTGCTGGAAACGAATCACTATACGATGGAAGTAATATTTGGTGGATTGTCGCTCAATTAGGGACGGTTATGGCCTTTACTCCTCCATTAACTTGGCTTGCGTCTGGTGTTTTTGCCCACTCTGTAGGGGCTTTGGCTTATCTAGATGGCAACGTTTATTGTGGCGATGGTGTGGGTCATGTCTATAAATTGACTCTAAGTGGTGGTGGCAATATTACCCCTACTCTCGTCCTTACGGTTCCGAATGCTCAAGGAATAGTCGGTAGAATGTTGCTCATAGGCAATAAGTTCTATGTTGCGACACGAGGCACTCCTGCTACGGTCTACATTTACAACTATCCCGCTTTCACTTTGGCAACAACCAAGCATCTTCCAGATAGTAAAGTTACTTTTACTGATGCTTACGCTCCCTTTGCAACGGTGCAAATGCTGTCTTACAATGGGACACCTGTGATTCTTTGTGAGGATGGCATCTACAACATAAACGACTTGTAGAGGCTCAATAGAGTTAAATAGAACTTCGCTCCTTCATTACTCGATGACACAGATTACACTTGTGCCTGCTAGTCCTACAGGAACTCCATTGGGAGTTCCGATAAACTTAGAGGTTGTCAGTTTTGATGAGTCGAGAAAGGCCAAACTCAAGACCTATTCACGAGTCCAAGCCTTCTCAGATGTCTCTCTTATAGTGGGTGCTTACAATGCCGAATACAACATGGAGATAGCGGTTCCGCAAGACTTCACTGGTCACGAGGACATCGAAACTCTGCTTGCGGGGATGCAATCACAAGACCAACTTCTAATAGATGTAGAAAGCGTTGGACATCTGGTTAGGATTACACAGATAGGAACGAAACATGAGGGTGGCCAACCCTTCTACTATGTTGTAGATGTGACTATGACCGAGACCTACAATCTCCCTACCTGATTAGAATCCTTATATACTCCGAAGAAGGGATATACCCTATACCTTGAACAAATCGTCTGACCCTAAAGAGTGTAATGCTTGTCATCAGATTAAGCCTCTTACCGACTTCTATTGGACGTTTCACAATGACCGTGGGACATCTTCTCCTCAGTTTGTATGTAAGTCTTGTTCTAAGAAAGTGGTTGCCAAATGGCAAAGTTTTAACCGAGAGAAGGTTTTGGGCTATAAGCGAAAATGGGCAAGAGAGCATCCAGAGAAGGGACGGCTTTATAAGGATAGAAGGGAACGTGACCTTCCTACCGATTTCATTCTAAATAAGTCCTTTGAAGGAGCACATCTTCATCATGTGACTCCATCTGTTGCCATCTACATTCCTTCAAGTCTACATAATGATGTGAGACATAATCTGAGAACGGGATGGAGAATGGATGAGATTAACAATAAAGCAATGGAGTGGTGGCTCCAATGCAAGGGTGTTTAAATTGGACTTAATCACTGTGGCTCTTCTAGTTCTGTTCGGTGCGATTACTCTCATTGATACCCTTCTCCTAGTAGGGTGCTTTGGCATCATCAAAGACCAGAGCAGGAAGATGAGTGTGATAATGGCCAACTACAAGTCTGACTTGGAGATGACTCTTCTCAATGCCCATAATTTCGATTCTTTCATTAAGGAAGTAAATGACCGTATGGAGAAAGAAGGCGATACACCACTACCTACTGCTTACAAGTAATGTTTATAAGAAAGCAATCTTATAGAGATACCGTTGACTACCTATGAGCAGATGAAAGAATATTGGAAAAAGAAGCCAGAGCAGTATGTCAAACATAAGTTACTTCAACAGAAAATCCATCATCAATTGAAGTTTGAAGTTCTTGTCCACTATTCTGGAACCAATCCGCCCCATTGTATGTGTCAAGGCGAAGATTGTTGGCACAAGGGATTATGTCCTGTTCACGATTCACGAGCACTTTCGATTGACCATATTAATGGTGATGGCAAAATACAAAGAGCCAATGTCTATCGAAGTGGGACTGCTCTTTATCGTTGGCTTAAGACCAATAACTATCCCGAAGATGTTCAAGTGCTTTGTATGAGTTGTCAATTTGTGAAAGCATCGGTAAAGAAGGAGATTCGTGCTTCAAGAAACAAGAGTTGTTTGGTCTGATGGCTGAACCTTCTCCTTCTTATACTTGGTCATCTCTTCGATGAGGCCAAGTCTCCACACTATGGGGTCTATCTGGTGACTACAATACCAAGCATAGTCTATCTCACCCTGCTTCACTAGATTGACCAGTTTGGGTATGGCTCCTCTACACATATAGTATTGAACCACACCATACTGAACCATATCGTTGGGAACCCATCCATGTTCCATCGCATCTCGCAAAGCCTTAACGTGTTGTGGGGTGGGCATCTTTCTTATCTTCCCCGTCTTCTCATCCTTCTTCATTTGACCATACTCTGAGACATCCTTCCCCATATGTTTCTCCATAACCAGAAGGGGGTCGTAGAGTCCTTTGTATAAGTTGACTTTCGTATCCTCATAGAACTCAAGCATCTTCTCCTTCGGAACCTTTGTGACTTGGAACCTCTTGATTGCGTCTTGCACGTTCCTCGCCAACTCGCACCAATCTCCACGCAACCCTTCCATGCCAGCCTCTTCAAACTTGTCCACCACTTCACCCTTCTTGTTGACATGGACTATACCATAGTAACGCTTCTTGGTCTTCTCTCCTTTGGCTCCTCTTGGGAATCCGAGCAGCCTCCAATCGTTCTCCAACCCGAACTTGATATTGTCCACGTTGTATGTCCTCTGAATATAAGTGTTCATCAGGTCTCTTATAGTCTCCGCCTCATCGAACTTACCCTTCACGAAGCAAGAGTCCGTATCTATGTAGTAGACCGTATAACCCATACTTCTTAGGAACTCTGCTGTATGGGTAACGATGTCCCTTCCGTGGTAGGTTATAGCATCTGCCACCTCTACGGCCTTAAATCTGTAGTAAGAACTAGCGAAGAGACCATACAGGGCATTGACCGTGATTTTCATAGCCCATCTCTCTACCTCGTCTTTAGCGTTTCGCTTGCCAGCAAGCAGGTCTTTGACGATAGGTTCCACCAACTCGAACCTGTTCAATGGGGCCAACTTATACGCTAGGATGATGTTGGGATATAGGGAGTCTACATCATACTGTAGCACATCCTCAAAGAACCCTTGCTCGAAGACTTCGACCCATGCTCCTGTATATTTTGGCCTCTGCTTATACCCCGACTTACATGGTAATACATAGTTAATCTTATGGGCATACCGCAGAAAGTATTGGTCTAAGACAGGAGTAATGGTGATGGACTTCTTGAGGGGGTGGATTCCGAATATCTGGTCTGGAAAGATATGGCTCTGCTTGGCCAGTTGTGTAGCCACCCCAGTATACCCCTTCTTATCGTCTATCCTATTAGTCATCTCCGCATCCCACAACACCCTCTCCTTTAGTTGCTCTGGCGGTAGGGTGCTGAGTCTGGTATTGACGAAGGGCTTCTGCTCATTGAACAGTCGTCTGCCTACCTTCTCCAACGACCACTGACTTCGGAAGTTCTTTTCCATGAAACGATAGCAGAGGGCTAAGTCTAGGAACCTGACGGAACTGAAGTCGAATTTGATACCCGCAAAGGCCAGTCGTTTGGCGAAGAAAGGAACGTCCCAGAAGTGGGTGTTCCAACCCTTCAACATATGAATCTTGTTCTCCACTATGAAGTCCACTGCCCCCTTAAGAATCTCCTTCTCTATACCAGTCCACGCATACCTCTGGCCCTTATAGACTATGCCTATGGCTGTGATTGGAACGTTGGCCGTCTCTGGGTCGGGCTTGGCTTTCGAGTCGTCTTCTTCTGTGTCCCATGCGGCTTGGTTAGGATAGTCATCGCATACGAACTCATTGTCTGCCATCCAAACTCCAACATACTTTTTGTCGGCTTCATAGATAGGAATGCCCTTCGCCTCTTGGAATGAACGGAACGCCTTTACGTTCATAGGCTGTGGGAAGGTGTATCTCTTCACGCCCTCTCCCGTATCGAAAGTCCTGAAGTCTGTTCTCGTCATCTTGGCTTGCGTCTGAATCTCATACTTGGCCGGGGCGTAACAGTAGGGCATGGGTGTGGGGTCTATGAGTTCGACCTCTCCATTCCTATAGACCTTCATCTTGACCTTCCCGTTCTGTGTGGTATAGGTCGCACTATCGAATGGTATCAATTCCAAACGCCTCTCTTAAGGTAAGTTTTGCAACGATGAAGTCCTCGTATTCTTCTCTCAAGATTCCACAGTCTTTGCAAGTATCAATCTCTAAATTCCACGAGTGCTTACTAGGGCACTTGGCGTGTTTTGCACGAGCAAGTTCCACTTGATTGACTAAGAGATAGAAGGGAATCATTCTGAAATCGCCTCTCTTGAGACATGGATACGGGGCATCCCATACATACAAGTTGGAATCGTTATTGATGCGTAGGTTGTAGAATCCAAGTGTGACCACCACGGTTCTCTGGTCTCATCAAGTTCCTGTTGGTTGGCTAGACTCATCTCATCTCACCAAATACTATTGTGTCTCCATTAGTCAATTTAACGGTCAGCACAAACCAATCGTCAACTACCTTTGAGTTAATCATTACAAAAATTGCTTTGTGTTCATCCAAAAGCAAAGGACGAAATGGTATGAAGGACTCGAACTTCGCTTCTAAAAGTTGTTCCTCATTGGCTAGACTCATTCTCTAATCGCCTCTTGAACTATCTCATATAGTTCTGGGTCGCTCTGTTGGAGAGTATCCAAGTGAGGCGGCTTTAATCCGTTCTCCACGTTTGCCGCATTGTCCACATATTGCTCCACCTTATCAATCACATCCTGACAGGGTTTGAGTTCGTGACAGGCTTTTATGTATTCTGTCACCAAGTCTATGGCCTTCTCTCTATCCAGTTTGAGGATGGATACAGCATAGGGAGCCAGAACCAACCATAGGAGTCTGTTCCGACCATCCGATACAGGATTGAGCAGGAGTTTGGCGATATACTCGTAACTGCCGCCCATGTCTCCGCTTCCGGTGTATTCCCCTTCCGTATGGAATTGGGCCTTGAAGTTGGCTGTATTAAACTTGTCTAAGTTGCTCATGTCTTATTTCTACTCTCCTTTTGATTTCGTTTAGGTTGTCCTTTAGAAGTTGGAGACGAGCCTCTCTATCCAACAACTCTACTGATGACTCTCGTGCCTTTTCCAACTCCTTTTCATTGGCTAATTGAGTCATGCTTCTTTCGCTTCTTTTCTCTCAGCCTTTTGCTCTTCTTTTACATCCTTCAATTCGTCTTTCGATGTCTTGGTGAAGCCCTTGTTGGTGATGAGTAGGTTATACATCTTGCCATAGTCCGGTAGGTTGGGGAACCTTATCACCCAGACCTCTCTCGAACCGTGAGGCGTTTGCTTTGGTTTGAAGCCGTAGAGGACTTTGAGATTGTAACCCACCGCCCCACCACCCTTCTCTACTAACTCCTTTTCAATCATCAGTTTTGTGAAACGGTCTGTTGGGTCGTTGGTGATGTGATTGGTGGTCATGACGTAGATGTTCTTTTTGGTCACTTTGCCCCTCTTGACGACCAACTGTTGAGTGGTGTTCAGGAAGGCTTCCTCAAGTTGTGCTCTGATGCCGAAGTTCTGTCTCCCACCTATTAGGAGTTGGTCGAATGGCGTGGTAAGGGAGTCGAGAACGATGTAACGGATGTCGTGCTCTTCCAGCATCTTGGCGAGTGGCGAATGGTCGGTGTCCACCTTAATGGTCTTGAACTCCAACTTGATGCCCTTCTGTCTGTCGTTTGCCGCTTTCTTGACTTCCTCTTCTCTCTTTGCTCTCGCTTCTGGTGTCTCTCCCTTTATGTCTTTCAGAGGTTTAGGTTCGACTGGTTCTGCCTCAGTAATGATGATTCTGCCATCCACTCCGATGTATCGCATGACCTCTTCCGCATTCGGAAGATACTCCCAATGGACGATAGGTTCGACACCATACTTCTTAGCGAAGACCTTATCCCACCCCTCATGCTCTTCAATCTCGATGGTGAACATGAAGTCAGTAGGCTCTTCGGTGGACAGCCATAGAATTTCGCCCCCCTCTTCTTTGATTATCTTATAGCCCAACTCACGAGAGTAGAGGCTCTTTCCGGCCTGCTTCTTACCGCAGGTTCCCATACAGATGTATGGTATCATGGGTTCGTCTAATTCGAGGAATTTCATAGGCTACCCTTCGTTAGCAGGGTATAAAAGGATTTTATGCTAATCTGTAGGCGTAGTAACCTTTACCAAGGTCAATCTCTTCTCCATTGTAGTCAGAGATGATGGAACCCCTGCCATCTGTTTCCATGATGTGTTTGGCGAGAGCCGCAGTATCAACATTGGCTGTCTCCTTAAAGGCTTCGTGGCCATACTCGCTGATGAACCACTGGATAACGTCTCCATCTGGAACCCATTGAGTAGTGAGATAATCCTCGAAGTCCTGTTCTGAGGCGGTATTGGCTCCGGCCATCTCCTCGTCTAGTTTGCTATCGTAGGTTGTAGGGTCGTTGGACGGCTCCTCTCTAGCGGTTTCAATGTAGTTCTGAATGGCTTCAGCCAGAGCACTATCGAAGTCATCTTTGTTCATTATGAAGTCGGGCCAGTCTCCGGGCAACGCATCCATTTCCATCTCGTCAAACAAGTTCTCTGCGTCCTCTTCGGCATATTCATCGGCCTCAGTATCGCTCATGATGAACCACTCTTCACCACCCACATAGACTCTTACATAGGGAGTGGCATCCATGCTCTCAATGTCGTCAATCTCATAGCCAGTGTGATAGAGCAGTTGAATGACAGTCTGAAGGTGGGGCATATCCACATCTGGATAAAGGTCTTCCAATGCCTCTTTTGTCGGCTTCTCAACTGGCTTCTCCGTCTCTGCCATGCTACCATACCCTACGCAATCGGCCTATTTAAAGAATTATGGGTGAGAACAGTTAAATAGGATACTCACGAAGGGTAAGTAGTTGTCCGAAAACAAAGTGCTCAATACGTTTGAGCAAGTCGAACCCATCTATCAGAAGTCGGAGATTGAGAAGACTGACAACGGAATCTTCATTACCGTTGGGGCCAAACTCTATCGGGCCTATCCGACAGTGATAACTCCGCCTATCTACATCGTGGATACCAAGAGTGTTATCCATAGCAAGAAGTCTGCCTTACCTCTCACTGAGATGACTATTAAGGATTTAGATGGGATTTTTGAACTGAAGGAGCAGGGTTACATCATGAATAAGATTCAGAGAGGCGACCCAAGGCTCGAAGAATGGAACGATTTGGGAATGTATGTTTTCGGGACGGACTATCAGTTCAATGACGCTACTCTTGGTAGGTGGCTCGATGTTGTGGCTGACAAACCCACCGAAGAGTATAACAATCTCATCAAGGGCATCATGGAATACAATTGCACAAGAGACCCTGCTCTGGTTTTGGCTAACAGGGCCACCCTGCCAAGAGGCTATGTCATGAGGTATCAGCCTCACGAGTTGCAGATTACCCCGCCCAACACTGGCAAGAGCACCTTCTTCGAGTTGGCTGGTAGACTGATTGATAAGGCCACCAAGAACACCCTTCTAGGGTCGGCCAAGTGGACTGACGACAAGGCTTACGGCTTGTTCCATGAGCAATACTATCCGCTTGCCATAGACCAGATTGAGAGCCAGACGGTAGAGAACATGGCAGGATTCTTGTTGGGCTTTCTGGAATCGGGAAGGGCAACGGTGGCTGGCGGTGGCACAACACTATCGGTGACAGGTGCGTGTCCCTTTGTAGTGACGGCCAATCCTCTCGCTCTACAGGGAACTCATGTCTCCGTCTTCAGAGATATTCTCGGCTTCCTTTGCAGAAATAGTTACGCAATGGGGAGACGGTTTGGGATTCTCGCATATGGAGACTATGCTCCGCTACAAGATATGGGATACGACAGCGATTTGCACAAGGGATTGATTGATGACTATCGGGCCTTAGAAGAGAGGATAACCCTGACTCTGAGGAAGTTCTGGTTCAATCACAAGGTTCGGGACTTTTGCAATACACCTGTCTATGAGAGAGGGCTTTTTGAGGAGATTGAGAATTGTGAGATAATAGAAGTCTCATCCTTTCTCAAAGCCCACTACGCTCACTCCTTCCCTCACATTCGGGGTGGGGCTTTGAATTGTGCTCTGGTGGACAATCTGCCAAGATTGGCCGCAGTGGAGGTTCTGATGGTGGGCGACTTGGAGAAGATTGTGGACGATGTAATTGAACAGGCTCAGACTTATGTGGAACAAATAAAGGCCATGAATCTTGACTCAATCAAATATGCCATTACTTAGTCTGGCGAAAGCCTATTGGGACAGAGACCTGCCTCAGATTCCGGCAGACGTAGGGTTGTATAGATACCATGTGAGCACAATCAGCGAATATTATAGTTATGTATTAGATAGATTGATTGGGGTTGAAGATGCCTACTTCCCATTCTATGCCCCTCTTAAGACCAAAGAGTGGCCACAAGAGCAGAAGGATGCAGTGGTGATTAACCGACTCTTTGTAGACATAGATGTGAAAGATGGTGATACCTTCACCAGTGTCTTGGAGAAGGCAAAGTTCTTTGGCACTCGGTTCTGGAACAACGTGGATATGTTCTTCAGTGCGGGTAAGGGTTTCCACTTCTACATCTACATCACTCCCGCTACCTACAAAGAGTTGCGTGAGTATCGGGACGAACTCTATTGGAACCTAGCCACTTGGCTTCAGTATCTTCACGATAAGCGAGTCTTCATAAGTCTGGACAGGATTTGTCGCATCACCCTCACCAAGCACTCGGTTGACCCTGAGCATCCTACCCCTGTGCGATGGAAAATCCCAGTAGACCCTACTCTCTCACTTCAAGAGATTCTGAGACGGAGCCAATATCCAGAGAACTACGTCAATGAGTTCTATCAACTCTACCAGCGTAAACCGACTCCGATAGATTGGAAAGTCTTTCTGAAGTCGCCTCATGAATTGCTGTAGGACAGCACCTTTAAATAGTTCCCAACCCTATAAAGACTTGATATAGGATGAGTTACAAACTGAGTTGGCCAGCCCTGCTTCAGAAGGCCGAAGAGGATGTCTCTAAGGCCGAAGAGTTCTACAGTCGGGACGACCCTATGACTGAGATTGATAAGGTAAGGGGGACTGAGATGGCCTACTACGAGAAGGCTGAAGATGCTCTCAGAAAAGCCGAAGAGTGTCTTACTCCTAACAGTAAGGTCTCACCCACCGAGCCTATTGAGGTAAGCAGAAGTGAGGATGAGGAATCAGGCCATCCGTGTCCAGTCTGTGGAAACAAACTACCTTCTGACCCCGAAAAGAGGAGTCATCATGTAAGTCAACACCAAGCCGAGACTGGAGAGTTTGCAACTAAAAGGACACCGTTCACTGCTCCAGAAGACATACCCATGCGAGAGGAAGAGGGCAAGTGTGTATGTGGTCATGTAGAAGGTTATCATCAAGAAGATGGTTGTCATGCACCCACCTCTTATTTTCCCGGTGCGGCAGATTGCCCTTGTAAGACTTATCAAGAAGCAAGTAAAGGGGAAGAGGAAGCACCGCTTGATGCTAAGATGGTCAAGTCGGTCTTGACTGATGCTTTAACTGATGCAACCAATCTCGTTCAGGGAATCGAGAGTTATTTGGCCACTATCGAAGACTTGGACTTCGAGGACATAGATAGTGCGATTGAGGTCGTCAACAGTATCATGACAGCACTAAAGGAGGCAAAGGAGATGGGCTTCCCAACGCCAGAAGAGACAGTCGAAGAACCACCCGAAGAGACTATCCATATGGCCTCGCCAAGAGAGTATATGAGAAGTCTGACTTCGCCCACTCCCTCAGAGCCAACGCCAGAGAAGGGTGAAGCGTGATGGCTGAGAATGGTTCAACCACACGAGATTTGTTACTTCAACTGAATGATAAGTTGACTGATTTCATTGCTGAGAGCAAAGCCGATAGAGCCACACTTGGAGTGAAGATAGACTCGATTAAAGAGAGTTGTGCCATTATGAATCACAACAGCACTGTCTTGGCAGAGCGTGTTGGTGTTCTCGAAAGAGGAGTGCAGAAGGGCACAGACTACAGGGACTTTACGATTAAACTCTTCGCTACCATAGGCGGAGTAATTGCGTCTGGTGCGGCCTTAGCAACGATACTCTACTTCTTGCACGTTCTTATTTAAAAGGGGGAAGGAATCAGGGACTAATCCCTGAGTCCCTTTACGGTTTCTTCCGTGTGACGGTGTAACCTATGACGATACCACAGCCGCCAGCCACCAATACCCAAAGCCATACTAGGAACGGAAGTCCTAAGATGGGGAAGTTGCCAGTGGGCGGAGGAGTGGTTAGTGGTGTGTGAGTGACAGTTTGTGTGACTGTGTGTGTTACGGTTCCAGTCGGCCCCTGTTCTGTCGTTGTTATCGTTGGGCCTTGTGCCGTTACTGTGGTCGGTTGGGTGTTAGTCTGAGTTGTGGTCTGAGTAACAGTGTTCGGGTTCGGTAGAGTCGTTGTTATCACTTGAGTAACAAATCCAATACCAAACTCTGTTGTTGTTTCTGTAACAGTCTGAGTCGTTACTACAGGAACAACTTGTGTGTTAGTCTCTGTTACTGTCTCAGTCACATTCTGACCCTCACCAGTTACCGTGTTAGTTACGGTTGTTGTCTCAGTTTGCGTTACACTCTGAGTCTGGACTTCGGTGCTAGTCTGTGTAAGAGTCTGTGTAGTAGTGACCGGAAGGGTCTCTGTTTCAGTTGTAGTGACACTTTGCGTTTCTGTAGAAGTTTGTGTGTTTGTCACTGTATTTGCTGGAAGGGTTGTTGTAGCGGTCTTAGTTGTTGTTGGGCCAGTAACGGTGCTCGTCACTGTAGTCGGCATCGTCTTAGTTGTAGTGGTAGGCGAAGTTACTGTGGTTGTGGTCGTGCCCTTCGTTGGCACATTCACATTCAGATTCCAACACCAACCAGTGAGACTAGGAATTGTGAATGGGTCTCCTTGCACAACATGATAAATTCCGTTTGCTGATACGGATGCTGTGCCAAGGTTAGTGTCTGATGGATAGGTTTCGCTACAGGTTCCGTTCCATGCCAACACTACTGGTATCATGATGGCCAGAACAAGTAGAGTTGCGACTATGAGTGAAGGAAGAACTCGTGTTGCTGTCTTTCTGGATATGTTCATCGGCTACCCTTAGTGAGCAACCTATATAAAGATTCTAAGCAAAATCCTAACTAAACCAGACAATCAGCCTTACGTTCTCTCCGCCATACTGTGAGGCAAAGTTCTTAATGAGATTGAAGACGGTGGCCCATCCCTTCTTCGGTCTTGTAACGCTGAAGACCTCTTCTATCTCATCCGAGCCTATCCACGAGTCGTTGTAATGAAGGATGCCCATTTCCTTCAAGAGAGTCTCAGTCATGAAAGACCTGTCGGCTGGCACTTCTCGTCTGGCGGCTATAGGCTTCAGCCCCTTATCATTGTCTACATCGAAGAGTGGCCCCGTAACCTCTGGAACTGCTTCAACCAACGCTTCAATGTTGACAACTCCATCCCACCACCCACTGGTGGTTCTTCTAATTTCAATAACACCCCATGTTTTCTTTGGCAACACATTTCCTTAGAGAGTGACCTATATAAAGATATAGGCTAGGTTAGAAAAAAACCGTGTTGGCGTAGATTTCCTTACGCCAACATCCTGCGTATGAAAGAGGTCGCAAAGCCAGCCAATGCTCCTAGCGGTGCTAGGGCTACAAAGGCAGGCTGAACGATTGCCGATGAGAGAACGGGCACTCCACTGAATAGTGAAATGACCCATGCTATCACTGCTCCAACGATGCCCCCTGCGGCTGTTGCCAACAGAGTAACACCAAGGAACTTGGCCTCTTCCTTCAGATATTTCCCAACGTCTGAGAGGGCTACCATACCCCCTTTTCACATTCATACCTATTAAACATTGCGTTTAGGGGGTATACTATACCCCCAATCACGCTTCATTCACACGGCAAGTATGGGTGTCATACATCTGATGGTTCGCACACACCCTATGGTAGCAGACTATTTAAAGATTATGCTATCCAATTAGCCTTCTCTCGTTGCAGTGTAGATGGAACGGTATCTGAAGACGAAGTGGCTGTTTTTTGGTTGAATACTCTTCCGGTATGTCAGGTCTGCCCTTAATCCCTAGCCCTTTCACGAGGTCTTCAACGGGCCAAACGTCTTCTACGATGTTCAACTCCACGTTGTCCACCGTATTGGACATGAGGTTGAGGGTAGTCCTGTCCGATTCCTCGCCCCGATACCAGATGAAGCCTAGCCCTTCGGCCAGCATATCCATGTCTTCCTGCTCGAAGTTGTCGCTTATCTCCTCTCCGTAGTCTCCTTCGGCTGTGAAGGGGGTCTTGAAGAAGAAGTTGATAGACTTGTCCTGTCCCACGACCACCATGACCTTCTCGTTTTCATCGCCCAAGTAACCAGAGACATCGCCAGTGCTGGCCGTTGGAGTTACGGGGTGCATATGGACTGTTCCAATGAGAGACTCCCCTTCATGGAGTTGCTCGTTAGGCTCCAGCACTATCTCCCTGTCCTTCCCAAACTGCTCTCCCACTACACCTAGTTCACCATGCTTGGCAACTATGAGGAAGCCACCCGCTTCATTGTCATTACTCACGGAGTATTCAATCATCATCATCAGGTCGTTGTAGAGCCTCTCAGGTATCTCAATCTTGTCTGGAACCTCTAGCCCTTCGGTTGTGACTGGCTTACCGTCAAAAGGCTTCTTCTCGTCCTCGTCCTCACCCGGCTCTACTGGCTCTGGAATCTCAGGGTCAGTGTCCAACTCTCTATCAGGATTGCTAGGGTCTGGTTCCTGTTTCTCCATAACATCGGTTTTACAGTTAGAACAGTATATCTCACCCTTTTCTATCTCTTCTACTGAAAGCAAGTCTCCACATTCTTGACAAACATCACTAGGGGCTGGCTCTTCCGTCTTTAGTGGCATATACTCATGGTCGTCTATAGTCCAATGATTTTCCCACGGTTGGTCGCAAAGTGCACATGGCCCTTTGGGTTGCTCTTCATTGAACTTCTCGATGTTAGGATAGTTCGGCTGGCCCTGCTTCGGTGCTGGCTGTTGGGGCGATGCAGGTGCGTAAGGCGGTTGCATACTAAGGAGATAAGAGTGACGGGACTATTTAAAGGTGTTCAGAAAAGGGGAAGACCCGAACCTCAGTGTGTAGGTTCAGGTCTCAGCGTAAATACGGTTGTCTGGTTGTTGTCTAGGAAGTGCTTGTCCACAAGAGGCAGAACGTCATCCAACTTCAACTTGAGGTTGTTCTCAACGTGGTTCTTCAGTTGGGCATCTGTCACCGTCTTCATGATGGTCATCCAAGTGTTGAACGCTTTGAGTTTGGCTTCGGGGATGGTTGGGACGGGTGGAGCAGGTGGAGACGCTTGAGTAGGTGCTGTGGCAGTCGGAGTCAACGGTATTTGGGCGGCTTCTGCCAACGTAGATTTGGTGATTATCTCTGCGAGAGGTTCCACTTCTGCGTCTCTTATGTCTGAGACAACAGTCATGTCTCTCACCATGATTACGGGGGTCTTCCCTACCACCTGTCCATTCTGCTTTTGGTCGGTCATCTTTTGCACTCTTCCTTTGATGTTGACAACCTTCGCCAAGTATTCGTTTCCGTCTTCTATCTTGTAGGCGAAGGGTGGGAAGTCGAGAATGGCCTTTGTCTTTTCGTCTCCACCTAGCAGTGTCCACTTGGTCAGTTTGGTTGCGACTCTCTGTGTATGGCACTTGACATCGGTGCAGTCGAATGATGTGCCAATCTCAACGCCTTCCTTCTTGCGGTAGCACACTGGACATCCCACATAGTAGGATGTGCCAATGACTCTCACAATCAGGACATCAATCCCATTCACATAGTCTCCCTCTCCTAAATCAGAGAGGCTCTTCTTAGGATTGAGTTCTGCGAAGAGTTGGCGAACTGCGTCTGGGTTGCTCTCAAACCGTTTGAGGGCGGGGTATTTGCGGAGCATTTCCTCGATTGTAGGTTGCGTCATTACCACCCCCTACTGTAGCAGGGTATAAAAGGATTCTCACACTTCTTTGTGAGAACCTAAAGGACAGCCGCACATTGGGCATGGCTCGAAACCTAGATGTATCAGAAAGAAAACCTCTCTAAAGGTTAGAGAACAGGGGTGGCGAATGCAAGCGAAGAACGTCTCATTGTCGCTTTTCATTGCTTCCCGCCAAGCCGTTTCTTCATTTCTGTTAGATTCTTTTCTATGTCCTCTGTAGTGGGCATATCTAACAAGCCTTGTGCCTCTCTCTTAAGAGCACTAAACTCCTGTCTCAAGGCATCTATGTCGTCTTCTACCTCTGTTAGTCTTTCTCCTTGTTCGGTCTTCTCTGCCATGTCTGCTCCCCATTCTGGTTCGGCTCCTACGTTTGGCGATACACCAACGTCAGGCGGTCTTGTGGCCATCTTCTCATCTGGACTACCGAAGGTCGGTGTTCCTTCATGTGTCACTCCGGGTGCTCCTGCTCCTGTCTGAGCCATAGGTGGCATTGTCTCACCTATCTCCTGTTCCAACGCTTCCTCATCCAGTGGCTCAAAGCCGAGTGCCTTTCTGACTTCATCTCTTGTCAGGATACGGCTTGCGTAGAGGGGTAAATAAGTTTTTGCTTTGTCCTCTAGGGAGTCCTCTTTCACTGGTTTCCAGATAAACTTGGGCACATCATACTCATGGATGAGTTCGTCTGCAACCTTACCATAGAGCGACTTCAACACCATTATCATGATGCTCCGTTCTAGTTGGCTGTTCAAGGACTGGCGGTTGGAACTGATGAAAGTAAAGTATCCTCTCTCTACTGTCTGGGCTGTGGCTCTGTTGAGTCCAGCAGGGTCGGTGAAGAACTTGGGAACAGATAGGGCGTAGGTTCTCATGTTGTGTAACCACTGAAGCCAGAAGGATGTGGTCTGCATTCTGTCAATGGGTGGGTTGATTGGCTCTACCTTCACGGGACTTGAGGCTCTGATTACGATGGACTGTCCGGGCTGGCTCGACTGGAAGTATCTCCTTACCGCATTATACTGTTGGTTGGTTACTTCTCCTGTAGGCAGGCCGTTATCTGAAGTGCCAACATGGACTAGGAACATCGGTTTCAGGAAGACATTCATGATGGCTCCCATCGTTTGCTCATAGTTCTTCATGAGTTCCTGATGGAAGAGGATAGGTCTCAGCATTGAAACTCCGTAGACTGATTCGTAAGTCCAAGAGGTAGGCATATATCTTAGGTGAACTATCTCGTCAGCCAAGAACGTGACCAACGGAAAAACGTAATACTGGACATACCCAAGGATGGTTCCGTAGGCATCCCTTCTGACACGCATATACATGGGGTCGAGTGGCTTGAAGCGGGTAATCTCACCATAGGGGTTCTCCAACTTGTGGGTCGGATACAACTTGTTGTGCTTATCGGCAACGTCCACTCTGTCTGTCCACCAGTATCCCGGTTCTCCATCCTTTCCCTGTGTCTCATAGGAAATCCTTAGTTCCTGTAGGTCGTGACCCGTCTCGTGGCAGAACCAAGTTCTGACAACCTCTGTGTAGGAGTTACCGAAGACGAGCATATCCTTCACCATGACCTTCAGTAGATTGACGAAATCGTGTCTGTCAAGGAAAGCCTTAACGTCCTTCACTACAGTAGCGAGTGGGTAGTCCAACTCATAGCCCTGTGAGATAGTCATCTGTGTGTGGAAGTCTATCGTGGCTCTGATGAACGGCTCCTGAACGTAGTATTGTTTATACTTCTCGTAGTCTTCGGTAGGGACGGCTCCCCATATCTTCTCCCAGACGGCAACATACGGGTAGACCGTGAAGCCTAGACCGAGACCGGGCAGGTCTTTGGTCGCATACTCTTCCCAAGCGAAGTCTCTCCACCACGCCTCACCCCTATCAATCTGTCCTAACTGAGATTCCAAGGGCGGCTTGTAGGATGCTTGGGCAGTTGGGTCGCTCAATCCTTTTCCTGTCACCAGATTGTTTGGTGCGGCTGAGATGAACCCCAGACGTTTCAGTGTGCCAGTGATGACGTTATCTCTCGGTTTGTCATCGGTGGAGTTATCAGACATACTATATTTAAAGTGGCGTTTCTCCTTTATAAGAGTTTGCGTTACGAGGGAGTGGCTACGTTTAAATAGGAGAAGGGGCTTATTCAATGTAGTATGTCTGATAAGAGACCAACGGTTCCATACTCGCTTCCTGATGGAAGGCAGAATCCAGAGTATTTAAGACAATGGAAAGCCTTGAATCCAGAGCGTGTGAAGTTCAATGGAAGGCACGGTGCTTGGAAAACTAGAGGATTGAATGTGAAAGAAGCACAAGCAGTTTACGATTCAAGTTCTCATTGTATGATTTGTGGAGTAGAAGTTGAAGGTCGTAACAAGCATCTCGACCACGACCATAAGACCAACAAATTGAGAGGGGTCTTATGTGAAAACTGCAATCGTGGTCTTGGGTGTTTCAAAGATGACCCGAATCTGCTTAGAATGGCAAGCAACTATTTGGTGATACAAGTTGAGTGACAAAAGTGTGAGGAAAGTCTTAGATTGGCCTAACCACCGTGTTGGCTCCAAGCCTTCTGACCCTGTTAGATTTGAACAGTCGTCTTCTGATACCGTCTGCCCAGACTGTGGGCAGGACTTGGCTGAGATGGCTAGTGAGGACATGGACAAGCACGTTCTTCAGCATCATCCAGAATGGAAAGAGAAGTGGTATGGTGAGCAGGGTGACGCTTCAACAGGACAGGGTTGGGAAGGACAGAGCCAAGGCGACCCTTCTCAGCAATTGAACCCCACTACACAACAGAATGTTAGTCCATTCACTCAGAGCCAATTCACTCCTACTAGCACTCAAATGACAGCACCTACTGGTAAGGGAGAGGGCGATGTTGATGATTACATTCTCTTCGATTGTCCCGACTGTGGCTTTCCGTGGGCTATGGGGCCAGAAGAGCAAGCAGACGCACTGAAGGCGGGGAAGTGGGTTTGCTCTCAGTGTGGTTACTCGTATCCAATTGGAGATGTTGAAGACTTCATTGAATTGGAGTTTGGGCCAGATGAAGATAATGGAGACGAACTTCAGGAAGAGAGTTCAGAGTTCACAGGCGAAGCCCAGTTCAGTGAGGAAGAACACAAGATACTGCATCATGAAGGAAGATATGCCGAATGCCCTACCTGTTTTCCACAACGAGATTGGGAATCAAAAACCTATGGTAAGAAAGAATATTCTTTGGATTGTGAACCTTCTTGTGTAGAGTGTGTTATGGATAATGATGTCTGCCCTAACAACTGTGCAGATTGTAACGAGGTTATCAAAGAGCAAAAAGAAGGGCAGTCTAAGAGCGAGGAAGTGGTCTGTCCTGAATGTGGGGGTGCGATGTCTTATTATGGTGGAGATACAAACTCATGGATTTGCGATGAGTGTGGTCATAGCGAATATCAAGGTCGGAAAACCGAGGAACTCAAAGACCCACGCATTGCAGAGAAGGATAAGGGCAAGGAGCCTGAGTCCCAACTCTCGCCAGAGGCCCAGAAGGTCGCTGGCACTGACCCTGCGACTGTAGAAGCGAAGAGCAAAGAGAAGCCCAAACTTGAGGTTGATGTCTCGGACAAGATTACCATACTCGGTAAGACGGGTTCGGGCAAGACCAATCTCATCAAGGTGCTTCTATCGGACATCCTTAAGGACTATCAGTTTATCCTATTGGATGCTCTTGGTAATTTTGCTGAGTATAATGGTCAGCCAAACATAGACTATCATCAGGTCACGCCTTCCGACCAAGCGGGTGTAGATGAGATAATCTATGCAGCATTGGAGAGAGGAGATTGTATGATAGTGTTGGACGAGGTTGACCGTTACAACTCCAAGCCCGGAAGTATGCTCAATGAGTTGGTCAACGTTGGTCGTAACTACAATGTGGGCGGCATCTTTGCGGCTCGAAGAACGGCTGATGTTAACAAGGACATCCTAGCCAACTCGCCCTACATCTTCACTTTCCAACACATTCTACCTCAGGACTTGGACGTTCTGATTGATTGGTTTGCACAGGATGAAACAGTCTTCCGTGACCTTCAGGAGTTTGAGGCCATCCTCTTCCACAATGGAGAACAGATGTGGGTGGGTAAGGTTCCTGAGAAGCCTACTACCAAGCCTACTGCAAAGCCTACTCCACCCAAGAAGCCGAAGGGGAAGGATAAGGAGAAGGGCAAAGAGCCAGAGCCAGAGAAGGGGAAGGAACCTAGCGAGCCAAAGGAGAAGGGGCCACCCACGCCATCTATTGGCGAGGGGGGTAAGGAACCCGAACTCCCACCTGAAGGAGAGCCACCTGAAGAGGAACCCACTGAAGAACCAGAGGCAGAGAAGCAAGAGGGGGCCTTCCGTTGTGAGTTCGATGGGCAGGCTTTCAAGTATGAGAAAGACTATCTCAATCATCTTAACACCCATGCAGGGCGATAAACGTGGTTCTCAAAAATCCGATTAGATTCGCTGGCAGAGGTGGGCCTTTAGTTCAGAATACGAAACTTCCTATCTTCACTTCAAATCTCTCTTGTATCGGTGGATGTTCTCCCATCTCTGGTTACTCTATTCAATATAATTTTCTCTCTCTAAAGGCTTACACTCAGTTGGTTTTGTATGCTGATGTCCAATACATAGGGTATGGGGGTGGTGCGGCTCCAGCAAAGATTGTGGATATGGGTGGGCCTGCCTATGTTTACTTGGAACCTCAGGCTTCACCTTCGTTTGCTGAAATCCCAACGAAGGCGAAGGTGGCCGACTTCAATGCTGGCGATGTGACGATTCAATTCACCTACGATGGGAACGTCACCTTCACCTTTCAGTTTCGAGATTCTTCTAACAATCTGATTGATGAAGTGACTCAGAAGTTCATGGAGCCTCCCAAAATGATGGCAGTCGAACCAGTGGGAGCAGAAGAAGGTTCAACCTTCGACTTCAAGACGGGAGCATTCCGCTTTATGATGACAGGTATGGATGTCTTGAATGCTGTCGGTGGAGAGGCTCCTATCTTTGGTATTGATGCGACTTCCAATAAGCCAGTGATGTGGGCGATTTCAACGGCAGAGTCATCCAACCTTCAAATGCTCTTCCAGTCTCAAGTGCCCAAGCAACTTGTGGTAGACTACCTTACCTCTTAGGAAATGCTTATATAGCATTCAAACGAGACTCATCCTATGGTCTTGATGACCGCACCAAAGAGGAAGTTGACAGGGAGAATAGAGGCTAAGAGCATCTCTAAGAATCAGGTTGCTCAGGTCATCAAGCGTGAGCACCAACCCTGTTGGTGTGGACGGTCTACCTATCGTCTAAGTGCTCTAGAACCGGAGGTCTGTTCAGGATGCAATCAACCAGTGGGTGCGTGTGATTGCAAACCCTACAACCCAAGGAATGAGATTCTACGGGGTTAAGTGTTCTTCTACTCTGTGCTGTTCGTGTAGAATCTTATTGGGGTCGTTACAATCTTTACATACGAAATGCTCACAACCCCAACAAAAATCGTAATCTGACACCATCTTACCACAGAAGAAGCAAGGGCCGAACTTCTCAGGGAAGAAGTCTTCTTCAGTCAGGTCATCGGGAATGTCGAACTCGTGACGCATCTCCCGATATTGGTCATTGAGTTCCTTTTGGTTTGCTAGTGACAATTGGGATTCCTCTATATGAGAGTTCGCCTCTAAGAGCCTTTGGCCTTTGTTCGGATAGCCAATGGAGCCAGTATAGTGTGTTTGATGGAACGTGAAGTGTGTCGTATTGTTTCATGTAACTGTCGTATTGTTTCGCTATCTTTCGCCAATCAAGTTCACCCCACAATTCCTCATGGACTCTCTTCATTATGACGGCTAGATGTTTCTCGCAAATGTAGGAAATAGCAAGGGTCTTCTTTCGCTTATTCAGAGTCCCTGTGCATCCGCACTTGAGGGTGATTTTCATTGTATCACCAACATGATGGCATCGGCAGGGTCGAATGGCTTGTCCAAGTCGGCAGGGTCTAACATATAGTATTGTGGGTGTGGGTCTGCTTTGTATATTGCTAGTTGAGACTGATAATCGGGGTCATTCATTGCCCATTCTTTCCAACAGTTAGTATGATATTTTCCAGTCTTATCAACGATAGTTCTCTCCTTTCCTAATGGTTTAGAACATTTGCCACAAAGTTTGGCTTGTCTTAATTCTCTGCTATTGGCAAGGCTCACGAAATAGGCTCACCCAAGTTAACCAGTCTGGCCTTAAGGAGAATGTCACGAAGCAGGAGTTCTGGTATTTGGTCTATGAGAGGCGAATCCTGATAGGCTTTATCGAGTCTCTCCAACATAGGGTCTATCTCAGAGCGTGTGCCGTAGTATGGCTCAAAGAGCAACACTCCTGACCTGAGATAAGCCTCGCCCATGAAGAGGAGCCTTAGTATGGCGTTGACCTTCTTAGGCTTGAAGTCGAGTTCGTCTTGGTAGAGTTTAACGTTGTGAACGGCCATGCCTCTCACCGAATGGTAGAGGTTCTTGGGCGGCATTGCTCTAAAGAGTGCAATCAAATCCTTATGGGTCTCACTGGTTTCTTCTACGATGGGTGACATCACACCCACTACGAAGTTCAGGTTGCCCTTAAGTAGTTGCTCGATGACGGTTCCCAACTCGTGACGGGCTATGTCTTGGTTTGCTACCTTAGCATCGAAGGTGCTCTTCATGAAAGCGTTCCCTCTCAGGATGTCGAGAGTGGGGGCTTGGTAGCATTCAAAGACATCCTCATCCGACCCCTCATGTTCCATCCGCCAAAGATGAGCACCAGTTATAGTCTTGAATAGGAGCATTTAGACTTGTGCCTCTTTTCGTGTGAACTCACGATGGCAGATGTCGCACTTGTAGAGACCCTCGCCTATGGGCTGTGTGGGGTTGACAACGATGCCGGAGTAGTATCGGTGTCCCACAAAAAAGTAGCGAATGCTACACCACAAATTGTGTTTCACTTGACCTCACCGTTGCACTCAAAGTAAGCGGCCATGAGATTGCACTTGGAGCAAAGGTGGAGAGGTATAGCATCCGTCCTGAGTTGGACGACTCGACCATTGAATTTGTGCATTCCGTTCTTGAGGCCGTTGCACTCGGTCTGGCCCTGTGCTAGTCTCATACCATGCTTGTGCGAAGGTATAGTGCAAAGGGTCATGGTTTTCCACTCTTCTCTTCGGCCTCTCTGATGGCCTCAAGCACTGAAATCTCGACTATCATCTGTGTGCCGCCCCATCTCTTGGCCTTCTCAACCTTCTCCCAATCCAGCAACTCTTCTATCAGAGTCATGGATAATCCTCTGCAAAATCCCAAAGGAAGAAACTTCCGAGACATATTTCTCCAAGAACTACTGCTGTTCCAACAAGTGGACTAAGAGAGTAAGCCTCAACAACCAGCCATACTGCACCCATTAGGAGCAGAGTCACGGCTGACGCAAGGAAGACCGCAAAGAACCGCATCTTCCAACCCCATTTTGTTGTCATTACCTACCCCTCTGTTCGCAACCTATTTAAACATTCTGTCTCTTTCCCATAGTTTTGGGCTTTCGTTTCCCATATCGGGGCTTGCGGCCAGTGGCCAACATCCAACTCTCATAAGCCAGACGAGACATCTTATCTGCTTCTTTGTTCTCCTCTCTCGGAATCCACTGGAACTTGAGATGACTGAACTGAGTCTGATAGTCTCTGGCTTTGAGGAAGTAAGGCAGGTATGCCCCTTTCACGGCCTTCCAATGGCCGTTCATTTGCTCCGCTACCAGTTTGGAGTCGGTGTAGATTATGGTCTCTTCGTTGGCTAGGTAGTGGCCAATCAAAGACTTGAGGGCATCTATCACAGCGTAGTATTCGGAAACTTGATTGGTGAAGCCTTTGCCCTCTCCTATCATCCCACTACCCATGTAGACGAGTTCTCCGTCATCCTTTCGGATAACTACACCATAGGTGGCCACCCCTTCCCATCGTTCTGGTTCGCATAATCCATCAACGTAGCAGACAATCACTGATGCTTTACCTTCCTATCTCTTGGCGGCTCATCTGTTTCTTGAACGAAGTGTCCCGTTTCTTTTGAGTGGTGTCCCGCCCCACCTTCAAACATCGTAGAGTAATCACAAGCAGTGCATTGGTAGCGGCTCATTACTCCCTCTTCCACCAAGGGCAATATAAGGATTGCCGTTGATAACGTCAATCTATTATCTCCTCTGGAGGAACGTCCAATCTTGTTTGATGGTTGTATATATATTCTTGAAAAACTTGGTGTCCATGAAAATTAAGAATGTGACCTAGAATGCTCGCTATCAGATGACTACCTTCATTGCTACGAAATCCTGCTGAACAATGTGGACATCGTATACCGATACCCACATCATTTGATTTTATCTCTGTAAACATTGTGGCTTTATCGAGTTCCCTCTGGTTGGCTAAGGTCAACTTCTATGGTCTCCTTTGCATTTCTCACAGTAGGTTTGGAAACAGATTTGACAGACCCCAAGCATTGGTAGGCCCGACCCACAATCGCATTTGGTCATAATACACTCGACATCCAGATGGCACAGATGGTGAGGAAGCCGATGACGCACATAGCCCAAAGGAAGGCCAGTATCCTATTCTGCTCTCGCTTACTTGGGGGATTCATTCCTTCTTCTTCTCCTTATTGGCCCGATTCTCAATGACCTTCTGATGGGAAATCTTCCTTCGCTTCTTTATTACGTTCCACTTTTTGCGTCTCGCAAAAGTCATGATTTGTTGTGCCTCTCAATATGCTCTTGGATGTCCTGAACTTTAGTGTAGAAGCCACAAGTGCAGATGGCCATTTGAACCCCTTCCCAATCAATCCAAACTGTAACGACTTGGTGGGTCATGCTAGAACCCTCTTTAGTTCTTTCTCTAGATTCTTGCTTCTCAAAGCCTGCTTTAGCATCTTGGCGAACTTTGGTGTGATGGTCACATCTTTGAAGTTGTGTCCTGTTTTCCATCTCTTCTCATCGTTTTGGTAGACGAATATCTGCCCCTGTTGGCCACCCAAGTTGGCGTATATCTTAAGGTCAGGAACGTAGAGTTCTCTTATGTCGTAGGTGAATCCGTGCATCATGTCCATCACACTTTCCGATATGGTGATGTCGTAAACAAACGCTTTCATTTGATAGTCACCAAAATCATCTTCCTTCGGCTGAGTCTGACTGAAACCGAATGGCCAGTCTTGTTCCTCAATTGAAGTTGCCTCTTAAGATTCTTCTTGTCAGTATAGGTTAGCGTTCCCTGATTGCTTACGATGAACTCGAAACTCCTATTGCCGCCTCTCACTTTCATCTTCGTTTCATCAACCCCACTAGGACATCTAGCCTCTCTTTGAGAAGAGCGTTTCTGCGGTCTGTGGTTATCTCCTTAGCCAACTCAGCATCTATCTCTGACAGTTTTATGGTGGCATGGGCACGTTCCGCTTCAACTGCCACAGACTCCAACTTAGGTTCGACCTCTTCAAGTTTGGTCATCTTGTCTCTCGCCTTAAGTGCTTCACTCACTTCGAGTCACCCAAACCCATTCCTAACACGATTAGGCCACCTCCATACATACAAGCGGCCAGCAACGACTGTGGACTGGTGATGAAAGAAGCCACTCCTAGAAACATTATTATGATACCGAATACACATTGAATATCACCACTCATTCTATCCACCCCGCCCCCCTCTTTTTATGCTTGGCTATGTGGTCTACCCTCGCTTTGGTATCATCAAGTGACATATCCTTCCAACACACTGGACAGTATTTCGACCAATCTTTGATGTAGCAGACATGGTATACCCACTTCCATAACTCATCGGGATGTTGAAGACCCAAAAGCCAGAGATATTCCATCAATTCCCACTCCTCTTTGGTCATATTATAGGCCCGTTTGCACCGTAACCTGTGCCATAGGTTTTGGCTTGTTTAGTCTTACTGAGTTTCTTCAAGTCTGCAATGACCCCGTCAATGTCGGCTATTCTGTAGTAGTTCCACTCGCCATATGGCCCCATGTTGTTGGGTGCTTTTGCCTTTGACAGTTTCTCTGCCAACTCTTCTAGTTCACTCATGCCCCTTACCCTCTGTCAACAGCCTTAATAAACTTTCTACCGTTGCGTGTTGTTCGGGTTCTGTGAGCGTTTCAGGTTCCTCTGGCTTTGGTGGAATGACCAAGTGATAGGAGTATTTCATATGACTTTCACTCCCATTTTGATAAGGTGACTCATCATCAACTTAAAGTCTCCAGTGACAAGTCCGGTTGCTGTGCCCAAGTATTCACCCATCTGTTTCGAGCCACAAGCCCTACACTCCTCTCCTTTTCTGAGTCTACCAACTGCAATGAAGCCGCACTCCTTACAGTCAATCCTCTCCATGATGTCCTTACGGTCAATGACTCTCTCATACTTGGTAGGCTTCCAGTGAACTCTATCTCTCATATCTCTCCCTTCTTCTCATGCTCGTTCAAGTGGTTTAGTCTCCCCTTCACATCCTCAAGTGGCACATCCATTCCACACACTGGACAATGTGATGCCCAGTGTTTGAGCATACAAGCATCGCACACGAACTTGTTGTCTAGTTCCGTCAGGTGAGGAACGGCCCCACAGAGTTCACACTTGAGGTTGCTTCCTATCTCCAACTTGGCCTTCTCAATGGCCGCAATTGCAACTTCCTTTCCTCGATAGTAGGCGGCTCCATAGAGAGCCACTATTACAAGACTAAAGAAGAGGACAAGCAGTATGACGGATGCTGTGAAGTAGGAAGCAAGAAGGAACAGCATGGCAAATAGCCAGAACTTGGTAGAGAATCTCATATTGCCCCCACCCACATTAAGAAGTAGACATTGAGAAATAGGTCGTAAGCGAACATGATGACATACATACTCACTATGGCCTTTGCTACGAATATCTCCTTCTTGTTGAAAATCAGGATAACTCCTAAGATGACGAAAGCGAGTATCGCTTGCACAGGAGCGATAGCCCATGTCAATCCACCATTTATGAGGTAGACATTGAGGAGTCCTGCTTCGTGGATGCGGCTGTAGTTTAAGCAGAGAAAGATTGTTATGAGGGCGGCTGACAAGTGTATGAACGAACCCGCTATCCATGCCTTTATAGTTGCTATCACTCTACTTCCAATCCTTCCTGTGGGGTTTCTTGGGCTTCCCTTTCGGCCTTCTTTCGTTTCTTAGCCAATTGGAGGACGGTAAAGGATTCAATGGTGGCAGTAGGGAAGAGTCTTCGGTAGGCTTCTTGAAATAGGGGAGCGTCTTCCTTCGTGACTTCTGCGGCAAGTGCTCCGTCAACGTAGATGCTGATGGAGAGGTTGAGGTGCGGTGTTTCAAGACTCATGCAACTCACCGAGAACATCGGTCTTACAATTGGCCTTTAGCCAGAAGGGTATGCAATCGTAGTTGTCAAAGTCCCAAGTCGTAGAGCCGCAAGTGTGGAACTCCGTCACCTGTATGTGTGTATCCTCTGGAATGTCCATCCCGCACCACGCACAAGACCTCATACTATTAACTCACCATCAAATGCGTTTATGGCATTCACGAAATCTTCATCGTAGATGTAGAACAAACGTCCTTCAAATCCCTCATCGTTGGGATAGGCTTTCTTGATTACCGCTACAAGCAACTGCCCTAGCCTCAGTTGAGGGTGTGCGTCCATTGACTTTGCCAATGCTGATAACACCTTCGCTGTCATGTGGACATCTCGTTTGTATCCCTTCAGAAAGGCTTCCAACTCCTTTACATCTTGTAAGTAGGGAGCATCGTCTTTGCTCATGGTGAATACCCCCACGTTGAGATAGCCCAAGCCATGAAGATGACCGCTACCACGACTATGACCACTGCAATGATGTCGTCTTTTCTCATGGCCTACCCTATCTCCGCACCCTTAATAAACATTCTGCTACAGTCTTCCTCTATTAGTAGTTGACCATTGCCAGTTTGCTTCATTCGTTCATAGAGTTCTCGTAGTTTCTCTGGCCAATATTCTTGAAGATAGGTGTCTATAGGCTCTAAGTCTTCGTCTTGTATCCACGGTTGGCCTATTCTTTCACCCTTTCCACCTTTGCCACAATAGGGGCATGAAGTTGTTATGAAGCAATCTCCCAAGTGTTGCTTATTGTCGTAGTGAATGTGTCTCTCAAAGAACATTTCTTTTGTGAACCACCCTTTGACAACGTAAACAGTGGGGTCGTCATTATGCTGTTGGCACACTATGAATATCTCAGCCCTATGTGGCCAGAGTTCTCTACCCAAGCCACAGTCTGCAATCCATGAACTTCTGCCTTTCACTTGGCTGATGATGTCTGGTGGGGAAATGAAGTCAATTCCTTTGTCTGGTCTCTCTGCAAAGGGAATCCATTGTAAATGGAGAACCTTTTGCTCAAATCCATATTCCACTTCTCCACCGAGAAAGTCCCGTCTCTCAATTTCGTCTTGGCCAATCTCCACACCACCTATGATTCCTTCCTCAATGCCAGCCTCTTTGTCTATTTTGTTTCGTGTAAGCATTCCGCTACAAGTATAGGTTTTCTCGTTAGGAATGAGTCGAAAGGCCAGCCAAACCTTTCGATGAAACGGCTTACGGCTCAAGATGAAAGCCCTCGCTTTTGCACCGAAGCGTATGTTTCTTGGTCTCTTCCCACGAGTCTCTAGTCTTCTCGATGATGAGGACACCACAACTCGTGCATCGCCAGTGATATTCACTTGGCATTATAAGTCCTCTTCCTCGCTTTCTTGCTCGAAGCCCTCTTCATCGAAGTCTTCGTCAAAGTCCTCGTCTTCTAACTCCCCATCTTCTTGGCTCAACGGCATCCCTTCGTTTGTGACCCTTTTAAAGGTTGTGGTATCAACTGCTCAACGCCCCACATTCTTTGCACATGAGGAACTTCTTTATGGAGACTACCTCTCCTCCACATCTCCAACACACAACCTTCTCTTTACTCTTGGCCATTTGTCTCACTGTAGTTCTCGTGGTTCTCGATGTCTATCTCTTCATCATGCTCTTCTTCTCTTCGTCTTGCGACTATGCAAATCCGACAAGTGGCAGGGTCGTGGTCTGAAGATGGGAAGGGATGGCCTTCCGGTATTGATTGTGTTTCAACATAAGCCGAACCATCAAAGGCCACGGTTCCACCATTGCTTACTGTTTGGGGTGGGCTGATGGAAAAGGATGTGTAGGCTTGTGGTGTTACGCTTGCGGTTGAAGCACTAGAGATACTTGCCCATTGAGCAGGATTGATTGGTTGCAAGATTGATGTCCCATAGGTTCCATCTGGATTTCGATGGATTTCTGATGCTCCACCGAATTGTCCATACGCATACTCGGTATAGGAATTAGGCTCTTGAACTATCCTAGCCTCTGGTTCCTCTCTCCCATCTGACTCAACCAGTGAGCCGTTGTAGTCTCCCACATGGCAGAGAGGACACTTGAGGAAATTGATGCCCTCACTGTTTTGAACATTGTGGTCACAACTGTAGTGGTCAGTCCGCTTATGCAATTAGTCCATCTCCGGTGTGCATCCCACACAATCTTGACAGTGACATCCGAGTGGACAACAGTCCCACGGACAATTTTCTTCATCGTACCCTTTGGTCATACGCTTTCTCCCCTAGTAAGGGCTTGGAACCACTCGCTCTTAAACATTCCGTGGGTGTTGAGATAGCGAAGGATGGCTTGAACCTCATCCATCTCAAGCCCTAGAAACATCTGACTAACTCCACTAACAGACTCCGATGGAACGTCCATGTAATCTTCGATGTCTGCTTGTGGGCGAAAGTCCAACTTCAAGTCCATGACCAATCCCTTAATGCCTTTGGCTTCGTGAGGCGGCTCTTCTACGTCACGCAACGTGACATAGTAGTGAGGGGCACTTCGTATCCTATTCTTGACGTATCCACGAGCCATTATGGAAGACCATGTTGTTGTTTCATGTGTGCCCGTAGACTCCAATCGGAACTACACGTTGTCGCACAGAAGGGGCAGGGAACTTCTTCAGTCATGGCTTTATTGCCTCATCTTCGATATTATCGAAAGCATTACAATCACATTTGGATTCGTGCTTCAGAAAGTCCTCTAAACTTCCATCAAGAACAGTTTTGCATTTCCAGCAACGATATTTCATGGCCCTATTCTCCGGCCTCTCTTGTGTTTGCCGTGTGTTGTGCAATGGTGAATCCCATGCTCTGGACACCATTCCTTCTTGTGTGGGCTTCGCATCTTGCCTTTGGGTCTCATTGTAGAACTAATTCACCATCTGAATTGAAGTCTACATTCAAGTCTTCTCTGAGTTTGTCATACATTGTTATGGCTCTCTTTGCTGGCTTTGGGAACCACCATTTTGCATGAGCAAATTCAAGAGCATTAAGAATTGTCTCTAGGTCTTCCGAGTCGGCTTCGAGTATGAAGGTCTTGGCTGATTCGTTACGAGTGGCTTTCATTCTGTCAATCGCCCTTTCTTGACTTTGCGTGAGATGTCTGTCCGTTCATTCATGGATACTGAGTCTACACGAGTGTAGAAGGTATGTGTCCATCCCTTACTGTCCACGACTAGACACATCGCTCCCTGTATCAAGTTCTCGATGGTCACTGACTTGGGCTTGAGAAAGACGATAGGCTTGAATGCTTCTCTTGTCATCTGAGCATGGCCACCGATGATATTTTCCCCAAGTCCGTGGGGTGTTTGGCTTTGACTAAGGCAATGGCCTCTTCTGCACTGTTGGCATCGAGCATCTCACTTATCTTAATCTGAGAGTCGGGGGTTCCAATGAAGTAAGTCACTCTGTAGAGACCCGTCATGCTATCTTCGCTCTTAAGATGGGCCGTTCCCACCGTTCTCCTCTCGGTTTCTCAGAATGAACTATCTGAGGGATAGGTGGATAGTCCTTTGGCTCGACACTTAGCAGTATCCATCCGTTATTTTTGGCTTCCTTCTTTGCTTGTTTGTAAGCCCACGCAAGATACCAACCATCTACCTCTCCTTTGAGAATCACTTTACCATCTCTATAGGTAGCGATGTAGGTCATACTATCTCCCCACATTCCATCCCTTATAAGCATTTGGGTTGACAACTTCATGGGTCTTCTCCAACTCTTCTCGTGTGAAAGAGTTGAGGCAAACATCGCAAGTGTAATACCCTGTCGGACTTCGCCTTACTACATGGATTCTCGTTGCCGAGTCCACGATTGTCATGGGGAACTTAGTCATCGTTATCACACTCACAAGAAGTGAACTCTGGCTCCTCACCCTTCTTTAACTGTTCTTTCGTGAAAGTGTCTCCGCAAGAGGCACAAACACCACCACCCTCTGGGCATTTCGCTAATAGGGCTATTAGTTCGTCTCGTGTAAAGATGTGGGCCACTACTTCTCGCTCCCCTCACTTGGCCCGTCCACAATGTCCTTTACAAGTTGGGCTAGGCCGTCTATCTCCCGTCCCACCAACAGTTTTTGTTCTTCTTTGGTCATATACTATACCCTCTGTCTGCGACCTTTATAGGCTTTTTTGTCGTTTTGCATAGTTTTGTGTCTCAAACTCTTGAGATAGGCAATCTGCGGCTTGGTCGGAGAGAGGTCAATTTCGAGAGCCATTACCCGTCTACCCCAACCACCCAACTCGTCTGTGATTGCATAGACTGGATAGAAGCCATCGCCCAATCCAGCCCTTGAGATGATTCCCATTGGTGCGTTCTTTCCCCATGTAGTCACTTTACCTGTCCGGTCTTGAACTACGCCAAAGTCCTTCCCCTTATTGCCTATCATCTTAATGCACGTTTCCACATCAAGTTTAGCGGTCATTTCAGCGAGATTGCATGGGTCACAGATGACAAGTGACCCTGTATCTACGCATACTTCTCCTATCTTCGTCCTTCTTATGGTGTTCTTATTCGTTGTCATATCCTATACTCCCCTATGGTGACTAGACTACTTAGGTCTTTTTGGCGAAATGTCAAAGATTGGCAGGTGCAATTTGCTACTTCCTCCATACAGGAATCACACCATGCTTGGCCCGTATCGAAGTAGGCTTGTGCATCTCGCCCACATTTCCAACATTGAATCCAAAAACGGGGTGTCATGCGACCCACTTCGACACATAATAGTGCGTGGCCATAGATAGGAACCACCAATTCTGATTCCGCATCTTCGTATGAAAGGTGTTTGTGCAGACTGGCCTTTGAATCATGCTTTCAACATCCACTTGGGTATCTTCCCTCTCTTCAAATGCGGCAACATCTCGATGAGATAATAGGGCAGACCTGTATACCTGTAGTGCTTGGCACTGTTATCCTTCTCGAATGAGACGAAGAGTTCGTAAAGGCCGTCCAACTTGTGCGATGCCTTTTCCTGTCCGATTTCTGAGAGAGACACATGGAGAATTTCGTGGCAATAGACCTTCATGAATCTCACCCATTTGTCTCCCCTCACTTTATGCCAATCGCCAGAAATGACAATGACATCTATGTGTTTGGGGTCAATGAATGCTAGAATGTTGGCCCAATATGTGAGCATCAATTCGTTCCTTTCAGGGTCGTTGAACTTAATGAGACTCATGTTTGCATCCTCTTTCCAATGATGGCAACTACTATTCCCATAAGGGCCACAACCATCCCATCATTTCCCCCCATGTTTTGAGAAGTTTGACAAGTTGCTACCGAAAGAAAGTTGTCTGGTGGGGCATAGCAATTAGGCCCAAAGGCCATCACAGTCCAGAGTATACCAAATATGAAGACCACGATGCCAAGCCCCACTACAAGTTTGTCGGTCATGCTAACATCTTTCCCATTGGAAGACTAGACTCACTAGGCTTATCGGAGACCCAGAAGAGTTGGCCGCAAGTGTAGCATTTTCTCTTCCCCTGCGGAACGTATTCGTCTTCTGTTCGCCATCCCCAATCTTGGGACTCGCACTTCGGACACACCGTTCCAGATATTAGTAGATTGCTCATGTTATCTCCCTCTGGGAGTTTGTAAAAGTATCATTCAAGTAGGGTGCTAACTTAACGCCTTTCTTCTTAAGTTCGTTGAGACATTCTGACTCTGATAACTCTACCAAGTAATTATGTTCATGACAAGTCCACACTAAATTTGTCGAAACATCAAGAACGCATCGAGGGCATAGACCAAGAATCCTATAGTATTTGTATGGAATCTTATGTGCCCTATCGGTTGCTGGCTTAGTGCAATTTGGAAATTGACATCTATCAGGTCGTGGGCCAGCCACTTTAGTTCTGGCAACAAGATTGTATCTCGGCTCGTTTCCAGTGTATTCGTAAACTTTGTTAATTGCTCTCCAAAGTTCTTCGGGAATATAACCCGAACAATTCTCTTGATGTCCGTATTGGCGATTGCTCATGCGCCATACCCATCCGAGTAGTTGAGAATCATTTGCTCTTCCATCAAGTCTTTTTGAGCGCACCATTCCCACCACGGCAAATGGTCACTTGGTTTAACTTCATCTAGTAGAAATTCCCATATACTCTCGGTCTTCGTTCCTTCGGTCTCCATACCCTTCACACTATCCTCTGTGCAACGGCAACCCCAGATAGGTCTTCGGTAGATTTCCAAGTGACGGATTGCTTCAGGTCTCATGCTTGGCTCTCCACCCATCTCTCGAAATGCTTGGTGTAGCGTTTGGTCTGATACAACTTAGGACTCGTGTTAGCCTCTAGGATATACGGTTTGTCTCCGCACATTATCAAGTCCACCGCACCAAAGTCCAGACCCAGACTCTTCAATGCCTTTACCGATTCAGCCACCATCTTGTTGTAGTGGGGAACCTCACTCTCTCTATCCTCTTGTGGGTAGTAGACTAAATCCCACCCATTTTCAAAGTTCCAAATAGTCTTGTTAGGATTCTCCTTTGGCTTCTTTTCGGCCAAGCCTATGCACTTGTCTCCGAAGATGTGAAGTCTGAACTCTGCATCCTTCTCTATGTATTGAACGTAGTATCCACTTCTCTGTCTACGTTTCAAGTGGTCAGTAGGACTTAGGCGAATGATGTCCCGACCCTGAATGTGGTGTGTGCGTCTCCGCAGGAAGTCGCACCCTAACCTTCGGCACTCTTCTCTTGCCTCTCTAAAGGTTCGCCAGAATAGCGGGGCACTGACTTCGGCCTCTAAAAATTTGGCGTGTGCCCTGTTCTTATGGAGATTGGATTCGATGGCTTCGGCAGAGTTGAGGACGGCTTTCGCTGTCGCATCCAACTCAGGGAATCTGGCCGACCCCCATCGAATCACCACATAGTCTTCAGTGGGTCTCTCTCGTGGATTCCTCACAACTCTTAGTCCCTTCTCTTCAAGCCGTGAGATAATGCGGTCTGGCGTTTCTGAGAGCGAGAGACCACAATCTACGAAGACAATGAGAGGGGTCATGGGTTTACCTCATATCTCTCTGATTCTGAAAGGGTGAGAACGTGGTCATCAACTGCATGGGCGAAGTAGTCGCTCTCAGTTGTGTAGACAGCACCGCATAAGGAACAACCCACTGCCTCTGGAAATTCGCCACGGTCTCCATCTCCACCTCTAATGTCTTCAACGAAGTTTGCAACGGCCTCTCTAAAGTGGTCATCACTCTCGTCTGATTCTCGGTCTATTTGGTCAATTCGTATGGGACTACGATGGATTGCTCTTGGCCGTCTTGTTGGTGTGGGTGTGGGTGCGACAACGGGGATAGGTGGTCGGTAGTCGGGTGGAGTTGCTCTTACTGAAGAGACGGAAATAGGTGTGACTATTTGTGCAAAGGTGTGGTCAACCTCTTCCCTGTATCTGTGCAAATCAACATGAGCATTGAGATAGGTTTCGTTCTCGAAGATTCTGCCACATGAGAAGCAACCCACCACTTGGCTCATGTTGCCATGTCTCTCAACCCCTATCCCTCTCACATCGTTCACCGTTCTCTCGAAGTTGTTGCGTCTTTCGTCAATGGGTTCCTCTCTCCAATTCTCATACCGATACTGAACTATGCCATCCTCTGGCATATTATGAATCTCACTGGCCCTTTGGTAGACTTCGTAAGCCACCCTGACCTTCCAAACAATGAAGGCTTCGTTGGGTTGTCGTTCCAAATGGTCTTGAGGAATCTGTCTCTTGGCCGTTTCCGTTTCCCCGTCTGTGATTAGATTTATTTCATCAGTATTCCTTATCTCGAAGCCTATATGTAGACAATTCAAAGCCCCGTTGCATCTACAAGCCCCTCTGTCCCACCAATTACATCTTACATCATGACACATACACCGCACTCTAAAGTTGAGAAGTCGGACTGTCTCAGTCAATGCGTAAGTCTGAATGTCTCGCTCATTTGGCGAAGTGTGGTTTACTAATTCTTCGTGGGCCAACTCTAACTCTTTCACAGCACAGGTCTCTCCGAAGCCGAGTTTGAGTATCATTCTACTTCGTATCCTAATACGTTGCCCTCATGGTCAAATGCCACCACAAAAAGTCCACGGCAACCCATCTCATTGTTAGCGATGCACTCGCAATAGGTCACATCTTCCCCCTCATCGTAGTTTGCCCAACTGCATTCCGAATCGTCACATCTACATTGAAGGAAAATGCCTAGTGAACGAATCTTAAATAGCCTCATAACCTCATCCCTTTGTATGGGGTTGCCCCACTTCTTAGTCATCGTGAAAAGTTTTTGTGCTTCCATCAGTCTGCACAGTATGTCTATCTTGGGTGCGAGACTCTTGTAATTGGCTATGAACTTGCCCACACTTCGCCTATATCCCGCTACCAGTCTTTGGTAGTTATCTATACTTCGTCTCGTGATTCCTGATGGCATCTAGGCATACCCCCTAAAGTCGTCATCTTGCAATCGAGCCACCCATTCTTCAATGGTTTCGCCCTCCTTCTGTTTGTTTGCGTCTGACATATCTGCCCTGATTCTCTCAGGTAGACTTGGCTGATTCTGGACTTGGGGCATAATGGGTTTGACCTCTTCCTTCTTAGGCATCGAGTAGTTCTCGTCTAATGGGTCAATGGTTGCTTCAATGGTCATGGTTTTGTCATCCTCTCGCTCACTGATTTTAGCGGGGAATCCGTTGATGTCCACAACCTTCTTCTCTGTCCCGTCCTTTGGCTTGGTTCCAGTTGCGGCCTCAACGAGTCCCTTAGCGAAGTCCACGAAGTTGATATACCCATGCTCATCGCTGGCCTCTAGTTGCTTTCCGTTTGGAAGCCAAACCGAAATCTTGTAGTCATTCCCATATCTCCGTGGCATGACTGTGACTCTGATAACGGCTCCCGCAATCCGAATCTTTTTATCATCATCCTTTATCTTGATGCCCTTTGGAATTTGGCTCTCATCCTGTCCCGACTTACGAATATAGATGTCTACCAATTTACTCTGCCCCACTATCGAATGCTATCTTTTTGACGAGATAGCCCTGATTGTCTGCATCTCTAAATCCCTGACCCCAGTGATAAGTGCAAATAATAGGTTGTGGTCTCTCGTCAGGTTTGCAACCGCAACCCATCGGCCTCATGCGTTCAACTCTCATTGTCTCGCTACTCTGTGTAGATTGTTTGATTTGAACGTTATAAGACATAGGATGGACTTCGTTTCTGAATCCGCACCGTCCACAAATGGGTGAATCTATATAAGTTGTCGAGCCGTTGCTTTGGTTAACTTCAAATCTCAGAGGGGTAAAGAAGTGAGTTTCAGAGTTTTCTTCCTTATGGTTTCCCATAGTCTTCATGTTGCCACAAACGAAACAATATGAAGTTGGTTTACCGTTCTTGGCTATGATAGGCTTGAACTCGTGAGCCAAGTGCAATGTCCCATAACTTACCGTTGAACCACACATACAAGTGATGGTTCCCTTATTGAAGTTGCGAGTGAACGGGTGTGGCCTATTCCAAACGCTTTCGTCAATGCGGCTGTTTGCGATACTGTCAATCTCGGCTGTCTCTCTCTCTCGTGCATCTTCGTCTCCGTCATCCCCGTCATTATCAAGTGCGGGTTTAAGAGTGTGATACTCTCTAGTCATGAAACAAATGTCGCAATACTCATCGTTATTCTGGTCTGTGAACTCTGAAGGTGTGAAATAGTGTCCGTTAGGGTTGCCATATTGGGTGTAGTTGCTGTCTACGGGATACCCCTTTGCATCCACGAAGGCCCGTTTACTAGCATCCCAATTTAATGCGTTTCCCTTCGTATCTACGAATGACCTTTCAGTGGCATCCCATCCGGCTTCTTTTCTCTGTGTTGGCTTATCATACGCTGGCTCCCACACATCTGCGTCCATGCCGCACCCACGGTAAAGTGCCCTTCCGTCTACGTTTGTAAGACTGGCCGAAGTTGTCGGTATAGCAGAGCGAATCTTCCAAACGCCCTCCTTTACCTTATACTTCAATCCCTTTCCGTAAGCAATATCGCCAGTGGCTAAGACCAAGTTGTGAATCTTCCGTTTGGTGGCCTCTATCGTGTCGAACCATGTGTCATCCGAGCAAATTATTAGCGTATCTTTGTTGTAAACAAAACCTATCGAGCCATCGCTAAATGCGACCCATTCATCCGAAATCACGTTGTAGAAAATCAGGTTCGCCCACCCTGTTATCCCCAACTTTTCTCTGGCCTCACTGAATTTCTTGGCTCTCTTCGCTAAGTCTTTTTCCTTAATCTCTCCCCAAATGTGAATGAAAATCTCGCTGTCTATCTCTGTCGAAAATGTGTGGGTCTTCTCTAATTCCTTCCTAGCCTCACCGTCTGCCACACATCCATTATGAACGAGAAGCCAATTTCTACTGTCAAGTTTGGGTCTGTCTTTACAAGTGAAGGGATGAGTCCCTTCGCCCTTCGTGGATTTGCGGAAGTGAATCAGCATTCGGTCATAAGTTGTCCCGACCTTCGCCAAGTCTGCCGACTTCGGGAATCTAGCCAAGTGTCGTGTTCCTTCCATGTCTCGCCAGTAAATTCCCACGCCATCGTCATTGCCATCAGCCCAAGCCGACTTGAATGCGGTCTCGAACCGATTGACTGGAATTTTCGAGATTATCAGTGCTAGTCTACACATTTAGCCAATCACTACCATTTGGTGTGTTTCGTTGTCAAAATACGCCTTTAGTTGGCGAAGTGCGGTCTTAACTTCGTCAGTTGGCAGACCCATTATGTGTGCGACCTTCCCGAACCACGCCTCTTCGGTGTCCGTCTCAATGCCACCGACAGCAATTAGTTTCTTAAGGTGCTTGGCGTTCTCGCTCAGGTCTAAGCCTAAGTCGTGTGATGTCGGGTGATTCTCTCGCTCTCTCACTGGTTTTTCAAGTAGATGCTTAATGCAGGTTCGCTCAAACTCACTAAGGAACGGGGCCAATTCTCTAACCAAACTCACTGTATGCTTTTGCATGAACTCAATGTCGTCTTTCTTGAATCCAGACCTCAGATTGATTTTGCTAACCACATCCTTCACCCTCTCCCAAGTTTCGGTGTTGCTTTCTACACTGATGAGTCCGAAGTTGCTAAGTTGTGCGGCTCTCAATATCAACGCTTTAGTGATTGACCTGACGGCCACGAGTTGTTCCAAATCCATGCTCCCATCACTTGTCCGAATCTCAACGTCAAATGAATCCATATCTTCGTTCTCGATAGGTGTCTCCTTAAGGTAAAGGGCACATCTTTGCATCTTAACGTCCTGTGCCCACCGAGTTAGGAAAGGCGATTTACTGAATGATGTGAAAGTCACATAGTCATGGCCGTTATAGCCCGAATGTCTCAAGAATCCCTGACTCTGTGAATAGTTGCCGAAGAGATTGACCCAAGCCGGATAGTAATAGCGGAAGAGTTGCCACAAATTCTTCACGATAACGTTAGGTAGTCTGGCGATGTCGTGTTTCAGCATGGCGTGAACGTGGAGTCCGTCTCTCTCGTTGACTATGAAGTGGTCTCTAAACTTGGCCAGTGGTAGACGTTTGGCAAAGTCTTCGCTAGAGATATGGCTCCCGTAGATTAAGAACTCCCACCCACGAATTGAAGCATCTCTTTCGATGCCTCTTATCAGGTTGTCGGGAAGATGGTTCCAGCACATTTCGTTTCCGCATATCGGACATTCAGGGTGGTGATGGTAGTCTGTAGTGCTAACCCCGAAGGCTCGCTTTACTGCGGAATCTGAAATTGGGTCGAGTGCATCCTTATAGTCGAACTCTAATTCTAGCCCTAAGACTAGATTCTTGGCCAGATAATCGGTGAAGTCGTCTTTCGTGGCTAACTTCGTCTTGAAACGCCAAATGGGTTTGATGGCTTCGGCCAGTTTCTTCTTTCCGAATTGAAGCCTCTCGGTGTCGTCTGCTTTCTCGGTCTTCCCCTGTGCGACCTTTGCAATAGTCCAATTGGTTAGAGTGTTCAAGTCCTGATAAGTGTAGAATTGGTTAGTCAGTCCTAGAGCATTACATTCATAGAGTCTTCGGCAAATCTGTATGTTTTCGATGATTCTATGCTCATGCTCCACGGTGTCCGGCTCTTCGGGTATCATGTGACTTGAAACCTTCGCCCCGCAATAGGGACAAGAGGAATGACTCGCACTTCCTTCGTGAGTGCTTAAGTCGTCTGCCGTTATCGGGTCTTCTGTGAACTCAATCGTCTCGGTGGGGAGCAATTTCTATTTACTCCATGAATCCATAATCGCTTTTAGTGTTGGCATAGTCATTGTCCTCTTTTGCCGCTTCAAGTGCGTCCTTTTCGTCTTCCGTGACCCGTCTCACCGAAATAACGCCCATTGCCATGCCCTCACCGTGAAGCAATTCAATAAGCCGATTCTTAGAAACGGCTAGGGTTATAGCGAACACTCTACCTTCGTTCTTTACCTTTAGTGGAATCGGTTGCGATTTGCTCATGCCTCTACCTTCACCGCAGGGTATTTTAATGTGTCGGTTTGATTTTGCGGTAGTCATGCGAATTTTGTCCTCCTGAGTCTAATAGGATTAGCAATGCAATTACCCACGCATCTGGCCTCAAACTCTGAGAGTAAGGGTCGGACTTGGCTAAAGAACTCTGCGGCCAGTTCCTTCATGAATCGGCCATGCTTCGATTCTAATTCCATATCGTAAGTCCTCTTGCCCTCTCTCCAAATTTTCGCACATCCGCTATTCAATGCCTCAATTATTGGGAGAATGATTTCCTTCCTTTCTTCGGGCATCTCGATAACTCCCTCATTGCTCAGTTGTGCGGCCTTAAGGAAAATCGCTTTGCTCAATGCTCTCGCTGAAACGATTTGCTCTAGGTTTGTGCTTGCGTCCTGTGTGCGAATTTCCGCATCGAATGAAGAGAGATTTCCATCGTAGTCCTTATTGCAATTTGCGAAGTGAAGCCCACCCTGAAATTTGTGACACGCATAAGGCCACCAAGCCGTGTCTAGTGCGTTCACTTGGTAATTCTTCCACTGCGCCCAGTTGCTTCTCAGAAAGTGCTTTCTGTAGTTGCCGAAAATATGCACCCAAGCAGGATAATAGGCTCTAAAGAGTTGCCAAGTGTTCTGTGCAATTTGAATCGGAATTGCCTTATTCTGGTTTGGAATCAGTGTGTGTGTGTGTAGTGAGTCTTGGGGTCTTGGCACGAAGTATTTTTTGATATTTTCTAGTGGGAGTCTTTTTGCAAACTCTTCCGTTGATATTGGGCTTCCCCACACGATTATTTCCTTTCCTCTCACCGTGGAGTCATGCCTTATCACTCGGATGGTCTTCGGTGGGTCGTGTCTAATGCAATCGTTCTCTCCGCATACTGGACATTCGGGCAATCCGTATTCGGTGGCATCAACCCCGAACTCATCTTTAGAGACTGATTCTATAGTGCTGTCATGTATTCCGGTCTTGTAATTCAGTTCCATCTCTAGGCAGACCATTAAACGGTTTGTTAGATACTCGGTGAAGTCTTCTCTAGTCTTTTGCTTTTCGTCTATAATCCATCCTGACTTTTTACTTGGTAAAGTGTCGGTTGTTGTTTCGTTGGTCATGAAGCAATCCAACGTTAGAGGAAGGTTTGTCATACTAAAATCGCCAAGTCTTCATACGATTGAAGGGCTTTTCTTGCGTTTGTGAAGTCCTGAATCTCTTCGGGCTTAACCTGTTTGTAAGTGAGGCTCTTCTTAGTCTCGTTTATCTCAGTGAGGATATAGTTAACTGGAAGGTCGTCTGATAACGTCATCTATTTCGGTCTCCCGCTTGGCTTAAGGTGTTTGTGTTCATTGAGTCCGTGTTAGGACATACTTGCTTATAATGTCTACGATTCATTTTTGTGGGTGTTATGTTAAAAACCTCTTCCTAGTGTGTCGTCTCTCTCGCACTTGTCAGCCCACGCTTTCATAGGGTAGATGGCCCGACAAAAGACGCACTGCCAATAGGGTGTATCTAACTGGCCCTTCTCGTTGACTGTCTCTAATCGTTTGCTCAAATCGAAACCCCGACCCTCTTTAAGAGTTGTCTAACTTCGGTGGGTGAGACGAGTATCTTATCCGTCAAGATGTCTAAGGTTTGTAGGACTGAAAAGACCTGAACTCTTCCCTCTGGAAGATAAGCCACGGCTTTATCTAGTCTCTCGACCTTAAAGTGGAACTCTAAGATTTTATCGGCCAAGTCTAAAGAACTCCCCCGCAAAAGTGAAGCCAAGTCGCATAGGCTATATGTATCCCTTCCTGTAATTGCTCCTTAGTCTGCCAGTCTAGGGTTGAATGAAAAATATCGTGTCTTAGAATGTCTTCAAGTTCGTTAGACACTTCTTGGGGCAATCTCTGGCCTAAAGTCTCTCTGATGAGACTGTGAATCCAGTGGGTCAAATCACTCGCTCCCCTCTAGGTCAATGACTCGGATGGTGTGAACCTTCCGCTTGGGTGGTGTATAGTTCTTAACAGCCTCTAACATCCTTCGCTTTATGGGGAGACCCATTGCAGTGGTTAAGTTGTTAAAATCTGTGTTGCTCCACTTATCGTATCTTGAATGCCCGACTTTGCCAAATAGATGAACCAATTCGTGGACTGAGCATTCACTGATTGCTTCCATTAGGCTTTCCATATAGGGAAACTCGTTAGGTCGCACTTCGGAAAAGGACTTTAGATTCTCAGCAATTCTCTTAACGTCCACCACTGAATAGCCCTTAGCGAAGGTCATACCCCAATTGCCCTTAAGTCCCTTAATCCCGACCCCGACCTCTAGGCCAAAGTTCGGTGTGTCTCTCACGGTTATGCGGATTGCTTGGGGTTGCGGCTGAGTTGGTTCTCGCTCCCACGGTATTGCTGGCCACGGCTGAGTTGGGTCTCGGATAATTGGCCCGACTGATGCCAACTTTCTAGTGCCCTTCCACATTCCGTGTCTATCGAAGTGAAGACTCAATTTGAACTCTCTCCTTCGTTGCATTCGCATTGCTCTGCGAACTCTTGCGGTTCCATTTGCGACCCAACATTCACGAATTGTATTTGGTATGCCATGCTGTGAAAGTTTGCCTTAGTCATCCAGTGGTCTGGAAATTGCTCTGTCATCACTGAACGAACCTTCGCCAGTGGGATTCTCTGAAAGAGGATGTCTAACCAAGCCTTATGTCCGTGATAACACAGTACGAAAATCCTTCTCCCGTTTGACATCTTGCGATAAGTGTCGCATTGCTCTAGGGTATAGTGGGGAGTCAGGTTAACCCGAATACTCAGGAATCCGTTTCGCATAGTATGACCCTTAGAAACGTGGGTCTCGATATTCCACTCCCGTAAGTCCTCTGCCAACTCTCCGAACTTTATCCAGTCTGCGGCAGGTATGCGAATTTCCAATTTACTCAGTCCTCACCTTTATGAAGAAGTTAGGCCCTGCTTGAACGAATTGCTGGACGGGTTCGGGCTTGGGTGTCTTCGTCTCAGGGTATGAATAATGCGAGTCCACGGCTGAATCCCGCCACACTTGTTTGACTGGCTCGGCTATTCTGACGGCTGAGACTTGAAGACAGACCACGTTTGTATGCCACTTCTTAGCGGCTCTCGCCTTCGCCTTAACCTCTGCGTCCTCTTGGTTCTTGGCATTGCCTATGTCCACGAGAACCTCACGCCTCACGGTGTTAGGTCGGCCACCGAACTGAATGCCCAACTCTTGAACGGCCACGAGTATGTGCGACCTTTCATTGCCCTTCCCACTACTAGAAAATGCCGTGGTGGAAGGCTGTCGTTCTCTCTCGCCCTTTGGGTTATTTGTGTTCATATTCCTCAAGCCAAAAATGGGAGATTTTTTTAACCGAGTGTTTAAGTCGGGAATGACCCGACCCTATCGCACTGTCTGCGTCTCCCAAACTCGGAAGGTTCTGAAGTGGGGCCGTTGCCGTTATTACGGGTCAACCCACACCACCCATTTGGGTGTCCTCAGTCCCTCAATAATATAATAGGCGTGGACTAGATATGTAGTTTCTTGCCATATACCGTATACCCCTCCCTCAAGCACCCATCCCTCCGGCAACATGACTTATATAAAGGTCGGCTCACAACCAGTGCTTCCGTTGGAAGTGGTATGGAAATGCGACCAGTCGTAGGGCTTGACTAGGGCCTGACTAGGGCTTGACTAGGCTTGAGCCAACCATGTAATTCTTGCATGGCTCGCACCAAGAATCTCATAAGTCTTGCATCCTTCATCTGTCTGCATTATGTTGTGGAGTAGGGTATTGCATACTAGGGTAGGGTGACATCATCTGAATAGGGTGTATCTATCTATCATCTATCCTATCTGCAAACCCACTTACAATAGAGGGCAATAGCAATGAAGTGATGCCTATCTTGCGCCCTATTGTTTGTGCGTTTCCATAAGTTTCCATCGGAAGTGCAGGTCGCCTATATAAAGCCACCGCCAGTTGCGAGGGTATACCCTATATCCCCTAACCCTTATAAGTGAGACCAGTGTTTCCATTGATACCTTTATATAGTTGTTCGTTCCCCCGCCTACCCCCGAATTATAGGCTATATAAACATTTTGTCACTTGCCGCCCCCGCTTGCCCCCCAATCGTAGGCTATATAAAGGTTCGTGCCAGTCGCCATGAAAACGCCTGCCACCCTTATGGATTTCGGTAGGATACTTTATATAAGAGAGGGGGCAGACGAGGGATGACAACCTTTATATAGTAGGGCAAGTTGCAAGAACTGTGGTGCGGCTTTGCAAATATGCAGTGTTTCCAGTGGAACTATTGCAAGGCGACTTACAAGTCTTACATGGCCGCAGTGCAAGTATGCAGTGTTTCCATTGGAACTTTTGCAGTAGCCACAGTAAGGATTGTTAATCTAGGAACCCTTATATAGGGGTGGGGAGGCCCCTTAGATAGCAAAGCACAGTTCGCATGGGCTTCTATACATACCTTTATCCAGTATGCCTACCTACCTACCTCCCTATTAGCAGACTACTTATAAGTAGGTGTTCACCCTGATTACCAGACATATATAAAGGACTGTTCATTTGTTGGGGCCTACCCAAACGCTTGCCCACACAATAGGAATCCGGTTGAAAACCTTTATATAGTCTGGTAGCCTACCCTCTGTCAACCCACTGGCTCTGGTAGGCCCACCATAAAGTCTTGTTCAAACGAGACCGGGGCCGGATGAGCGAAGGGTGCACCCTTCAGAGGCTCCGAGCCACGGTGGGTCAGAATCCTTATAAACCCTACCTTCCTACCCCTGTGTATGTGTAACCAAGATGAGGACTTCGCTGAGTTCGCCAGACAAGACAGAGAAGAGCAGGCCGAGGCCAATCGGCTGAAGATGAGCCTCAACGAGTATCGCAAATGGAAGAGTGGAAAGAAATGATTCACACAGTCAAGCAGGTCTGGATACGAGACACTTGTTTCGAGTTCTTCTTCGATGACATCTACTTTGGGGTCACTGTTAGCAACGGTGCTACCGAGCACTACAAGATTTTAGACGACAGCCCCTACATCGTCAACTTCACTAAGGACGACATCCAACGTGACATTCAAGCCGTGAACGAGTTGATAGTGATGTTAGAGATGTTCAACAAGAGGCTTCACTGGCGGCTCAAAAACACCAAGAGTAAAATGGAACCCTGTGGCGAGGCTCGGAGCAAGGCTCTCATAAGGAAGGCAAGACAATGAACGTAGAAGAGTATCTGAGGCAGGAGTTGAACGCTAAAGAGAAAGAGGAGTTGGACAGGTTTCTAGAGCACGTTCAAAATCACTGGAGCGATTACATGGCAAAGAAACAACTGAATGTTATGGGCCGAGTTCCGGGTGGGGTGGATGCAAGTGATAGCACCTACAGAATCACCCCCAGTTCAATAGGAACCGTCTACGTCTGTATCTGTAACGTCTGTAAGAAGGAGTTCAACATCACCGACTTCAGTTGTTGGTAACACTTAATAACCCTGCCCACTAAGGGTTGGTGAGCGACAGGGGGTAGTTAGCGAACCCCACAAGGCTTGTTACTGGCCCCAAAGGGCTTGGGATAGGCCCCTAGTTCGGGTGCTTTCCATCGGAAGGTGGAAGGTCGAGCCTCTGTCTTACTTGGGGAGCCGAATGGGGCAGGTGAACCAAGGACAACGCAAGAGCACCGAGATGTGGGTGCAAGCCCCACCCACAATCCTTAATAACCCTACCAACCATAGGGTAGATGGGCCAAACGCAAGGTGCTTGCAAATGCCAATGTTTGAGGGGTGTCCAGTTGGCTAATGCAGGCCGTAGTCATGTGGCCGACTTGAACCCTCGTAGGGCCACATGAGAAACTTGCGTTTGCCGACAAGGTTTAAATACTTCAGTCTTCATTACATACTTGCCAGTCGTTGGTTCGATGCCAACTAATGACCGAATGACAAAGGGCTTTCCGGCCCTCTCTGGCCCGAATCTTTTTATAGGCTGAAATGTGAGGTCTGGACATGGCTAATACTTACGTTACCATACGAAGACTAGCCGCTTTACAGTTGGGTAATGAGTGTGCTAGATGTCACACCAAAAAAGGCCCATTTGATTTTGACCACATTAAACCTGTATGCGAGGGCGGTTCAGAGACTTCTTTGAAAAATATGCAACTTCTTTGTGAAAGATGTCATGGGGAAAAGTGTAAAGAAGACATACATAGACGACATAAGAAAAGGTTTGGTTGGTAAGAATCTTTTTATACCCTGTCGCCATAGGGATTGCCGATGCAGACAAGTCTGCGAAAACATTCGGCACTACTCACGTTAGCGGCACTCCTAGTAATGGGAGTGTTAGCCGTCTATGCGGCTTCATTACTTACAGCCACTACAGGGACTCTCACCATCACAACATACCCACCAACTCCTGCCAATGTATTCATCATGAATGCACAACTTAATTGGGGAAGTGGAGGAGAAGGCTACAGTGAACCTTGCACCGTTTCACCCGACCAAACATCTGTAACCTGTGCAACACAGCCTTCGCAATATAATGGGCCAGTCCTTACAACCGTCTATGTAGGAGACCAATTCCAATTGATGATAGCATTCGGAAATTCGGGCACTCTAAGTGGAACTCTGAATAGCATCACCTTCCAAGGTTCACTAACCGTCCAAAGTGATGGTCAATTCACACTCCAAAACTTCCAACCTTGCAATCCAAATCCAAATGGATGCGGTGCTCAACCCCCTGTCAATCTGTCCTATCCAATCACAATACCTTCAACCCTTAGTGGTGGGCAGCCTACTCAACTAGCATGGACAATCCATGTGGATAGCGTTGGGTCGGGAACAGATGCGGCCATCTTCACCTTCAACATAAGTGGGTAGTAATAGTTAGGAGTCCGAAAGACTCCTTTCCCTTTTTCTGTCATTAACTTGAACGTAGTGTATAATGAGACCCCAACCCACAGCCCATACTATGAGCCAAGGAATGGGGAAGGGACACCACGCATCGGGCCAAGGCACTGGCACTTGGGCCTTCCAAAGCAGACCCACAGCGAAAAGAAGCAGGGTCACGGAATACCAATGCACAGACTATCATAGGTTGGCCCTCTACTTAAACCAGTCTATTATGGAGTTACTGGTGTGAGACCTAGTTCAGATACAACCCTGCGGAACGCTTCGTTGAGAGCATCTATAATCCTCTGTCGGGCTTCTGGCGGAAGTTGGACGGTGATGTTGGCGTTGAAGTTTACCACAGTTATACCTGCTTCATAGACAGTCGTGACCTTTCCTTCAGCCTTTGCCAACTCCTTTTGGTTTGCCAGTGCCATACCACCCCTATGGTGGAAACACTTATTAAGTCTTCTGCTGTAGGGGTTGATATGCTGTGGATACAACTCGTGGGAGCCTTCTTCGCAATAGAGGGTGCGGCCAACCTAGTCTACTGGTATATCTGGGGTGGCGGAGTGAAAGACAATATGTATTGGCAAGTGGGTAGAGGACTGAGGATGGCCCTTGGTCTTGTCTTGGTGTTCCTCGCTTGAGCGAAGTAAGCCTCAATGCACCTCTCGGCTTCTGTGATGTTAGAGGTTGCAATAAGCCTGCTACGATAGTCTGCACTGCCAATGGAGAAACAGACCGTAAGTGTGAGAAGCATTGGCGAGAATCAAGAGGTGGTTATCTCCATGAGCAGTGACAATCCCCGTTATAAGGCCGAACTCCTAGAGGATGGAGGAGTCAACCCAGAGGCTTCAGGAGACGAACCTACAACGCAACCACCGCAAGCCATAGACCCGTTTGCCGTGATTCAGGATACGATTGCCACCATTAAGAGTAGCATAGACGAGGGGAAGATGAGAGAGGCGGAGGACAAGATTGTGTTCGTAAGGACGATGCTTACTATGGGCCTCTCAATAGCCAAGAACCGAAACGATATGGCTCTAAAGGCCAGATTAGACGCTTTCAAGCCCCAAATTGATGCTTTGGAAGCCCAAATCAACCTCTAGAAGGATAATGTTTAAGTAGGTTGATAACGAGGGTAATGCGACCATAATGGGATGGAAAAGACTAAAAGAAGAGGAAAATACCGTGATTTTGGGCCACTGGGAGAATGATGAGACCTGCTCTATGATAACCCTAACCAAGGGGCTGGCTCATATCGTGCACGATGGCAGGGCTGGTGTTCTCGCAACACCTGAAGAGACCTACTCAGATAACGTAGAGACTATAGGAAGGATGATAGCGAAGATGTTGAGTCCTAGACCTGTAGTATCTTAACCTGTTGCAGAGTCCCACTCATTCGTCCCTGCGTTACTCATTTTTCT
>Ga0187878_1000120_pt1 | contig 91742 bp, 92 predicted proteins | sample June2016WEW_17_1_FD_132979 | JGI IMG/M metagenome (GOLD analysis project Ga0187878, IMG submission 132979) | Peatland microbial communities from SPRUCE experiment site at the Marcell Experimental Forest, Minnesota, USA - June2016WEW_17_150 | ecosystem: Environmental > Terrestrial > Soil >... | reverse complement strand
CCGTGGCTGAAAGAGGTGAGATTGGCCCGAGCGGCGGGCGTCGAATCGGTGGTGCTGTTCGCGCTGGACCAGTTCTGCCTCATCGGACACCCCGCGCCGCTGCCCGAGAGCAGCCGGCGGAGCACGTTTCAGGGGTAGGCCCCACATCCGAGCTTGTCGAAGGCAGCGTCCAGCTTGTACCCTCAATGAGGAGGGTCTGTTGGCCGCGGTCCTGATTCAGAACGTCTCGAAAGTCTTCCACCTGTACCGGCGGCCGTCGGACCGGATCTTCGAGCTGTTGCCGTTCGGCTCGCGCCGGGCGCATTCGGATTTCTGGGCGCTGCGCGACGTGAGCGTGGCGGTGGAACGCGGGGAGATTCTGGGCATCGTGGGGCCTAACGGCTCCGGCAAGAGCACGCTGCTGCAAGTTGTTTGCGGCATTCTGCGGCCGACGCGAGGACGGGTGGCGACGCAAGGGCGGGTGGCGGCACTGCTGGAGCTGGGCGCGGGCTTCAATCCCGAATTCACGGGCCGCGAGAACGTGTTCATGAACGGGGAGATCATGGGCCTGACGCCGGCCCAGGTCGAGAGCGCGTTCCCGCGCATCGCCGCATTCGCCGAGATTGGCGAGTTCATCGACCGCCCGGTGAAGGAGTATTCGAGCGGGATGTACGTGCGGCTGGCGTTCGCCACGGCGATTCATGTCGAGCCGGAGATCCTGATTGTGGACGAGGCGCTGGCGGTCGGCGACGCGATCTTCGCTAATCGCTGCATCCAGAAGTTCGAGGAGTTGAAAGACCGCAAGGTGACCGTGCTGTTCGTATCGCACGACCTGGGGCTGGTGAAGCGGCTGGCGCACCGCGCGATTCTGATGCTGGGGGGGCGCATCGAGGCGGAAGGCCACCCCAGGGACGTGGTGAACCGCTACGTGGGCCTGGTGGTGGAGCGGCAGAAGCGCGGCCCGGAGGAAGACGGGCGAAACGGCCTGGCCAGCAGCTTCCGGCATGGCGATGGAGCGAGCCAGATCACGCGCGTGGACCTTTTGAACGCCGAAGGGGCGCCCGCGACCACGGTGATGAGCGGCGAGCGGGTCGTGGCGAGGGTGGCGGCACGGTTCCGGAGGGAGGTCTCCGACCCGATCGTGGGAATCCTGATCCGCAACCGGCTGGGGATCGACGTATTCGGGACGAACACGCGGCTGGAGCGGCACGATCTGGGCGAGTTCCGGGCGGGCGAACAGATCGAGGTGGAGTTTGGCTTCGAGTGTCTGCTGGCGCAGCAGGAATACACGCTGACGGCGGCCACGCAGTACTTCGACGGATCGAGCCAGGACTGGCTGGACGACGTGCTAAGCTTCCGGGTGGTGGATCCGAAGGGCGCGGCGGGAGTGGCGAGCTTCCGGACCGACGTCCTGTGCCGAAAAGTGACCGCATCGTGACCCATACCAACGCCGCCTTCTTCGGGCATCCCCGTGGCCTGGCTACCCTGTTTTTAACCGAAATGTGGGAGCGCTTCAGTTACTACGGGATGCGCGCTCTCCTGATCCTGTTCATGACGGCCGCCGTCGAGAGAGGCGGCCTGGGATTCACCGTCGCCAAGGCCGGCGTGATCTACGGCCTCTACACCGCGATGGTTTACCTGATGAGCCTCCCGGGCGGGTGGATGGCGGACCGCATCTTCGGGCAGCGCCGGGCCGTGCTTTTCGGGGGGATTCTGATCGCGCTGGGCCAGTTCAGCCTGGGTGTTCACGCGGTGCCGTTCTTCTATCTGGGCCTGGCGTTGTTGGTTCTGGGTACGGGGCTGTTGAAGCCCAACGTGAGCACCATGGTGGGGCAACTTTACTCGGCCGAAGACCAGCGGCGGGATGCGGGCTTCTCGATTTTCTATATGGGAATCAACCTGGGCGCGTTTTTCGCGCCGCTAGCGTGCGGATACGTGGGGCAGAGAGTGAACTGGAACCTGGGATTCGTGCTGGCGGGCGTGGGCATGACGCTGGGCCTGGTCCAGTATGTGCTCGGCGGCAAGCACCTGGGGGAGGCGGGCCTTCATCCGGTGCGGCCCGAGAGCGCGGAAGCGGCGAGGAAGCAGAAGCGGAGCATCGAGATCGCCGCGGTGGCGCTGGCCGTTGTGATCGGCGTGCCGCTGTTGCTCTCGATGGCCGGCGTGGTCGAGATCACGGCCAAGTGGATCGTTAATGCGGTGGGCGTGCTGCTGATCGCGCTGACGGTGGGAGTGTTTGGGTGGCTGCTGTCCAGCGGAGAGTGGACGCCGCAGGAGCGGAAGCGCTTCCTGGCAACGGGGGTGCTGTTCCTGGCGGCGGCGCTGTTCTGGTCGGCCTACGAGCAGGCCGGCTCGACACTCACTCTTTTCGCCGACCGCAGCACGGACAATCGGGTGCTCGGTCATCCGTACCCGTCGAGTTGGTTCCAGTCCGTGAATTCGCTGTTCGTGATCCTGCTGGCGCCGGGATTCGCCTGGCTCTGGATTCGTCTGGGCAGGCGCGAGCCGTCCAGCCCGGCGAAGTTCGCGCTGGGGCTGGTGCTGGTGGGGCTGGGTTTTGTGGTGGTGGGAATTGCAGCGCTGGGCGCACCCCCGGGCGTGCGAGTCAGCCCGGTATGGCTCACGGCGACGTACTTTCTGCATACCTGCGGCGAACTGTGCCTCAGCCCGGTGGGGTTGAGCGCGATGACCAAGCTGGCGCCGGCGAAGGTGGCGAGCTTGATGATGGGCGTGTGGTTCCTGTCCGGCGCGGTGGGCAACTATATCGGCGGGCGCGTCGCGTCGATCTATGAGGCCTTCTCCACGGCATCGCTGTTCGCGACGGTGGCCGGCTTCGCCATCGGGCTGGGGGTCGTGCTGATGCTGCTGGTCAAGCCGATGAAGCGTCTGATGGGGGGAGTGAACTGAACATGAACCTGGCGGCGATTCAGCAGGCCCTGATTGAAGAGGGCTTGGATGGGTGGCTGTTCTTCGACCACCATCAGCGGGATCCGCTGGCGTACCGGGTGCTGGGGCTCTCACCGCCGCCCTTGGTGTCGCGGCGGTGGTACTACCTGATTCCGGCGCAGGGCGAGCCGAAGGGATTGGTGCACCGCATCGAGCCGTTCATGCTCGAGGGAGTGCCTGGGGAGAAGCGGCAATACTCGAGCTGGAGCGAACAGCTCGAAGGGCTGCGCGGGATGCTGGCGGGATGCCGTCGCGTGGCCATGCAGTATTCGCCGGAGTGCGCGGTCCCGCTGGTGTCGATGGTGGATGCGGGCACCGTCGAGCTGGTGCGCGGGGCGGGGGTCGAAGTGTCGAGTTCGGCCAACCTGATCCAGTACTTCGAGGCGCGCTGGACGCAGGCGAACCTGGATCTGCACCTGGAGGCCGGGCGCAAGGTCGATGAGATCCGCCGGGCAGCCTTCCAGTTGGTGAGCGAGTGCCTCCGCGCCGGCCGGCGAGTAACGGAGTTCGAGGTGCAGCAGTTCTTCCGTCGAGGCTTCGCGCGGGCCGGCCTCGTGACCGACCACGGGCCGACGATCGCGGTCAACGAGAACTCCTCGAATCCGCACTACGAGCCGCGGGCGGAGGCTTGCCGCGAAATCCGCCGCGGGGACCTGTTGCTCACGGACATCTGGGCGAAGGCGGACCAGCGGGAAGGCGTCTACTACGACATCACGTGGACGGGATACTGCGGTGCCGAGCCGCCGCCGGCGGTCCGGAACGTCTTCGAGATCGTGCGGGAGGCGCGCGACCGGGCAGTGGAGCTGGTGAAAGACGCTGTCGCCGCCGGACGCCCGCTGCGCGGCTTTGACGTGGACGACGCGGCGCGCGGCGTCATCCGCGAGCGCGGCTACGGCAAGTATTTCACCCACCGCACCGGGCATTCGATCGGCGCCGAAGTCCACGGCGCGGGCGCGAACATGGACAACCTGGAAACGCACGACGAGCGCCGCATCATCCCCTGGACGTGCTTCTCGATCGAGCCGGGCATCTACCTGCCGGAGTTTGGCATCCGCTCGGAGCTCAACGTGTTCGTGGGGGAGGACCGGGCGCGGGTCACCGGGGAAATCCAGGAGCGGCTGGTGATCCTGTAGATGCGGAACCTGGTTGCCGGAATCGGCCTGGTCTGCGGGCAGGTGTGGGCGCAGGGCCTTCCCGTAAGGCTGGCCAACACGTTTGAGTTCAGGCTGGCGGAGGGCCGCGCGGAGGTGGAGTGGGTCAGCGCGTCCACGTTCCGTTTTGCCAGGAGCTGGGGCGCGCCGCCTCGCTCGGCCGGGCCGATTAAGGACACCACGGTGGCGGTGACGATGGAGGACCTGGGCGCGCGCGTGCGTTTCCGTACGCGGTACCTGACGGTCGAGGTGGGCAAGGACGCCGGGCGCCTGGAGATCAAAGCCAATGACGGGCCGCTGACGACGACCACCGTCCGCCGCGAGGGAGCCTCGGTGGCGTTGGAAAGCACGGTGGCGGCATCCGAGCGGTTCTACGGCCTGGGTTCGCGCCGCACACCGAATCTCGACCTGCGGGGCTCCCTCATCGAGGCGACGAAGCCGTTCCTGATTTCGAGTGCGGGATACGGCGAGTACTTCCGCGCTCCCGGCCCATATACCTTCGATCTGGCCGCATCCCGGCCGGACCGGCGGCGCACCACCGTTCCGGGAGACCGCGTCGACTACTTTTTCTACTACGGGCCGACGCCGAAGGAGATCCTGGAAGAGCACCTGGGCGCCGCGGGGGAGATCGAGGATTTCGGCTCCGCGGACCTGGCGATCCGGAAGCCGAAGGGGAAGGCCGCTGGGCAGGTTTCATGGGAGGAATTGCGGGCAACGGCATACGCATTTCAGCACGAGAGCCTGTCGGCGACGCTGGCGCCATCCTTCGACCTGTCACGGTATGACGCGGCCGGAGGGGCGCTGCTGGCCCGCGCGGCGCAACTGGCGGCATTCATCCCGACGCTGTACGCTTCTCCGGGGGAATCGCTGCGGTGGCGCGCGAGGTTGATCCCGTACCTGGTGGCATATGGGTACGAGGCGCGGGTCCGGGGGACGCCGCTGATCCACCCGCTGGCGATGCAGTTTCCGAAAGACGCCGTGGCGGCGCGGCACAGCGACGAGTTCATGGTAGGAGACGAGATGCTGGTGGCGCCTGTCTTGGGCCCGGAGGAAAACGTTCGCGTCTATCTTCCGCAGGGAATCTGGACGGACCTGCGGACCGACGAAGTCCACAAGGGCCGCCAGGAAATCACTGTACGAGCGGCGCCGGACCAGATCCCCATCTTTACCAGGAACGGGACCATCCTGCCGCTGGCGGCGGAGATCCCCGGCGGGCCGATGGAGTTGCACTACTTTCCCAAACTGGGCGCCGAGTTCTTCCTGTACGAGGAGGAGCTCGGGGAAGTCTCCCAAGTGCACGCCGCCCCGGCCGGCGAGTTCCTGCGACTGGAGACCGAGTCACTCCAAGAGCGCACGTACGAGTGGATTGTGCACCACACCCCGGAGTGTCGCAAAGTGATGCTGGGTGAAACGGAGCTCGCCAGGGTCGAGGCTCGGGCGCGGCCCGCGCCGGGAACCTGGTATTACGATCCGGCGGGGGAGCGCCTCCATGTAATGGTCCGCGCGGCGGCGCGCGGGGACGAGATTGTCAACATCTCGTTCTGACCCCCGTGTGACCCAGGTCACCGATCCGGCCGGGATGCGGCCTGTATCCTGGGAGTGATGCCGATCGGGCGCAGAGCCGCGGACTATTCGCAACGCCTTCGGCGCGCCGTTCAATTGCTGTTTCTGGCCTTGAACGTCTGGATCGGCATTGAGTTTTACCTCTTCGTCCGCTACTGCGAGTTGGCGGGACCCGCAATTCGGGTGGAGCGGCCGCCGGGCGTCGAGGGCTGGCTTCCGATCGCCGCGCTGGGCGGACATTCCGCTGCGGGCGCTGAAGTACATCCTGCTCGGGCTGTTCCTGTGCGCCGTGGGCGGCATGTCGGTGGAGGCTATTCACGCGTTTCTCCAGGGGCCTTACGGGCTGATCGCCGACGTGAAAATGCTGAACTTCTTCCGTTACCTCGGCGCGACCGCGGCGGTGGTTCTGGCAGCGCTGGTGGTGCTCTCGGTGTTCATTCAGAACTTCTGGTGCCGCTACCTGTGCCCCTACGGCGCGCTGGTGGGATTAGCGGCGCTCCTCAGCCCGCTGCGGATCCGCCGCGAGAAGAGCGCGTGCACCGACTGCGCCAAGTGCGCCAAGGTGTGCCCGTCGCTGCTGCCGGTCGACAAGCTCATCACGATCAAGTCGGCCGAATGCGCGGGCTGCCTGGAATGCGTGGCGGTCTGCCCGGTCGCGGGCGTCCTGGACATGGTGGCGGTCCCCAAGCGCCGCGTGCCGGCCTGGGCGATGGCCGCCGGCATCGCCATCCTGTTTCTCGGGATCGTGGCCTACGCGCAGTGGATCGGCCACTGGCGCACGGATCTGCCTTCGCGGGTTTACTTCGACCTGGTGCCGCGTGCGAGTGAATTCGCGCACCCGTGAAACGTCAAGGCCCCGAACGCCGGGGAGTGGCGGCAGGGATCACGAGGCCGCGCGGGCGCGTCCCAGCAAGGCGCTGGTGAGCTCCCGCAGGTTGCCCGGCGTAATGAAGTGGAACTGAATCTCAAGACCAGTGTACTTCCGCAGTTCGCGCCGCATCTCGTCGCTGGGCAATTCCGGGCCGGCGACATGGAGCCGGCCCGCGCTCACCTTGAACGGCAACACGTTCCACCGGCGCGCTTCCGCGGCAGGCAGCGCGCGGGCAATCCACAGCGGCACCTGCCAGCCTTCGAGACGCTCGAAGGGTACCAGGTGCTGCAAGCTGAGTGCCTCGTAGAGGTCGTGCTCGCTGAGGAGCCCGCGCGAGACCAGATACTCGCCGAGGCGCACGTCCGGCGGCTTGGAGGCCAAGGCGGCGCCGAGATCCTGCTCGCTGACGTAGTCCGAGCCCACCAGGATCTCTCCCAGCCGGCGCTTGTGGTTGTTCAGGGCGGCCCGGGACGGGTAGCTGTGTTCGGTCTTGACCCATACCAGCGGCCGCCCCAGCGCCCGAGCGGCGGAGTAACGGGCCAGCGCGGAAACAGTGGCCAGGAAGTTGATCCAGTTCGCCCAGAACACGCGCAGCGGCACGGCCAGGGCGCTACGCCAGCCGTAGAGCCGCGCCACGCAGCCGGAGCGTACTCCGAGGCGCTCGAGCCCAAGAAACAGCGTGGTCCAGAGAAGGAAAGCAGCGGCCGGATGCGCCGCGGCTTGCGCCAGGCCCCAGGGAGCGCCGGAGTGCCGGCTCCACAGCCAGGTGGTGGCGCCGTAGGCCAACACCCCGTTGGCGAGCAGCGTGACCGGGCTTCCGATCAGACCTTTCCGGTCGCGCCAGAGCCAGTAGACCTGCCGCGAGCCGGCCTTCCAACCGTGCCGCTGCCAGGCTTGCAGGGCAATGCCGGTCACCCATCGTGTGCGCTGCTTCAAGGACCGCCGGAAATCCTCCGGGAAGTACTCGCGCGTGGCTACCGGCTCGGCGGAGACGATCCGGATGGGCACGAATCGCTGGGGACAGCCCAGCCGGTGAAGCCGGAATCCGGCCTCGTAGTCTTCGGTCAGCGACCCGGGGTCGAAGATGCGGTTGCTCTCGAGCTCCGCCAGCTTCTCCAAGGCCCAGCGCGCGTAGCCCGTGCCCACTCCGTTGGAAGGGATGAACCCGCCCAGAAGCTGCCGCGCCGGGATGTCCTTGCTCTGATACTCGGCGAACTCGTCGCAGTAAACCCCGTGCGTGAACTTGCGCACCGGGGTGGGCAGAGGCAGCACGGGAATCTGCACCATTCCGAAAGACCCGATGTAGTAGTTGATCCAGCGCAACTCGGCGGGATGGATCAGATCCTCGGCGTCGTGCAGCACGACGACCTCGAACCGGACTCCGTTGCGCTCCTCGTAGAGCAGCATCCGCTGGTAGATCCAGTTCAGGCAATCGGCCTTCGAGGTCGGGCCATTGTGCGGGCAGAGCCCCAGATGTACGTTGGGGAAGCGCGCCTCGGCCTCGCATACGGCATCCGCCGTGAGCTCGTCATTGGGATAGACGCCGATGAAGACGTCGTAGTTCGAGTAGCGGATTGAGGCGAGATTCTGCTCCAACATCTGGCCGATGACCCGGTGTTCCTGCCACAGCGGCACGAACACCGCGACGCGCCTTTCCGGAGCGCTTGCCAGTTCGGCCTCGCTGGGAGCCGTGGTCCGTGGGGAGCGCAGGAACCGGCAGCGGAACCAGTTCCAGGCGATGAGCAGGTCCAGGAAGAGATCGTCCAGCCCGCTGATGAGGATCCACACAGCCAGCGGGACCAGGCACGACGCGACCCAATGATCCAGTAGAGCCACGGATAGGACGCCGAGGGGACCCTCCCCCCATAGTGTCTTAGTGGTCCGGCGCGGGGAAAATTCGCGGAGAGCCCGCGGAAAATTCCACGCCTACAGGCGTTCCAAGGCTTCGAGGGACTGCATCATCCGAAGCGCCGCGTCGCGGTCTCCTCCGAAGCGCAAGTCGTTGTATGCCGCGGTGAACCTCGCCACCAGGGTGGCCGTCTCGGAGGCCGGCAGCAAGCGCGCGAACTCCGCGGGGGTGACCCAAGCCGGCCTTTCGAACCCCCGCCGCCGGAGCAGGGCCAGCATGCGCGCGTACAGCAGGGTGGCATCGGAGGCGCGCGCCGCCCCGCGCTGCACCTGGCGCACCCGCGCCAGCGTTTTCCACCAGGTCCACAGGCGTGGGAACCACCACCAGGCCGCCCCTGCCAGCAGCGCCGCGATCAGCGCGACCACCCCATACCGCCCGGCCCACGCGGCCACGGCCGCCTTCCACTGCGCGGCGGCAGCCCGCGCGCGGTCCAGCCATCGCGACCCCAAGGTACGGCTGGAGTCCTCCATCTGGGCGGCCAGGATCAGTTGCCGGTCGAGGTTGTAGTGGAGAACCCACTCCTGCCAGAAGGTGTCGGCGGCGTCCAGGTAGAACCCCAGCCGGCCCCAGAGGGAATCCGCGGGAGGGTTAGGATCGGGTGGCGTGGGGTCAAAGGTGGTCCAGCCGCGGCCGGGCAGCCAGGCCTCGACCCAACTGTGCGCGTCGGAGGCGCGAATGACGAGCCACCCGCTCACCGGGTTGTAGACCCCGCTCTGGAACCCGTTGGCCACGCGCGCCGGGACGTTCACCAGGCGCAGCATCACGGCCATCGCCGAGGCGAAGTATTCGCAATGGCCCTTGCGGCGCTCAAACAGGAAATGGGCCAGCGGATCGGCCGCCTGGCGGGAGAGGGGTTCGGTGGAGTAGCTGTAATGCGAGCGCAGGAAGGACTCAATCGCCCGGGCGCGCTGCTCATCGCTTTCGAGGCCCGCGGTCACCTGGCGGGCGAGCGCGATCAGCCGGGGATCCACCGGCGGCAGCAGCAGGTCGAGCAGGCGCTCCTGCTCGGAAAGCCGGCCAACCTCCCGCAGAGGCGCGCTCTCCTCCAGCGCGCTGTAGACGCCGTAGTGCAGCCCCTCGGGGTTTCCGCTGGCCAGCCGGTAACTGTCCGTCGACGTCCGGATCACCAGCCGCGAGTTGATGCGCAGCAGAACCGGGCTTCCGGCGAAGAACAGCGCGTCGGAGGTCATCGAGCTGAGCTGCACCTCGTAACGGATGCCGGCTGCCCGCGAGCGATCGCGCAGCTTCAGCAGACCGCCGGTCACCGGGAGCGGCTGGCCCGCCTCGGAAGGGTTGTACCAGCGGCGTCCGTCGAACTGGGACAGCGCCACGCCGCGCCATTTCAGGTGGGCCGGGCGCTCGCCGTCGAAGAACCGGACGTGCATCACCGCGGCCCGCCACTGGCGGATCTGGCCGATTTCCCCGAGCATCATCTCGCTGGAGAACCCCGGGACGCGATAGCGCTGCGGCGCCAGGTGGCGGAAGGCGGCCTGAGCCGTGCGCGGCAGCAGGAAGAATAGTCCTCCGGTCAAAGCCAGGATGCCGAGCGCGACCGAGAGAGTCAGCGCCGCCAGCCGCCAGTGGAAGTTCTTCAGCCCGCCGCGAGCGAGATGGCGCGGCTTGCGGATCGACCGGCGAATCTCGGAACTGGCCAAGGCCGCCAGCCCGAACAACAGGAACAGCGCCAGGGACAGGAAGAAACTCAAGTTGGTCGACAGCACCGAGGCGAACAGCAGCTCCAGGAACGCAATCACCGCCACCAGCGCGTAATCCCGCGCCGTCCGCGCGGTCAGGATCTTGAGCGCCGCCAGGAAAAGCACCAGGTGCACGGTGGCGGGTATGAATTCCCTGGACAGCCACAGGTAATCGATGGGGTAAAAGCCGATGCAGGCAAGCGTGAGCGCGTTGATGGCGCGGGCGGAGAGCCGGAAGCGGAGAACGCCGGCGACCAGCAGAGCCCGCAGCACCAGCCCGAGCGCAACCACGATGGCGGTGGGTGCGTCCAGGGAGGCCGAGCCTAGCACCGCCAGGTAGCCGCTCGTCGCCAGTCCGAGCAGCGAGAGCTCGAAGAAGCGGTCCACCGGGACCGCCGGATCGGTGGGGGAACGAGCCATCGCTCCAATTCTAGCAACCGCCGGTGACGCGCCGTGTCCCTGGTGGTGTTCCAAAACTGCATTAACGCAACCTTCAGCGGCGAGGCTTTCCACGATCTTGGAAAGACCCTGGCCGAACTGTACTTTTCTTTCAAGGAAACCGCTGATCGCCTATCTCCTGACCTTCACTCGGTGTGGCTTACTGAGTCTCGCAGAATACAGTGACAAGCTCCGACGTGGCGTGGGCGCTCGTGCCTGCCGCGCCGAGACTCGTCTCGGCGCTTGTGCCGGCGTTGCTGCGCACCTCACGAGTCGGCAAGAGTGCCGACTCGGCAGGCTGAAGCCCGCGCCACGGAGTGAGCATTGCGTCACTCAATTACGCGAGCCTCAGTAGGCTTACCGAGCACATTCAACCTCGCCAAGCATGAAGGTTCACGAATCTGGCAGGCCCGAAGTCAAGCTGAAGTTGAAGACTCGGGATTCCGGTGACCGGCTTGCGTGGCTCGAATACGGGGGGAAGGTGATCACGCGTACCAAGCGATCGCACGGAAACAAGGATCTTCCTTCGAATCCGATCCGGCACCAATTGAACGCCGATGGGTTTCTCTGAACGTCGTCATCGTCGGCAGAAGCGCCGTCGTTTTATAGCTCATACACATTTTTCTGCCGCGTTTTGAAATCCCCGTGTCCGCGCGGGATGTCTTCATCCGGGGTGTGGCGGTTGAACTTGATCTCCCGGTACCCGGCCCGATGGCTGCGCCGAGACACGGACTCATTTACGTCACATACCCGTCTTTACGAATCTTGAGCCGGTACCCCCAGCTCAGCAGCGCCAGCAGTCCCACTTGGCCCGCCCCCAGGTACAGCGCCTGCCGGCCTAGCCGCCGCAAGATCTGCGGCCACGAATAAAACCGCCTCAGAATCCGGTTGTGCCCCTCCTTCAGCTCCGCCGCCGTCATTTTCCGCGGCGCAAAAGTGACGTGTCCCAGGTCATAATGCTCCCAGTTCCGATCGTGGATCCGCCCCTCCCCTTCCAGCCGCCGAAAGAGCGGTGTCCCCGGAAACGGCGTGAGCACCGTCAATTGCAGAGCATCGGCCTGCGCGTCTTCCAGAAACCGCACCGTTCGCTCAAACACCTCCACCCCGTCATGGTCGTACCCCAGCACCAGGGCTGCGACTACCGCAATCCTCCGCCGGTGCAGCTCGGCAATGCCGCTCCCGTATTCTGCTGCCCGGTTGAACCCCTTGCCAGTCTCGGCGAGGCTCTCCTGCACCAGGCTTTCGAATCCAATGAACAGCCCGCGACACCCGCTCTGTTGCATCAAGTCCAGAAGCTCCCGATCGCGCGTCACGTTGAACGCGATCTGCGAATGCCAGCGGATGCGAAGGGGCACCAGCGCCCTCAACAGCTCCTTGACGTACTCGGGATCGGCGGCCAGGTTATCGTCGATGAACACCACCCGGCTTCTGCCGCCGGCCCGGATCTCCGCCACGACTTCCTCGATAGGCTTCGTCTTGAACGCATGTTCCGAAAATGCCGAGACCGAACAGAACTCGCAACGGTGATGGCACCCGCGCGTAGCCTGCACCACCGTGGCCCACATGTAGTCCCGCGACCGCAGCAATTCCTCCTTGACCTGGCGCCCGCGAAAGTCCGGGTAAGGCATTCGGTAGAACTTCTGCAGCCGTCCATTCCGGTAGTCCTCGATCATGCGCGGCAGATTGCTCTCTGCATCGCCAATGCACACAGTATCCGCGTGTTCCGCCGCCTCCTCCGGCATCAACGTTGGATGGTAGCCGCCGAACAGCACGGTCCTCCCTCGCTCGCGAAACCGCCGCGCAATTTCATACGCTCGCGGCGCATTGAATGTCATGAACGAAACCCCGACTAGATCGGCATCCTGGTCGAAATCGATGGCCTGCACGTTTTCATCCACCACTTCCGCTTGGACGCCGTCGGGCGCGCAAGCCGCCACCGACAGCGCGCTCAGCATCGAGAAGCGAAAAATGCGCGTCCGAAACGACGCGGTCTGCCCCGCCGCCACCCGAAACTGCGCCGCCGCCGGGCAGATAATCTGGAACTTGAGGGTCTTCATTTCGATGTATCTTTGATTTCAGACTACCTTACGACATGTCCGCCTCGCTCGACCGCTCCCTGACGGTCGCGGCTCAGTAACAGCTTGCCGAGCCGCGACCGTCGGGGAGCGGTTGTAGGCCATCACGCTCAGCCACAGCCGCACTTGGTTGGAACGGAACCGATGGCAGCTCAACCGGGTCATCTTCAGCGCCTGCTTGCCTTCTTCGATCCACTGCTCCGCAGTCCCTCGTTTGCTGTAGAACCGCACCACCGCCCGGTTGTCCGTCTCCAGGTTAGTCCCGGTGAGTCCTACCCGCGGGAACAGCTCTCGGCAGTGGAACTCCACCTTCGCCACCACGCGCCGTCTGCCAACTCGCCGCCTGATATCGGTCTCAGACATCAATAAAGGCGTCCGACGATCTCCAGAGGTTATCGAGTAAGTGGGCAAAGTGGAAATCCAGGTTGAAACTAAACCAAGGGGAGCTTTCCGGGATTCTATCGCATTCCCTGTCGCTGGATGATTACATTGAAATCCTCAAGAAGAAGGGCTTGATTCCCCTTGACGCAGAAGGCCCCATGGCCCAATGAAAAAGCCCCCGGACCGATCCATGGGCCTCGTGGCGGGCATGGCGGGAGCCCGGTGCGTTGCGGGTCAGGCTGCGGGTTGGGCTTGCGGCTCCGAACACCGGCGGATCTGCTTTGAGTACCGCTGGGAGACGAAAGCGTGATTCTCGATCAAGTTCTTGAAATGTCGTCCGAGGGATGACGCCGTTGCCCCCCGGCAAACGTCTCCCCGGGCACTGACACCTGTTTTTTTCGAGGACACCACCCCGTGTCCCTCGCGCCGCGTCTCTGGTATTGTGTGTGCTATGCCCGACACCGCTTTTGAGCGTTTTTGGCGGCGCTTGCAGGACCTGGGCTTGAACGCCTACGAGGCGCGCTCCTACCTGGTGCTGGTAGGGCACCCCCGGTTCAAGGCGCTGGAGTTGGCCACCCGAGCCCACGTGCCGCGGCAGAAAATCTACGAGGTGCTGGACAGCCTGGCGGAGAAGGGGTTCGCGCAAGTGGTGCAGGAAAAGACCAAGCTCTTCTCGGCGGTCGAGCCGGGTCTGGCAATCCCCTCGTACCTCTCGCGCAGGCGCAAGCTGTTCGAGCAGCGACTGGCCGAGCAGTGCCGCTCCGCCTCCGCTCTGATCGAGGACCTCAGCAGCGCGTATTCGGAAGGGCAAGGCGGGCGCGGCACGCTGGACTTCCTGCGCATCGTCAACGAGCCGGCGCAGGCCGCCACGCAATACCGCCGCATGCTGGCCGAGGTGCAGTCCGAGTACCTGGAGTTCTCCCGCCCGCCGTACGCCGTGGACCCGCTGGATGAGCAGCTCGTGAAGCAGGCGCGGGCGCGAGGGGTGCGCTGCTGTCTGCTGCTCCAGGCCGGCTCGCTCGACGACCCGCACCGCCAGCGCCTCGAGGAGTACGAGCAGGCCGGGGTGGAGGTGCGCCTGGCCGACTCCCTGCCGCTGAAACTGGCGCTGTTCGACGGCCGGGTGGGGCTGATCGCTCTGCTCGACCCGGTGATCACCTGCCCGACCTGGACCTCGGTCCTGTTCGACCACGCAGGCCTGGGCGAGGCCATGAAGGGCCTGTTCGACGACCGCTGGCACAGGGCCGCGGACGGCCTCCGGGAGGCGGGGAAAGCGTGACCTGCACGGTTGCGTCGCTCGAGCCGCACAAATAATTCATCGGACCGTAATCCTCCCGTCTTCAACGCCCGATATTCTCCTGTCATGCCGCATTCGGAAACCAGCGCAACCGTCCTGATCGCCAGCCCCTTCGACGAGGACTGCGAGGCGCTCCGCCGGATTCTCGACGCATCCGGCGAGTGCCACTGGCGCATTCGATTCACCCGCACCTGCCAGGAAGCCTGGATGGCGCTGCACCAGGAAAGCGTGGACGTGATCATCACGGAATGCGACTTTCCCGATGGGCTGGGCTGGAAGCATGTCCTGGACGAGGTCCAGAGCATGGGTGGCTTCCAACCCGTCATCGTGGCCTCGCGGCTGGCCGACGAGCGCCTCTGGGCAGAGGCGCTGAACCTCGGTGGATACGATCTGCTGATGAAGCCGTTCGACGGCGAGGAGACGCTGCGCGTAATGGCTACGGCCGTGCTTGAGGCGCGGAACACGCGCCGCGACTGGGAACGCCGTCGAAGGGCGCGCCACGCGGTGGCGTGAGTCCGCTGTCCGGAGGGAAGCCGCCGGCCCACTCGTGGCGCCTCACCCCACCTCGTTGCCCGCCTCGCGCGCCGCGCGGCGGACGTCGACGCGGGCCAGCACCGCCAGGCCGAGGGCGAAGAACAGGATCAGCGAGAGGATGGCGAGGCGGTAGCTGCGCGTGAATTGCAGCGCCAGGCCGAACAGCAGCGGGCACAGCCAGCTCGTTCCCTTGTCGCTGATTTCGTACAGACCGAAGTACTCGGCTTCCTTGCTCTTCGGGATCATCTGCGAAAACAGCGACCGGCTCAGCGCCTGGCTGCCTCCCAGGACCAGCGCCACCACGGCGGCCATGGCGAAGAACTCGCCGGTCGTCCGCACTGAGATGTAGATGTCCACCAGGACCGCCGTCCAGATCGCTAACGCCAGCATGATGGCGCGCTGGGCGCCGATCCTGGCGGCCACCCAGTTGAACGCCAGCGCTCCGAAGAAGGCCACGAACTGCACCATCAGGATGGCCAGCGACAGCGTCGCGATGGGGATCTTCAGCTCGTCGTAGCCGAACTCGGTGGCGAGCGTGATGACGGCCTGGATGGCGTCGTTGTAAAGCAGGTAGGCGAGCAGGAACTTCAGCGCCTCGGGATAGTGCCGCAGATCGCGCAGCGTGCCGCCAAGCTGGCGAAAGGGGCCTGTGCGGGGCAGACGGTCTGGCCTTCCCTCGCGGTTGCGCAGCGTGGCCAGCGGAATCACGGTAAACAGCCCCCACCACACCCCGGCCGAGCACAGATTGATGCGGATCGCCTGCTCCTCGGTCAGTCCCAGCGCACCCGCCTTCGCCGCCAGCACCAGATTCAGCGCCAGCAGCAGCCCGCCGCCGAGGTAGCCGATCCCCCAGCCTTTCGAGGACACCGCGTCGCGCTCCCGTTCGCTCGCGATCTCCGGCAGGAACGAGTTGTAGACCACCACCGAAGCGCCGAAGCTCAGGTTCGAGACCAGGAACAGAAAGCCGCCCAGCAGATACTCCCGCCCCACCAGGAAGAACATCATCGCGGTCGCCAGCGCGCCCACGTAAGCGAAAAGCCCCAGCAACTCCTTCTTGCGACGGCTGGAATCGGCCAGCGCGCCCAGCACCGGCAGGCACAGGACCTGCGACGCGACGGACAGCGCGATCAGGTAGCCCCAGTACGAACCCGCGTAAACCGGAATGCCGAGCGGATGGACGAACCCGCGCGCGTCCGCGGCGGCCTGCGCCAGCTTGCTGAGGTACGGTCCCAGCAGCAGTGTCACCACCGTAGTCGCGAACGCCGAGTTGGCCCAATCGTAGAAGTACCACCCGGTGCGTTCGCGGGCGGTGCTCAAGGGCTGGTTCATGACCCTACAGCATCGCGGCCTGCGGCTGCCGCTGCTCTCGCGCCATGCGATTCAGGGTGACGTAGTCCTTCTTGCCGGTGCCGAGACACGGGAGCTCGTCGATGGCGACAATCCGCCGCGGCACGGCCAGTTCCGGTGCGCCCAGCTCACGCGCCGCCTGCTGCAACTGCTCGCGGCGGAGGCAGGGGTCCTCGGTAAACAGCACGACGACCTCGCCGCGCCCGGCCTCGGCCACTGCGGCCGAGGCGTGCTCGAACTCCGGGGAAGCGATCCTGGCGATCGTTTCCACCAGTTCGAGCGACACCATCTCTCCGGCGACCTTGGCGAAGCGCCGCATGCGCCCCACGATGCGGATGAATCCGGCCTCGTCGACCGAGGCCACGTCTCCGGTGTTGTGCCAGCCCTCGCCGAAGATGGATCGTGCCGGCTGGATCGCTCCGGGTTGGTCCTCCGCGAGGTAGCCCAGCATGACGTTGGGGCCGCGCACGTGCAGCAGGCCGCCCTCCGCGATTCCGGGAACCGGCTCGATGCGGCACTCGCACCCGGGGAACAGCTCTCCCACCGTCCCGTTCCGGGCCGCCATGGGCGTGTTCACCGAAAGCACCGGCGCGGTTTCGGTGACGCCGTAGCCCTCCAGGATGCGGATGCCGAACTTCTCCAGATACAGCTTGCGCACGTCTTCGCCCAGTTTCTCGGCGCCGGCCACCACCAGGCGCAGCGTGCGGAAGTCGAACGGGTTGGCGTACTTGGCATAGTTGCCAAGGAAGGTGCTGGAAGCGAATAGCACCGTGCAGTCGCGGTCGTAGATCAGCTCGGGGATGACGCGATAGTGCAACGGCGAGGTGTATAGGAACACGCGCGAGCCGCTGGCCAGCGGCAGGACCACGCCCACCGTCAGCCCGAAGGCGTGGAACAGCGGCAGCGCGCTCATGAACTTGTCCTTGGGCGCGAACTCGATGACGGCCCGGCACTGGGCCACGTTGGCCACGATGGCGGCATGACTCAGCGCCACGCCCTTCGGCTTGCCCTCCGAGCCGGAGGTGAACAGAATCACCGCGGGCTCCTCGGGACGCACCGGCCGCGCCGCCGCGCGCGGCAACCACAGCGCCCATCCGAGCAGCCACAACTTGTCCGCAAGGCCGAACCGGGCGCGGAGATCCTCGAGACAAACGAGCTTCACGTTTTCGAGTTTTTCGACCACCCCGGCCAGCCGCGCCCGCTCCAGAAAGGCCCGCGAGGTGAGCACCAGTTGCACGCCGGCGACGCGGCAGGCGCTGTTGATGGCGTCCGGGCCGGCGGTGTAGTTGAGCATCGCCGGGATGCGCCGCATGGCGAACATCCCGTACAGCAAGCACACCGTCGTTGCGACGTTCGGCATCAGCACCCCGACGGCCTCCCCTTCGCGGGTCAGCTTCGCCACCAGGCGCCCCAGCGCCAGACTGCCTTTCAGGATGCGCCCGTAGGTCACCTCTTCCTCCCGAATATCCTCCAGGATGCGGCGGCGCCGGCCGAAAACCGCGATGGCGTCCAGCAGGGCGGGGAACAGGGTGGTCTTCTCATGGGAGGCAAAGGCCGCTTCCTGCATGATCTTCCGCAGAGCCTCCGCTCCCAGCTTGTGCCGCACTCTGGAGCGCGCCGCGTCCGGCGTGACGATGGTCCGTGGAGGATGGATGGTCACGGTGATGCGCGGGAACCATCTCCGCGGGAAGTCGCCCGACATGCGGCTGAACACCGAGTAGACCGCGCCCGAGATGTGCACCGGCACCACCGTGGCGCCGGTCCGGGCGGCCACGAATGCCGGTCCCTCGTAGATCTTCATCATCGTGCCGGTTCTGGTCACGCGGCCCTCGGGGAAGATCAGCACCGGCCGGCCGGTCTCCACCAGCCCGATCACCGCCTTCATCGCCAGCGGGTGCGCCGAGTCCACGATCAGGTGCGGCAGGAACCGCATGGGCAGGCGAACGAACCAGTACCTCGCAATGGTCGTATGCAGCACCCAAACCGGGCGAACCGGGAGGAAGGCCCCCAGCAGAATGCCATCCAGAAGGGACTGATGGTTGGAAACAATCACAAGTCTGTCGTGCGGGGCGATGGCGCCTCGCACCCGGACACGGAAACAAAGTCGAAGCAGCCAACGCGCGAGAACTCGGACCATAGGCTGTTCAGCTATTATACGCGCCCGCGCTACCTGCCTCGGCCGGCCTGGTCCAATTGCGCTCCCAGCGCGGCCAGGTCCCCGCGCGTTTTGTGACGCTCGTAGAACAGGGCCGCCGCCCGAATGCGCTGGACGACTCGTTCCTCCGGGATGGACAGCCAGGCAGCCAGTTGCTGAACGGTCTCTCCCTCCAGGAAGCGGCGGTAAAGGGTCAGGGCGAAGGGTTCGGGTTCCATGGGCGTCACTTCTTGCCGCAGTGCTGCCTCAGGCACTCCTCGATATGGGTCTGTTCGGCCCGGTCCAGGATTTCTTCGATGAACCGAGCCGGGACTCTCATCCCAACGGAGGGTACCACAAAAACGGCGGGGCAGACCACGAAAAACGATGGTCCGCCCCACGGTGCTACTTGTCGGTCAGCGCGGCTACGCCGGGGAGCTCGATGCCGGAGAGGAATTCGAGAGAAGCGCCGCCGCCGGTGGAGATGTGGGAGATCTTGCCGGCCACGCCAGCCGCCTTGACGGCTTTCTCGGAATCGCCGCCGCCAACCACCGACAGCGCTCCTGAGGCCGCGACCGCCTTGGCCACGGCGACCGTCCCGGCGTCGAACGGGGGTTTCTCGAACACGCCCATCGGACCGTTCCAGATGATGCTTTTGGCTTTCGCGATGGCTGCTTCGTATAGCGCGACGGTCTTCGGCACGATGTCCAGGCCCATCATGTTGTCGGGAATGGTCTCGACAACCTCGAAGCTGGCGCCTTCCTTGAGCTCGGCCGCAACCACGTGATCGACCGGCAGCGTCAACCGCGCCGCCTTGGAGAGCAGCTCCTTGGCCAGGTCGATCTTGTCTTCCTCAACCAGCGACCTGCCGGTGGGCTTGCCCTGGGCCCGCAGGAAGGTGTAGGCCATCGCGCCGCCGATCAGCAGGCTGTCGACGAACTTCAGCAGGTTGGCGATCACCTCGATCTTGTCGGAGACCTTGGCCCCGCCCAGAATGCCGATGCAGGGGCGCGGCGGGTTGTTGGTGACGCGGCCCAGATATTCGAGCTCCTTCTCCATGAGCAGGCCGGCGGCGGATTTGGGCAGGAACGCGGTGATGCCGACGGTAGAGGCGTGCGCGCGGTGCGCCGTGCCGAACGCGTCGTTGACGTAGTAGTCGCAGCCGCTGGCCAGGTCGCGCGCGAAGTCCGGATCGTTCTTCTCCTCCTGGGGATGGAAGCGGAGATTCTCGAGCAGCACGACCGGGTCGCTGCCGCTCTTGATCCGGTTGGTTTCGGCCCCGATGCAGTCCGGCGTCATGACCACGGGCTGGCCCAGCAGCTCCTGGAGCCGCGCGGCGACCGGCCGCAGGCTCATTTCCGGATTGGGCTTGCCCTTGGGCCGGCCCAGGTGGCTGGCCAGGACCAGTTGCGCGCCCTGCTCGAGCGCGTACTGGATGGAGGGCAGCGAAGCGCGAATGCGCTTGTCGCTGGTGATCTCCTGTCCGCCGGGGGCCAGCGGGACGTTGAAGTCGACTCTCATAAAGACCCGCTTGCCGCGGAGGTCCAGGTCGCGAATGGATAGTTTTGGCATGATTACCTCTCAGAATCTGGGAACTTTGATCGTAACATTGCGGAACGTTTCAGGTCTTGAACTCGGGCAGGCCGGCGAGTCTCGGCGCGAGGCCGGCGGCGCGGTAGGCTTCGAGCAGGGCGCCGGCGGCGGGGCCGTAGATCGGAGGGGCGCACTCGAAGCCGATCCGCCGGCGATACTCGTCGAGTACGATGGCGCTCCGGAACACACCGCCGACGTAGGCCGCGCGAAAGGCTTCGCCGGGCCTGAACAACTGGCCGCGGACGGCCAGGGTGATGGCCGCCAGTTGCCCCGCCGCCTCGCGCAGCACCTCCAGCGCGGCAGTGTCGCCTTGCTGGGCCACGGCATCGACCAGCGCGGCATAGGAGGCGATGCGCGGGCGCGGGAACTCGGTGGTGTACAAGCGGTGCAGCAGATCGTTGGCGGAGGCGGCGCCGGCGGCCTCGAGCAGAGCCTGGCGCAGAGCCGTCGGCGGTCCCCAGCCTTCCTCGTAGCGCAGCGCCTCGCGGAGCGCCTGGCGGGCGATGGAAAAGGCCCCGCCCTCGTCGCCGAACAGGTAGCCCCAGCCTCCGGCGCGGGCGGTCCGGCCCGCGGCGTTGCGTCCGAAGGCGATCGAGCCGGTGCCGGCGATGGCGATGAGGCCCGGCGCTCCGGCAGTGGCTCCCTCGAGCGCGATCAGTGCGTCGGTGGTTACCACGAGGCGGGCGGTGTTCACTAGCTGCCCCAGGATCAGCTCTTTGTCCGCCGGGCCGCCGCTGAAGCCCAGGCAGGCGGCTTCGAACCGGGCCGCCGCGGCATCCAGGCCGGCCTGGCGGCAGGCTGCCGAGACGCAGCCCTCGATGGCGTGCACGAACTTCTCCTGGCCACCGGCGGCGCCGACGTGGTTGGATGGGCCGCTGGCGCCGGCGCCGAGAACGCGTCCGGTCTCATCGCCAATCAGCGCGGTGGTCGAAGACTGGCCGCCATCGACTCCCAAGAAGAGCTGCTGCAAGGTGCCTTTCCACCAGCCTTGTGTCTCTCGGACAAGGCTGGAGCCTTATCCTACTCGATCCAGTACAACCGGGTGTCGCGCTTCTCTCCAACCAGCGTGAGCCCCCAGTCCCTCGGGTTCTTGCGGATGTCTTCGCCCATGAAGTCCTCCTTGTTGATCAGCACGTACTCGATTCCCTGCCACTTGATCTCCGAGGTGGCCAAACGGCGCACGTTGGCTAGTGGCGGGTTCTGGGCCTCCGAGAGCTCCGCGCCGAGCGGCTCCCAGGGGAGGTTCGACCTGACCTGGCCAATCACCGACAGCCGCACGTTGGGCTGGTCGGGCGTGGCGTCGATGACGACGCGATCGACGTTCTCCAAATGGCCGAAATCGACCTCGATGTACATGCCGGAGAACAGAGGCTGCCAACTGCGCCAGCGCGTGAGCGGGTTGCCGTCGAAGGCCATCTGCACCTCCCAGGGATTGGGGTGCGCGGTGAGCCGCCACTGCGGTTCGCGGGGCAGTTCGGTATCGCCCAGGAAAACGCGCAGCTCGTTGACGCTCCAGCTCTCGGGCGAGCCGGAGGCGGTTTGAAGGACGCGCAATCTGCGAACCGGCCGCGGCAGGAAGCCGAGCGTAAGTCGGCGCCGGGGCTGCCAATCGTCGATCAGCGGCGCGCTGAGAAGATCGGCGACGTTCTGGTTGAGCGCGCCCTCGTATCCCACCAGGATGTCGCGGGAGGTGTAGGCCTCGGGCGGCGCCCCGTTGCAGATGATCCTGGACTCGGGCGGCACCAGCTCCTCCAGCATCCGGGCGGCCGGATAGCCCCACGACCGCGCGCTGATGAAGTCCTTCTCGCTCACCAGGCGCAAGGCGGCGCGCACGGGAATCTTCTCCAGCCGCATGTTGTACGGGTCGCAGTACATCTTTAGAATGGTGGGCCAGGAAGTCAGGGCGTGGAACAGCACCAGCGCGGGGGCCACGGCCCGCCAGTTCTCCACGGCCAGCCCCATGGCGAGCGCCAGAAAGGGCAGGCACGGAATGAGGAAGCGCGTGCCGATGTTGGCGGGGTAGGTGATCCCGAAGATGCAGGTAGCCAGCAGCAACTGGCGGCCCTCGCGGCGCCGCAGGGCCAGCAGCGCGAGCGGGGCCAGCAGGAACACTGGTCCGAGCACGCCTTGCAGCCTGGCGCCCCCCATGGTGGCCTCGAGCGGGATCTCCCGGTAGTCCGTGATGCCGTTCCAGTGGGCAAGCTGCGCCCGGTACTCCTGCTCGAAGGTGATGTGCACGTACGGATTCGGAAAGTAGCGGTTGAAGAAGGGCGCGACCGGGTTGCCGAGCCAAATCCAGTTCTTGGCGACCCAGGGCAGGATCATCAGCAGCGCGCAGGCGGCCACCACCCCCAGCGGGCGCAGCATCTTTTGCCGCTTCCGGAAGAGCTTCCAGCCGATGAACAGGAGCGCGTAGGGCACGGCGAGGAACGCCGTGTACTTCATGGCGTAGGCGAACCCGGCCAGCAGCCCGATGGGGATGAGCAGGGCCGGTAAGCGCTCCTGGTCCCAGATCTGGAGCAGGTAGAAGGTGACGAACAGTACGCAGGTCACGGCCACGTCCAGGTAGGCCGAACTGCCGTCAAATCCCACCACCGGGCTCAGGAACACGAACAGCGCGGCCGCCATTCCGGCGACCGGAAAACCAAACCGGCGCGCGTAGGCCAGCATGGCGAAGGGCAGCGTGACCAGGAATGCGAAGTGGACCAGCGCGGCGGCCGAGTGCCTCCCGAAGGCAAAGGCGTACAGGAACAGCATTTCCGTGCCTTGCGAGAGGTAGGCGTACATGTTGGTGGTGATACGGTAAAAGCCGTGCGCCTGGAGGTAGCGGGAAACCAGGCCCAGATGGTAGCTGGCGCCGTCGGGGCTCACTTCGGGCGCCATCGCGGTGAAGAAGTAGAGGTAGGCGAACAGCCCGAACAGCGTGCCGAACAGGAGCTTCCAGTAGCGCGGGAGCGGCGGCAGCGGCTCGCCGGCGGGCCGGAGAGCGCCGCGCATCACGGCGGCGGCCAGCACGGCGGCGCCGAGGAACAGGAAAACGCCCCGCCGCACCAGGTGGAGGCTGGCCAATCCGAACACGATCAGGCTCAGACAGGCCGAGCCGGCCACGAACGAGAAGATAAGCTCCTCCGCGCGGCGGAACCGGAGGCGCAGTCCGCCCAGCAGCAGTTTTCCCAGGCCGATGCACACCGCCACCGTAAACACCGCTCCGAAAAGAACCCGAAGAGCTTCCAGCATCAGTCGACGAACCCCGCTCGGTGCAGCACGAATCCCAGCTTCGCTTGATCGCTCTCCGAGATCCAGGGAGGATCGACCTGGATGCGGACGATGGCTAACTCGCCGGCCTTCAGCCAGCCGGCGGGGACGGGCTTTTCATAGCGCCGGTCCCCGGGCGTGTCGTAGCGCACCCGGTCCAAGAGTTTCCCGTTGATGAAGAACGACAGGGTGACTGGGCCGGTCTGCTGGAAATTGTACGCCGGAAGGCCAAGATCCATGACGAACTTCAGCCCCGCGGTGCGATCCGGCATGAAGCGCAGCTCGGGGGCTTCGTGGGTCCAGCGCCAGCCGGCTCCCTCGGTCTGGTTCTGGATCCCGCCCACGATGTAGTCGTCGACGTCCAGGTCGTTCATGTTGACAAAACGACCCAGCGGCTTCTTCTCGGGCGCCGGAGGAAGCAGGCGCTGGATAGGCGGCGGATAGGACACCGGCTCCCGCGAGCAGCCGGCCAGAAACGCGAACAGTGCGATGACCAAAGAGGCGCGAAACTTCACAAACCTGACAGTATAGCGAAAATGGGGAGAGGCTACCCAGCGGGGCGAACCGCGCGGGTGCGCGACATCAATGATAGATTCGCAAGCATGCTGGCCAAGCGACGAAATCTGAGCGTAAGTGGTACATTTGGCTGAGCCGCGACCGTAAGGGAGCGGCGCGTCAGGAGCGTTCTCGAGAGAATACATGAGGTAATTCATCACTTTTGCGTGCTACGGCGCGCACCTTCACGGCGATGAACCGGGTTCCGTGGACCGGCACCACAATCTGCCGGGAAGCCGATTGTTGGAAGCCGACCCACAACGTGCCTCAGCGGAACGCCAGAAGATGAATCAGGCGCCGTATTCGCTCGACCCGGACAGCCGGGCGGCCGTGGTGGAGGCTTTGCGGGAGGTCTGTGTGCAGCGCGGATGGAATCTGTTGCCCGCGCATGTGCGGACTAATCATGTGCACGTCATTGTCGAGGCTGAGGTTCGGCCCGAGAGGGTCATGAACGACTTCAAGTCGTACGCGAGCCGTGCTCTGAACCGCCTGGGGCGTGATGGACCCGATCGAAAGCGCTGGGCGCGCCATGGAAGCACGCGATGGTTATGGAGGGATCAGGATGTGCAGGAAGCGATCCGCTATGTCGTCGAAGAGCAGGGCGAACCTATGGCGCTCTTCGTCGTCGCGGACTTGCTCTGATGCCCAGCCTCCGCTCCCTTACGGTCGCGGCTCAGCAGGGATCCCACGAACTCCACTTTTGTGTCGCACCCGAACCCCGCCCTCCGGCCTCGCGGGTTCCGGTGTCGCTTGCGGGCCGGTTGGCGATGTGCTATCCATATGCATAAGAGATAAGTCCGACTTGCCGCCGGGCTCCCGATACCTGGGCCCAGCAAGAGCGCGTTTATTGACTTTTCTTCATAAAGGAGAGGCTTGCTGTGGAGCCTGCCAACCGCCGATTGATACGCCCGTCCCTGATTGAAGTGAAGGATCAGATGAACTCCTCGAATCGCCGAAACGCTCCCAAGAAGATCGTTCCTCCCGAACAAACCAACGCGGAGAACTTTTACTACTTGAAGCAGATGCAGGCCAAGACGCCCATGGTGTTCGTACTTCAGGATGGGGAGACCTTTGAGGGCATCATCGAGTGGTACGACAAGAGTTGCCTGAAGATCCATCGCGACGGGCAGCCCAACCTGTTGCTGTACAAGTCCAGCATCAAGTACCTGTATAAGGTCTCCGGGTAGGTCTTCCCGGAGCTACCTGGCGCTTCTCTTCTTCAGCTCGAGGCGGTGAGCGCGGCGCTGCCCCGCTTCCTCGTAACGGCGCTTTTCCTCCTGCGTTTCCGGGATCACGCACGGGACTGGGACCGGATGTCCCTGGGGGTCGATTGCCACGAAAGTGAGGTAGGCCGAAGAAGTGTGCTTGCTCTCGCCGGTGAGCAGATCCTCGACGAAGACCTTGACCCCCACTTCCATCGAGGTGTGAAAGGCACGGTTCACCGAGGACCGCAGGAGGATGAGTTGGCCGATGTGGACCGGGTGGAGGAAGCTCAGATGGTCGATCGAGGCGGTCACCACCGGGCGGCGGGCGTGCCGCATGGCGGCCAGGGCGCCGGCCAGGTCGACCAGGTGCATTACTTTGCCTCCCAGCAGGAAACCGAGCGCGTTGGCGTCGTTCGGGAGGGCGAGCTCGGAGTACTCGGAAGTAGATTCGCGCACCGGCCTGGCCGCCGGCGGCAGGTCCGGGGGGCCGCCGGGGATCTGACTCGCCGGGGGGAACTTGAAAGATGGGTCCACGGGATTCGGATCAGCGGCGGTGCGGGTTCTTGGCCGAGTGCTCCGGCTGGTGTTTCCGCCGCAGGTAGCTTTCCACGTAGGCTTGCGCCTGTTTCTGGAGCATCTGGTTGGGGTGGCCGTTCAGGAACTTGCCCGCGTCTTCCGAGTACTCCAGTGTTCCGTGCTCGAGCGGCGAGTGATTCTGCTCGGACACGTGGAAGATCCTCAGCACGCCTTCCTGGTCGCCGGTGACGCTGAACCGGAGCGCGTCCGGGCCGGCCTCCTTAGGGAAGCGGGGACATCTGGCGCGGGCGTAGCCCAGGTTGCAGGACTCGCGGAGCGTGGCCTCATCGGGGCGCCAGTCGCGCATGGGATCCACGCGGCACAGCCCCGTGTAGGGGTCCCCCAGCGGCAGCCGGGGGCGCTTGGCTTTCTCGTCAAACCGCGCCTGCGGGTAGAAATACGGACACGCCATCGCAGGTATATTAGCATAGAAGCCAATGACGGACCGTCTGGAGGCGTTGCGAAACATCCTGGCGCAAGATCCGGACAATCGCCTGGCGCGCTATGGGCTGGCGATGGAATACGTGAAGGCCGGGCGCCTCGAGCAGGCGCTGGATGAGTATCGGGCGCTGGTGTCCAGCCACCCCGACTACGCCTATGCGTACTTTCACGCCGGGCAGGCGCTTGAGCGGCTGGGGCGGCTGGAGGATGCCCGCCAGATGTATACACGTGGCGTCGAGGCCGCTATCCGCGGCGGCGACGCGCACGCGCGCAGCGAGCTCCAGGCCGCCCTGGACCTGCTGGGCTGAGATCCTTCAGAAGGGCACGTCGTCGTCGCCGATTACGCCGCTGTCGCCTTCCTCGGGGGCGGGGGCGGGCGCGGGCGCGGGGGCGGGGGCCGGAACGCGCTGGGGGCCCCGTGGGGCGGAAACCGGCTGCGCTTGCGCGCCTTCCGCGCCAGCGGCCTCGGCGGCGCCGCGGCTACCCAGCAGGATCACGCTGTCGGCAACGACCTCGGTGATGTAGACCTTCTTGCCGTCCTTGTCCTCGTAGTTTCGCGTTTGCAGGCGCCCTTCGATGTACACCTGCACTCCCTTGGTCAAGTAGTTGGCCACATTCTCCTGCCGCCAGAGCACGATGTTGTGCCAGTCGGTTTCTTCCTTCCATTCCCCGGTCTGCTGGTCTTTCCAGCGGCGGTTGGTAGCCACGGAGAAGGTGGTCTTGGCGGCGCCCGCGGTGGTGAACCGCGTCTCGGCGTCTCGGCCGAGGTGGCCGATCAGAATGACTTTGTTCACGCTTCGGGATGCCATATTCCCTAGCACTGTAGCATAACCGGCGTGACGCGGCTGATGTGTTTTCCGTGGCACGATTTCCCTCTAAGAATCAATGGATTGTACGCGCGCGGGCGCGGCGCCGCCAGGCCGCCTGGGCGGGACCCCGGAGCTGAGGCGCGGGCGGCGGCCGGTGTGAAAATCATTGTGCTCCGCCAGACCGGAGCTACAATGGGTATTCGAAGTCCGCCTTGGAGCCAGGAAGATGGCGCTATTGTGCTCGAAACTCGGGACTACCCTCCGGTTCTCGGTCCTGACGGTTGCGCCCGTTCTGCTCCATGCGCAGAGCCCGCTGACCGGCTCCGGTCCGGGCGGGATGGTGCGGATGTTCCCCAGCGATCGGGCGATTCTGGAGATCCGGGATCCGCGCCAGGACCTGCCCTGCTCGGTGAGTCCGGTGAAGCCGGCCTTGGGCTTCGACCTGCGCTTTCACGCGGGTTACGAGGTGAGTATCCCGCTGAAAGACCTGTCGGGCTCGGAGAACCTGCTGACCATGATCTTCCGGGTGACGCCGGAGACGGCCAAGGAAGAGCCGCTGTACTTTGTGCAGCGCGTCCGCGTGCCTTCGATCGAAGCGGATGCGCCCGGAAACGCGTACCTTCAGGGAGCTTTCGATCTGGGCGAGGGCAAGTACCACGTCGATTGGCTGATGCGCGACCGGACCGAGCGTCCGTGCTCCTCGTACTGGGATGCCGAAGCCGCGCTCTCCCCCAGGGACAGGCAGCTCACGCTGTCGATCAATCGCGGCACGGTGCAAGCCTCCGACGAGGAGCAGTTCAAGGAAGAGCCCCCCGTCGAGCGGGCGCAGAGCGAACCTCCCCTGAACGTGAAGATGCTGGTGAATTTCGCCCCGCAGAATGCACACGCCTCGACGCTCCAGCCACTGGACACGTCGGCGTTGGTGTCCATCCTGCGGACCGTGGCCCGCGAGCCGCGCATCGGCAAGTTCTCGGTGGTGGCGTTCAACTTGCAGGAACAGCGCATCTTATACCGCCAGCAGAACGCCAGCCGGATCGACTTTCCGGCGCTGGGCGAGGCGCTGCGGTCGCTGAGTCTCGGCACCGTCGATCTAAAGAGGCTGAGCCAGAAGAATGGTGAAACCGACTTCCTGGCGAATCTCATCCAAAGAGAGATAGGAGGCGAGGAACATCCGGACGCACTCATTTTCGCCGGCCCGAAGGCGCTGATCGAGGAGAGCGTTCCCACCGAGTCGCTGAAGGAAGTGGGAGAGGTGGAGTACCCGGTCTTCTATATGAATTACAATCTGCGGCCCGAGACGACGCCCTGGCGGGACGCCATCGGCCGCGCGGTGAAGTTTTTCAAGGGTTATGAGTTCACCATCAGCCGTCCGCGGGACCTATGGGCGGCGGTCGGCGAGATTGTCTCGCGGGCGGTGAAGCTCAGGAACGGCCGGCGGTCGTCTCCGGCGGCCGAGCAGTGAACGATATGGAAACGCGTCGATTGTCTGTCGCAGTGCTGTGGTTGAGCGTGGCGGCTGGCTTATGCCTGGCCCAGCGGCCCTACGTCGAGCGGCTGGCGCCCTTCGTGCCCTCGCCGCAGGTAGTCGTCGAGAGAATGCTGGAGGCGGCGGAGGTCAAGCCCGGCGAGACCGTCTATGACCTGGGCTGCGGCGACGGCCGCATCGTGATCGCGGCGGCGCGGGAATTCAGGGCCAAAGGAGTGGGCGTCGAACTTTCGAACGACCTGGTCAGGCAGGCTCGCGATCAGGTGAACCGGCTGGGTCTCGGGAACCGCGTCACCATCCTCCAGGGCGATCTGCTGGAGGTCGACTTGAAGCCCGCCGACGTCGTCACCCTGTATCTGCTGACCGAGTCGAACGACCGGCTGAAGCCGATCTTCGAGAAATCCCTGCGGCCAGGCGCGCGCGTGGTGTCGCACGACTTCAGGATCCGCGGCTGGAAACCGCTGGAGGTCGAGACCGTGGCGGTGTCCGGCCGTGCCCACACCATTTACGTCTACCGGATGCCCCCGACAAAGGATTGACGCGCCTTCTTCTCGCCGCCGCCGTCGCGCTCTCGCTCGCTGGCGCCGATCCGCCTGGCGTCGATGTGCTGCGAGACATCTCCTACACCGTCGGATCCCCCGAGGACGCACCCAAGCATCAGCTCGATCTCTACCGCCCCACCCACGCGCGGAACGCCCCCGTGCTCCTGTTCATCCATGGCGGCGCGTGGCGTGCCGGTGACCGGCGGCAGTATATTGCCCTCGGGAACCGCTTTGCCAGGGAGGGCATCGTTACCGCGGTGATGAGTTACCGGCTGGCCCCCAAGAACCCGCATCCGGCGCAGATCCAGGACGTGGCGGCGGCCTTCGCCTGGGTGGCCCGCAACATCGGGAAGCACGGCGGCGATCCGAAGCGCATCTTTGTGGCGGGGCATTCCGCGGGCGGCCACCTGGCGGCGCTGCTCACCCTCGACCAGCGCTACTTGCGGACCTACGGCCTGTCTTCGCGCGATATCCGCGGGACGATAACGCTGAGTGGCGTGTATGAGGTCCGTGGGGAGGAATCGGTGTTCGGCAAGGACCCGCGGGCGCGAAAGCAGGCCTCGCCGCTCAGCTACGTCAAGGCCGGCGCGCCCCCGTTTCTGATCGTTTATTGCGAGCGGGACTTCCCCACGCTGCCAGCGCAGGCGCGCTGGTTCCACCGCGCCTTGCGCGACGCCGGGGTGCCCGCGGAACTGGTCTTCATTCCGGGGCAGGGCCACATCTCGGAAATCGTGCACCTGGGGAGCGATGGCGACCCGACCGCCCAGGCGATCCTGCGATTCATGAAACGATAGCCGCTTCAGGCGCTCCGCTGCCGCGCCGCCTCTCCGTCGGCCGCCTCGGTCGCGGGACGCTTCCGGACCGTGGCCTCTTCGAACGCCTGCCGGATTCGTTCTCTGAGGACTTCCGCGCTCAGTGGCTTGGCGATGGCGTCCTCGGCGCTTCCAGCCCCCGGCGCGGCGGCCAGATACAGGACCCTCATGGTGGGGAACGGGTGCGACAGTTTCTGGACCAGCCGGGCGCCGTCGATTCCCGTGAGATCCGTCGCGATCAGCAGCAGCTCCACCGGATGGCACGCGCACACGCACAGCGCCTCCAGGCCGCCGCGCGCCTCGAACACCCGGTACTCCTCGCCGCCGAGCGCGGTCCTGACGAAGGACCGGACCTCCGGCTGGGGATCGACGACGAGAACTGTCCGGGACGGCATACGGCGACCGAACCACTGTATACCGCCGTGGGTGGGGAACGCAAACGTGGGCATTTCCGTAGGCCAAGCAGCTGGCTGAAACGGGCGCCCGCAACCGAGGGACTGCCTCGGCCGTCCGCCGTGAGGACGGCCCAGGCTGTCCCCGGTTGCCCTCACGAGTATTTCGGTCTCAGGGGGGGCCACTGCGCCAGGGCGCCGACTGTCACCGCATCGACATCCACACCCTGCCAAACGTCCTGGCCCAGGCCCTCGAGTTCCATCGGACTGCGCTACTGCCGAGCGTTCTCATAAGGCGTGGCGTCCATGACCGTGGGTCTCACAACCATTCTGCCTCCCCTGGCGCCGCCTCGCGCATATGGCGCAGCCGGATGGCGTCAGGACCCGGCATAGACGGCCACAGCGCCCCGCACAACCTCATCGCGGAAATAGCGGCTGAGATCCATGGGGGTGCGCAGGTCGATCTTGCCGCTACACTTCCAGTTTTTCCTTGAGGGCGCGGACGCGGTCGCGGGCCACGGTCAGTTCGGTGCGTTGGTCGTCCTTCAGGCGCACCAAGACCCGCCCGGCAAACCAGGAATCCACCTCCCGCACCCAGTCGAGGTTCAGCAGCACGGCGCGGTGGATGCGCAGGAACTTCCGCGGGTCGAGTTTCTGCTCCAGGTCGGCGATGCTGTAATCCACGGCGTAAGCCCGCCCTCCGGAAGCCGCGAAGGTGAGCTTGTCGCGGGCAAAGAAGTGGGTGACGCGAGCTAGGTCGAGCAACTGCACCCGCTCGCCGGTGCGCGAGGCAATGCGGTCCGGGTAGCGCGGCTCCCCCGAGCGCAGCGACGCCGCCAGTTGCTCGATCATCGCGCGAAGATCCGCCGGGCGCCCCGATTCGCCGCGTAGCCGCTCGAGCTTCGCCAGCGCGCGCTCCAGTTGCCGCCGGTCGATGGGCTTGAGCAGGTAGTCGATCGAGTTCACCTCGAAGGCCTTCAGCGCGTATTGATCGAAGGCGGTGGTGAAGATGACCACCGGCTGCACTGGCAGGCGCGCCAGCAATTCGAAACCGTTCAGCCCCGGCATCTGGATATCCAGGAACAGCACATCCACCGTCTCCCGGGACAAGAAATCGAGCGCCGCCTCGGGATCGCTAGCCACGCCGAGAACGCGGCACCGCCCGGTCTCTTCGAGCAGCCGCGACAGGCGCCGCAACGCCAGCGGCTCGTCGTCGACCAGGTAGGCGCGGAACGGTTCTGCGGCGCTCATGAGTTTCGGACCGGGGCGGGCTGCGGCAGCCGGATGCGCACCAGCGAGTGCGTCTCCCGCCGGCCTGTCTCCAGGCCAGCCGCGGTCCCGAACAGCGCGTGCAGCCGCGATTGCAGATTGTCGAGGCCGTGGCCGGGCGGTGCCGCCTCCAGACGAAAGCCCGGGCCCGTGTCGGCGACCTCCAGCTCTGTATAGCCGTCCGCCGCGCGGGCTTGCACCCGGATCTCGCCGCCCTCGCGGCGTGGCGCGATGGCGTGCTTCACGCTGTTCTCCACCAGGGATTGGAGCGAGAGCGGCGGCACCTCGACGGACTCCAGTTCGCCGGGGACGTCGATCGAGTAGCGCAGGCGCTCGCCAAAGCGCGCCCGCTCGATTTCCAGGTAGTCGGCCACCACGCGCAGCTCCTGCGCCAGCGGCACCAGACTTCGCTGGTTGGCGTCGAGCGAGAAACGCAACAGCGTGGCCAGCTTGGCGATCATGTCCTCGGCGCGCCTGGGGTCCTCGGGGATCAGCGACGCGATCGAGTTCAGCGTGTTGAACAGGAAATGCGGGTGGATGCGCGATTCGAGCGAGGACAGCCGCGCCTCGGCGGTCAGCTTCCTGGCCCGCTCCTCCTCCAGTTGGCGCGTGCGCAGTTCGAGCGTGGTTTCCTCCAGCCGCATGCGCAGAGTTTCGGAGTAGACGGCGCCCAAGCCAAACGTCAGGGCAATCACCGCGCAGATGCGTGCGACGAAGAAGTAGTTGGTCCAAAACGCCTGGCGGGAACCGAGTCCGACCGCGACGATCAGGCCGCCGGCGATCAGGCAGCCCACGACGGTCAGCGCAAGGAGCGTGACCACGTAGATCATCAGCCTCAGCGGGGATCCGCGCGAAGCAATCCACGTGCCCACCAGTGGCAGCACCAACGCAGCCGGCGTGCCGATCGAGAAGGAATAGATGAGCGAGGTGGCGAAAGTGCGGGCCCAGGCGCTGGGAAGGGTGTCGTGCTGGAACCAGATGAACAACAGGGCGGCCGTTGCGGCCGCGGCCAGGTTGATCCAGGTCGCGCGCAGCAGATAGCGCCCCCTCCACCATGGTTCCCTGCGACACTGTGGCGCGGTGGGCATCACAATTGCACTCGAAATCCGGCTGAGACCAGCGCGGCGTAGGGGATCATACCATACTCGGAACGCCACTTCCTGCCGCTGGGCGCCTGCGCGTGCGCATAGAAGGAGAGGTGGTTGCCCATCCGGCGCGTGACATCCAGCACCAGGATGCGGCTGCGATCGCCGAGGTTTGCGACCAGCGCCGCGGCAACGTCCCATTCCTTCCACCCCGGCAGCTCGCGCAGCCGCGATTTCGCGGCGCGCAGGAACGCGTAACGGCGGCCCGCGCCCGGAGCGTAGAACTCGAAGATCGCTCCAAATCCCGAGCGCATCGTGTACTTGCCGCCCAGCAGCACGGCCGAAGTGTCGCGATGCGCGAATTCGCCGTGCACCTCGACGGCCTCGCCGAATACGCGCGTGAAATTGGCTCCGGTGAACGTGGTCCGGCCGCGGTCGTGGGCTACGATCAGCGATGTATCGAACCCGGCCAGCAGCGTGTTGTAGCGGAAAGCCACGGTTTCCCGCATGCCCGCTCGGTGCTCCTGAACGAGGCCGGCGGAAGCCCAGGCGGCGGTAAGCGCGTGGCGGCCCTGGATCCACTCTGCCGTGGCCATCTCGCGCCCTTCATTCAAGTTCAGCCGGTCGGTGGGATCGGTGGCGTTGCGCGGCGGGTCGAGCACTCCGGTGGCCGTGAAGGCATAACCGGTTCCCCAGCGCAGGATTCGCTTGCCCGCCGAGAAGTCCAGGTCGCCGGTGGTGAAGCCCAGGTAGGTTTCCTTCACGCGCAACTGGGCGCTCGCCTCCCCGTGCGTCTCGCCCACCCCGGCCAGGCTCGCCGCAAAGCGCCAGCGCTGCCCGTTCCTCCAGGAGAACGACGGCTGGATGAGCAGCAGATTGCCCGCCTCCGGGCCCGGAACCCTCAGCGCGGCGGCCCACGCGCCCTCGTCCGTCACCGAAAGCGCGAAGCGCGTCTCGGATTGCGGCTCGGGCGGCGCGGGTTCATCGGCCATTAGCAGGAGTGCTAGCGCGAGGAGCATGGCGTCAAAACCGATCCGAGCGGCCTTGATGGAAAATGCGATCCGGCAGGCTGCGGGGCGCGAAGCCCGAGTACTCCATCACGCTGTGGGAGTTCTTCCGGATCTGATCGTAGATGGTGAGGCGGCGAAGCAGCATTCTGCCGCCCACCTGCTGATACTCGTCGAACGTGGCGGACTTGGTGTGTTTTCCCGACGCCAGAAAGAACTCGGCCTTGACCGGCCGCGCATCTGTGGCCCGCAGCCAGTAGAGTATCCTCCGGTAAGTCGCGCCCTTGCGCCGGGCGGTGAGTTCGAGCACGTGGCACTCGGCGCCGCCCTCCGTCTCGGTGCGCAGGTAGACGGCGTCGTAGTCGATGGCGTAATTGGTGCGCGCCACGTCGCCATTGGAGGCGTTGCCGCTCAGCCGCTCCAGCGGTGTAATGCGGATGGGACGGCTGGTGTCGGGCAGGTAGATCCACATGTCGTCGCCCAGCATCAGCAGGTGCCGCCCCTTGTCGCGCGGGCTGAGGAACTCGACGTAGGTCCTCTCGGTTCCCTTCTGGTAGACCTCGAACAAGTCCTCTTCGTCGGACTTGCCCGCCTCGAAGTTGGTGATCTTCACCCGCACCACGAAGGACGGCCAGCCGTTTCGCACGGCGTCGGATTGCCGGAGCAGCGCCTGCGCGTCCGGCGTCGCGCCGGCCGAGGCAGCCATCAAGAGTGCAATGAGAAAACGCATAGTTGTCCTCCCGGCGCTAGACATGAGCCAGCGCCTCCACGATGCGCAGGCGCGAGGCCCGGATGGCCGGCGCGAGCGACGCCGCCGCCAGCGTCACGACCACCAGCAGCGCCGCACCGTACATCAGCTCCGGAACGTGGAACACATGGAACGGGAAGCCGTTGAGGGTGCCCGGGGGCGCCGGCATCTGAAGATTTGCGCGGTTCACCAGCTCCGCGATCCCGCTGCCCGCGAGCACCCCGACGACCGCGCCGAGCGCACCCGTCAGAACACCCTCCATCAAGAACAGCGTCATCACCCACCGCCGCGGCGTCCCCATCGCCAGCATGGTTCCGACCTCCCGGGTTCGCTCGAACATCGCCATCATGAGCGTGTTCGCGCTGGACATCACCACCATGAAGAACACGATGATGCCGAGGAACACCAGCATTCCCGAGAACATCAGCCGCACCTGCCGGTAGTAGGTCGCCAGTTCCAGCCACTTCTTGAGCGTGACCGGGGCGCGCTGGCCCAGCCGCGATTGGAGAGCCGTGTAAGCCGCGTCGGTACTCTCGGTCGAGTCCAGACCCACGATCAGTTTGGTGACGCGCCCGCTCTGTAGCAGGTGCTGCGCGGCGGGCAGGGTCAGCCGCAGGGTGCGGTCGTCCACTTCCTTGAAGCCGGTGGTCATGATGCCGGCCACGTCGACGTCGATGCCGTTTAGCGCGCCGTCGGCGGTGATGGCGAGCAACGTCAGCCCGGTTCCGGGGGTTGCGCCCATCGAGCGCGCCAGGCCCGTCCCCAGCAGCACTTCATACCCCGCGCCCGGGTGCTCCTGGAGGTTCCGGCCCTGGAGGATGCGGGGCTCGAAGCCCATGCGCGTTTCCGCCGCCGGGTCCACCGCCGCGGCCATGAACGTTCCCGACTTCATTCCGTTCGACACCATGCCGAAGAACTCGATGCGCGGCGCGATGCCGCGTACGTGCGGTGTGTTGGCCGCGATCGTGGTGAGATCGCGGTAGTTCTCCAAGCCGTTTTCGAGCGCCCGCGTCTCGTCGCGCTTGAAGTAGTCGGAGTTGTAGATTTGGATGTGCCCCAGCCCGGCGCTGATCGTGCCTTCCCTCAGTCTCCAGAACAGGCAGGAGAAGAAGCCCCCGGCCAGCAGCAGCGCCGAGACGCCGCCTACCACCACCAGCAGCGTCATCAGCGTCCGGCGCCGGTTGCGGAAGATGTTCCTGAATGCGAGCAAAAGAAGAATCTTCATGAGTTCACCTCAAGACAGGGGCCGCTTCCACGCGCCCGTCGCACAGCGGAACCACCCGCTCGGCGCGGTCGAGCAGCCGCTGGTCGTGCGTCGCGAAAAGAAATGTCAGGCCGAGGATGCGGTTGAGCTCGTGCATCAAGTCGATCAACTGGGTGGCGTTGCGCGTGTCCAGGTTGGCCGTGGGTTCGTCCGCCAGTACCAGCGCCGGGCGATGCACGATGGCGCGCGCCACGGCGACTCTCTGGCGCTCCCCGCCCGAGAGCAGGTCGGGGCGATGCTTGGCGCGGCTCTCCAACCCAACGCTCCCCAGCGCCTCGGCAACCCGGCGCCGGCGCTCGCGCTCCGGCAACCGTTGGAGCAGCAGCGGGTACTCCACGTTCTCGAACGCCGTGAACACCGGGATCAGATTGAACGTCTGAAAGACAAAGCCGATCTTGCGGCGCCGCAGTGTGGCAAGTTCCGCCCCACTCAGCCGGCTGGTGTCCGTGCCCTCGATGAAGATGCGCCCGCTGGTTGGCTGGTCGATGCAGCCGATCAGATTCAGTAAGGTGGATTTGCCGCTGCCGCTCGGCCCGGCCACCGCCAGGAACTCGCCCCGCTCGATGCCGAGCGAGACATCCTCGAGCGCGGTGACGAAGCTGTGATCCATCGGGTAGCGCCGGCTGACTTGTTCGAGTCGTACCAATTCATCCATGCCCCGAGAATAGGGCGGGGTCGTGGCCCGCGTCCCGCGGAATCGGACCAAGGGTGGAATTCGCGGATGAAGGGCGCGGAGGCGGCGACAGACCGGCGATTGACACGCGCAGGGGCGGGACGATACGATGCGGGAACTGGAGGAAGGACCATGAATCGCGCTTCCGCTCTGCTCTTGGCGCTTGCCCTGCTCATCTGTTGCGCACCGGTCCGGGCGGCCGAGAATCCCGTGGTGGGCTCCTGGCGGGTGGTCTCCTTCGGCGCCGAAGGGTTGACCTGGACGCTGACCGTGAAGCAGCACGACGGCAAGCTCTCTGGCACGCTGAAGGGCGACCGCGGCGAGTTCCCGCTGATCGACCCGAAACTCGATGGCAACAAGTTCACTTTCAAGGTGTCCGTGGACGACAAGATCTACAGCGCGGAGGGCAAGATCTCGGGCAAGAGCGTTGAGGGCGTCTACAAGGGACCGGACGACGAGGGCACCTTCAAGGGCGACAAGCAGTCCTAGCGTGCCCTTCATTCCGCGGCGAAATGCGTCTCCAGAAACTTCCCGCAGTCCGCAACCGAGGCTGTCCTCGGTTGCCCCACCCCATCCTCAGGGGTAAACCTGAGACCCCTGGCACTTTTTGTATCAGGCACCCGCGCTGATTTGAAATCCAGCCTTCCCGTGCGCTATCGTGGTGTATTCCAGATCCTGAAATCCCAATGTGGTGAAGGCTCTCCTATCGGAGGGCCGGCTCCCCAAGAGTTTCGGAGGATTCATTTCGATGCCATCACTTACGACTGTGTTCGCGCTTTGGCTCCAAACCGGGGCCGTGGAAGATCCCGATGCCGGACCCTTTTTCCTGACCATGGTGATCGCCGTCAGCCTGCTCTCGCTCGGGGTTGCGTTTCTGTTCGCCCGCTCCGTGATGGGCAAGGACGCGGGCACGGCGGAAATGCAGAAGATCTCCAACGCCATCCGTAAGGGCGCCGAGGCCTTCCTGCGCCGCCAGTACTCGACCATCGTCAGTCTGGCCGTGGCTCTGGCGGTCATCATTTTCCTGGGGTACGCCTTCGGTAAAGGCGACTCCAAGCTGGCCGTTCGCATGACCGTTTCCTTCGTGGTGGGTGCGGTGTGCTCCCTGGCCGCGGGATTCTGCGGCATGTGGGTCTCCATCCGCAGCAACATCCGCGTCGCTTCGGCGGCCCGCAAAGACCTCAACGAGGCGCTGAAGATCGCGCTCCGCGGCGGTGCGGTGACCGGTCTGGGCGTCGTGGCGCTCTCGCTGCTGGGCGTCGGCGGCCTGTTCTGGCTCTTCGACGGTCTCGGCAATCCGAAGCTGATTCCGTTCCAGATTGTCGCCTTCGGTTTTGGAGCGAGCTTCGTGGCGCTGTTCGCCCAGTTGGGTGGCGGCATCTATACCAAGGCCGCCGACGTGGGCGCGGACCTGGTGGGCAAGGTGGAAGCCGGAATCCCCGAAGACGATCCCCGCAACCCGGCCGTGATCGCGGACCTGGTGGGCGACAACGTCGGCGACTGCGCCGGCCGTGGCGCCGACCTGTTCGAGTCCACCGCCGCCGAAAACATTGGCGCCATGATCCTGGGCGTTGCCCTGTATCCGATTTACGGCGTCAAGGGTATCATGTTCCCGCTGGTCGCCCGCGCCTTCGGTCTCATCGCCTCGATCGTGGGCGTGCTGATTGTCCGGGTCAAGGCTAACGAGGACCCCATGAAGTCCCTCAACCGCGGCTACTACATGACCACCGTGCTGGCCATGGCTGGTTTCTACGTCGCGGTGCACTACCTGCTCCAGGCCAACCTGATGCTGTTCGGGGCGGGCATCGTCGGCATCGTGACCGCCTTCCTGTTCGTCTGGATCACCCAGTACTACACCGAGTCCAGGTACCGCCCGGTCCTGTCGATCGCCGAAAGCGCCAAGACGGGTGCGGCCACCGTGATCATAACCGGGTTTTCGGTGGCGCTGGAGTGCACGGCGCTGCCGGTGGTCGTAATCTCGGGCGCTATCCTGGGTTCCTACTATCTCGGGGTGCACGCGGGCCTGCCCGGCATCGACCCGATTGCGGCCGGCTTTTACGGCACGGCGATCGCCACCATGGGCATGCTTTCCACCTGCGCCTACATTCTGGCCATGGACACCTTCGGCCCGATCACGGATAACGCCGGCGGCATCATCGAAATGTCGCAGCAGCCCGAGGAAGTCCGGAAGCGAACGGACCGGCTGGATGCGGTGGGCAACACCACCAAGGCCCTCACCAAGGGCTACGCCATCGGCAGCGCGGCGCTGGCCGCCTTCTTGCTCTTCACCGCCTACACCGACGCCGTCAAGGAGCACCTGGCCACGCTGGGCCGCAAGGTACAGGAGTTCACCATCGACATCGGCAACGTGCCGATCTTCGTCGCGGCCCTGATCGGCGCGGCGCTCGTGTTCCTGTTCTGCGCCCTGGCGATCCGGGCGGTCGGCAGGGCCGCGCAGACCGTTATCGAAGAGGTTCGGCGGCAATTCAAGGCCGACCCGGGGATTATGGCGGGGACTTCGGATCCCGACTACGGCACTTGCGTGGACATCGTCACCCGCGGCGCCCTCAAGGCCATGGTGCTGCCGGGCATTCTGCCGGTGGTGGGACCGGTTGCCGTCGGCTTGATCTTCCGGTGCTTCGGGGTGACGGCCGCCGGCCTGCCGATGGGCGCGGTGGCGGTGGCGGCGTTCCTGATGGTCGGGACGATCACCGGCATCCTGATGGCCCTCATGATGAACAACGGCGGCGGCGCGTGGGACAACGCCAAGAAGTTCGTCGAGACCGGCCAGTTTGGCGGCAAGGGTTCCGCGGCCCACAAGGCCACCGTGGTCGGCGACACGGTGGGCGATCCCTTCAAGGACACCGCCGGGCCTTCGCTGCACGTGCTCATCAAGCTGTTGAGCACCATCACGCTGGTGGCCGCGCCGCTGTTTATTTGAGAGTTCGAATCTCGTGGCAAGCGGTCCGTGGATGGTCCCGATTCGCGCCGCTGCCCCTTTTTTGGGAGGTGTTGGATGGAACGTGTGTGTTTCTTGCTGCAAGTGAAGAAGGACCGGCTCGAGGAGTACAAGGAGCGTCACCAGGCGGTGTGGCCGGACATGCTCCAGGCATTGCGGGAGACCGGCTGGCACAACTACTCGCTGTATCTGCGTGACGACGGCCTGCTGATCGGGTATCTGGAGACGCCGAACCTCGCCCAGGCCGTGGCGGGCATGGCCCAGCGTGAGGTCAACGCGCGCTGGCAGAGCCAGATGGGGCCGTTCTTCGAGGACTTGGGCGGCCGCCAGCCCGACGAGGGCTTCCTCCGGCTGGAGGAAGTCTTCCACCTGGACTGAGAGCCGCTCCGGAATCGGTGCGATAATCAGAAGTTTGTGGTGAACATGAAGAAGCTGCTTTGGAGTGCTCTCTTTGCTGCCTCGATCCATGGCGCGGCGGTGGCCCAACAGTTCGAGGTATCCGCCTTCGGCGGCTACCCGCGCTTCCATCATCCGCTGCTCGGCTCGCTCAGTGAAACGCCCGTCGACACCGACACCCAGTTGAGGCGGGCCCACTACTTCGTCGGCGTCCGGGCGACCTGGAACAGCAAGGGCTACTATGGCCACGAGCTGGAATACTCCGTGCAGCACATGGCCTTCCGAACCATGGATACCCAAACCGACGAGGACGGCAACAGCGTTTCCACTCTGTATACCGACAAGATCAAGCTCCAGATGATCTCGTACAACTTCCTGCTGTACTGCATGCCGCGGGGCGAGCGCTGGCGCCCATTCTTCACGGGGGGTGTGCAGCGCTATAAGTACAGCGCGCCCCATTTTGACGTGTGGCCGGGCGGCGGCTCCGGGAACTACGGTTTCAATTTCGGCGGCGGCGTTAAGATCAAGCTTTTCCCGCACGCGCTGGCGCGTCTCGACCTCCGCGAGCGCATCGGCGGCAGGCCTTACATCCGGCAACTGCAGTTCTCCTCCACCACATTGTCCACCGGCTTCACTCACCTGGCGGAGGCCTCGGTCGGATTCGGCATCGCGTTCTGACGCGGCCGGGCGGCAAAGCTATAATTGTAGTGTGCGATTGCGTCATCTTCTTTCCGTTGCTTGGGCCGGGCTCTTCCTGGTGGCTTGCAGCCGTGGCATTCAGAACGAAGCCGCCGTGCGGCAGGGCGTCCTGGATTACCTTTCGGCCCGCCAGAATCTGAACCTCTCGCAGATGCAGGTCGACGTGACGTCGATCTCCTTCCGGCAGAACGAAGCCGATGTCACGGTTTCATTCCGTCCCAAGGGCGGGGAAGCGTCCTCCGGCATGCGGATGCAGTACACGCTCGAGCGCAAGGGCAACCGCTGGGTAGTGAAGGGCAGGGGAACCGGCCCGCATGGGCAGATGCCTGCCGCGATGCCGGCCGGCCACCCTCCGATGGGCTCAGGAACCCGACCCGAGACTGGGAAATGAAGCGCGTGGCGGTATTGGGGGGCGGCCCCGCGGGGGCCTTTGCGGCGGAGCGGCTGGCTTCGGCCGGCCTGGATGCCGTGGTTCTGGACGAGAAACTGGCCTGGGAAAAGCCCTGCGGCGGCGGACTTACTTTCAAAGCCTATCACCGCTATCCCTTTCTGCTGCACAACGACCTGCCCAAGCGGTTCGTCAGCGACGCGCTGCTGGCCGCGCCGGGCGCCGGGGCGGCCAGGCTGTCACTGCGCGAGCCGGTGCTGATCTACTCGCGCCTGGACTTGAATCGTCTACTGCTGGAACGCGCCGAACGCGCCGGGGCGCACATCGAGAAGACCCGCGTCCTGGAAGTGACGCGCAATGGCGGCCCCTGGACGGTGCGGACCGCTGGCGGAACCCTGGAAGCCGATTTCTGCATCGTCGCCACCGGCGCGCGCAATTCGTTGAAGAACCTGGGCACGCAGTGGACGCCCGGGGATGCCATGTGCGCGTTGGGCTACTACGTGCCCAGCCAGCAGGAGCACATCGACATCCAGTTCCTGCCGCGGCTGGAGGGATACATCTGGGTTTTCCCGCGCTGCGGCCACCTCTCGGCGGGCATTTGCGGAAAAGGCGTTCCGGCGCAGGCGCTGCGGATGCGCCTGGAAGCGTTCCTGCGCGAGCGGGGGATCTCCTTGAAGGACGCCCGCTTCTTCAGTCACCTGCTGCCCTCGCTCGGGGTCTCCGGCTGGCGCAACAACCGGCTGGCGGGCCGGGGATGGCTGGCCGTGGGCGATGCCGGCGGCCTGGTGGATCCGATCACCGGCGAGGGCCTCTACTACGCCTTGCGCTCGGCGGACCTGGCCAGCAAGGTACTGCTCTCGGAAGAGCACCCGCCCGCGGAAAAGCACCGCGCCTACCGCACCCTGCTCCTGCGCGATTTCGCCGCCGACCTGGCCTTCGGCGCCGCCATCGCGCACCGCTTCTTCCTCGGCCGATTCCTGTTCGGCTCCGTGCCGCAGCGCATGGTGCAGTTCCTGCGGCGCAGTCCGCGCCTGTGCGAGCTGACGCAGGATCTGTTCGCCGGCACCCTCTCCTACCTGGGCTTGAAAGGGCGGCTGCTGCGGAACCTGCAAGGCACCATGCTCGATACCTTCATGAGCTTCCTGCTCAGCCGCGGCGAAGTCGCTGAAGAAAGCCAGGTATGAGCGCCCGGTCGAAAGCCCTTTTCGAGCGCGCCCAGAAATCCATTCCGGGCGGCGTGAACTCGCCGGTGCGTGCCTTCCGCGGCGTGGGCGGGACGCCTCCGTTTATTGCGCGCGGCCAGGGTTCCCGCATCTGGGACGTGGACGGCAACGAGTATATCGACTACGTCTGCTCCTGGGGCCCGCTGCTGCTGGGCCACCGTCCTCCGGAGGTCGTCGCCGCGATCGAGGAGGCTCTGGCCGGCGGCTCCAGCTTCGGCATGCCGACCGAGCGCGAAGTCGAGCTGGCGGAGGCCATCTCGGACGCCGTTCCCTCGGTCGAGATGGTGCGGCTGGTGAATTCCGGTACCGAAGCGACGATGAGCGCGTTGCGGCTGGCGCGCGCCTACACCGGCCGGGACCTGGTGGTGAAGTTCGAGGGCTGCTACCACGGCCACGTCGATTCGCTGCTGGTGAAAGCCGGCTCAGGCGTCGCTACGCTCGGCATTTCGGACACCGCGGGCGTGCCCAAGCCCTTTGCCGATACCACCATCGCCCTGCCCTTCAATTCCCCCCAGGCGCTGGCGGATTGCTTCGAGTCGTACGGAGACCAAATCGCCGCCGCGATCGTCGAGCCGGTGGTGGGCAACATGGGTTGCGTTCCGCCGGAGCCGGGGTTCCTCGAGACATTGCGGGAACTGACGGCGGGCTACGGCGCTCTGCTGATCTTCGACGAGGTCATGACCGGCTTTCGAGTTGCTTTCGGGGGCGCCCAGGCGCGGTATGGCATCCGGCCCGACCTCACCACCCTCGGCAAGGTGATCGGCGGCGGCCTCCCGGTCGGCGCCTACGGCGGGCGGCGCGAGGTGATGTCGATGGTGGCCCCGGCAGGGCCGGTGTACCAGGCGGGCACGCTGTCGGGCAACCCATTGGCGGTAGCCGCCGGCCTGGCGACGCTGCGCTACCTCAAGGCGCACCCGGAGGTCTACCCCCAACTCGAAGCACGAACCGCGCAACTGGCGGCCGCGGCTCCGGCCGGCATCGCCGTGAATCGCGTGGGCTCGATGATTACCTTCTTCTTCACCCCGGGCCCGGTCACGGACTGGGAATCGGCCCACTGCTCCGATCGCGCGCGGTTCGCCGAGTTCTTCCATTGGATGCTGGACCGCGGCTTCTACCTGCCCCCCTCGCAGTTCGAGGCGGCCTTCGTCTCCGCCGCGCACGGCGAAGAGGACATCCAGCGCACCGCCGCCGCGATCCGCGAGTTCTTCAGCGCCCGATAGGCTGCCGGAACGCGCCGCTGATCGCGGCCAGCTCCTCGTCACTGAGGACGGCATCGGCCGCCCCAGCGTTCTCGATCGCCTGCCGCGGGTTGCGCGCGCCCACCAGCGCATGCGTGATGCCCGGCTGAGCGAGCGTCCAGGCGATCGCCAGTTGTCCCAGCGTCAGCCCATGCCCCTCGGCGATCGGCCGGACCTGTCCCAGCATTCCCTGAATCCGGACGCGGTTCTCGACACTGAACCGCGGGTTGTTGCGCCGCAGGTCGTCGCCCGAGAACCCCCGTTCCGGCCCGATCTTCCCGGTGAGAAGACCATTCGCGAGCGGCGAATAGGCCAGCAGCGCGATCCCCTGCTCGCGGCAATAAGGCACCAGCGCCGCTTCGTGGTCGCGGTCGAGCAGGCTGTACTTCTCCTGGTCGGTGTCCATCGGCCCGAGCCGCTGGTATCGACGGATGTCCTCGACGCTGGCGTTACTGACGCCGATAGCGCGGATCTTTCCCTGCCGCCTGAGGTCGACCAGCGTCGTCATCGTCTCTTCGATGGGAGTAGTCGAGTCCTGCCAGTGGGTCTGATAGAGGTCGACATAGTCTGTGCGGAGTCGCCTGAGACTCTGCTCCAGCTCGTAGCGAATGGAATTGCCGCCGAGATAGCGGTGCACCGGCTTGCCATCCTGATGGAAAAAGAATCGGCCGCCGCCGCTGTGCCATACCAAACCGCACTTGGTGGCCAGCACGACCTGGTCGCGCCGCCCCGCGATGGCTTCCCCGACCAGTTCTTCCGAAAGCCCGAGCCCGTAAGCGGGCGCGGTATCGATGAGCGTGATTCCCTCGTCCAGCGCGGCTTGGATCGCGCGCACGGCCTCCCGCTGGTCGGTCCCGCCCCACATCCACCCGCCGATCGCCCACGCGCCGAACCCCACCGCCGATGCCTCAATCGAAGACTGCCCTAGAGGTCTGTAACGCATGATTCCATAGTAGCCCGATGGCGCCCCACTCCTGCCACAATGGTCTGCATGTTAGCCTCTGCCATTGCCCACCTCGGGCCCGACATGTTTCTGTTGAAACTCAGCGTGCTGGAGAAGATCCTGCGCCCGGTCGTCGTGTACCTCGTCCTGGTGGTCCTGCTGCGGATCTTCGGCAAACGGGAGCTGGCGCAGTTGAATCCCTTCGACCTGGTGGTGCTGCTCTCGCTCTCCAACGCCGTGCAGAATGCCATCATCGGCGACGACAACTCGGTGACCGGAGGCCTGATCGGCGCCTTCGCGCTGCTGGCGATCAACTACCTGGTGGTCCGCTTTGTCTTCAAGCATCGGCGGCTGGATCAGATTCTGGAAGGCACGCCGACGGTACTCATGGAACACGGCAAGATCCGGCGCGATGCGCTGGCCAAGGAGCTGCTCACGGAATCGGAGTTGCTGACGGTGGCGCACCGGCAGGGCTTCGCCAGGCTCCATGACATCGAGCGTTGCGTGCTGGAACCCGGCGGCTCGTTCTTCATCAAGGCCAAGGAGCCGCCCACGGCGCAACGGCAGCACACCGAGATCCTGGCCCGCCTGGAGCAGCTCAGCCGCCAGATCGACGACCTCCGCCAGCGCCTTCCCGCCACAATCCCGTAGTTCGGGCGGCTGACTGGACCGGGCGCCCGCAACCGAGGGACTGCCTCGGCCGTCCGCCGTCGGGACGGCCGAGGCTGTCCCCGGTTGCCACGATGCCGGCTGTCACGGGTCTATCATCGTGCGCTAAAATGGCTGCATCAGCGCGGATGTGGCGGAACTGGCAGACGCACTGGATTTAGGTTCCAGCGCCCGCAAGGGCTTGGGAGTTCGACTCTCCCCATCCGCACCAGCCTCACTCGGGCGGCCGGTTTCGCCTGCCCCACAGCGCGCCCTTCAAACGCCACACGGCGAAAGCGACGACCCCAACCGTGAGCGCCGCCGTCACCAGAATCACCACCAGCCGGCGCTCCGGCGAGAGCTCCCGCGCTCCCGGGATTCCCAGCGAGGCGGCCCACAGAAGGATGCCCAGGATCATCGCGCTTCCGAATAGACGACCTCGCCGCCCACCACGGTCATGGTGACGCGCGTGGCCGGAATCTCGCGCGGCGGAAGGCGCATGATGTCGGCCGACAGCATGACGAAGTCGGCCAGTTTTCCGGACGTGAGCGAGCCTTTCTGGTGCTCCTCGAACGCGGCCCACGCGCCGCTCCAGGTCCAGCTTTTCAGCGCCTCCTCGCGCGTCATGCGCTGGTCCGGGAACCAGCCCCCTTCCGGATGGCCCGCGCGGTCCTGGCGCGTGATGGCGGCATAGAAACCGAAAAGCGGGTTGGGCTCCTCGACGGGGAAATCCGAGCCGTTCGGCACCGTCAGGCCCAGCGAAAGGAATCGCCGCCAGGCATACGCGCCCCGGACGCGCGCCGCCCCCAGCCGCGCTTCCGCCCAGCGCATGTCGCTGGTGGCGTGGGTCGCCTGCATCGAGGGGACGACCGAGTACTTCGCGAACCGCTCGAAATCTCCGGGCGCCACCACCTGCGCGTGCTCGATGCGGAAGCGGCGGTCGTTGGGGCCGCCGAGAACCGCGGCGTAGGCCTCGAGCACGGTGCGATTGGCGCGATCGCCGATGGCATGCGTGTTGACCTGGAAGCCTCGCGCGGCCGCCTCGCGCGCCACGCGCTCGATCTGCTCCTTGGTGAGCATGAGCAGGCCGGAGTTGCCGGGGTCGTCCGTGTAGGGCTCGAGCAGCGCCGCCCCGCGGCTGCCCAGCGCTCCATCCGCAATCAGCTTGATGCTGCGCACGGTCAGCCGCTCGCCGATTTCCGGCCCGCGCTTCAGGTACTCCTGCCACAGCGGGCCGGGGCCGCCGATCATCGCGTACACCCGCACCGGCAATTCGCCGCGCGCAATCAGCTCGCGGTAGGCCGCCAGCGCCTGCGCGCTCACGCCCGCGTCGTGCACCGTGGTGATCCCCAGCCGCGCGCACTCCCGCGCCGCCCTCTCGATGCGCCGGCGCGTTTCCTCGGGCGTCGCCGGCGGGATCTTCCGCAGCACCAAGTCCTCCGCATGGTCGATCAGGATGCCCGTCGGCTGGCCGGACTCCGTGCGCAGGATTCTGCCGCCCGGCGGGTCCGGCGTCTTCGCCGTGATGCCCGCGATCTCCAGTGCCTTGCGGTTGACCCAGGCGGCGTGCCCGTCCACGCGCGTGAGGTAGACCGGGTGCTCCTCGGGGAGATCCTCGGCCGTGGGAAACTTCCCGCCCCAGTTGGTCTGGTCCCAACTGCGGCCGCGGATCCATTCGCCCGGCTTGCGTCCCACCGCCGCCTTACGCACGATCCCGGCGACCTCGGCCACCGACCGCACGTTGCGCAGGTCGAAGGTCTCCAGCTCGTCGCCGAGCGATTCCATGTGGGCGTGGGAGTCGATGAAGCCCGGGATCACCGTGGCGCCGCGCCCGTCGATGTGCTTCGCCCCGGCGCCCGGGTGGCTCGACGCGATGCGCCCGTCCTTCACCCACAGCTCGGACGCGATGGGCCTCCGACTGTCGCCGGTGTAGATCCGCGCTCCGGTGATGACCATGTCCGCGCCTTCCGCCCAGGTCCCTGCCGCCACCAGCAAAGCCACCGTCCCCCACGACTTAGCCGCGTGGAAGCGGGCTACAATAGGCAGCATGGAAGACAGTATGGCATATCCGCACGGCGCCCCCGCTGTCTGGGCGCCGGCTGGATGGAAGACTGCTGTTAGTCACGTGACAGGGGTGACCATCGGGGTTCTGTTCATCGTCACGGGTGTTTGGAAGATCACCGATCCTTTCGGCGCCGCGGCCCGGCTCGAGCAGGCGCTCGTGCCGGCCAGCCTGAGCCTGATCGGCGCGTGCTTGCTGGGAGTGGGCGAGACCTTCTCCGGCGCGCTCATTCTGGTTCCCCGTTTCCGCCGCTGGGGAGCCTGGCTCACCGGTGCGCTGCTGGTGTTCTTCCTGGTTTACATCTCCGCCAACTACAGCCTGCTGCGCGGGGAAGACTGCAACTGCTTCCCGTGGGTGAGGCGCGCGGTCGGCCCGGCCTTCTTCATCGGCGACGCGGTGATGCTCGTGTTCGCGGCCGTCGCCGCCTGGTGGGCGCGGCCCTCGAGGGGTTTGCGCGGCGCGGCGCTTGCGCTGGGCGCCATTGCGGTGTTCGCCGCCGTTTCCTACGGCGTGAACGCCAGGATCCAGGCCTCGATCATCACGCCGCGGACCATCCGGGTCGACGGCAAGCCGTTCCCGATGCGGCAGGGGCGCGTGTTCCTGTTCATCTACAACCCCGAGTCCACGCATTGCGACGCCGCCGCGCGCACCATGGCGAAACTAAACTGGAAGAGCGAGGTCAGGATCGTCACCGTCGCCGTCGAGCAGCCGCAGTTTGCGCAGCTCTTCCTGCGCAACGCCGGTCTGCGCGCCTCGATTTCCGAGGATGTCGAGATCCTGCGCAAGGCTTACCACATCGTCTCGCCCCCGTACGCCCTCGCGCTCGAGAACGGTCGAGTGAAATCCGCCTTCTCCGTGCGCATGGGCGAGCCGCGCTCCCCGTTCGACCAGCCCGACTTCGAATCCGCCCTCCGCCGCATCGGCTTCACAAACTGAGCGCAACCCGTCAGCCGGCCTGGATCAACATTTCGAGCGTCCGCAGTGGTTCGCCTGCCACCGGGACGAGCAGCTTCCGGCGGCTGTGGCAAAGGAAGCCGGAGCTGGCTCCGTCAAAGCTGAGAAGCAGGCATTCGGAAAGAGCGACCGGGCCGCCGCCGAGCGCGAATTCCCCCCGAAGACGGCCGCGCAGTGAGCGGATCGTGAAACCGCTGGCGCCTTCCGGGACCAGGCTGAGCTGCGAGAGGAGCCGGGCCACAACCAGCCCATCCACGAAAGCCGGCAGGTCGGGATGACGCTGCCGGAACTCGCAGAAGCGCGCGGCCCCCAACGGTTCGGGGAACAGGCAGCGGGAACAGGAGCTGGAAACGGGGCAGGCCGCGCAGTGGCGCTTTTCCGCCTCGGCCCGCTCGATCTCTTCCACTGCCTGGCGGAGTGCGGGCGGGCTGTCTCCGACCTGTCCAACCGGCCCTCCGCGCCGGCAGGGAGACAGATTCCCACTGCCATCGACGAACCAGCGAATCCCCTCCGCAGCCGGGCAGGGTGCGCCAGCCCAGCGGCAGCCATCGGCGAGGGAGACACAGCTTTCCAGCGCAGCAGCCGGCAGCCTCCAACGACCTGCCGGCTCCCCCTCCGCGAGGAATCTCTCCATCGCCTCGACATCGCCAGTGGTATCGGTCGCGAGCAGCAGGGTCTCACGAATCGGATCCACCAGCCCCGCGAGGTCGGTCCAGTCCACACCGGCAAACGGGATGACGCGGATGGACATGCTGTTCTCAGCGGGGGCATCCAGGTCCAGTTCGTTGAGGCGCCAACAGTAGCCGCCCGCGGCGTGAGGCGCCGCCCGAAGCGTGCAGACCGGGAATGGTACGCTGTCGCGCACAAGGCTTTGATCGGGTCCGGACGGGTCCGCAAAGTCGCTGACCAGGCAGACTACCGAGCTATAGGGCAGTTCGCAATCGAGCCACTCGCGGATGGCGCTCGCAGGGGCCAGCTTCGAGATGCCGAGAATCGGGCCGCACGCGCCGAGTCCGCTCTCGCTCTGTGAAATCGCCGCGCCCAGATAGGTTTCCGGGGCTCCTGTCAGCAGCCGCAAGACCAAGAACATTTCGGCGTTGCCTCTGGCCGGCCATTGGTCCGCATGGTCCAGCATGGGGAGCCTGTGCGCCGGGTAGGCGAGGCGCGTTCGCCGGGGCAGGGGCGCGCACGGTCCGGGCTCCACATGGATGCCAAATTCCCGGCAGGTGCGTTCCAGCTCGGTCCCCGCGTGCACGCGCAGAAGGTTGTGGAAGTACTGATCCACGCCCAGCCGCCTGACATACTCCAGGGTCTCCCGGCCCTGCTCTTCGGTTTCTCCGGGGAATCCCAGAATCACGCCGGCGGTCGTCTGGAGCCCGGCGCGCTTGGCCTTCTCCACGGCCCAGGCCGCGCGGTCCAGAAAGACGTTCTCCCGCCGGTAGCCATCCTTCTCCCCGCCGCCCGGACGCACCCGCTTGATCGTCCCGAGGATCTGAGGCACGGCGCTCTCGACTCCGATATGAAAACCCGCGAAGCCGGCGTCCCGGAACAGTGGGAAGCTATCCTCGGTCAGAGGCTCCGGCCGCATCATGCCTCAGAACATGAGGTTCCGGCAGTGAAGCTCCGCCATCCGGCGAAGCAGCAGATGCAGACGGCCTCGATCCATCGACAGATTGTCGTCGTGGAAGTTGATCAGGGTCTTTGCGCCGCTCGCGCCGTCCAGTTCCCGATCCAGGTAGGAAAGAACGGAGACGACGCGCTCCACGGAATGAAAACGGATTCTGCCCCGCGATACAGTCCGGAAATTGCAGTAGGTGCACGGGAAGGTGCAGCCTCGCGAGGTGATCAGGCCGACCTTCTTCGCCTCAGCGGCAGGTATCATGCCCTCGAGATAGGGATCCGGCAACTCATCCAGAGACCCGGACGGCCCGCCCGCCGGACCTCTCTCCGGCGTGCGGCACACCCCTTGGCCGGAACGGTATGTAATCCCCCGGACGGATTCGAGGGTTCGTTCGCCGTTCACCCATTCCAGCAACTCGAGCGCGGTGGACTCTCCTTCGTAGCGCACGCAGCAATCGATCGACGGGCAATCTTCAAGGATGACCTGATCGGAGAAAGTGGCTGCGGGGCCACCGCAGACCATCACCGTGCTGCGGCTGAACCGGCGGATTCTCTCGGCCAGCAGCTTGACACGAGGGTAGTTTTCGTCGTAGCACGAGAACCCCACAATCCGGGGACGGCACTCCAGCATCCGCTCCGCGAGGTGGTCCAGTGACGCATTGCCGGGGTGCAGGAACTGGCCGGTCCGAACTCCCCGGGCCTCCAGGTACGCCCGGATGTACGCCGCGCCCAAGTGGTGGTCAAGTCCTTGGTGAGGCGTCGGGAAGACAAACAGAAAATCGGGACCGCTCATGCTGCCGGCTCCCATGGATGCCGCCGTATGCGCCCCCCTTGTGCCAGCCACGCTCCGATTGGGCTCCTACCGCCAGCCAGCCCCGGCCGCACGACAGCTCTTCAGAAACTCGCGTCTTTGAATGCAAGCCCCGGAAGCAGGATCACCTTCAGTTCGCTCGCGCATCGTTCCAGTTTTGCGGGACACTGGCCGGTGGCCCTGAGGACCACCGCCCTCTGCTCCGGCGTGAGGTTGAGTGAGAGTACGACGGGCTGAAACGCGACGGCCGTACCTGTCCCTGTGGAAACCACTCTGGACTTGAGACCTGGCATGCCTGGTTCTCCTCGTCGGCGTTCCGTGTGATTATGCACCTCAGGGTGTCCCCACGCAAGGCCTGACGAAGTCCGGGAGCGTCTGCCGCGGAACTCCCTCCAAAGCGGACAGAGCACGCTCCACTCCCCCTGGCAAAGCCGATACCGTGTCGTGCCCCGCGGCCGCCGATGCTTCCCTCAGAACACGTAGTGCGAGGCGGACGATCTCGGTCAGCTTGGCGTGCCGCACAACGGAAGCCTCCCGATTCGCGTCGGGGAAGCAGTATTCGGATGTGTCGGCCACATAGCAGACGCGGCACACGACGGGCCGGAACGGGTAGATTTCGCAGCTACCGTCGCCGGCATTGAAAGGACACATCAGCTTTCGCCGGCCGTAAGTCCGGGTCGCCTCGACATACGGCCGCGACTCGGGTTCCGGAGGCGGCAGGATGTCGTGCCTCGTGACCAGCTCCTCGAGTGTGGCCACCTCGGCGCCCACGGCAGCGTGCCGCTCGGCCACTTGCTCGCGAAAGCGCTCGAGCCTCTCGGACTGCTCGGGGGCCAGCAGCCACGCGGCGATTGCGGTGGCTTCCGCGTGCGTCACTCTGACGAACGGCGTGCAGCAAGCGTTGCATCCGCGCCGGCAGGCGATGCGATGCTCACCCATGGAGTTGACCAGTCGAACCACCCCTTCGGCCACCTGGTCAACCAGCCGGAAGGCAGCCGCGGCCGCATCGCACAACATAGCCTGCTCATTATTGCACGCTGCCCGAGTAGGATAAGGCTCCGCCTTGTCCAGCGCCCCCTACTTCACCAGCCTCTGAAGCGTGAGGAAGGTGATCCGCTGCTGCGACTCGGGGGCCGTCGGGGAGTAGTAATACCAGAAGGTCGCCTTCACCTGAGCCTGGACTCCCGCGGGCACCGGGAAGGTGAACACCTCGGTGCGCTTCTCATCCGCGGCCAGCCGGGTGTCGGAAATGACCCGGGCGGGCTTCACCATCGCCAGGTGCTCGCTCTTGAGCTCCGTGCCTTGCTGGTCCGCCACCACGCGCCGGTACACGCGCTCGCCGCGGAAGTGCTGGCCATCGTAAGCGTCCGCCGTCACATCCAGAATCAATTGCCGCAGCGCCGATCCGGTCGGGACCGAATGCCCCGCCGCCCGGTTGGCCACCTCGACCGCAATGCGCAACTGGCCGCCCTCATGCGCCGTCGATAGGGTCGCGCCGATGGTCTTGTTGAGTTGCTCGAGCGAATGGCCGCCGGGCATCTGGTGCAGGTTCACCTGGGCATCCCGGCTGCGCTGGATGCGCGGATCCACCACGTTGCCCGCCACCTGGTACATGTGGCACGACTGGCACTGCTTGCCCTCCCTGGCCGCGCGGCTGTTCTTCCATTCCGTGTAGGTGCTGAGCACCGGGAAGCCGAGCGCGTTCTTGTACTCGTGGCAGCTCGCGCAGATCAGCGAGGAAGTGAACACCTCGGAGAAGGCCGTGGCGTGCCCGGTCGAGGCCGAGTCCTTCAGTGGGCCGCTCTTCACCAGGCTGAACTGCACCTTGGCCACCGGGTTCGCGCCGTCGAGCGACACGTCCTGGATGGAGTGGCAGTAGTCGCAGGTGACGCCTTCCCAGCTCACCTTGCGGCGCAGGCCGAGATCGCCGATGCGCACCGCCACCGGCGCGTGGCAGGCCAGGCAGGTGCGCCGCGCGCCAGCTCCCAGGTCGGCCTCGGCCATTTCCAGCGCGTCCTGGAACAGCCGACTCTCCATGGCCCGCGCGTGCGCGGAGCTCCGCCAGGCCTCGTGGATCGCACGGTGGCACCGCCCACAGACCTCCGCAGTCTCGGGCGGCTCCATCCCAGCCAGACCCAGGCCCAGGATCAGACACAGCAGCATCACTCACCTCCTGCCGGCTTCGGCCGGAGCCTGCGGGTTGCGCTCGATCGCGCGCAGCGCCAGCCAAAGCCCGGCGATCGTCGCCAGGATCGCCAGCAGCGCGACGGCCAGCCCCATGCGGCGGTAGTCCCGCTCCTTCAGGGCGTCCTCCCCGGCCCGGCGCGTCTCGGCGGCGGCGGCCAGGCCGGCCTGCGCAAGCTGGCCAACTGCCGCCACCCGGAAAGCGTGCACCGCCACCCGCGCTTTCACCAGCGTTGCCTGGGCTTCCTGCTGCCGCAGCATCGCTTCGGAGACCTCCATCCCGGAACTCGCCGCCCGCCGCAGGACCTGGTCGGAGTTCTTCAGCGCCGCGCTCAGGCCGTTAATCGATGCCGCCATCTCCACCGCGGCTTTCCCGCCCGCGGAGCCGGCGTCGTGGCACTGCACGCAGACCGACTTATCGCCCACCAGCATCGCCGGCGAAGGCATCAGCACTCCGTGGCTCCCATGACAGGTGACGCAACCGGCCGCGCCCATCGCCGCGAACGCCGGCTGGTGCGGGCTCTTGCTGTACAGCTCTTCGATCAGCGCGTGGCAGTTCCCGCACACCGCGGCCACCGAGCTGACCTGCGGCGGCGTGGCCCCGTGGTTGCCGTGGCAGGAGGCGCAACTCGGAGCCGACAGGTCCCCGCGCTGCGCCAGCGCCGCCCAATGCACGCTCTTGCGGTACTCTTCGAACTGGTTGGTCGGGATCTTGTACTTGGCCATGTGCCCGGCATCGGCATGGCAGCGGGCGCAGGTCTCCGGCAGCCGCAGCGGGTGGACCGGCGACTGCGGGTCCTTGACCTCTCGAATGTCGTGCACGCTGTGGCAATCCACGCAGTTGGCCACGCTGCCGTCCCCGGCCGCCAGGCGCTTGCCGTGCACGCTGGTCTGGTACAGCTCGTACTGATCGACCCGCTGCTGCGGCATGTACTTGTGCATCAGGTTCGCGTCGCTATGGCAGTGCGCGCAAAGCTGCGGGACCGCGGTGCGGGCGATCTTCCCGCGGAAACCTTTGGCCTTGCTCATGGCGGCTTCCGGGTCGTCCGCGTTGCGGTCGCCCCCGTGGCAGTCCGCGCAACTGAAGCCCCGGCGCGGATGGACGTCCTTGGGGAACTTGAGCGCCGGGGCGCTCTCCATGGCGGTGTGGCATTCGAGGCAGGAGTCCTTGGCCAGGGCGGCAACCGGCAGGAGAAACAGGAAGAGAAGAGCGGGCCGGCGGATCATTTGAAGTACCCCAACAGAGAAAAAGTGGCCAGGTACGCCAACAGCGCGACCCCGGCGCCGGTCACCAGACGAGTGCGTTCCATCCCCTGCCGATTGGTGGCCCAGAACGGCAGCAGAATCCAGAAGACCGCCAGCAACCCGAACCCCAGCAGCCCGAGCAGTTCGCCCTCCAGAAACAGCACGCGGCTGGGGATCAGCTTGAGCGTGTAAAACGGCGCCAGGAAGTACCATTCCGGCCGGATGCCGGCGGGCGCGGAAACAAACGGATCGGCCTTCTCGCCCAGTTCCCAGGGGAAGATGGCCGCCAGCGACCCCAGCACGCCCAGCGCCGCGTACCAGGCCATCATCTCGCGCAGGAAGAAGTTCGGGAAGAACGGCATCTGGGGCGTCTTGCCGCCCTGGGCCCGGAACTTGCGCTCGACCCAGGGTGGCGAGCTGATGCCGTGCTTCTGCACCAGCGCCAGGTGAACCAGCAGCAGCACCGTGGCGAGGCCAGGCAACACGGCCACGTGGAAACCGAAGAAACGCGTCAGGGTGGCGCCCCCCACGTCCTCGCCCCCCCGCAGGAAGCGCGCCAGCGCCGGGCCGATCCCCGGAAGGCTGGCGGCCATGTCCGTGCCGACCTTGGTGGCGAAATAGGAAATGGTGTTCCAGGGCAGCAGGTACCCGCTGAATCCGAAGCCCAGCGCCAGGCCGAGCAGCGCCATGCCGCTCAGCCAGGTGACCTCCCGAGGCCTTCGGTAGCTCCGCAGGAACACTACGCTGAACATGTGCACGAAGGCGGTGAAGATCATCAGGTTGGCCGACCAACTGTGGATCGAGCGCACCAGCCAGCCGAACTGCACCCGGGTCATGATGAACTGCACGCTCTCGTAAGCCTCGGTCGCGGTCGGGCGGTAGTAGAGCAGCAGCAGAATCCCGGTCAGCACCTGGATCACGAACAGAAACAACGTGATCCCGCCGAAGTAGTACCACATCGTGGCGGAGTGGACCGGAACTGTTTTGTGCGCCAGGAACTCGCGCATCGCGCTCAGGCCCAGGCGTTCCTCCAGCCACCCACCCAGGCCGCCTGTGTTGGTTTTGATTCCTTCCAAGACCTCCTCCCGTCCCCGTCCGGCTCAGGCCCGGCGCGAAATGACCACCTCGTCCCCCCGCACGCGGGCGAGGTACTCCTCCAGCGCCTTGGGTGGCGGCCCGGAAACCACGTTGCCGTTCAAGTCGTAGAATCCGTTATGGCAGGCACACCAGATCTGCCGCCTCTGCTCCTGGTACTGAACGGTGCAATTCAAGTGCGTGCAAACCGCCGAAAACGCCCGCCACTCAGTCTGGTTCAGCCGCACCAGCAGCACCGGCCGGCTGCCGAACTTCACGATCTTCCCGGAATTGGGCTTCAGATCCTGCACCTTGCCCCCGGGCACCTCGTTTACCGACGCCTCGGAAACCTGTGGAGGATTCATGAAACGGATGACCGGATACAGGAAGGCCACCAGGGAGGCTGTGAAGCCCCCGCCCAACAGAGTCCGGATTAGATTGCGACGTTCCGTGATCATTGATCCCCGCTGTCAGAAATCGTAATGCTGCGGAGTTCCACTGTCAAGCAAAAAGCCCGCCGCCGCCCCGCATGTGCGAAATGCCTCAGGCCGCGGTCACATCGCGCTCCCGGCAGCTCGGAATGGGCGGCTGGGGCAGGGAAGGGGCGACACCCGCAGGTTGCAAATCGCCATTGCCTGTTGCCTTTTGCCATCTCGATGGTAACATTCTGAGAAAGCGTGGACAAGCATGATATGATCCTTACTACTGTGGTATGATGCAACAGGTCGCCTTCGACCGCAAAAAGCGCCTGTCGCGACTTGAAACAGTGTAAGGCTTTGATTTTAAGTGAGATACATGAATTGGCAACACCGATTCCCGGGAGGGCCAGCGAAGTGCACTTGAGAGCCCCGGAAACATGGAGGTTGTACAATGGTACCTTTGCTGGTTTTGGGAACGTTCGCTGCGTTTATCACCGTGGACATCCTGCTGCACCGCGACAAGTACCGCTTCCGCGTGGCGGAGCCTGAGGCTCCTGAAGTCCCCAGCGGTGCCGTTCCGGTCGTCGCCGGCGTAGCCCTCCCGGAGGCTTTGGCATATCATCCTGGGCATTCTTGGGCTTTGGATGCTGGTAACGGCCGCGTCAGAATCGGCTTGGACGAACTGGCTGCCAGCCTGCTCGGGCCCATCGAGCGGGTGAACGTTCCCCAGCGCGGCCGCTGGTTCCGCCAGGGCGAGAAGGGCTGGACAGTCGTTACTTCGCGGGGCGAGGCCGCGATGCTGGCCCCGGCGGAAGGTGAAATCGTGGCTGTGAACCAACGGGCGGTCTCGAATCCCGAACTGATCTCCCAGGATCCCTACGGAGCCGGCTGGCTTCTGGAGATCTTTTCGCCGGACACCCAGGTGAGCTTCCGGAACCTGCTCTCCGGCGCCCTGGCGCGACGTTGGATGGAGCAGTGCATCGCCGAGTTGCGGCAAGCGCTTTCGCCCATGGCCCCGGCCACTGCTTTGGACGGCGGACGGATCGCGCCCCAACTGGGCACTGAATTGCCCCAGGAAAAGTGGCGCGAGGTGACTCGGCTCCTTTTCCGCTGTTAGTGGAGGATGTTTCTGGATGCATGCGTTACTGTTCGACGACACCAAGTGCATCGGTTGCGGCTCGTGCATGGCGGCCTGCCGTGAGCAGAACCGTCTGCCGGAGACCGATGCGCCGGATCTGAGCGACAAACAGTTCACGGTGCTCAAGAAGACCACCGGGAAGCAGGGCGAGGTGAACTACCGCCGCTTATGCATGCACTGCCAGGAGCCCACCTGCGCCTCGGTATGCCCGGTGGGCGCGTTGCACAAGACCGCCTCCGGCCCGGTGGTTTACAACGCCAGCATCTGCCTGGGCTGCCGCTATTGCATCCAGGCCTGCCCGTTCAGCGTTCCGCGGTACGAATGGTCCTCTTTGAATCCGCGGGTGCGCAAGTGCACCTTCTGCGCCGACCGTCTGGCGGCGGGCAGCATCAATGCCTGCGCCGAGGCCTGCCCTACCGGCGCAACCCTGGCCGGAGAGCGCGGCGCGCTGCTCAAAGAGGCCCGCTCGCGCCTGGCTGCCGAGCCGGACAAGTACATCCGGAAGATTTACGGGGAGCACGACGCGGGCGGCACCTCCGTCCTGATGCTCTCCTCGGTTCCCTTCTCCCAGCTTGGGCTGCCGGACAATCTGCCGGCCGAACCGCTGCCGGCGCTGACCTTCCGAGCCCTGTCCAAGATCCCGACCTTCGTCTTCGGGGGCAGTTTCACACTCGCCGGATTGTGGTGGCTCACCAACCGGAAAGCCGAGGTGGCCAGGGCCGAGGGCGGCGGCGCTCCGCGCGGCGGAGGACGCCGGTGAGGCGACTGCGTTTGGTTTTCTGGCGCGTGGTCGCGCTGGCGATCCTGGCGGCCGGGGCCTACGCCACCTGGGTGCGGTTCACCCAGGGTCTCGGCGGCGCCACGAACCTCGGTGACCGCTATCCCTGGGGCCTCTGGATCGGCTTCGACATCCTGTGCGGCGTGGGACTGGCGGCCGGCGGCTTCGCCATCACCACGGCGGTCTACATCCTGCACCTCGAGCGGCTGCGGCCCATCGTCCGGCCCACCGTTCTGACCGCTTTTCTGGGCTATGGGCTGGTGATCTTCGCCCTGATGTTCGACCTGGGCAAGCCCTGGAACATCTGGCGGGCGATCGTCTGGTGGAACCCGCACTCGGTGATGTTCGAGGTGGCCTGGTGCGTGATGCTGTACACTACGGTGCTGGCCTTGGAATTCTCGCCCATATTGTTCGAACGCCTGAAGTGGACGCGCGCCGTGAAGGTGGTGCGGGCGGTGGTGGTTCCGCTGGTGGGTCTCGGCTTCATTCTATCCACGCTGCATCAATCCTCGCTGGGAAGCCTGTACTTGATATTGCCCACCAAGCTGCACCCGTTGTGGTACTCGCCCCTGCTGCCGATTCTGTTCTGGCTCTCCGCCATCGCGGCCGGCCTGGCCATGGTGATTTTCGAAAGCGGCATGAGCGCCCGGGCGTTCGGCCGCGCCCTCGAGTTCGGCCTGCTCCAGGGCGTCTCCAAGGTGATGGTGCTGTTCCTGGGCATTTTCCTGATGACGCGTTTCCTGGACCTGGGCGCGCGCGGCTCGCTCGATGCGGCGTTCCGGTTCTCGGGTCCGGGCAGCTATGAAGCCGGGATGTTCTGGCTGGAGGTCGCGCTCCTGGCGCTGCCGATGGCGCTGGTGGCGATCCCGCGGGTGCGCGGCAACCCGCAGGCGCTGTTCGCCTGCTCCGCCATGGTGGTGGGCGGTTTTCTGGTCAATCGTCTGAATGTCTCCACCACCGGGCTGGATGCTTCTTCGGGATATCGTTACTTCCCTTCGTGGATGGAGGTTGCGGTGACGCTGTCGGTGGTCGTGGTCGGTCTGGCCGTATTCCGGCTTGCGGTGCAATTCCTGCCGGTGTACCCCGCCACCAGTCAGGCAGTCGCCAAGGAGGAAATGCGCGGCGCAATCTATGCGCAGTCTTAGCGCGAAACTGATTGCCGGGTTGGTGGCGGGCCTGGCCGGAGTGCTCTTCTGGCTCGGCTCGGCCAATCTCCGTGTGCTTCGCGAGAACCTCGAGACCACCGCCGTCATGGCTGAGCAGCGGATGGCCGGCGTGATCTTCCATTCCACCCGTAACAGCATGTTGCGGGGAGACCGCGAGCAGGTGCTCGAGATCGTGCGATCCATCGGCGCGCAGCCGGGCGTGCGGCGGGTCCGCATCATGGCCAAGAACGGCACGATCCAGGTCTCGACGCTGCCCGCCGAGGTCGGCCAGATGCTCGACAAGCGCGCCGAGGCCTGCTATGCCTGCCACTCCAGCTCTCAGCCCCTGGAGAAGCCCGACGCCAAGCGGACCTACCGCGTCTATCGCCTCGGCTCGGAGCGTGTGATCGGGCTGATCCGGCCCATTGAAAACGAGCCCGCCTGTTCCAACGCGGCCTGCCACGCCCACCCGCCCTCGCAGCGGATTCTGGGCGTGCTCGACGTCGTGCAATCGATGGAATCGGTGGACCAGGCGCTGGCGGCGCACGAGAAGCGGATGAGCACTCAGGTGGCGCTCTCCTTCGCGCTGATGATCGCCATCGCCGCCCTGCTGGTGTGGCTGCTGGTGAGCCGGCCCGTCCGCCGCCTGATCGCCGGCGTGAAGATCCTCGGCTCGCGCCAGTTGAGCTTCCGCTTCGGCTTCCAGCGCCGCGACGAGATCGGCGAACTGGCCGGCGCCTTCGACAACATGGCGGCCGAGCTGGAGAACGCGAACCTGACGCTGGAGGAGCGCATCCGCCGCAAAACCCAAGAGCTCGAGTCCGCGCAGGAGAGCCTGATCCATTCCGAGAAGCTGGCCTCCCTGGGCGAGATGGCGGCCGCGGTGGCGCACGAGATCAACAATCCGCTCGCCGGGATCTTCACCTACGCGCGGCTGCTGGAGAAGAAGCTCGCTCCGGGCAAACCCGCGCTGGAATGGATCCAAACCATCCAGCGCGAGAGCAAGCGCTGCGGCGAGATCGTCAATAACCTGCTGGTGTTCGCCCGCAGGCAGCACACCGAGATGGCCCCTGCGGACGTGAAGATCATCATCGAGCGGACCCTTGCGGTGGTGCGGCACAAGTTGCAGATGCACTCCATTTCGCTCGCCACCGAGGTGGCGGACCTGCCTCTGATCTGCTGCGACGCCTCGCAGATCCAGCAGGTGCTGACCGCCATCATCATGAATGCGGTGGACGCGATGGCGAGCCAGGGGCCGCAAGGCGGCAACCTGCGCATCCGGGCTGCCATGGCCGGCCCCGCCTGGGTGGAGATCGCGGTCGCCAACGACGGCCCGCCCATCCCCAAGGACGTGCTGCCGCACATCTTCGAGCCGTTTTTCAGTACCAAGCAGGCCGCCTCGGGCGTCGGGCTGGGCCTGGCGGTCACCTACGGCATTGTCAAGCGGCATGGCGGGGACATCCAGGTCTCCACCGGCAAGGAAACCACTTTCCACGTGATCCTGCCGGTGGGCGAGGCCCCGGCCGGCAGCGAGAATACGGAGGAAGTCGATGTCCGAAGAGAAACTGTCCATACTGATCGTTGACGACGAGCAGGTCGTCCGCGACTCGCTCGTGCACTGGTTCACCGAGGAGGGCTACGAGGTGGACTCGTCGGTGAGCGCCCCGGATGCGCTGGCCAAGCTGGCCGGGCGCGAGTTCGACCTGGTGATCGCCGACATCCGCATGCCGGGCATGGACGGCATCGAACTGCTGGAGAAGATCCGCGCCGAGCAGCTTGACGCCAGCGTGATCGTGATGACCGGCTACGCCTCCGTGGAAACGGCGGTGCGGGCGCTCAAGCACGGCGCCTTCGACTACATCACCAAGCCCTTCGATCCGGACGACCTTTCGGTGGTGGCGCGCAATGCGCTCGAGCAGAACCGCCTGAAGCGCGAGAACCGGCTGCTGCGGCAGCAGATCTCCGAGAACCATGCCTCGCTCACCGAGCTGATCGGGCAGAGCGAGGCCATGCGCCACGTCCGCGACCAGATCGAGACCGTCGCCGGGGTGGATTCCACCGTTCTCATCGAGGGCGAGAGCGGGACCGGCAAGGAGCTGGTGGCGCGCGCGATTCACCGCCTGAGCCCGCGGCGTTACAACCCCATGGTGGTGGTGCATTGCGGCGCGCTCACCGAAACCCTCATCGAAAGCGAGCTGTTCGGGCACGAGAAGGGCGCCTTCACGGGGGCGCAGTACCGCAAGAAGGGCAAGTTCGAGGCGGCCATGGGCGGCACGGTGTTTCTGGACGAGATCGCCGACATCAGCCTCAAAACGCAGACCGACCTGCTGCGCGTCTTGCAGGAGCGCGAGATCGTGCGGGTCGGAGGCACCCAATCCATCCACGTGGATTTCCGCGTCATCGCCGCCACCAACCGCAATCTGACCGAAATCGTGAAAGAGGGCCGCTTCCGTTCCGACCTCTACTACCGGCTGAACGTGTTCACGATTCACCTCCCCGGCCTGCGCGACCGTCACGGCGACGTGCCGCTGCTGGCCACTCATTTTCTCGACAAATACAGCAAGCAGATGAGCCGCAAGTTCACCGGCTTCGACCGCGCGGCGATGGACCTGCTCATCGCGCACCACTGGCCCGGCAACGTCCGCGAGCTCGAGAACATCGTCGAGCGCGCGGTGGTGGTGGGTCACGAACCCCTGGTCCGCACGCTCGACCTGGCGCTGACCCGCTCTCCGGAGGGGGCCGACGACCTCAGCATCGAAAGCGTCGAGCGGCGGCATATCGTCCGCGTGCTCGAGGACTTCGCCTGGAACCAGACCCAAGCCGCCAAGGCGCTGGGAATCGACCGCGTGACCCTGTATCACAAGATCCGCCGCTACGGGCTGAAGCCGCCCGTCAAAGCGGTGCGCGCGTAGTACGGTGGGGTTGTGATCCTAGCCCCCATCGGCGACTTCCCGGAGGAACTCCTGGACCACCTCTCACGGCGGACCGGCATTCCCGTCGGGCCTTCCCGGGTGGATCCGGCGATCGCCTGGAGCCCGATTCGCAGCCAGTACGATTCCACCAGGCTGCTGGCGGCACTCAAGGCGCTCTACGACGGGGAGGTGATCGGGGCGGCCGCCTGCGACCTGTTCATCCCGGTGCTGACCTTCGTCTTCGGAGAAGCGGAGATGCCGGGACGCGCCGCCCTGTTTTCCATTTACCGCCTCCGGGAGGAGTTCTACGGGCTGCCCGGCAACCCCGAACTGCTCGAGAACCGCGCGCTGCGCGAATTGCGCCACGAAATGGGCCATCTGCACGGGCTGCCGCACTGCCCCGACTGGTCCTGCGTGATGAGTACGTCGCATTCCGTCGAGCGGGTGGATAATAAGGATGAGGGGTATTGCGCGAGCTGCTCGGAGAGGCTGAAACTGAAGCGGGTGCCCGCAACCGAGGGACTGCCTCGGCCGTCCGCTGTAGGGACGGCCCAGGCTGTCCCCGATTCGCAACCGAGGGACTGCCTCGGCCGTCCGCTGTAGGGACGGCCCAGGCTGTCCCCGGTTGCCGCTCGAAAGGAGAATGACCTTTGCGTAGCTTCGACGAGGCGCCGTTTCTGGTGATCTGGGAGGTCACCCGGGCCTGTGATCTGGCCTGCGTGCATTGCCGCGCCTCCGCCGACCCGGCCCGCCACCCGCTCGAGCTCACCACCGAAGAAGGCTTCCGGCTGCTGGAGACCATCCGGGAGTTCGGCGACCCTATCATGATCTTCACCGGCGGCGACCCGCTGAAGCGCCCCGATCTGTTCCAGTTGCTCCAGAAGAGCGTGGCGCTCGGGCTGCGCACCACCGTCTCGCCCAGCCCCACGCCGCTGCTCACGCCGGAAGCCATCGCCGGATTCCAGCGCGTTGGCGTGGCCCGCATCTCGGTGAGTGTGGACGGCTGGGATGCCGCCTCGCACGACGATTTCCGGCAGGTGCCCGGGTCGTTCGAGCGTGCCATCCTGGCCCTGGAAGAAGCCCAGCGCATCGGCCTCTCCACGCAGATCAACACCACCGTGAGCCGGCACAATTACCGGCATCTGGAGGAGATCGCCGATATCGTGGACCGCGTCGGCGCGGACATGTGGGACGTGTTCTTCCTGGTGCCGACCGGCCGCGGCGCGTCCCAGGCGGAGCTGAACGCGGCCGAGTTCGAGGAAGTGTTCGGATTCATGTACCAGCGCTCGCAGCGCACCCGCGCGGTGATCAAGACCACCGAGGCGATGCACTACCGCCGCTACCTGGCCCAGCGCAGGAAAGCCGAGGGCGGTGCGAACCCCCTCAATCGCATGGCCGGTGTCAACAGCGGTCGCGGATTCGTCTTCGTCTCGCGCACGGGTGAGATCTATCCCAGCGGCTTCCTGCCGATTTCCTCGGGCAACGTGCGCCGCCGCTCCCTGGTCGACGTCTACCGCACCGCCGCGCTGTTCCGCGTACTGCGCGACAGCACCTGCCTGAAAGGCAAGTGCGGCCTGTGCCACTACCGCAACCTCTGCGGCGGCTCCCGCTCCCGTGCCTACGCCCTCACCGGCGACTACCTGGCCGAAGAGCCCCGCTGCGTGCATCAACCCGGCCAAGACCTGGAGAACCCGGGACCGCCAAGGCCAGGCTAAGTCCGGTAGCTGGCGTTGATGTGAATGTAGTCCTCCGTGAGGTCGCAGGACCAGAAGCGCGCCTCGCCCTTTCCGTTCCCCAGAATCGCGAAGCGGATCAGGCACTCCCGCTCATCCAGCTTCTGTTTCAGTTCGCGCTCGGAGAAATCGGCGGCGACGCCGCGGTGGCACACGCGCACGTGCTGCAAGAAGATGTCCACCGCGCCGGGGTCGAACTCGACGCCGCAGTTCCCGGCGGCCGACAGGATGCGTCCCCAGTTCGGGTCCGAGCCGGCGACGGCGGTCTTCACCAGCGGCGAGTTGGCGATGGCGCGCGCAATCTGAGTGGCAGCCGCGTCGTCCTTGGCACCGAGCACGTAAATGGTGACCAGCTTCCGCGCGCCCTCGCCATCGCGCGCAATCTTCTCCGCCAGGTCCTCCATCACCCACGACAGCACTTCCTGGAATACCAGACGCTCCTTGGCGTTGGGCTCGATGCTGGAAGCTCCGTTGGCCAGCAGAATCAGCGTGTCGTTGGTGGAGGTGTCGCCGTCGATCGAGAGCCGGTGGTAGCTGCGCTCGCAAGCGGCCGCCAGCATGGGCCGCAGCAGCCGCGGCGGGATGGCCGCGTCGGTCATCAGAAAGCCGAGCGTGGTGGCCATCCGCGGATGAATCATGCCACTGCCCTTGGACATGCCGGCGATGTGCACCACGCCGGTGCGCAGCGGCACCTCGCCGAAGGCCATTTTCGGCACCTGATCGGTGGTGAGGATGGCGCGCGCGGCGTCGGCGAAGCCGTCCTCGGATAGGCGGTCGAACAAACGCGGCAGGGCATCGACGATGAGCTTGGAGTCCAGTTCGACGCCGATCACGCCGGTGGAAGCGGGCAGCACTTCGGTCACCGGCGCCTTCAGCATCCGCGCCACCGCGCGGCAGGAAGCCAGCGCGGCCCGGCCGCCGGCGCGGGTCGCGCAATTGGCGTTGCCAGCGTTCACCAGGATGGCGCGGGCGACGCCGCGCGACGCCCGCAGGTGCTCTCGCGCCAGCAGCACCGGAGCGGCCTGCACGCGGTTGCGCGTGAACATCGCAGCCGCCGAGGCCGGCGTCTCCGAGAGGATCAGGGCCAGGTCGTCCTTCTTCTCTTTCCGGATGCCTGCGTAGGTGGAAGCGTAACGATAGCCAACCGGAAGTTTCATTGGCTCATCTCCAGCATTTCATTCTCCCCTACTTGATACCCGTTGAGGAAATCCGCCGCGGACATGCGCCGTTTCCCTTCCACCTGAAGCTCCAGAAGCTCGAGCGACGCGCGGCCGCAGGTGGCGAACAGCCGCCCCTTAGCCGCATGCAGCGATCCCGGCAGCCCCGCGGCCTCGCCCGCAACCCGCGCTCTCCAGACCTGCAATTGCTGCCCGCGGAAGCGCGTGGTCGATCCCGGCCACGGCAGAAAACCCCGAATGCGATTATAGATCTCCGCTGCGGTCCTGGTCCAGTCGATCCGGCCGTCTTCCTTTCGCAGCACCGGGGCGAACGAAGCGCGCGAGGAATCCTGCGGAACACCCACCAGGGAGCCGCTGGCAAGGCGCGCCAGAGTCTCGACCAGCAGATCGGCGCCCATGCGCGCCAGGCGCGCTCCCAGTTCGATGGCGGTCTCTTCCGGCCCGATCCCGGTCTCGGCCTGGAGCAGGATGTCGCCCGTGTCGAGCCCGGCGTCGATCCGCATCGTAGTCACCCCGGTGCGTGTTTCCCCGTTCGCGATGGCCCATTGGATGGGGGCTGCGCCCCGGTAGTTCGGCAGCAGCGACGCGTGCACATTGAGGATGCCGTGCGGAGGAATATCGATGATCGACTGCGGGATGATCTTGCCGTAACCGGCCAGCACCATCGCCTCCGGCCGCAACTCCCTCAAGAACCCGGCCATTTCGGGCGTGCGGATGCGTTCGGGCTGGTGGACGGCCAGGCCCAGCCGCAGCGCGGCTTCCTTGACCGGCGGGGCGGCCAGTCCGTGGCCGCGTCCTTTGGGGCGGTCCGGTTGGGTCAGCACGGCGGCGATCTCGTGCCCGGCCGCGACAGCGCCCTCGAGCGTGGGAACAGCGAATTCGGGGGTGCCCAGAAAGATCAGCCGCACGCCGCTATTTCCAATCGCCGGCCTTCATGAGCTTGCGAATCTTGCGCCGGATGAGGTCGCGCTTGAGCACGCTGATGTGATTGATGTAAAGTCTGCCGCTGAGGTGATCGGTCTCGTGCAGGAAGGCGCGGGCCAGCAGATCCTCGCCGGTCCTCTCGAAGGCCTCCCCCTTGGCGTTCCGCGCGCGGATGGTGACCCGCTTGCTGCGCTTCACCGGCTCCCGGAAACCCGGAAGGCTCAGGCATCCTTCCTCTTCCGTCTGCGCGCCCTCCACGCGAACGATCTCCGGGTTGATGAGCACCAGCCGCTTTGCGGAATCCTCGCCGACGGAGGGATCGATGACCGCGATCCGGCGTGGGATGCCGATCTGCGGCGCCGCCAGTCCGACGCCCTTGGCCGCGTACATGGATTCGAACATGTCCTCCACCAGTTGGTGGAGTTCCGGCGTGTCGAACTCGGTCACGGTTTCGGCCGGATTCTCCAGCACCGGGTTGCCGTATTTCACGATCGGGTAAGTCATCAGAACTCTCTGAGTTGGTGCAGATAGGCTTCGAAATTCCGCCGCGTCTCGCCCAGCGAGTCGCCGCCGAATTTCTCCAGGAACGCCTGGGCGAGCACGAAGGCAACCATCGCTTCGCCGATGACGCCCGCGGCGGGGACGACGCACACGTCGCTGCGCTCGTAGGAAGCCAGGGCTGGCTCGCGGGTGACCAGGTCGACCGATTCCAGCGGCCGCCGCAGCGTCGAGATCGGCTTCAGGAGTCCGCGCACGACGATGTCCTCCCCGTTGGAGATGCCGCCTTCCAGACCCCCCGCGCGATTCGAGCCGCGGGTGAAGCGCCGGCGCTCGCCGTCGCAGTGGATGGTATCCTGCACGCGCGAGCCAAACTCGGAGGCCGCCTGCGCCGCCCCGCCGATTTCGACGCCCTTGACCGCCTGGATCGAGACGATCGCCTGCGCCAGGCGCCCGTCCAGCCGCGAGTCCCAGGAGATGTGCGAGCCCAGGCCGGGCGGCACGTTGTGCGCCACCACCTCGAAGACGCCGCCGACCGTGTCGGCGGTGCGGTAGGCCTCGTCCACCACGGCCTTCATCTTCTCTTCGACCTCGGCATCCACGCACCCGAGCAGGCACGCCTGTCGATTGCTCAGCGCAACCAGTTCGTCCCAAGTCACGGGCCGCTCCAGACGCACGGGGCCGACCCCGACGACGTGGCTCAACACACCGATTTCGAACTGCGAGAGAAACGCCTTGGCCAGCGCCCCCACGGCCACGCGCGCGGCGGTCTCCCGCGCGCTGGCCCGCTCCAGGATGTAGCGCGCGTCGTGGAGGTCGTACTTCAGCGCCCCCGCCAGATCCGCGTGGCCGGGGCGCGGCCGCGTGACAGTCCGTTTCTTCTCCTCCGCGCCTTCGATGCTCTCGACCGGCAGCGCTTCGGCCCAGTTCGGCCAGTCGCGGTTCCTGATGAGGATGGCAATCGGCGAGCCGATCGTGTGGCCGTGGCGGACGCCGGAGACGATCTCGGCTCGGTCGGATTCGATCTTCATCCGGCCGCCGCGGCCATAGCCCTGCTGGCGTCGCCACAGTTCGCGGTCAATCCGCTCGAGCGCTACCGGCACGCCCGCCGGCAGGCCCGTGAGCGTGGCCACCAGGCATTCTCCGTGCGATTCTCCAGCCGTCTCAAAGCGAAGCATTCTTGGTCTTCCCGGAATCCGTACCGCGCCGCCGGGCTCGTTCCATCGTAGCGAAGACGGCGAACTTTCAGCAACTTGGAGGCCCTGCACTAGTCCGCATTTCTCACCGCGACCGTCGCGAGCCGCGATGAGAGGGCCGCAGATACAAGGCGCGCGAAGGCCGACGCCCGGAGGCGTACTTGAACAGTACGTCGAGGACGGCGGCCGAGCGCAACGCAGCAGATGCGGCCCTGTCGCGCGCCGCAGCAGGTTGCCGGTGAGAGATGCGGACTAGGTAGTACCAGACACTGCACCCCCTAAAAGAGGGTGTCCCCACCCCCTAGGTTCTCCCCCAAGAACACCGCCCTTCGGCTACACTACCAGTAAACATCCGGGTGGGAAACACTTTGATCGCACTTGTCGCGCGCCACTCACGGAAGGGGAGCTATGGAAAAGCTTGAGCGCCTGGCCGGGCGATTGGCGCACGGATTCAACCAGTTGGATGGCGAGAGTCCCGAAGAGATTCTGGAGGCGGCTCCGCTGGTTTCCCAACTGACCGACGACATGGCGTCGGGCCGGCAAAGGTCCGCTCCCGCTTCCACGCGCCTCCCTTCCGCCGCCTCGTCGGAAAGCCGGACCGCGCTCCTGGTCGACGCTCTGCCGGAAGACCGCCACCCGGTCCGCGAGATGTTGGAGAACCTCGGCTACGCGGTTCTGGAAGCGGAAAGCGGCGCCGAGGCGTTCGAGCTCTGCGCGCGGCACATGCATCCCATCCAGCTCATGCTGGCGGGCGTCTTGATGCAGGACATGAGCGGCCGCGAACTGGCCGAGCGGGCCTCGTCCCTGAAACCCGAGATGAGCGTCATCTACATGTCGGGCTACACCGATGACGAGATCATGGTCTGCGGGATTCTCGGTCCCGGGGTCGCGGCCTTGCAGAAGCCGGTCCGGGCCGAGGCGCTGGCGCAGAAGCTGGCCCAGGTAGCCGAAGCGCAGTGCGTGTAGGGCGACGCGGGAACTACTTCGTCTTTCCCTTGCTCTCGAGGATGCTCTCGGAGAAGTAGTTGACGATCTTGGCTTCGTCGCGCGCCACCTCGTAGTACGCATTCCGCAGGAGCTGCTCCTTGCGGCCCCGCAGCCCATCGCGGATGATCTGCTGCACGCGCGGATCGTTCAAGTCGCGCTGGCCGGCAGGCTCCTTCGAGATCACCTTCAGGATGCGGTAAGCGCCCGGGCTGGGGATAATCGGGGAGACTTGGCCAGGCTGCATCGACAGGATCAGCTTGCGCACCTCGGGACTGGACTTGTCGAAGGCCGACATCGGCAGGAAGCCCAGGTCGCCGCCGCTGGGCGTCGACTCGGGGTCCTCGGAGTAGTTCTCCGCCAGCATCGAGAACTCGTCGCCCTGGTGCAGCCGCGCTTCAATCATCTGGATCTTCTTCCTGGCCTGATCCTCATTCACCGCTTTGTCGTTCTTCAGGTTGCGCGCGTTGGGATCCGGCGCCGCGGTGACCAGGATCTGGGCCAGGTGAATGGTCGGCTCCGCGCGGTTGAAACTGGCCTTGTTGGCGTTGAAGAAATCGCTGATCTCTTTGTCGGTGATCGCAATCTTGGAGATGATCTCGCGATTGAGCAGCTTCTGGATGCTGAGCTCGCGCCGCATCTGCGTCTTGAGATCGTTGGCGGTGATCTTGCGCGCCTCGAGTTGCCGCTGGAACTCCTCCTGGGTGTAAGGCGCCTTGAGCTCGTTGAACTTGGCGTCCACCTCCGACTCGGTGGCCAGCAGCCCGAGCTTCTCGGCGCGCTGGAGCATGATCTCGTTCTCGATCAGCGTGCGCAGCACCTCCATCTTCTGGATCGCCATCAGGTCGTCGCCGGCGCGTTCGCCGGTCGTGGTGAATTGCGCCAGGTAGATGCGGTCGATGTCGCCGTAGGTGATGGGCCGGTTGTTGACGGTCGCCGCCACATTGGCGGGAGGCGACTTGTGGCAGCCCGTCAGAACCAGCAAAGCAGGCAGCGCGTAGATAAGCTTCGGCATTGGCATGATGAGAAGTCCATTCTAGCCGATCGGCCCCTTTCGTGAACGGCCCCTATGAGACAGCCGCAAGGAGCTTCTCCAGTTCTTCGGCTTCCCCGAATTTCAGTCCCGCGAGCGACGGATCGATGCCTCGGAGCAGCCCCGTGAGCACCGAGCCGGCGCCCGCTTCGATGAATCGCCGGCAGCCCCGCGCGGCCAGCAGCCGGATCGACTCGGTCCAGCGCACGGGACTGGTGACCTGATCGATCAGGCCCTGGCGCGCATCGGCGCCCGAGCGGATCTCGCGGGCGTGCGCGTTGTTGACCAGCGGACAGCGCAAGTCCGCGAAAGGCGCCTGGTTCAAGTCCACGGCCAGGCGCTCCTGAGCGGGCCGCATCAGCGGGCAATGGAAGGGCGCGCTGACGGGCAGCAGCACGGCCCGGCGCGCGCCAGCCGCCTTGGCCAGCTCCATAGCGCGCTCGACCGCCCTGGCGTGGCCCGCAATCACGACCTGGTCGGGGGAGTTGAGGTTGGCGGCCGCGACGACCTGGCCCTGGGCGGCCTCCGCCAGCACCGCTTCCAGCTTTCCTTGGGGCAGCTTGAGTAGGGCCGCCATCGTGCCCTCGCCCGCCGGCACGGCCTCCTGCATATAGCGCCCGCGCTTCCGCACCAGCACCACGGCATCCGGGAACCGCAGGCTGCCGGCCGCCACGAGCGCCGAATACTCGCCCAGGCTATGCCCCGCCACGTAGTCCGGCTGAAGACCGTGCTCCCGCAGAACCGTGTACGCCGCCACCGAGACGGTCAGCATGGCGGGCTGCGTATTCTCCGTGAGTCTCAAAGTCTCTTCCGGGCCCTCGAAGCACAGGCGTGAAAGCTCGAACCCCAGCGCCTGGTCGGCTTGCTCGAAGATGACGCGGGCGGCAGGGAACCTCTGGGCCAGGCTCTGGCCCATGCCGGCGAACTGCGAGCCCTGCCCCGGGAACAGGAAGGCGGCCTTCATGGCAAACCATTTATTGTACGACGCGGAGGGCCTGAGCCTTACAAACATTTACACCTACTCCGGAGAACCCCTGCGTCAATCTACAGTGACGAGGGGGAACTGACGATGAATCGCGTGATGAACATCCCCAACCCAAGACAGTCCAGGGGCTGGGTTTATTGCCCGATCTGTACGCACACCGTCGAGGCGCAGCTCATCACTCTGGGAAAGCGGATCCTGGTGAAGCCGGGCCAGAAGTGTCCGCGTTGCGCCTCCGCGCTGGAAGCCGCCTGCGTGGTGCGCGAGGTTGCGGCGTAAGCACCGCCAGCCCCAGCACTGAACCACGAGCGTCAGCGAGTGGTCCCGGCCACCCCGCGGAAGCGCTTGCGCCGAGTCCGCAGTTGTGGTTTAGTGGGATCAGAGTTCTCTATGCGGAGGAAAAGGATCCCAGCTTCGGAGCAGGTGGTTTCCCGCGAGATCCTTGACAAAGCCAAGCGGGCCGCGCACCCGGACAAGTTGCCGCATTCCTCCAAGTGCGTGGTGTGCGGCGCCGAGTGCGCCTCGAATGCCTCCGAACAACTCTGCTGGGTGTGCCGCCGCCTGAAGATCAGCGCCTGGCACGAATCCGAGCAGCAGATGCCAGCTCAGGAATGAAACTCCGGCAGATGCCGGATCCCCTGCCCTCTACCCCCTCGCCGGGTTGCCGGCTTCGGGATCGATTCCCAGGTCCTCCAGGGCTTGGCGCGCCTGCTCGGAGCTGAACTTCCCTTCCCGGCAGAGGCGCGAGAGCGTCGCAGCGGCGATCGCCTCCGCGTTCACCTCGAAGAACTTCCGCAGGTGCTCCCGGTTCTCGCTGCGGCCGAACCCGTCGGTGCCCAGCGAAACCAGCCTGCCCGGGAGCCATGGAGCAATCTGGTCGGCCACCGCCTTCATGTAGTCGCTGGCGGCAATAATGGGCCCCTCGGCCCCGCTCAAGGCTTCGATCACATAGGGCCGCCGCTCGGGCTCCGCCGGGTGGAGGCGGTTCCAGCGCTCGATGGCCAGGGCGTCCCGGCGCAGCTCGCTGTAGCTGGTGACGCTCCAGACGTCCGCGGCAACCTGGTAGCGTTCCGCGAGCATCCGCTGTGCCTTCAGCGCCTCGTTGAGGATGGGGCCGCTGCCGAACAGTTGCGCCACCGCCGTGCCGCTCCCGGCCGCCTGGTAGCGGTAGAGGCCCTTGAGGATGCCCTCTCCCACGCCCTGGGGCATGGGAGGTTGCGCGTAGTTCTCGTTGTAAATCGTCAGGTAATAGAACAGGTCCTCCTGCTCCTGGTACATCCGCCGCAGGCCGTCCTGGACGATCACGCCGATTTCGTAGGCGTAGGCCGGGTCGTAGTCCGCGCAGGTCGGCAGCACGCTCATCAGCAGGTGGCTGTGACCGTCCTGGTGTTGGAGCCCTTCCCCCGCCAGAGTGGTCCGTCCGGCGGTGGCGCCCATCAGGAAGCCCTTTCCGCGCGAGTCCGCAAACGCCCAGATCAGGTCGCCCATGCGCTGCAATCCGAACATCGAGTAATAGACGAAGAACGGGATCATGGGCAGGCCGTAGTTGGCGCAGGCCGTCCCGGCCGCGGTAAACGAGGCCATCGAGCCGGCCTCGGTGATGCCCTCCTCCAAGATCTGGCCGCTTTCCGATTCCCTGTAGTACAGGAACATCTCCTGATCCACCGGATGGTAGAGCTGTCCCTGGCTGGCATAGATGCCGATCTGCCGGAACAGCGATTCCATTCCGAACGTGCGGGCCTCGTCGGGGATGATCGGGACCACTTGCTGGCCCAGCTTGGGATGGCGCAGCAACAGCGTGAGCACGCGGACGAACGCCATCGTGGTGGATACCTCGCGGCCCTGCGAGCCGCTGAGCGTTTCGGCGAAATAATCGAGCGGCGGCGCCTCGACGCTGATCGAGCGTGGGGTTCGCTGGGGCAGGTACCCGCCCAGTTCCCTGCGGCGCTCCTGAAGATAGCGAATCTCCGGGCTGTCCTCGGGCGGGCGGTAGAAGGAGATGGTATGGATGCGCTCCTCGGCGATGGGGATCTCGAAGCGCCGGCAGAAGTGCTCCATTTCCTGTTCGTTCAGTTTCTTCTGCTGATGGGTGACGTTGCGGCCCTCGCCCGCCTCGCCCAATCCGTAGCCCTTGATGGTCTTGGCCAGGATGACGGTGGGCGAGCCGGTGTGCTCGCAGGCCCGCTGATAGGCGTTGTACACCTTCTCGGGGTCGTGGCCGCCACGGCGCAGTTTGAGCAGTTGCTCGTCGCTCAGATCCGCCACCAGATCCAGCAGTTCGGGGTATTTCCCAAAGAAATCCTTGCGGATGTAGGCGCCGTCCCGCGCCGCGTAGGTCTGATAGTCGCCGTCCGGGCACTCGTTCATGCGCTGCACCAGCAGGCCGGTCTTGTCGCGCTCCAGCAGCAGGTCCCAATCGCCCCCCCAGATCACCTTGATCACGTTCCAGCGCGACCCAGCGAACACCGCCTCCAGCTCCTGGATCACCTTGCCGTTGCCGCGCACCGGGCCATCCAGCCGCTGGAGGTTGCAGTTGACCACGAAGATCAGGTTGTCCAGCTTCTCGTTGGCCGCGATGCGCAGGGCGCCGGTGGATTCCGGCTCGTCCGTCTCTCCGTCGCCCACGAATGCCCAGACCTTGCGCGGCGCCGGCGCGAGCAGCCCCCGCTTCTCCAGATAACGCATGAAGCGCGCCTGGTAGATGGCATTGATCGGACCCAGACCCATCGAGACCGTCGGGAACTGCCAGAACTGCGGCATCAGCCAGGGGTGCGGATACGAGGACAGCCCCGGGTGCTCGCGCAGCTCGTGACGGAAGTTCTCCAGGTGCTTCTCGTTGAGCCGCCCCTCCAGGTACGCCCGCGCGTAGAAGCCCGGCGAGGCGTGCCCCTGGAAATAGACCAGGTCCCCCGGCTGATCGCCGTAGGCGGCGCGGAAGAAGTGGTTGAAGCCAACCTCGACCAGAGTCGCCAGCGAAGCGTAGGTCGAGATGTGGCCGCCGATGCCGTGGTCGTACTTGTTGGCACGCACCACCATCGCCATGGCGTTCCAGCGGATCAGGCTCTTCAGCCTCCGCTCCAGGGCGCGATCGCCCGGATAGGGGACCTGCTCCTGGACCGGAATCGTGTTTACGTAAGGTGTGTTGACGCAGTAGGAAGGCGCCGCCCCGGACACCCGCGCCCGCTTCGCAAGCTGGTCCAGCAGGAACGAGGCGCGGTCCGCACCGGATTCCTCGACCACCTGGTCCAGCGCCTGCAACCATTCGGCGGTCTCCTGAGGGTTGAGGTCCTCCGCGGAGGACATTTTGGCCTTGAGCATGTTCGGGAGTTCTACCCCCAGAATAGCGCGCGACAATCGGCGCGGGTGGGTTGAGGCCCTACCAGCGCACCTCGATTTCGTAGTCGTCCGCGCCGCCCGTGCCGTCGATCTCGAAGACCAGTTGGTAGTGGTTGAGGCGGGAGGGGTGCTCCACCATCTCGACGCGGCCGCGGCCGCGCAGCAGCTTGACCACGGCATTCGGGTTATCGAGGGCGGGCAGGCCGCGCTGGAATTCCGCTCGCTCTCCCACGATCGGCGCGCCGCGGATCACTCTGCTCATCGCGGTGTGGCCCTCGATGACCACCCGGATGCGGCCATCCACGCGGCCCGACCAGAGCACTCCCCTCCGCGCCAGCTCGAACCCGGCATCGCCCGGAGCGCGCGGCAGCCACGCCAAGGTGAACCCGTAATCGCTCGATCCTCCCTGCGGGTCGCGGATCAGCACGCGCGCACAGTACCCGTTGGATTCGCGCGGCTGCTCGAGCAGGCGGATCTCTCCGCGCCCGGCGGTCTTCTCCAGGGTCACCGTCGCCTCGCGGCTGGGCAGCGGTTGCGAGAAGCGGAAGCGGTCGCCGGTGACTTGGTCGCCGCGCCGCGCCTCGGTTTCGCAGGTGCCGCCATGGCAGCTCACGATCGCCTCTCCGTCCACGCGCCCGCTCCAGGTGAGCGATTCGCGGCGGCCGCGCGGAGGCTCCACAGGCGGCTCCGGCTCCCAGTAGAACACCAGCGAGTACCACGAGCTGCCCGGCTGCCGGTCTTCGATGCTCACCAAGAGCATGTAGTTGTTGTCGACGCGCGGTTGCTCGAGGATGTGGACGCGCCCGCGTCCCTCGACCACTTCCAGACGGACCTCCTGCCGGCTCTCGGGCAGAGGCTGGTTGAAGTGGAAACGCTGCCGCTCGACCGGCAGGCCTTCCTGTGCTTCCGCCTGAACGCGGTTCCCGCGCACGCGCAAGACGCTGATGCCGTCCACCTGTCCTTCCCAGACCAGTTGCGGCTGGTCCTGCGCCGCCAGAAGGGGAACCAACAGCGCGGCCAGGAGGATGAGTTTGCGCATTCTATGCGATCGGGAATAGCGGCTTGGTCTGTTTCGCGCCGGCCAGCAGGTCTTCGCGTTCCTGATTCGAGAGCGGCTTGAAATCGGCGGCCAGCTCGAGCGCCATCTGGTAGATCTTCTCGTCCCCCGGAGGAATCGCGGCGGTGATGTCCTCCGAGAGAGTGAAGCGCAAGGCCTTGCTCGCCAGCTCGCGATCCTCGATCGGCTGGTACCAGGCCTTGGGATGCCCGGTTTTCGCCCGATCGGTCCCCGGCGGCCAGGGGGAGTGAGCGAGCGCCTTCAACGCCAGCCGCGCCGTGCCTTTCTCCTTGGCCCGCGCGATCACCCTCGGCCCGAAATTCGCCTGGGCGAAGCAGACGAAATTGATGGGGAAGAGAATCGAGTCCAGCGGGAATCGGTCCAGCATGGCCAGCGCCGCCTCCTCGGAATGCGCCGAGCAGCCCAGGTAGCGCACTTTGCCCTGTTCCCGCGCTTTGACGAACGTCTCCGCGGCGCCGCCCGGACCGAGGATCTGCTCCACGTCTTTCATGGTCGTGACGGCGTGGAACTGATACAGGTCGAAATGGTCCGTGTGGAGGCGCTCCAGCGAGCGCTCGAGTTCCAGCCGCGCGCCTTCGGCGTCCCGGCGCGTTGTCTTGCAGGCCAGGAAGATCCTCTGGCGGTACGGACGCAGGGCATTGCCGAGCTTGATTTCGGCCTCGCCCTCGAAGTACGAAGGCGCGACGTCGAAGTAGTTCACGCCCCGGTCGAACGATTCGGCCACCAGGCGGTCGGCCTCCTTCTGTTCGAAGCCGACCACCACGATCCCGCCGAAGCCGATGATCGACAGTTGCACATCGTCGCGGTAACGCCGTTTCGCCAGTGGCCTGCCGGCCGCCTTGAGCCCAGTTGCCGCGATGGCAGTTTTGAGGAAAGCCCGTCGCTCCATACCACCCAGTCTACAACCCCGTCACAGGGCCCGCTGTCGGATAGTGGTGTCTTAGCGAGGAGATGCCCTCAGGCCAAGAGAGATTCCTGACACCGACGTGAGCAGAGCCAAGCCGCCAAGAGATCACGGCTTCAGAAAGTCGGGGGTTGCGGATACTTCCTGAGGTGTGCCTAAATCTCCACGATCGCTTTCTGAAGACAACTGCGCAGTTGAGGATGGGCCGATAGGCAGCTTGCGCAACGGGCCGTTGGTATCGGTGTATGCCTTAAGCCGACCTGCTAGTGCCTGCACCAGTAGCGAGGCGTGTTCGGGCGTCATGATAACGCGCGCGCGGGCGTGGGGCACGAGTTCTCCGCCTTGCTCAAGAAGATCGGCAAAGACGATTTGGATGTCAAAGGGGGTGACCACGATACTCCCGAAATTCGCGTATGTCGTATAGCAGTCTTCAGTACCGACGGTGTCTTTGATTGTTCGCACTTGCTTCTCAGCCATTCAGCGCCGTCCTTTCAATGGGAAAACTATTCGGGCGAACGTCCGCCTTGCTCTGGATGGGGAACTGAACAACCTTGTGCTCCTGGATTGGTGGAGCTTCATGGAACGTGGCAGTTGTGTATAGCAAAGCGCCGGCTGGCTCCTCGCGCTCAATCCCCAAGTCGTTCTCGGAGTTTGGAACAAGTGGCTTCCTCTCAAGAGCCAAAGCATCCAAACTCCCATCATTGACTTGCGAATAGTAATCCGGGACTTCAAAATCGTCTGGGCTGAACCGCTGCGACCACGTAACCAAATCGGTGAACGGAACAAATCGAACCTGAAGACCGCAGTCAAACGCATCTGCCAAGCGCCGAAGCGTTTCAATGTTCGGCCTAGTAGCGCCCGGCTTGAGCATGGCCGAAATCCTCGGCTGAAGCATTCCGGTTCGTGCGGCTAGATCTTTTTGAGTCCACTTGCGACTCGGGGCCTTCATAAGCGCCCGAATCTGAAAGGGGATTCCGATGTTGATCTGAGCTACTACGAATGCCCGCCTATACTCCTGATCCTTCAGCTTTTCTAACAACTTAGAGATCGTATTCAACGGTGTTCACCTCTCCTCGCTCGATCTGCCCTTTCCGCTTACCAGCAGTGTCCAGCGCATCTGGCGGCTTGTAGATCTGCTGCTTGTGTGTGCAGCCAACGAGCGCATAGAAAACCTCGTATGAGAGAAACCCAATCAGGCGGTGCTGCTTGTTTTCAGATTTCCAACGCAACTCACCGAGACCGTCTGTGTCATGCAGCCGAGGGCGATAATAAGGCATCTTCCACTCTCGTGAGCCGCACATGTCCTTGATGAATTCGTCCGTATCCGCCTGTTCCTGTGCTGACAGCCCCGCGTACCATTCGCTTATTTTGAATGGGTAGCAGCGGATTCTCTTGCGCCGTCCTTCCATAGGCTATCACAAAAAAATGATACAGGGAAGCCCTTTTTGCTTGACACGGTATAACTTTTTTATTATAATATGTAAAGATATGAAAACAAACGGCCAGAGGTCCCCAGATCCCAGGGAACCACTGGCCCTGTCTTTGGCGGGTTGGCAGAGAGGTCGATTGCAGGCACCTTACAAGCTGCTCAGCGGCACCCACAGTGCCGCTCGTGGGTTCGAATCCCACACCCGCCGTCAAAACTGTGCCCCGGTCGAAGCGTCAACTCCGACCGGAGCCGAAATCCGCACAGCCGAAGCCGGACGGACCGTCAACCTCAGTATCCGGCTTTTGGCTGCGGAACTCAATAGGACATTCCACCATGACGTGCCATTCCTGCCGGATCGAAACGGTCAAAGCTGGAAAAGGGCGCAACCAAGTTCAGCGCTACAAGTGCCAGCAGTGCGGCAAGCGGTTCACTGAGCCACAGGAAAAACCCTTCGGGGCCGATGTGCGGCTTCCCCACGAGAAGGTGTGCATGATCCTCAATTGCCTCGTGGAGGGGAACTCGGTCCGTGCTACAGCCCGCCTCTGCGATGTGCAGTCTAAGACCGTACTCGCGATGCTGGTGCTCGCTGGCAAGAACTGCGAGCGGATCATGGGCAGGAAGGTCCGCAACGTCCAGGTGAAGGACGTGCAGTGTGATGAAATCTGGGGCTTCGTGCAGAAGAAGGAAGCCCATCAGTGGCCCGAGGAAGTGAACGACAATAGTGTCGGCGATGCCTACACCTTCGTCGCCATCGAACGCGATAGCAAGCTCGTTCTGAATTTCGCCCTCGGGCGACGCGACCAGCAGACCACAAACGCCTTCATCGAAGGGCTTCGTGATGCCGTTGCACCTGACCAAGCATTCCAGTTGAGCACCGATGGCTTTACGCCTTACGTCGGGGCCGTCGATGCCACGCTCGCCCATTGTGTTGACTTCGCGCAACTGGTGAAGGTCTATGCGACTCCGCGCGAAGGCGAACAGCGGTACTCCCCGGCTGAGGTAGTAGACGCTCGACCGAAACCGATCCTCGGCAATCCCGATCCGGCCCGCATCTGCACGTCGCACGTGGAACGCCAGAACCTAACCATGCGGATGCAGATTCGCCGACTGACGCGGTTAACCAATGCGTTCTCAAAGAAGTGGGAGAACCTCTGGGCTGCCCTCTGCCTGTACTTCGCCTGGTACAACTTCGTCCGTATCCATCAGACGCTTCGGATCACGCCCGCTATGACTGCTGGGATCTCTGACCGCGTTTGGGATATCAGAGACCTCGTCTCCCCGCTATGACCACATTACCCGCTATCGCGCGTGGTAAGGTGTCGGAAGTGGAACCGGCAAAGCTGCAACTCGATCGTGACGAAATGCGGGCGCTGGGGTACCTGGTGGTGGACACGCTGATCGAGCACTTCGACAGTCTCGCCCGCGGGAGGGCCGGACGGATCGGCGACCGCGCCGCGCTGGAGGCGCTGTTCCAGGAGCCCGTTCCCGAGCGGGGCACGGATGCCCGCGAGCTGGTGCAACGGCTGGCAAGAACCGTCTTCGAGACGATGATGCACGTCGACCACCCACGCTTTTTTGCTTTCGTGCCCAGTCCCGGCAACTTCGTAGGCGCCATGGCGGACGCACTCGCCAGCGGATTCAATCCTTTCGTCGGCACGTGGTTCGGCGGCTCCGGCCCCGCGGAAGTCGAACTGGTGACCGTCAATTGGCTGCGACAGCTCTGCGGCCTGCCCGACACAGCGGGGGGCCTGTTCGTGAGCGGCGGCTCGATGGCCAACCTCACCGCTCTTGCGGTGGCGCGGCACGCCGGTCTTGGCGGGGAGATGTCGAACGCGACGGTCTATTACAGCGACCAGACGCATTCCTCGATCGACCGCGCGCTGCACGTGCTGGGCTTCGCGCCCCAGCAGACCCGCAGGCTGCCCTCCGACGAGCGTTTCCGGCTGCCTCTGGCCGCCCTCGAGCGCGCGGTGGCCGCCGACCGCGCTCTGGGCCACCGTCCTTTTTGCGTCGTTGCCAGCGCCGGCACAATCAACACCGGCGCCGTCGACCCGCTACCGGAACTGGCCCGCTTCTGCCGGCGCGAGGGCCTCTGGCTGCACACCGATGGCGCTTACGGGGCGGCTGCCGTGCTGTGCGAAGAAGGACGGCGGCTGCTCGCCGGAATCGAGGAGTCCGACTCGCTCTCGCTCGATCCCCACAAGTGGCTCTTTCAGCCCTTCGAGATCGGCTGCGTGCTGGTGCGCGACAGCCGGATGCTGAAGGACACCTTCCGCATCATGCCTGAATACCTCCGCGACGCGCACCGCCTCGAGGAGCAAGTGAATTTTTGCGATCACGGCGTGCAGTTGACGCGCAGCTTCCGCGCGCTGAAGCTCTGGCTGTCGCTCAAGGTCTTCGGGCTGGGGGCGTTCCGCCAGGCGGTGGCATGGGGATTCCATCTCGCCGAACTGGCCGAGGCGTGGCTGCGCGAGTCGCCCGCCTGGGAGATCGTCACTCCGGCGCAGATGGGCATCGTTTCCTTCCGCTATGCCGCTTCAGGCCGCGGTCGAGAAGAGCTCGACGCGATCAACGAGCGACTGGCCCGGGACATCACCACAAGCGGATTCGCGGTGATGGCTTCCACTACGCTGCTCGGACACACCGCGCTGCGTCTTTGCACCATCAACCCGCGCACCACCGAAGACGACATCCACGAAACCATCGCGCGCCTGGAGGCCCTGGCCGGCGAGACGTAACCGCTTGGACCGTCCGCGCGTCCGAACACCGCTGCGAGAAGAGATGGGACCACGAGGTGTCCGTGAAAGGGTCGATGAGAGCGCGAAAGTCCTGCCAGGCGCTTACCCTTTCTAAGTGGTCATCTCACTCTGGCCATCTGGAACGGAGAGTCGCACCGGGATCTGGGCGAAGAGGAGGCAGCCTGAAGTACACTCACGGGAGGCCAAAGCGGCAGGACAAAGACTCGGGCTGGAATGGAGATCCGGGGTGCGATCGCTCGCTTTCCGGTGCGGTGAACACTCATGACGTGGAGCAAGAAAGCGATCCGATGGTTGATCCTCGGCTGTGCCTCGCTGATCGTATTGGCGAATCTCTTCTACTACTTCCCGGCGCCACGGCTGTTTGTCTTGTGGTTAGCCAAGCGGGCCTCCGTCTGCACGCGTGCGGAAGCGATGCGTTCCTTCGAGGTGTTGAAGCGGCGTCGTGAACTCAGGGAGAGTTTTCCGGTGCGGAGAATCTCTACGGAGGGAGAACTCGAGTTGTACCAGACGCGCCTGGGCGCATTCTGGGTTCCGGCGCGGGCGGCGAAGGACTTGCCTGCCATGGTCTCTGAGGAACTGGCTGGGATCTACTCCACACCCGAGGGATTCGCCGTGCATCCTGGAGACGTCGTGATCGACTGCGGAGCGAATGTCGGCACCTTCACACGCCTCGCCCTGCAAGCCGGGGCGTCTCTGGTGGTTGCGATCGAGCCCTCCCCGCAGAATGTCGCTGCGTTGCGGCGCACGTTTTCGAGCGAGGTGGCGCGGGGCACGGTGATCCTTCAGCCGTTGGGAGTCTGGGACACTGTGGCGGTTCTTCCGCTGTCCATCAACAAATCCACCACGCTGGACAGTTTTGTGTTCGCCGCTGGGTCTACGGGTACGGTCAACGTACCTTTGAAGCCACTCGACCAAGTGGTACAGGAGTTGTCGCTCCGGCGCGTGGACTTCATTAAGGTTGATGTCGAGGGCGCGGAGTTGCGTGCGATCGTTGGCGCCAGGCAGACATTTGCGCGTTTCCGGCCCCGCCTGGTCTTTGACGCCGAGCAGATCTCGGCGGAGCGGCTCGCGGAGGCAGTGCGCGGGATCAGGCCGGACTATCAGCGTGCCTGCCTCTGCGAGGACCTGAAGACACGAATCAGGGCCGCCGTCGCGTATTTCTTCTAGCTCGCGAAGGGGACTGAAGATCAACCCTTCTTCTTCCCCTGCGTGGCGACGGCTTCCATCGCCGCCTTCACCTTCTCCGGGTCGCCGAGGTAGTAGCTCTTGAGCGGTTCGAGGTTCTCGTCGAGCTCGTACACCAGCGGCATGCCGGTGGGAATGTTGAGGCCGACAATCTCCTGGTCGGAGACCTTGTCGAGGTACTTCACCAGCGCGCGCAGGCTGTTCCCGTGCGCGGCGACGATGACCTTCTTCCCCGTGCGGATGGTCGGCGCGATCACCTCGTGCCAATATGGCAGGAACCGCGCCACGGTGTCCTTGAGGCACTCGGTGAGCGGAAGCTCGGCCTCGGTCAGGTCCTGGTACCGCGCTTCGTGGCCGGGGTAGCGGGGATCGTCCTTCTCCAGCGGCGGCGGCGGAATGTCATAGCTCCGCCGCCAGATCTTGACCTGGTCCTCGCCGAACCTGGCGGCCGTTTCGGACTTATTGAGTCCTTGCAGGGCGCCGTAGTGGCGCTCGTTCAGCCGCCACGAATTCTGCACGGGGATCCACATCAGGTCCATCTCGTCCAGGACAATCCAGAGAGTCCGGATGGCCCGCTTCAGCACGGAAGTGAAGGCGATATCGAAGGTATAGCCCTGGGCCTTGAGGACCTGGCCGCCTTCCTGGGCTTCCGCGATGCCCTTCTCGGAAAGATCCACGTCGGTCCACCCGGTAAACCGGTTCTGCTTGTTCCAATCGCTCTCGCCGTGACGAACCAATACGACCTTGTACATGTCAGCTCTGCCTGAACGCCTTCCTGCCGGCGAACTGGGCGGCCGGCCCGAGCTCCTCCTCGATCCGCAGCAACTGGTTGTACTTGGCGATGCGATCGGTGCGGCTGGCCGAGCCGGTCTTGATCTGCCCGGCGTTGGTGGCCACCACCAGGTCGGCGATGAAGGCGTCCTCGGTTTCGCCGGAGCGGTGCGAGACCACCGCGGTGTAGCCCGCCTCGGCGGCCATGCGCATCGCGGCCAGCGTCTCGGTCACGGTGCCGATCTGGTTGAGCTTGATGAGAATCGAATTGGCCACCCCCTGTTCGATGCCTTCCGCCAGGCGCTCGGTGTTGGTGACGAACACGTCGTCGCCGACAAGCTGGATCTTGTCGCCCAGCTTCTCGGTCATCAACCTCCAGCCCTCCCAGTCGTCTTCGGCCATGCCGTCCTCGATCGAGACGATAGGGTACTGGCGCACCCACTCCGCCCAGAACTCCACCATCCGCTCGCTGGTCCGCTCGCTATGGTCCGACTTCTTGAACACGTACTTGCCCTTTTCGACGTCGTAGAACTCGCTGGCCGCCGGGTCCAGGCAAATGCCGATCTGCGCGCCGGCTTGGTAGCCCGCCTTGGCGATGGCTTCCAGGATCACCTCCAGCGCTTCCACGTTGGACTTGAGACTGGGCGCGAAGCCGCCCTCGTCGCCCACCGCCGTGGAATAGCCGCGCTTTTTCAGGACGGATTTCAGGTTGTGGAACACCTCCGCGCCCATACGCAGGGCCTCCGAGAACTTCTCCGCGCCGTAGGGAGCGATCATGAACTCCTGCGGGTCTACCGAATTGTCCGCATGCGCGCCCCCATTGAGGATGTTCATCTGCGGAACCGGCAGGACGCTGGCGCCCACGCCACCCAAATAGCGGTAGAGCGGCATTTTGCACGAGGCCGCCGCCGCCCGCGCCGTGGCCATCGAGACCGCCAGGATGGCGTTTGCGCCCAGCTTCTCCTTGTTTGGCGTCCCGTCCAGCTCGATCATCACCCGGTCGACTTCCGCCTGGAGCGTCGCGTCCATGCCGCCCACCGCCCCCGCGATCTCCTCATTGATGTTCCGTACGGCCTGAAGCGTGCCCTTGCCCAGGTAGCGCGACGGGTCGCCGTCCCGCAATTCCACCGCTTCGTGCTCCCCGGTGGAGGCCCCGGACGGAACCGCCGCCCGCCCCATGCTCCCGTCGCCCAAATGCACGTCGGCTTCGACGGTGGGATTCCCGCGCGAGTCGAGAATCTCCCGCCCCACAACTCTTACGATATCCGCCATGTCTCAATTGCTCCTTGAAAGTTAAGATTCCGAAGACGACCTACCCGGCCTGCCTGTTGGTGTAGGGTTCCTGCCTGGTGTAGATTTCCTGCCGGTTGCAGATGACCACAATCCCGGAGTCGGTCACCGTGTAGCCCTTGGCACGGTCCTCTTGAAGATCATAACCGATTACGCTCGACTCGGGGATCTTGACCCCGGAGCCGATGATGGCGCGCCGGACGCGGCTGTAGCGGCCGACTTCGGCCTCGTGCATCAGAATCGAGCTTTCCACCTCGCAGTAGCTGTTGATCCGCACGCCCGGCGAGAGCACCGAGCGCACCACCCGGCCCCCCGAGACGATGCAGCCACCCGAAACGATGGAATCGATAGCCACCCCCATGCGCCGGCCCTCCTGCGCGAAGACGAACTTGGCTGGCGGCTGCTGGAGCAGGTGGGTGCGGATCGGCCAGCGTGTATCGTAGAGATTGAACTCGGGGATCACCGAGACCAGGTCCATGTTGGCGTCGTAGTACGCCTCCAGCGTGCCGACGTCGCGCCAGTACTTCACGCTCTTGTCGTTGAGATCGGTGAAATCGTAAGCCACCACCCGCGCCTGGCGGATCCATCTCGGGATCACGTCGCGGCCGAAATCGTGGCTCGAGTCCGGGTCCTCGGCATCCTCCTTCAGCGCGCTCAGCATCGTTTCGGTGTTGAACAGGTAGACGCCCATGGAGGCGCTGACCATCGAGGGGTTGAAGACCGAGCGCACCGGACGCCCGTGTTCCGGCTTCTCCTCGAACCCCACCACGCGGTGCTCCGCATCGATCTCGACGATCCCGAAGCGGTCGGCCTCCTCGGGGGAGACCTGGATGGTCGCCAGCGTGACGTCGGCCTGGTGCTGCCGGTGCCAGGCGATCATCTCGTGGTAGTTCATCTTGTAGATGTGGTCCGACGCGAGCAGCAGCACGTGCTCCGGGTTCTCCGCAACCACGCTCTGGGTGTTCTGGAACACGGCGTCGGCCGTGCCCAGGTACCAGTCCGTGTGAATGCGCCGCATCGGGGGGATGGCTTCGATGTATTCGCCCAGTTCCGGGGACAGGATGGTCCAGCCGTCGCGCAGGTGGCGGGTCAACTCCAGGGCCTTGTACTGCGTGAGGACGATGATTCTGCGGATGTCGGAATTAATGCAGTTGGAGAGCGTGAAATCGATGATGCGGTAGATGCCTCCGAACGGGACTGCGGGCTTGGCGGTGTTCTCGGTCAGTGGAAACAGCCGTTCCCCGGCGCCCCCCGCCATCAAGATGGCCAGCACATTCTCCATCGGTCCCCGGAAATGCTCTTCACTACGAGTTATAACAGAACGGCAGTCGGCCCGCATTCCTTTAGCCTGCGGCCCCGCTGGACCGCGCGCTTCCGGGGTATGATGGAGATTGCCAGTCGTGCCGAAGGAGGTGAACCAGACTTGGCCGAAGTAGTCATCAACGACGGCGAAACCGTCGAGAGCGCGCTCCGCCGCTTCAAGCGCAAGGTGCAGCAGGAGGACATCATCAAGGAAATCAAGCGTCACTCCTATTACCTGAAGCCCGGCGAGAAGAAGCGCGCCAAGCAGGCGCTGGCCCGCAAGCGAAACCGCAAGAAGCAAGCCAAGACCATCGAGTAGCCTCCGGGTACGAAGTGCGAATCCCCGAGTGCGGATTCGTGCTTCGTACCGCTTTGGAACCCTCAACCCCGCATTGCGACGCCGCCACTGCGCGGCGGCACGGACACGATGCGGGTTGCGGGGGCAGGCGGCCAATGCTATAGTCGCTGGTCACACTTATGATCCGTGCCATCAAGGTCTTCACTGTCCTGATCGTTCTCGGGACGATACTGTACTTCTACCCACCCCCCCGGCTGTTTGCACTGAAACTGCTCGGGCGAGCCTCCGCCTGCCCTCTCCGGCAGGCCATGCGCAGTTACGATCAGATCAGCGGCACGACGGCGGCCAAGGACCGCCTGCTGCGAGAGAGCCGCCTGTTGGAAAAGGACCCGGCGGGCTTTCATCTGTGGCAAACTCCCAAAGGGCGCTTTTGGATGCCCGCGGGCAGCGACTACGCGGTGTTCTGGGACCTGGGCGAACAGAAGATGAATATCTACGGCCAGGACGGGTTCGGCGTGCGCGCCGGCGACGTAGTGCTGGATTGCGGCGCTAACGTCGGCGTCTACACGCGCACCGCACTCGACGCCGGGGCCCGGTTGGTAGTAGCCATCGAACCGGCGCCGGAGAACCTGGAGTGCCTGCGGCGCAACTACGCCGGCGAGGTTCGCGCGGGCCTAGTCATCATTTACCCAAAGGGAGTGTGGGATAAGGACGACTTCCTCACTTTGACGGTAAACCCCAGCAGCTCCCCTGCCGACAGCGTGGTGCTGCAGCCGGATAAAAGCCGCCAAGGCCCTGTGGTGCCTCTCACCACCATCGACAAGCTGGTGGCCGAGTTGAAGCTCGACCGGGTGGACTACATCAAGATGGACATCGAAGGCGCCGAGAAAGAAGCGCTGATTGGCGCACAAGCCACGCTGGCCAAGTATCACCCCCGAATGGCATTGTCGGCGTACCATCTGCCGGGCGATCCGGTGAAGATCCCCGAGCTGGTGCGGAAGGGCTGGGCAGGCTACCACATGGTCTGCGGGCCCTGTCTCGACGCCGGGACATCGATCATCACCGCCGTGCAGTATTTCTATTAGTCACCGTCAAGGAGGGCGGCCTTCAGGCCGCGCCGGGCTGGAGCCCGGCCTCCAGCACGCCGGTCCGCCGGAGGCGGCCTGCCGCGCGGTTAGCGCCGCCGGCTGCCTCCAGCACGCCGGTCCGCCGGAGGCGGCCTGCCGCGCGGTTAGCGCCGCCGGCTGCCTCCAGCACGCCGGTCCGCCGGAGGCGGCCTGCCGCGCGGTTAGCGCCGCCGGTCGAGGGACTTCCGGTACGCCGCCAGGAGTTGTTCGCGCATCTCCGGCGCGAGCGGCGACGGCGCCTCGGTGGCTTCGCAGTCGTGGCACAGCCGGATGGTGCGCTTCAGGCTCTCCAGGAACTCGATGCAGGGCGGGCAGCCGGCCAGGTGCGCTTGGATCTCCCCGCAGCTCTCCGGGGCCAACTCCGCGTCCAGGTACTCGGAAAGCAAGGCAAACACCTGCTTGCAGTCATCCTTGTGCTCGCCTGGTTCCATACGCTTCAATTCCCCGTCGCGCCTCTCTGGACGCCCCTCAGGTACCCGTCCAGCTTCTGGCGCACCGCCAGCCGCGCGCGGTGCAGCCTGGTCTTGACCGATTCCGGGCTGATGTCCAACACCTCCGCCGCCTCATCCGTGCTCAGCTCCTCGACGTCGCGGAGCAGGATCGCCGCCCGGTAAATCTCCGGCAGTTCCTGAATCGCCCGATGGATTACGTCGCGCAGCTCCGAACGCAGCACCTGGTCGTCGGGCAGCGCCGACCAGTCCGCGATTTCCAGCCTGCGGTGCCCGCCGTCCTGCTCGGTGTGCGGCAGGAAGTCCTCCAGCGAAAGCTCCTGGGCGGGAGCGAACACGCTCTTCCGCCGCTTCATATAGCAAGCGTTGCGGGCGATCCGGAAGACCCACGCGCGCACCCGCTCCGGCTCGCGCAACTGGTCGAAGTTCTCGAACACCTTGAATAACGTGTCCTGCGCCACCTCCTCGGCGTCTTCGCGGTGCCCGCACATCGCGAGCGCGTACTGGAAGATCTTGGAGCGGAACACCTCGGCGAAGCGGTCGAACGCTTCCACTTTGCCGGCCAGCAGGTCGCGCGCCAGCCCGACTTCGTCCTGGGTCCGCGGAGAGGCCACCCACAGGCATTGTAGCCGCCCTCAGGCCCGCACCGCTACGTCCGTGTTCAGTGCCATCTCGATCGTAGGCGGCTGCGACAAAGTGTGGTGGATCGAGCAAGATTTCGCGGCCCGCAGCACGCCCGCCTGGTGCCTCTCGTCTTCCAGGCCGGGAACCCGGATCTCGATGTGGAACGCGGCCAGCCGCGCCGGCCCCGTCGCCTTCTCGGCCGAGACCCGCACTTCGAAGCCATCGGTCGCCAGCGACCGGGCCCGCAGATACTGGGCGGCATAGAAGGCCACGCAGGTGCCGAGCGAGGCCAGCAGAAACTCCGGCGGGGTCATGCCGGCGTCCCCGCCACCGTTCTCCACAGGCTGGTCACACACGACCTGGTGGCCCCGGGCTGTAGCCTCGAACTGCACTCCACCACGATAACTGACGCTGATTTCCACCGAATAGCTCCTGCGCAAGAGATGCAGAAGGCCCGGGAAAGGTGACAACCGTGACCGGATACGCCCAAGTGCGCCCACGCCGGCCCGATCAGCGAAGATTCTTCCAGGATCATCGCCCGTTCGAGCGCGTTGCGCAGCTCGCGCACGTTTCCCGGCCAGTCGTGCGCCAGAAGCAGGTCCAGCGCTTGCGCCGGGACGCCTTCGATGCGCCGCTTGAACTTCCGGTTGTGAACAGCGTCCCCTTATCCGCCAGCTCGAACAGGCCGCGCTTCTTCGCCCGCGCGTCGGTGAAGGCGCCTTTCTCGTAGCCGAACAGCTCGCTCTCGAGCAGGGTTTCCGGGATGGCCGCGCAGTTGATGGCGATGAACGGCTCGGCCTGCCGGGGGCTCTCGTAATGCAGGGTCTTGGCGACCAGGTCCTTGCCCGTCCTGTTCTCCCCTTCCAGCAGAATGGTGGTCGCTTCGCTCAAGGCCACCTTCCGGACGAAGCTGAGCACCTCGCGCATGGCCGCCGACTCGGCAATGACTTCCCGCTTCATCGGCGTCACCTCTTCGGTAACGTCCTTGATAGTGGCCGCCGCCCCTTCCACTTCGCCGTCACCTTCTGGGAAGGGTACGTCGCCTGATCGATGTGGCCCAACGCCGTATTTTTGGGATTCTCGCTGCGGCCGCCAGTTCTACGGGTCGCCGACTCCGCGGCCAAGTGGAACGCCAAGAAGGTCGCAAGCGCGTTTCTCGTTCCTAACCTGTTCGGCACTCGGCATCTGCCTGAACGCGCGTCGGTTTCGACTGGCGAGCCGGCACGGGGAAGCATCTGGCGTGACCGTCTTCCTAAGCTTCAGCCACCTATCCCGAGGAGCGGGCCGATTGAGATCGCAGATTATGATTGCCGCCTTGCCGCGCGGACACTTCGGGACGCTCTGTCGCACGTCGCGTTTTCCTGTTTCGATCTCAAGGAACATCACGCCCCCACCGAGCGAGCAGATCCACACCGTTCAACCAACGCAGAAGCTGTTGTGGAATCGGGACTTGACACCGTATATGATGTGATATATGTTGATATAGGCTGCCCAATGTCCGATCGTCATAAGACGGTGACGCAGGCTGCGAAAGAGATCGGTGTCTCCCCCGTCACGCTTCGGCGATGGCTCCTGACAAAGAAGGTTGGCGAGGTTGGCAGGGACCGAAATGGCTGGCGCGCTTTCACGGACGATGACGTCGCAAGAATCAGAAAGTACGCAACAACAATCACGCCCCCGGAGAAAAAATGATTCGCGACGACGAACTGCCAGAACTGCAAGAGCTAAGACTCGCCGAAGCAGAATTCCCGATTCGAACAGACGCGACGCTAGCGGATAAAGTCATCGCGGCAAGCAACGACACACAACCGGTCCATCGCTGGTTCAAATTCAAAGAAAGCTTCGCCCCAGCCCTCCTCAAGAGGATCATTCTGCGGCTGTACCCCGCTGGCATGCCAAAGAAGTTCAGCATCCTGGACCCTTTCACCGGTGTCGGGACCACGTTGCTAGCGGCGGAACAGCTCGCGGCGGACGACCCCAGCGCAGCGATTCACACCACTGGCATTGAACGCAACCCGTTTATCCACTTCGCCGCCCGCACGAAAGTGAATTGGCGCCATGTAGAGTATCCGCAGCTGCTCCGGACCGGACAGCGCGCGATCGAATGCGCCGAGGACACACCCGTCGACTTGCCAGCGCTCTCTAGTATCAGGACCGGTCGCTGCATCAGTCAACATGTCAGCAAACGGCTCCTCGCTATCCAGCACGCTATAAGAGAACTCACTGACGGGCCGACCCGCGATGCGCTCCTGTTGGGCGTGGCAGCAAGCATCGAGCCGCTCAGCAAAGTGCGAAAAGACGGCCGCGCCCTCCGGATCGTCCGCAAGTCCCACCCACAAATGCGCACGGTACTCACCAGCAAATGGCAGCAGATCCAAGCCGACTGCGAGACACTAACGAAAATGGCGCGGGCATCGGCCTTCCACCCAACGCTCATTAACGGGGACGGACGCGACCTCCGAAGGGCCGGAATCCAGGACGAATCAACTGACCTTGTCTTCACCTCGCCCCCATACCCCAACAACATCGACTACACAGAGGTCTACAAACTCGAGTTATGGTTGCTCGGCTTCATTCGTAGCGAGAAGGAATTTCTCTCACTGCGCAAAACGACCTTTAGAAGCCATCCCACCTGCGCCACACCCACGCCCGCAGCCGCTTTCACAGAGCAGGTAAAGACCGGCACACTCGAACGCCTCTTAGGGCCAATACTCGAACGAGCGCAAGCACAACCCTGGCGGCACCGGCTCTTTGAGGGCTACTTCTCAGACATGTGGAAAACACTGGAGGAGTGCTACCGGTGTCTGCGCAAAGGTGGGCACGCAGTGTTCGTGGTCGGCAACTCATTGCACGGCCGACCAGGCTCCGCCTACCTGGTCCCAACGGACCTCGTTATCGCCGACATGGCACGCAGCATCGGGTTCGAAACCCACGAAACCGTCATCGCAAGAAACCTTAAGCGCCGGCTCAGCGGCAACCACTTCCTCCGGGAATCCATCGTTACCGTGAGGAAACCCGATGCCTGAACAACCTGAGAAGCTCCCCTTCGAAGCGTCGGCGTACCTCCAAACCCTCATCGGGCGTGAGCTCTTCAGAGGCCGCGAACTCGCCGTCGTAGAACTTGTCAAGAACGCATACGATTCCGGTGCGCGCAACGTCTCCATCCGCATTTCAACCCCCACGGAGAAGCGCCCCGCTTCCTTCGAGGTCACTGATGATGGGAGCGGCATGGACCTCGCAGAGATCAAGCGACTCTTCATGTTCGCCGGCTACAGCGAAAAGAGCAGCGACACTATCGGCCCAGAAGGCAGAATGCCTACAGGCGAAAAAGGCATCGGTCGCTTCGCAAGCGACCGCCTCGGCAGCTCACTCCAAGTCGAAACCAAGACTGCCGGCCAGACGGAAGGAATTGTCGTCCCCATTAATTGGAACCTCTTCAACACCCGCAAGAAACGATTCAACCAGATCGAGGTCCCATACTATCGTCGCCCACTCTCGTTCCTCCAAAAAGAACAAAGCGGCACCCGGCTGACCATCACACAGCTGAGGGAGCCATGGGACAGGGCGAGCATCGAAGAACTCCGGCGCTCCCTCGCGCAACTCCTCAACCCCTTCGATCCGCCAAAACACTTCCAGATCCACTTCGAAGTAGTCGACTCAGAGGCTCTCTCTGGCCAAATACAAGGCACGCCGGTCGTCGAGCCCGACTTCGACTTACGTTTCACCGTTAAAGGTGGCGGTGTCCTCGAACGCACACTTAAACACACGCCAACAAGCGCCGAGGAGAAAAAGTCGACTTCCAGCGGCATCGAGGGAGCGGGCAAGCTCGTAGGGCTTCGCGGCCGGCTCTACTACTACGTGAAGCACCCAAAGCGAGCGCAAGTACACGGGCAGCCCGCAGGCGTCTTTTTGTTCCGGGACGGCTTCCGAATCGAACCATTTGGGAGCGGTACCGCGGACTGGCTCGGCATCGGAGAAAAGCGCGCCAAACGCGCCGGTCACGCACACATCGTCCCGTCACGCCTCTTCGGCTTTATCTCGATTTCCCGCCAAGAACACGAGGGACTCCGAGACACAACCAGCCGCGAAGCGCTTCCCGACACTGCGGAATCGCGAGCACTCGTCCACGTCCTCAAAAGCGACATCCTCGCCTTCCTCGAAGACGAAATCCGCCGCGGCGTCGCAGAACCCCGCTGGGAAGAAAGCAGAACACGCAAAGCAGCAGAACTCCAGCGGGTACGATTCCAAGCACTCAGTGCCATGTCCTCAGCAGTCGCCCACGAGCTCCGGCAACCGCTTCAAGTAATACGCAGCGCAGCAGGTAACATCGCCACGCGCGTCAGACAACTGCGTCTCGACGACGAGGTCATTCGCAACGCGCAGCAAAGCATCGACTTGAGCATAGAGCGCATTGACCAGCGAATTCAACTGATCTCCGCCCTCACTGGTACAAAGCTTGACATCTCCAGCAAGATCGACATGGTGACCGTGATCAAAGAGGAGTGCCAACAATTCAGTGAGCGGATCCAAGAGCACGCCATCGAACTGCAACTCAACCTTCCAGCAACCCAGCCAGCGACCGTCAGCGATCCTCTCGTCAGAATGGTGGTAAAAAACATCGTAGAGAACGCCATCAAGACCCTAAGCGAGGTCGGCGACGGGCGAAGGCGCCGCCTCCAGGTCAGCCTACAGCGCGAGAACGGACGGCATGTTGTAGCTGTGCAAGACAATGGGCTCGGGATACCCGCAGACCTCCAGGAAAAGCTTTTCGCCAAGTTCGCACCCGGTACCACGGGAGGCATGGGTGTTGCCCTCTACGTTTGCCAACTCCTGGTGAAATCGCACGGCGGAGAGATTAAGTTCAAGACGCTAGAGGCCCGAGGAACAACGTTCACCGCCTACTTCGCAGAGCAGGAGCTCCCAGATGCCGAATAGGATCCTTATCGTTGACGACGAAATACTCGTACTCGCCGAATTCAAGACAGCCCTCGAACTCGAAGGCTATAAGGTATGGACGTCACAGAGCGCGAAGGCTGCACTCACCATCGTGCAGGAAGCATCGTTTGATCTGATCGTCCTGGACTTCATCATGCCCGGCATGGACGGACTAGAACTTCTCGCCAGAATCCGCAAACACCAGCCACTCGTGCGGTCCATCATCATTTCGGGAAAGCTCGACGGCGGGCGATCAGAAGACGACCTCACCAAGACACTCGGAGAACAAGTTGAAGCAGACCTCTACCTGAACAAGCCCGTCCAAAACGAGCGGCTCGTTGCCGCAGTCAAGGCACTGCTCACGGACACCCACGGCGGCGACTGGAAAGCCATCGCGGGCCAGCTCGTTCAGGGCCAAAGGGTACCCATCGGGAAAGCAAGAGCTGCCTCAAAAGCCCTCAAGAAAAGTCTCAAGAAGAAGCGGTAGCCAAATGGCCCATTGTTTTTTTGACACGTCAGCGCTCAAGCACCGGTACGTTCAGACACCCCAACACGCTAGGATCAGCACGATCGTTTCCGACAAGCGAAACTCGTGCTACATCTGCGATCTTACGATTCTCGAAATGGCGCACGCCCTCGGAAGTGTGTGCCGAGGCAATAACGCTGGGCTCAAGAAATACGACGCGATGAACTCGCGCTTCTTTGAGGACATTCACAAGGGCCGCCTCCGAGTGCGCACCACTGCTGTCCAAATTAGCCGGGAACCGCCCCTCGGCTGATTGAAAACGCTGGACAAACCTCCCCTTTCCGGCCGTCCTCAAAAAGCAGGTTGGCGCCTTGTTCGGCTAGGTTCGAAAATG
>Ga0187878_1000118_pt1 | contig 92621 bp, 151 predicted proteins | sample June2016WEW_17_1_FD_132979 | JGI IMG/M metagenome (GOLD analysis project Ga0187878, IMG submission 132979) | Peatland microbial communities from SPRUCE experiment site at the Marcell Experimental Forest, Minnesota, USA - June2016WEW_17_150 | ecosystem: Environmental > Terrestrial > Soil >... | reverse complement strand
TCCTGGACAAATAAACTTCGAAAAAGAAACGAGTCATCCTGACTCTGATTGTTGTCAGGCAGAATATACATACTGGCCAAATGGTATGCCGAAGAATGTATGGATAGGATATAAATATGTTGTATACGACTTGGCAGATGGAAGTGGCAATGTTAAAATGGAACTTTATATGGATACGACAGACGGTCTTAATGGAGGAACATGGACAAAGGTAAATGAATTTACAGATACCGGAAGTAATTTTGGAGTTGGCAAGACTGCATGTAAATCTGGAATAAATCCTGCATTAAGATTGATGAGTTCTGATAATAGGCCTGGATCTGAAAGTGGTAAACCTAATCTTGCAGTATACTTCAGAAGTGATGGGGTAGGTACAGATGGACTTTGGTACAAGAAGGCAAGTATAAGAGAAATAACAATCTAATTAGAGGCGAATAAGAATTTTCTTTCAATAAATTAAGAAATCATATGTAATATACCTATATATCGTTTTTTTATTTTTTCTAAAGATTATGCGGGGAACTACTTAATCGGAATTTAAATAAAAAAATAGACATTTCATCACGAATCTTTGATAAATTTCGCAAATTTAAATATAATTAGAGTGTAAAGAATGATAAAAAGATTAGTAATTATTTTATTTCTCCTGCACATACTGGTAATTTTGACTAATGCTGCTATTCCAGTAACATATAATTGTTGCATAAATTATACATATAGCGGCGTATTATTAGACGGATTTGATAATTCATCTCAATGGACTGTTGCTGGTGTTGGAGCATCGAAAGATATCGATACCATTAATTTCAAAGAAGGCAAACAAGGGTTAAAATTAATCGCTATAAATGGAAATAGGTCTTATATCGACAAAAAGATAAATAATAATTTTTCGGATACGAATAATTTTGCCTTATGGTTATATGTACGTAATGTCAGCACTTTTAATTATATAAACATATATTTTACGTCAACAGGTTCTGTCTGGAGTAAATATTTTTTGTATTCAAAATATGGAGGATTTAATACTGGATGGAACGAGCTAATTTTTGATAAAAATAGTTTCAAAAATACTCAAGGAGAAGATTGGAATAATCCAATGAATATGATAAGAATAGCTATTTATCCTAAAGTTGGTTATAATACAAATGTTACTGTAGATGATTTAAGATACGATATATACGGAAAAAGAGCAAAAATAATATTATCTTTTGACGACGGAAATATTGATACTTATAATAATGCGTTTCCTATCTTAGATTCAAATAATCAATCTGCTGTGACATTCATAATAACGTCTACTATAGGAACAAAAGGAAAAATGAATTTAAGTAATTTGAGAGATTTGCAATCAGCCGATTGGGATATATCTAGTCATACCGTTGATCATCCTCATTTAACAATGCAAAATGATACAATGCAATACTTAGAATTAAATAATAGTTATGATTGGCTAGTGGCTAATAAATTTCAAAAATCGGCAGGGATAATTGCATATCCTTATGGCGAGTTCAATGACAAAGTTATAGATAAAGTAAGGCAGAGATATATATTAGGTAGGTCTACTGTAGAAGGATCGGTCCAACAACATTTTATTCCTACTGATGATAGTTCTATGTATATACAAAGAGTTATTAATGTTTTCAATGATACCACTATTCAGTCAATTGAGAATAAAATAAATGATTCTATTAACTCAAAATTATTAGGAATATTAGTATTTCACAACATTGTGGATAGTGATCCTACTAGATATCAAAATACAAAACAGGATCTTCAAGCAATAAGCGATTATCTGAAAAATAGAAATACTGATGTAGATGTTGTGACATTTAGTGACTATTTAATCCCCAATATTAATAAATATACACCTGTGATTAACAAGACAGCCAGGATATATTCTAATGGGACTGTAGAGCTGATAACGAAGAATAAATATGACGAGTATATGCCAAATATGACAGTAGTGCCTTCGTCCGGTTTTATCGATGTAAATGTTGTTAAATATAGCGACCAACTAATTAAATTTAGCGAAAGTAATTCTACGTCTAGAGTTTTATATTCAATAGGTGATCTTACTCCATATTCCTATTATTCGGTAAAAATATATTTGGATAATGACACAATATATCAAGATTTTGATGTATTGTCTAATTCGACTGGTTATCTGAACTATAATTTGGCAGGTTCTAAGAATAGTAGATACCAACTTATACAGCCTATAATACTATTAAATTATATTATAGGCACTATAATAGTGATGATAATTGTTATGTGCGAAATAGTATATTATTTGAGAAAAAAGAGGAATACGAATGTCAGAAATCCAAAAATATAAATTTTTTTCAGACTCTCTTATCAAAAATTCAATTTATCTGATGGCGACAAGTTTTGTCACGAGTGGTATTGGATTTTTCTTTTGGATTATCGCTGCAAGATATTATTCGCCAAATGATATAGGTATAACATCAGCGATATTTTCAAGCATATCATTGATTTCAATGATAGGTTCTCTAGGCCTTTCTAGGGCACTGATTTTCTATTTACCAAGAGATAAAAATACAGGTAAAATAATTAGTTCGTGTTTGACGATAGGTATTATATCATCAATAACATTTTCGTTGATATTCATGCTAGGACTTAAAATATGGTCACCTGAATTGGCATTGACTTTAAATAATATAGATAAAATATTGATTTTTATAATAATTACTACCGCTATATCTGTTTCTGGACTTATAGGCGCAGCATTTACAGCTGGTAAGAGATCTTCATTTCAAATGATCAAAGAAACTACTTATCATTTTTTTAAATTATGTCCTCTGATATTTTTTGTAGGGTTTGGAGCTATGGGTATTCTAATATCTATTGGTATAGGTTTAACTTTTTCATTGATGATAGGATTCATTTTATTGTTCAAAGTATGGAAATATTCTCCTAAACTTACTTTAGATCCAATAATTAATAAAATGGCAAGATTTTCTGCAGGAAATTATATTGCAGGTATTTTTAATACTTTACCTACATTGGTACTGCCTATTATGATTTTGAATATAATAGGTGCTAAATCTGCAGGTTACTTTTATATAGCAATAATGATGGCGGGATTATTATATGGAATTTCTCAATCTATAGCAAGTTCGTTCTTGGTAGAATCTTCTGATAAAGATAAATTCTGGAATAATGTAAATAAATCTATAAAATTCAATATGATTGTTTTGGTTCCTGGTCTATTATTATTTATAATTTTTGGAAAATTTATATTGAATATTTTCAATCCGAGTTATGCAGAGAATGCTACTATGACCATGATCATTCTTACAATAGCAAGTGTACCTTTATCTCTGGTCAATATATTCACTACTGTAAGAAATGCTCAAAATAGGGTATCGAGTATGATAAAGATGAATATAATTGTGGCTACGATAACTATTGCATTATCAATACCACTTATTAAGATTATGAATATTGAGGGAGTAGCTATATCTTATTTAATAGCAAATACAATTGGTGCAATAATTGTTATTAATAGGATTAAGAACCCAAAAGAATTTAGTTTAAAATTATTAAAAGATATTAAAAAAGATATAGGATAAAAACTATGTCATACGTATTTAGTCACGCATTTATTCCATTGGCGATATTATTTATATTTGCTGGAAAATTAAATCTAAATAAAAGAAATATAATTATTCTCAGCTTTTTCGGCATCTTTCCAGATCTTGATGCTTTTTTTCAACATAGATATACTTTCCATAATATCTTTATATTGGTCCTTCCAATTCTGGCATTTATTTTTATTAAAGAATATAGACAGATATCTGGAATGATAACTTTTTATTTATCTTCTCATCTAATTTTAGACATATTTAATGGTGGGATAGCGGTTATATACCCTTTCAGTAAAAAAATATTATTTCTCAATGCTGAGATCGTACAAACTTATAATTTAAAGACTATGACATTTTTATATGATTATGGTTTTGTAGACAAAGTTGTAAAGACAATTAGTGAGAATTCGGTTTATGGTGTTGTATCGAGTGAAAATTTTGGGATAATAACATTATTTTTGATTATTGGAATATGGTTAATAATAAATGAGAGGTTTAAAGTGAATATTGAAAAAGAAAAAATTTGAGGTATATTATGTCAGAAAATATTAAAAAGATAAATGAATTTATAGCATTATTTCTTTGTACAGCTTCGGCGATTATCATTATCTTTACTGATGTTGTAACAGAGAAATTTGGGATATCAGGATATATGGAAAGAGACGAAAAAGGGATTATTGATCAGATAGTTAAAAATATAGTAATGTTCATGTATCTGACAATGTCTGTAGGGTTTATGCTTATTTTCTCAAGATATTCAAAAGTAGAGTGATATAAAATGAGAAAAAATGAACTTTTTGGAAATTACAAAGACATTATACGATATTAATTTCGATGTGTGTGTATATAAGCATTTATACAGCGTCTGAGTTAAATCCTGCTTAATCTAGCTACATCTTAACATATTCGGAGGCGTTATAAGCGTTTGTTTTGTTTTAACTCTTCTGAGTATAATTAGATTGAATTGTAAAAAAAGAGGTGCGAAAACTGTATATAATGACAATAAGGCGCAGTTCTGCAACTGATAGCTCAGAAAAATGTTATAGTAGGTACGATAAAAAGGAGGAAAATGGAAAAAGATATCGAACAAAGATTTGATAAAATGGAAAAGATGTTAACTAAAATTTCCGAAGACACGGAAAAATCTTTCGGCTTTAGTGATATTTTTCGCTACCAAAAAAAATTTGATGCTATGGATTCTTTTACTAATTGTGAACACGATATTGTACTATATAAGTGGAAGTTTAGCGATGGTTATGAGAAAAACACTACCGATCCTGTATTTTTCCGCTTTTTCCCCAAAAAAGGGAAATATTCGGCTCATTGTGCTTTTGTAACAAATTGTGATCATCCACAAACGGTTATAATAGGTAAAAATTTTAATGTTGAATGGTATGATATACTAATTTTAAGATGGTTAAAAGATACTATTTTGTTGGGGGCTAAAATTGGCGGTTTGTGGGGCTTATTGAATCTACTTATGTACATATTAAAATTGAAAATAAGTTAATACTTAAAATATCTCTACTGAGAAGTATAAGAACTACGTATAACGCATATAAGACGCAGTTCTGCATCTGACAGCTAAGGTAATGAGTCGCTACATGGTTCATTATACGAATGCTTTGAAAAATTGAAAGTGTGGATACGAATGGTTCAATCGCTGAGAGCGGTGTACGACTTGTCGTACATTCCAAGAGTATCCTAGTTGAGGTATGGCATTGTATCGTGATGTGGCGCGAGGTGGTGTTTCGTGTGGCATTGTCCGGCAAGGTCTTTTAAGGCAAGGAAATAAATAAAATGGAATGCGAAATAGTGTGCACGAGAGATAAGTGTAAGAACTGCGTATAATGCAGATTAAACGCAAATCTGTTCATGGGAATACTATATTGAAAGGATGATGTATCAGCAAGACTGTTTCAAATAAATTCTTAAAAATATCGTACGTTCTATTTTAATATCGTGCCTATCAGATTATATAAAGTATATATATTATTGATACATAGTAATACAAAATACTCAGATGTAATTTGGGTATAGCAAAAAGGAGGACAAGATGATAGTAGATACAAGAAAACTTTCATTAATGAAAGAAAGACCTAAAAGTACTGTATTATATTTGCCTACAGAATTTGTTAAGAAAGCAGGATTTACTCCTGACCAGATAGTACAGGTAGTTTTTGGAAATAATGAGATTAGAATAGTAAAAGATATTAAGAACGTTGAAACCTAGGTATGTTATAAAAATAACTGAAAAGAGATGAACATAATATGATAGAAGAAGATATTCATATGGCACACGTTCTCTATTTATATATAACCAAGGCTATGTCAGAAGCTATATATGAAAAAATAGACGATAACGAATATGCCGGCAAGATCCATTCATGTTGGGGAGTCATAGCATTTGCTCCGACGTTGGAAGAATGTAAAGAAGAATTGTTATCGGTTCTTGAAGATTGGATTTTGGTAGGATTAAGATATGGTCATCCATTACCAATGGTTGGAGGCATCGATCTGAATAAGGAACTTAATCTGATAAAGGAGCCAGTTCATGAGCAGATGGGTACCGTGCAGTCGTAAAGAATTCATCCGACGTTTGAAAAAACTTGGTTTTACTGGCCCATTTCCAGGAGCCAAACATAAGTATATGTTCTATGAATATCACCGTTTGGCTATTCCTAACAATGACGAATATTCAGTAAATGAGCTTCGAATGATGATAAAGGAGATCGACGTCCTAATAGGTCATAAAATATCTGCAGATGAATGGGGAAACTTATAGAGTAAATTTTCATTTATTTTTTTTGAATATTAAAAAGTGTAGAAACAAATAGAAGTAGAAATGAGTTTACTTAAAGATATAAGTGTAGATGAGTTTACTTAAAGATATAAGTGTAGAGATCATAATTAAAATGTCCGAAAATGTTACAGCAAATGAGATGATAAACGAGGTGGAACTTATTGAACTCGTTATTGAAAGAGTTAAAGAATCTGAAGAAGATTTCCAGAAATTCTTCCATTTAGCTGATTGGCTAAAACGGTTCAACCTCAAGAGTATGTTAAGGTTCGGCTATGTATTGTCAGGTGCTGCGAGGTTTTGTAAAGTGTCGTAATGTAAGGCAAGGAAATAAATGAGGTGGAATGTGAAATAGTATGTGCGGAAGACAAGTTTAAGAAATTCAATCTCAAGAGTATCCGGGTTAAGGTTCGGTGATGCGAGGCCTTGTGTTGTACGGCTGTGTATTGTGAGGTAAGTATAATGTAAGGCAAGGAAATAAATAAAATGGAATGTGAAATAGTATGCGGGAGATAAGTGTAAGAACTGTGTTTTACACGAATTAGACGCAGTTCTGTATCTGGCAGCTCATGTAACGAGTCGCTACGCTCGCTGCACGGTTCGCTAGCGATCAGCTTTAGCTGAGAGCGATGGCCGGCTTGTCGGCGATTTATATGGATGCTTTGAAAAATTAAAAGTGCGGATATGAATTGCGATCAGCGAGCGGAGCGCTGCGACCTGCGAAGCAGGGAGCGGCTTGCGCACAACCGGCGTTAGCCGGGCTGTGCAACCGGGAGCGAAGCGACCGGTACGGCTTGCCGCAAGAGAGCTGAGCAGCTATCGCTGCCAGCGGTTCAATTTCAAGAGTATCAAAGTTAAGCTGTGATGTAAGGCGTATTCGCAGCAGTTCTACATAGGAAAACTATATATACATAGCGTTATATAGCATAACATAGCACATAGTAAAATAGATGTGATTAAATGAAGACAGATATAAGAACTTTATCGGCAGTAAAGGGACGTAACCAATCTGTTATAACGTTTAATAACAAGATTCTTAGTGAGTCTGGTTTTAAACCTGGAGATTACGTTACTGCAATATTCGAAAATGGAAAAATAACATTAGTAAGAGATATTGAAGAATATATCCTAGAAAAGAATAAAATTATAAAAATTGAGGTTTAGAAAATGAGCGTACTTAAAGATGTAAGTATGGAAACTATAAGGAAAATGCCTGAAAATGCCACGGTGAAAGATATAATGTATGAGATAGACCTTATTGGACATGTATTTGAAGGATTGGAATCTTCTGAAGAATCGTTGGGTAATATAGATGAAAATATAATTAAGAAAATTGAACAATGCATAGAACAATCAGAATATGACAAATATATCGTTGTACCACTCAACGATGTCTTCATAAAAAATAATAAGGTCAAACTATCAAGAACAGCATATTTGATAGTTCAATTCGAAAACAAACAGTTCATAGTTTCGTATAACGATCTTGGATTATTGGCAGTAAGTGATTCCCTAGATTCTGCAATGGAAGATATTAAGATGCAATTCTCTGGGTTATGGGATGACTATGTGACTTCTCCAGAAGAAGAACTTGCTAGAAGCGGAATATCTTTTAAAAATAAGTTGATGAGCTATGTAGTTAATGTATAGGTCGAGTGAGATATGAATGACAGCATATAGCAGTAAAAAGATTTCTGCGTCTCTTGTAAAGAAAGGATTTTTGGAGATTGAAGACAGAGCAGACAAGAAATATTATTTGACTCTAGACGGTAAAAAGGTAGGAATACATACATTCGTCAGTCATGGAACAAAGGAATATGGAGAACGTCTGATAGGAGAAATGAAAAAACAGCTACGTTTATCCAAGAAAGAATTTATAGACCTAATAGATTGTCCAATGACAAAAGAAGATTATATACAACTATTAATCAAAAAGGGATATATAGAAAAATGATAAGCGTTTTAGGTCTACTATCCTACGTAAAGGCTGTAACCTTTGGCTGATAATATAGACAAATAGAGTAGAAATGAATATAGTCAAAGATTTAAAGATGTAATTATAGAGACAGTGAAAAGAATGCCTGAAGACATTACGTTTAAAGATGCGGCAATCGAAATAATCGACATCAATGACATTTTTGAACATTTAGAAGAATTAAGCGACGAGGAAAGACAAAAACTTATTAGTCTAATTATTCCAGAAGTTAAGATTAGTGATAAGGAAAAAAAAGAGATACACGAGATACTAGAAGAAATGGAAAAAGGAGTGAATAAACATGACGTATGCTTATAAGATAGGATATTATTCCATGGAAGAATCAGATTATGTAGAATTGCAACATGATAATAAATTTGGTGATGAAGAATTAACCGAAATAATTGCTAATGCTGTTGTGGAGACAATTAAAAAACTAAAGGAAACATGTGAATGTGTGCATAGTTTCCAAGGAATGTATTGTTTCATAACGCAATATTTATTAGAAAATTGCGGGTTTAAACGTATAAAATATCAATTTGTTTGGAGTACCTTCGGGTGGGGATCTGTATTCGACAATGATAATTGGGGCGATGACAGGGGTGAGCACTTAAATAAGATTACTGATGCAGTAAATAAAGCCGGTTATACCAGGAAAGATGACGATTTTTTAAGAAGAGAAGATGAAATAAATAAACCTACTTGCCATTTTAAAGCGCCAAGCTCCAGACTGGAATAATATGGAAAGTAGAATAGCTATATTACAATGGAGACTGAGCGATGGAGACTGAGCGATGAAAAGAATAATGCGAACAAAATCAAATTGGATAAATTTTATAAAGAAAATCCGTAGTAATTTTGGAGACGATAAGTTATACTTTACTTTCTGTTATTTCAAGGGAAGGGAATTAGAACAGGTACATACTTTTGGAAGTGATAATATTGACGAACTTGATGATGTTTGGTTTATGCTAATACGAGGAAGATTATTATCAAATACTATAGATGTAGTTAGTGTGGTACTTCGCATATTTTTACCAGAGAAAATAGATTACAAAAAATTATCGGAAAAGCCGATAGAAGACGGATTGTTATCAGAAAGATCAATTCGACGATTTGGGACAGAAGGAAAAATAACTATCCCGAAAAAAGATCTATATCATTTTGGATTTATGAAAGACGAGATTGTACTATTTAATGAAACAGAGACATACGATGACCAAAATACAGACGCATTTACTGGAGATGTACTTAAACATGAATCAGGACTTATATACAGATCATCGATAGAATTGTATGATATTTTAATGAAAGGATATATAGAAATAGGAGCAGAATGCGATAACATAGAGCCGTTAGTTATAGATTTGGATGATCTGTTGTTTCATGAGCCTGCACCAGAAGAATTTACAAAACTAAAAGAAAGAGCATTAAATTGTACTGGTCCTGAAGAAGCGTTCAAATTGAATTACGAATTTAAAAGATGGCGTCCAGACCGCTTTGATGTATCGGAATTAGAAGATGTACTAATAAATTATGAAGAAGCGATGGATAATATTGACCGAATAATAGAAGATTTTGTGACTAGTCGTAATATTAAGAATTATCGAGATGTGACCCACACACTACCAAAGGATTTGGAAAGAATGTTACAGACATACCAAAAAACGGAGATAATCATATTGGGATCGGTAAAAATTTTAACATGGAAAAAGAAGATAAAAAAAAGAAATCGACACAGCATTACTGATAGAAAAGAAAGATAAGATGGTAGAAATGAAACAAAGAGGAATGAAAAATGAATTTACCGATGTTTCAAGTATGTGGCGAAAAAAGTGAAATTGAAGAAATTGGAGACATAGTACATACATGTGAACTTCAAAATGGTCATAAAGGAAAACATCGTTGTATAGTTTGTCGTTTTGGATGGGAATAATACCGACTTTAGCTGAGAGTACAGTGATTGGCTTTAGCCAAGAACTGTTTTCGAACTGTATCTTATATGAATTAGGCGCAGTTCTGTGCCCGACAGCTCAGGTAACGAGTCACTACACTCGCTGCACGGTTCACTACATTGATGCTTTGAAAAATTTATCAATTTAGATAAAAAAATAGGAGATGTAAAATATGGCTAGAGCAATTTGGACAGGAGTAATGCAGTTTGTCCTTATCAGTATGCCCGTTAAACTTTATAAAGCAACGGACGATAAGGGAGTAAGTTTTAAGACTTTGCATAATATATGCGGAAATGGAATCAAATTAAAGAAATGGTGTGAAGTTTGTGGGAAAGAAGTTTTGCCTAATGAAATCGATAAAGGTTACGAGGTAGCAAAAGGGAAATTTGTTGTCTTTAAAGAAGATGAGATCGATAATGCTCTTCCTGAAAGTTCAAAAATAATAAACATAGAAAAAGCGGTTCCGGCAGATGAGATTCCTCTAATAACATACGAGGATAACTATTTCTTGGTTCCTGACAAGGGCGGGGACCATGTATATAACCTGTTGTTCAACACTTTGTCTATTAAGCCAAAGGTATTGATAGGGCGTGTTGTTATGAGAAATAAGGAGCATCTTGTTGCTATAAGACCTTATAGTGGTGGGTTATTGCTGAGTATGTTACATTACATAGAAGATGTCAGAGATATTACCGATGTTTTGATATTAAAAGAAAAACAAGTTAACCAGAAAGAAATAGAACTGGCAACAAGCCTTGTTGATAATTTGACTGGATCTTTCAAAGATATAAACCAAAGCGATATATTCAGGGACTATATAGAAAAAATGGCAGAAATGAAAGCGACAGGGCAAGTAGTCACTATTGAAGATAAAAGACCTGTGATGACAACTGGGGGTCTCGTAGAGGCTTTGCAGCAGAGCATTTTGCTGAGTAAAGCTGGTGTAGGGAAAGGTCCTGAAGTTCCTAAAGTTCCAGTTGAAGTGAAGTTGCATATAAAGCAACAATTGGACAAAGAGTATGGTGTAACAGAGGAAGAGATAAATGATTTAATATTACAAAAGAAGATAGAAGATGAACAAGAGAGATTAAATGTCCTTGTAGAGTTACAAAAATATAAATCATTTGAAGACTATGTAAAAGAACATGGAAAAGAATTCGAACGTTTAAGCATAAGCGAAGATTACTGCACAATCACGATTGAAGATGATAAATATCCAAGAATAAATCTGCATATATTGAAGAAAATTGGCGTGGTTGCGGACCATTTTGGAATTTTGATCTATATAAGATCGTCCAAAAATAAAATATCTCCAATAGTTAATGACGAAGATATTCTAAAATTAAATAAATAAGATGATATAATGAATGAGCTAACACTACCTGAAAAATTTCATTTTTTACAGGTTAAGCCTGCTAATTCCATCGTCTTATCGATTAAGAATAAGGCTTTTCAAAGAAAATTAAATGGGACAAGTGCTGAAATTTTCATAAACGATAATATTAGAATTTTTGGTAAGGGAGTTTTAGAATATGGGATATTGAGCGACTACTCTGACAGATTTCCAGAAATTATTAAAGCTTTACAAAGTTTGGAAATACCCAAGAGAACTGATTTTGTTGGAGAATTAATAGTGACAGATCCTAAGACAGGATTTGAAAGTCTTCCAATGATATTGACAAGGTCTCAAAGGTCCTTTGCCACAAATAATCATGTAAGATTTTATCCTGCGATATTGGTAATATTAGATGTAGTTGAGGTGGGAGGAAATGATGTAAGACAGTTAAAATATTTTGACAGAATTGATTTTCTGAAAAAGATGGTCAAAGATTGGAGCAAAGGAGAAGGAAAAGTTATTTTTATAGAAAGTTCATACGAATTAGATTGGGATCACATAGAGAAAAATAAACTCGAAGGAGTGATAATAAGAGATCTTGATGTAACTTATGGTAAAGGTATTTGGAAATTAAAGAGAGAAGTTACCGAAGATGTTTATTGTAGGGGAGAATATAATCTATCAGATAGCATGAAAGGAATGTTTTCATCTTTAATTTGTTACCAGTTAGATAAAGATGGAAAAGAAATATATGTTGCAGATGTAGGTGGAGGATTTTCATATAAGGAAAGAGAAGATATACAGAAAATCTTGGACTCTGATGTGATGAAAAAATTTCCTTTGGTATTCGAGATAAAAACGAACGGAAGAATGCCGTCTTTGAAATTTATATCCCCTATTTTTATAAGGATAAGATATGATAAACAGTGGGGAGAATGTACATTTTGATTGAGCATATTAGTCAGAGTTAAGGTTTGGTTTGATTTGGTGTTGCATGGTGGTGTTTTGTTAGGAATAAAATGAAGAAAGCATGGATACGAATGGTTCAATTCCAAGAGTGTCCGAGTTAAGGTTAGGCTACATATGGCGTAATAATGTATTGCGAGGTTATGTCTTGTCAGGTCTTATAAGGCAAGGAAAAATGATGAATAAAAATAGACGTTTGGAGCGATTATATGTTGACATTTTTTGAAACAACTGAAGAATATGCGAGGAGAAAAGTGTGTGACGCAATGGATGCAATAAGATATACCAAATGCAGAGAACATACAAAAAAAGAGATAGATGACTATTTGCTAACATGATGACAAAACTCATATAGTTTGATAAATGTAATGAGCATATAATAGGAAAAAAATATGACCAAAGAAACAATATCTGATTATGTAGTTAGGAATATGTTGATCGGAATACTTGACGATGTAAAATTCCTGATAAAAATTGATGATGCCAATAAACCCATATTGATGGATGAAAGTGCTTTGAAGAGATTTAAAGATGCAAGATCATGTTTACATGATATAGCCTTTCAACAAAAAGCAAAATACACCGATCTAGCCATAACAGATTCATAAAAAAAGAGGAAAAATATGAAAGAATTGATAGATGAAACTTCAAATGCTAAATGTGATAAGATAGTTGAAGATATCTCATCTTGTTGTAAAGAGAGCGAAGTCGTGTACATAATCAGGAGCCTTGCAAAATTGCTAGGAACAGAATTAAATTTAAAAAATGGGCTGGCATGTCGGTGATATATGGTGCAAAGACGATGATACTCTTTAAAATTTGAGAGTATGGATACGAATGGTTCAATCCCAAGAGTGTCCGAGTTAATGATTGGTAATGTAATGCGATATATTGTTATGCAGTATTTGGCGATGCGGTGTAAGATAAGGCAAGGAAATAAATAAAATGAAAGTGTGGATACGAATTGCGATCAGCGAGCGGAGCGAGCTGAGAGCTTGCTGCGACTTGTCGCAGATGGTTTAATTCCAAGAGTGTCAGAGTTAAGGTTTGGTGGTGTGAGGTGCTGTATTGCAGGGTGCTGTTATGCGGGGTCGTGTTTTACAAGGTCTTATAAGGTAAGGAAATAAATGAAATGGAAAGAGAAAGCCGTTTATAACCAACAAAGCAATGAAAGCCGATTCAGACAAAGGACTACTGTATGGCTCATCATGTGATAAAATACAAAACTAGGGCGATGATATGGTAAAGAAAATAAAGATAGATATTCAAGAAAAGCTTCGAAAAATAAAAAATCTTGTAAAAGATGTAGTTGAGATAGAGAAAAAGGATAATATATATCCAGACCAAATGAATGAACTTTTTGATTTAGTAGAATGGCTCGTAGATAATAGTGTTTCAAACAAGATCTATTATTTGCTGAAAGATCTAAATGATGACGAGATAGAAATTATAGATTATCTAATAAGGGAGACTGTTTATAGATTAGAATTTTTAAATAATAAAGGAGAAGCGTCAGTACTGACCCCTTTTGCGATACCTTTTGTTACATCGACAAGAGGAATATATGCAAATAGTCTTGAATTTGTAAAATCTATTCCCAATACTGTAAATACTTTATCGTCAGAAAGATTAATTAGAAAAGGATTAGACTTGGGAGAAGAGCCTCATATAGTTGTTGATAATAGATTATGGAGAATGGATCTCAAAGAATGGAATGACCATAACGCTGTTAGCGATTATCTAATAAGTGCATTAGAGTGTCTATTACAGAAAAAAACTTTTAGACCGTTATCAAAAATAAAAACAAAAAAGATTAATATAGATGATCCTGAAGATACTTTGTATGTAATGTTCAAATCTATTGTAGGATTTATCATTTCATCAGATGATATGATTGATGACAAAATATTTGGAAATGAAGAGAACAAAGATAATAATTTAATGAATGAATTTGCCGTAATATGTGAAAAAGAATTTCAAAGCATGGGGTTCAAAGATACAAGTGTTTGTGCTATGTCGATATATCCAATAGAATTATTTGAAATTCCATTATTAGCAGATGAATTCTCTTTAGGTTTTGATGATGTAATAGAAGAACTGAAGATGAAAGGAGATAATATATGATAGTAGTTAGATACAGATTTAGAGCTAGAGAAAGGAATTAAGAATATTGAGAATATATTTAAGAATCATATTGGCATAGAAGCTATAAATTTACAAGAAGAAAGAAGGGAATATAAAATGGAAAAATCGGCACGATTAAAAGTTGCAGAAGCAGACCAGAGAGATGTCGGGAAAGGCATCGTAAGAATCGATGAGAAGTTCAGAAACGATATTGGCATCAATCTTTTTGATGTGGTGGAAATTACAGGCGAACGCCCAACATCAGCTGTGGTAGGAAGATCATACCCCCAGGATGAGGGGCTCGATATCATTCGTATGGACGGATTAATACGGATTAATGCTAAAACAGGTCTCGGAGAATATGTGAACGTCAAAAAGGCAGAATGGAAAGAGGCAAAAAAAGTTATACTTTCTCCAGTTGTCCATAATATCCATATCTATGCGCCCAGCGAAAGCCTGAGGTCTATTTTTCGTAACAGGACTGTCTCAAAAGGAGATATAATATCAACCACCAGTGTGCAGAAACCAAAGGAATATTATGGCGGGGATATGATGATTCAGCAAGCATTCGAAGGAATGTTCCCTTCTTTTGGTCTTGGAGAGATTAAGCTCCATGTGGTATCGACAACCCCAGCGAATATAGTCAAGATTACCGATATCACGGAAATAGAACTTTTGTCCGAAGCGGTTGATCTTAAAGAGGAAATTCCGGAAGTGATGTATGAAGATCTTGGTGGGATAAAGTCTGCACTCGCTAAAATCAGAGAGATAATAGAATTACCTCTGCGGCATCCAGAGCTATTTAGTCGGCTCGGGATTGATGCCCCCAAAGGAGTCCTTCTTCACGGCGCACCAGGGACGGGGAAAACTATGCTCGCAAAAGCGGTTGCAAATGAGAGCGATGCATATTTTATTACTATAAATGGTCCTGAAATCATGTCAAAATATTACGGAGAAAGTGAGCATAAGTTGCGTGAGGCTTTTGATGAGGCTGATAAAAATTCGCCTGCCATAATTTTCATCGATGAGATGGACAGCATCGCACCCAAACGTGCAGAGGTCACGGGCGAGGTTGAGCGTCGTGTTGTTGCTCAGCTTCTTTCATTGATGGACGGCTTAAAATCAAGAAAGAACGTGATTGTGATAGGTGCAACCAACCGTCCAGAAGCACTTGATATGGCACTTCGCCGCCCGGGAAGGTTTGATCGTGAGATTGAGCTTCGGGTACCTGACCGTGAAGGAAGAAAGGAAATATTCCAGATACACACTCGCGGGATGCCACTTACCGAGGATGTGAACCTTGATGCCCTTGCAGATCGTACTTATGGATTCGTCGGTGCCGACATAGCAGCACTATGCCGGGAAGCAGCAATGACTTCGTTACGCAGGATTCTTCCTGAAATCGACCTTGAACAGAAAGAAATTCCCAAGGAGATACTAGATAAACTGGTAATAAAGCGTTCCGACTTTGAAGATGTCATGAAGGAGGTCCAGCCTTCTGCACTGCGGGAGATTTTATTCGAAGTACCAAACGTGACCTGGGAGGATATTGGCGGACTTGATGATGTGAAAGCACTACTAAAAGAGGCTGTTGAATGGCCGCTACGTTATGAGGATTCATTCAGGAGAATAGGAGTAGAAGCGCCAAAAGGTGTACTTCTATTCGGACCTCCTGGAACGGGGAAAACTCTTCTTGCAAAAGCCATTGCCAAAGAGAGTGAAGCGAATTTCATAACCGTCAAAGGTAGCAACATTTTATCGAAATGGTACGGTGAATCTGAGCAACATATAGCAGAGATTTTCAAAAAAGCACGCCAGGTTGCGCCTGCAATCATATTCCTTGATGAACTCGACGCTCTTGCTCCCATAAGGGGAATGGCGGAGGGTGAGCCACGTGTAACCGAGCGGATTGTAAACCAATTGCTCTCGGAACTTGATGGACTGGAAGAACTTCGCGGCGTTGTGGTTATCGGAGCTACGAACAGACCAGACATGATAGATCCTGCGCTTTTACGCCCGGGAAGGTTCGACGAGATGATACTTGTACCTGTGCCCGATAAGGAGACAAGGCTTGAAATCTTCAATGCGCATACAAAGAAAATGGTGCTTGCAAAAGACGTGGATATTGAAAGACTCGTAGAATTGACCCAAGACTTCACAGGTGCAGATATAGCTGCCGTGTGCAATAAAGCAGGTAGATTCGCAATGCGTGAAAATATTAAAGCTGAAAAAGTAGGGCAATCACATTTCATAGCCGCAATAGATGATACTGGTCCGTCTGTTACATCGGATATAATGAGTCATTACGAGACAATAAAATACGAACTACGAAAGAAACGATCAAAGCAGATAGAATCAAGACCCGGGATATATGCGTGAAATACCACTAAAACATTGTATTGCTCATAGCAAGATAACGAATATATATAAGAAGATGTGAAATAATGACATTGGAGATGGAGCAGTCAATATCAGATGAGGAATTACAATCACGAATGTTCGAACATAAATCGAATTGTCAGCAAGCATTTCATCGTGATTGTGCCGAATTTGTTGCGCTTGTTAGACATTGGATTCAAAATGGAAATAGACCTCCTCTGTGGTGGAATGAGAAGGAGAAATAATGATCCAACGAGAATTTGCATTTCTGTAGTTTCTATAACTTGCGTGAAGACAACACAAGTCTGCTTTTTCGATTGTTCGGCTTTTTCGATTATTCGTGTATAGATGTGTTTAAAAAAATGTGGTAGGTTCGAAAGACAAAATGGCAAACAAGATGACAAAAAACAAAATCTGTATTATAATAATATTTTGAAAATTTGAAAGTATTGATACGAATTGTTCAATTCCAAAAGTGTCATAGTTAAGGTTTGGTGATGTGCGATATGGTGACGCGAGATCTTGTATTGTAAGGTAATGTGGTGTAATGTATCGTTTGGTAAGGTAAGGAATAAGATATTATGATTCATAACGAGCATTATTTATATTAATATCGGATACATCATTAAGCTCTATTTTTATATCGTACTAATCTTAATACAAAAGCTATATTAACTAATACAACATAAATAGGTATAAGTAAATTTAGGTTATAAGTGTGGATACTAATGGTTCAATTAAAGTATCATAGTTAAGGTAGGGTAATATACTGTCCGGTGTTGTAAGGTGATGTTGTGCGAGGTCTTATAAGGCAAGGAAATAAATGACTAAATAGAATGTGAAATAGTGACCGAATTTTTGAAAAATTGAAAGTATGGATACGAATGATTCAATTCCAAGAGTATTCTAGTTGAGATCGTATTGTTGCGTGGGGTCAGGTGGTGTGATGTGTGGTATTGTGGTACAAGGTTTTGTAAGGCAAGGAATATTTAAAAAACTGATATGATTTCAGATAGACTTTGAGGATAAAAATGATATTGACAAGGAAACAAATGGATATGTTTAGGTGTGGCGATCCGGACTGTAAAGACCCTTCGCATGAATTAACTATGTATTCAAAATGTCACTTTGGTTCTCCAGCACAAGCACTGATGACAGATGATATATTAGAATTGCAATGTGCAAAATGCGGAAGACTTATATTTCATATTGCCATTGCTATCGGATATGGGGACAACGCTAAGATTATAAGAGTAGAATGCCAAGATAAAGATTGTAAGAAAAAACATCATATAATAATTCCAAAATGTCATGAGGCGCCTGTATGGGCGACATACGTTAAAAAAACCGGAGTACTCGAAATAAGATGTGCTGACTGTAAAAAACTTGTATATAATATAGATGTCAAAAAAGAATAGCCTAGCAATAGACAACGAAGTGCTGTAATCTAGCGGTCAATGAACCCAGACTTTGGGTTTGTGAAGAATAATCTCTTTCGCTAAGAGCAGGTTTCAATCCGTTCAACTCGGATAGCGAGAACACTTTAGGAGACTTCACATAGAAGATATCTGGGAGCGGCGGTTCGAATCCGCCCAGCACTATTCAAATAATAAAAATATTAGGTTTAAATATTGGGATAGCGGCGGTCGATACAATTTGGTGAGGTTAATATGCCAGAACGGTCAAAATTTAAGGACAATATTATAGTTGATGGGGAACTAAAAAAGATAATTGTAGATGTATGATACAAATGAAAATAAATTTATTGATAAGTAAAGAGGTTTCCTTGTTCAGTACTAAAAAAATAATAAAATTATTATGTTTAAATATAGGAATTGCGGTGGTTGATATAATATTTTTATCCCCTGGACTGTTGGGTATAGAAATTATAGGGGGTAGTGCTTTTGAGACGGCTTTTGGTGGTACAGCCATATTCATGAGCATTATAGTTTTTGTATTCGGTAACTATAAACTTCTTGTGGAAGAAGAGAAAATAATTCAATTGAGTGAAATTAAAACTGCTGAAGGCTGTATAAATGCCCTTAATCAGAATTACAACAAAAAAATCTTTGAAAAAGATATTACTAATATATTAGAACAAATAGAAATGTTCCGAAAGAAGAGAGAAACCATAAAGGAAATTCTTCTTCAAAAATTTGATATTGCTGAAATGAGTTATTCAAAATTTGATAGAGTGATCTCAGATATCGAAAACGTTTTTTATATGAACATCAGGAGTATAATAAATAAGTTAAATGTCTTTGACGAAAAAGATTATAACCGGATAAAAAATGAAAAAGAGTTCACTAATGAACTTATCCGGGCAAAGATGCATATATATAATGAATATATGTCATTTATTAAAAAGGCAATAGAAGATAACGAACAAATTATACTTAAACTGGATAAGATTTTACTTGAATTATCTAAGTTTAATAGTCTAGAAGATGGAAACATTGAAAACATGAGTGCGATGAAAGAAATCGATGATCTTATCAATAAGATAAAATTATACCAATAATAATGACTATGGAAGATGAAAAGAAGAGATGATCTTATCAATAAGATAAAAATTAAAAAAAATGGAGATGAAAGAATGAATGGGAAGAATAATCCGTTTAGGACTGTTATAGTGTTGGCAATAATTGGAATAGTCGTTTTCGGAATTATTTATGCCGGAATTTCATTGACGAAAGATGTTGGGAAAAGCCCACAAAATATTACAGCCGAAAGCGCAACGGATAAGTTGAATTCGCTGTATAAGGATATAACAGTAAATAATATCCAACCGAGAAAAGGACAAGTAAATCTTAACCCCATCAATATACAAGATTCTTTGCCAGATATATCCAAATATCCTGCTCAAGTAGAAAATACAACAGAAGATTATATTGAAATTTTTTCATCTGTCGAAAAAACTGGTGCAGGTAAGGATGGATGGCTTCTCGATACAGCAAAAGCCTTCAACGATGCAAATATTCAAGTAAACGGAAAAACAGTTTCGGTTAGAATAAGAGGAATAGCCTCTGGGACAGGAATGGATTATATCATTTCGGGAAAATATTTGCCTGATGCCTACACTCCATCTAATGAACTTTGGGGTGAAATACTGAAGGCAAAAGGAGTTAACGTAACATTAGCAGAAAAGAGGCTTGTTGGAAATGTAGCAGGAATTGTACTATCGAACCAAAAAAATGATGAGCTTACTAAAAAATATGGGTCCGTTAACTTAAAGATAATTACACAAGCGGTCGCTAATAACGAGTTGGAAATGGGTTATACAAATCCATTTGCAAGTGCAGCAGGATTGAACTTTCTAGTATCTACTTTAAGCGCATTCGATGATAAAAATCCATTGAGTGATAAAGCAGTACAAGGGTTTGAAAAATTTCAAGCCAATGTTCCTTTCGTAGCATATACAACAGTGCAAATGAGAGACGCCGCTTCATCAGGAGTTTTTGATGGATTTATACTGGAATATAATCAATTCTCCAATATGGATACAAAATCTCAGTATACCTTCACTCCTTACGGAGTTAGACATGATAGCCCACTGTTTGAAATAGGAGACTTATCTCCTGAGAAAAAAGAGATATTAGATAAATTTATTGAATTTGCTAAATCTGGTAAGTCCCAAGAACTTGCAACATCGGATGGATTTAACGGTTATAATGATTATAAGCCAGAAATAGGGAATATAAGTGGCGACATAATTTCACAGGAACAACAACTATGGAAGAATAAAAAAGATGTAAATAGTAATATCGACGCTGTCTTTGTGGCTGACATATCGGGGAGCATGGAAGGATTAAAGTTAAATAAACTTAAACAATCTCTTTTAAATGGTTCGCAATATATATCGAAAGATAATTCGATCGGACTTGTTACATTTTCATCCGATGTTAATATAAATTTGCCGATAGCAAAACTTGATTTAAACCAAAGATCCTTATTTACAGGTGCCGTGGAAGATATGAATGCGGGAGGCAGTACAGCGATGTTTGATGCGATAATCGTGGGAACAAAAATGTTGATGGATGAAAAAGCGAAAAATCCAAATGCTAAATTGATGCTTTTTGTCCTAACAGATGGACAGACAAATACCGGGCACTCTTTGAATGATGTAGAAGACGTGCTAAAAGCTTTAAAAATTCCCATTTATACTATAGGATATGGATCTGATGCAGATCTACAAGAATTACAGATCGTTTCAAATATAAATGAAGCTACGAGTCTCAATGCTGATACGGAGGACGTTGTGTATCAATTGGGAAATTTATTTAACGCTGAGATATAATTGATAATGCAGAATGGCTAAAAATAGTTGTTGAGAAAATATAAAGAAAGGTGTAAATATTGAAATTTGGGTGATTTTACAAAGAACGAGATCACATCATAAAGTTGAGGTATAATGTGGCAAAATATAAAATATTGGTAAAATTAGGCGACCAAAATCAATTTTGGATATTAATTGCTAACGACAAAAAACTTATAAGAAATCCGACAGAAGAAGATATAAAAGATGCTAAACTAAAATCCTATAGTGATACTAATATTTGTCCAGAATGTGTAAAGGAAAATAAAATAATAGATAAGAGTATATTATATCCTGGAAATGCATACCGAAGGACAGATGAAACAGGTAGGAAAACAAAAGAATTTTTATGTCAAAGACATGGTTATATAAGCTATCAGAGAAATGATATTAATAGTCGGAATAATATAATTAAAGCTTTAAGTGATAGGAGGACAGGAAATTTAACTTACAGCAATAGCATATTAGGAGATGATTGCCAAACGTTGACTTGTAAACTGTATGGAGTTGAAGATTTAAATAAGATATACGACAACTATGAATTTCCGTTAGACCATTCTGGTCATCCTGAATTAGGATTAATACAATCAAAAGGAAGAAGATATAATTCCTTTTCTGAAAGATGGTCATTTGCGTGGCAACAAAATCATTTCCGTGCTACCAAATTTGATTATGGCATATTTTATTGTATTAGCAAGGACGGAAAAACAATAGAACGAATATACATATTTCCTAGAAATGAATTGATTATAAGAAATGGAATAGGAATAGATAAAAATACTACTACTGGTAGGGGAGTCGCTTGGTATGAAAAATATAGGGTTGTAGATAAAGATATAATTGACAATGCTAACAATTTATGGAAAAAAATTAGAAATAAGAAACAACCTGGGATTAATTAGGGGAATTGATGACAAAAAATGTACTTATGGAGGCATAACATGTCATTTAACATGGAAGTAACAGATACAGAAAAGATTAAAGAAGATATTGTTAATCAGGTTAAACCTGATCCTAAAGATGTCACTGAACTAAAAAAACAGGCTGAAACTAATGCGTCAGAAATAATGGCTCTAGATATAGATTCGCTAGAAAAAAGAAAATTGGTACTTAAGTCAATTGAATCCTTTGGCATGGATACAATGCAGGACTCTGGCAAAAAAAATTCTATGTTGCAGGTTTCGGTTGGGAATTTTGCAAAAATGGGAGAAGAAGGTAGTACAGTTACAAAAGGTCTTCTTGATTTACAACGAGAAATTAAAGATCTCGATCCTAGCATTATCGACTTTGCAAAGACAGGATTCTTTAGTAAATTTTATAATCCGATAAGGTCGTATTTTGCAAGATATCAAAAAGCAGACGGAGTTATAAATGATATTATAAATTCATTGGAGAAAGGAAAGACCACTCTAAAAAATGACATTATAACACTGGAAATAGAAAGACAGTCATTGAGAGATTTGACAAAAAAACTTAGAAAAGAAATAGAGATGGGTACATCAATGGATGAAGCTATAGCTAAAGATGTAGAGACAGCTATAACAAGAAACGAAGACCCTGAAAAAATAAAGTTTATTAAAGAGGAAGTTCAATTTCCTTTAAGACAAAGAGTAATGGATATGCAGCAAATGATTGTTGTAAATCAACAGGGAATAATGTCTATTGAAGTGGTGAGAAGAAACAATCTGGAGTTAATTAGAGGCATTGATCGTGCAAAAAATGTGACAATTTCTGCGATGAGGATTGCTGTGATAGTTGCCAGTGCTCTATATAATCAAAAAATTGTATTAGAAAAGATAGAAAAATTAAATGCGACAACAAATGAATTAATAAGTGGAACATCAAGAATGCTAAAAGAGCAGGGAGCAGAAATTCATAAACAGTCAATGGAAACAAATATATCTGTTGAAACTCTAAAAACCGCTTTTGCAGATGTTATTTCAGCTATGGATGCTATAAGTACATATAAGCAGGAAGCACTTCCTAAAATGAAAGAAACAATAAATCAATTTAAAGAATTAGCAGAGCAAGGAGAAAAACAAATACAAAGATTAGAGAAAGGAAATGCGAATTTAGATAGAATAAAAGGCGCAAGTTAAAAAGGAGAAAATTTTTTATGTTGAATAAAATAAATTGAGAATGGATACGAATGGTTCAATCCAAAGAGTTTCCTAGTTAAGGTATGGTACTGTAGGACAATGTTCGGTGAAGTCTTAGGAAGGTACGGAAATCAGAAACTGTATTAGATGCAGTTCTGCGCCAGATAAATGTGCTTTTAAGGCAAGGTGGTGTAATGTGTGGTTATGCGAAATCATGCGGGGTATGGTATTGTAAGGTCATATGATGTGGTGTAAGGCAAGGAAAAATTGAAAGTGTGGATACGAATGGTTCAATCCCAATAGTATCCAAGTTAAGGTACGGCTGTATAAGGTCAGGTTGTGTCTTGTGACGTATTGTTATGTGTTGTACTGCAAGGTATTATAAGGTAAGGAAAAACGGTATATATGTCAGCCAAAATTAAAATCATAGGTAAGTACTATTTTACTGATAAAGAAATTCAAAATATGAAAGAGATGCTTAAAAAGACTAAAAAATTTAGTCTTGAATTTGCTGCGAGAATATCTTCTAGTAAAAGTCGGCCTGGAGAATTAAAGCTGACTTGCGAAAGGTTAGGTAGTGCTACCTGTGTAGAGATGCCTAATAATTGTGGTAAGACGAGAATTAGTCTGGGAGTTTTTCATACACATACGAAAGGAACAGACAATATGTCAATATCAGATGTACAAAGTCATGTGAGGTCAAATCACAAGATAGAATGTGTAGGCGGAAATGGGAAAATTTCATGTTATAAAAGAAAGAAAATGAAAAATTTTAGGGAAAATATACTATCTGATATAACTATTGCAAAAAATACGTGTGCATCTATGTGGATGGAAGAGGGAGACGCAGATTTAATAGGACAAGAAGTCAGTGAAATGTCTAAAAAATTATCTGCAGAATTAACAGAAAAATATTTTAATAGAGTAAGGTTATTATAACAGAGTTACTGATACGTGTGGACACGAAAAGTTCAAACTCTTAGAGTGTCCAATTAAGGTATTGTGAAGTCTGGTGATGATAGGTGACGTTATGCAAGGTGATGTGAGACAAGGTAAGGTAAATAGTGTGGATATTACTCAGTTCAAAACTGAGAATGTCCAAATATGGTTGTGTCCGGCCATGTCTGTGTATAATGGTGGTTAGGCACAGTCTTAGAATACTTGTCACGGAGTAGTTGTAGAATTCTACCATTCTGTTATATGATTATATATGAATACAGAAAACAAAATGTATATTGCATTGATTGAGAGATGATGAATAAACAGGAGGTAAAAATCTTGGACAGACCAATAATTATATATGGAATAATATTAATAGTGTTACTATCAGTAACTTCTGGGATGGCGTGGGCTCATTTGAACGAGCAATATATAGATGCAAAGGTGACAGCTAAATATGTACATGTCTCGAGTTTTTCTTGTAGACGTGATTACGACTGTATACACAGATACCATTATGACATATACACAGATAAGGGAGTTTTTGAGATTGGTATTCCGGCAATAGATAGAATATTCAATGAGAGATTTTTCGGTATGGATGAGAATAATGCTAAATTAATCTATGACCCAATACAAAAAGAAAAGTCATATATGCTCCATACATATGGATATAGAATAGATATTCTAAATGTTTATCCTGTGGTAACTGATGTAAAGGAGAAATAGAAAATCGCATATTGTTGATGTGTTGTCTGGTTAGACATTGTGACACATTTGAACAAAAAATTTGGACTGATAAACAGAAAACGTGGATACTAATGGTTCAATTCCAAGAGTGTCCTAGTTAAGGTATGGCGTTGCGTTGTGAGGGGCTGTTTGGCGAGGCGAGGCCCGGCGGTGTGAGGCATTATAAGGTAAGGAAATGAATAAAATGGAGCGTGAAAATACATTTATAATGATACTTTGAAAAATTGAAAGTATGGATACGAATGGTTCAACTCCAAGAGTATCCTAGTTAAGGTCATGTAATGTCTGGTTATGTATGGCAGTGCGATGTCGTGTGCGGTATTATAAGGCAAGGAAAAAAATTTGGACAAAGAAATAAAAAGTGTCCGAGTAAAGGTGTATTTGGTTTAGGAGGAATAAAATTATGAAGTTAGAACTAGGTAAAATAATAATAGACGATATAACAGAAGATGATCCGAAAAAAAAGAAAGGAGAATACTATTTCATAAAAAAGTTGGAAATAGAATCTGCTTTATATCCAGAAATAGAGATCGAACAGTTAGATTTATGTGCAGATGGGAGTGAAACATTCGATGTTTGGATTAAAATCTGCACACATATGACAAAAGATGAGTTATTCGAATTTTTAAAGACCGCAAATAATAGAACTACATCTATGTTGTCCCGTAATGATGATCAATTGCCTGGGAAAATTAGTATAGAAACATTTCCTAGATTAGAAGATTTTAATATCTAGAGATTATATATGGCATTTAAATATGGAGATATCATAAGATTAAAAGAAAATGCTAAACCACAATTAACTTTAGATGCAGAAACATTTTTAGGTTTGGTTGATGATGAAAAGGCTGATGTTAAGACATACTGGAGCTTACCTAAAAATGCGTTTGATATCGATGATAAGGGATTTGTTTATTTGAAATCGGAATATGCATCTAAATTAGTATGGGGTGTTGATGCTGTTGTTGAAGAGGATGGTGTTTGTATATTGAATATAAATGTGGCGTATGACCCTGAGGGTGATGTGAATTGTGGGGCATTTTGTTCTTGGGTTGAATGTGACGAAGTCGAAGGTTATTCTGATTCTTTAATTGAGCATATTAATAAACTATGACGAATACGCTGAAATAGAAAATCGCATGTTGTTAAGGTGTTGTAAGGTCTGGTCGTATAATGTATTGTGCAGTAATGTGGTGCGCGGTAACGTATGGCTTGGTTGGGTAGCAGCGTGAGGAAATAAAAAATCTTGTAAAAGAGGTATTTGATATAGAGAAAAAGGATAATATATATCCAGATCCCAAAATCTTTAGATGGTGATAAGTATGAAAACTATTCAAGAAATTGATAACGAATTAGAAAAATTGCACGAAGAAAATTCAAAATTATTTCAAAGATCATTTGATCAAGAGCAAAAATTAAAGGAAGAAAAAAGGAAATTACTAGTGAAGGAGATACTTGATAGCAAGCCTTTCAATAGATATAAATGGACAGTCGAAAATAGAGATGGCACAGGTTTCATCCTTAGACCTATATTTGGCGATGACTTGAAATTTGATGATATACAGACAAAGTTGGATTTGTATCCTCATGGAGGTTTTCAATTGAATGGTATGATCGAAATCAATGGTGATGATGGCGATTTATATATCGTGTCATCTGATATTAATGCCGGAATAGAATTTATCAAATCACAAAATATCAAAATTATTATTAGTGAAGATATCATTGATAGTATAGCATCAATGGAAAAACAAATAGTAGGACTTAAAGAATTTGTTAATCAATTTAATATAATAAAAGGCTTATAACAATAAGACGTACATCTGCATCTTATTGCTCAGAAAAAATTATACGAACGCTCTAAAAAATTGAAAGTGTGGGCATGAACGATTCAATTCCAAGAGTGTCCGGGCTAAGGTTCGGTTGTGTGTTGTCAGGTGTTGACGATGTGTGGTATGGCGGTGTGATGTTTTGTAAGGTACCGTATTGTAAGGTAAGGTAAGGAAATAAATGAAATGAAAGTGTGGATACGAATTGCGATCAGCGAGCGGAGCGAGCTGAGAGCTTGCTGCGACTTGTCGCAGATGGTTCAATCCCAAGAGTGTCCGAGTCAAGGTCTGGCATGGTGTCGTAGTGCACGGTTATGTAATGTGATGTGGCGTATGGTTATATCTTGCGAGGTGATGTATTGCGAGGTCTTATAAGGTAAGGAAATAAATAAGATGAAAGTGTGGATACGAATGGTTCAATTCCAAGAGTGTCCGAGTTAAGGTCTGGTTATGTGTTGCAATGTGAAGCAATGTTTTGTGCGGTCTTATAAGGTAAGGAAATATGAACATTATCAATGTCACATGTATCGTTAAAGCTCTGTTTTTATATCGTGCTAATCTTAATACAAAAGCTATATAAATTAATACAGCATTATAGGTACAAGTATATTTAGGATACTATACGATTTAAGACTTATGGAAAAATATTAAATATAAGCATACAGGTTGGAAATGTCCGTCGTGTAGGTGTAAGTGTGCCGTTAAATGTAAATATCCAAAATGCGGTACAAAGGTCAGACATCTGGTGGAATGGATATAGATAGAATGATGAATAAAAAATATGGGGAATCATGGTAACTGACAACAATGGGATAGAGAGGTAATATATGATATCGGATGAGGAACGACAAAAAATGGTAGATGAGAGAAAAAAATTAAATTTGTGTGATGGTAATTGTAATCAGTGTCCTATAATCAATCATCCCAATAATCGCATGATTACAAGGATTTTAAATATATTATATAATAAAAATCCTGATATATATATAGATGTTGAATATAGATGTCCTAATTTAACTGGCTGTTTCAATTGCCATGTAGACGATTTTGTTCATTTTGATGGTTGTCATTTGGGTGATTAAGATGAAAAGTGAGACCTCGCAAGAAAGAAGATTATCATGGATAGAGTTGGCTGATTTATACAACTGGCCTCGTTGGGTAGAATGGGCAATCCAGAAAGCCAGTGATATCATAACACAAGATACCAGATTAATGGACCGAAAAATGGACCGAAGAAATGATTACGTTCTAACATTCTGGGATGATTGTCCTTTCAGATTACTTCCCAAACAGCCCGTGAAAAAGCTGCTCTCTGGGCGATAAATACATGTATCGAAGAATGCGCGAATTAAATAATGAAGTCTCAATATATGAGAAATGTTGATACGAATGGTCCAATCATGTCAGGGTTAAGGTGTGGTAATATGTTGTATGGTGTTGCTATATATTGTGAGGTACCGTAATGTCGTATACCGATTGGTAAGGTAAGGAAATAAATAAAGGAAGGAAATAAATAAAGGAAGGAAACATGGGAATAATGTCAGGAAGAGAAGTAGAAACTCCAGAGGAGATAAAAAAGATTCTAGAACCGAGCGAAAATGTATTGGAAGGAGTCCAGCAGGCAGGATTTGGAGGAAAAATTACAGGTATTGCGTCTATATTTGTGACAAATAAAAGAATGATAAAACTAATGCCAAAGACTTTAGGATTAAGATATGAAATTGAAGACTATTTATATAAAGATATTGCTAATGTTAAATTAGATAATGGAATATTAAGATCGAGCATACATATCGTCACAAGATTTCGTACAGAACCTATTATTATCGAAAATATACCGAAAGAAGCTGCTAACAAAATTTTCAAAATTGTTCAAGAAGGAATTGGAAATTTCTCTTAATATATGGAGCGAGCGCGACAGCAGTCAGCGAGCTTGCGAGCGGACTGGTGGGTGCGACTTGTCGCACATCAGGTGAGCATGAAATATATTGGCATAATTCTTATGTTGATTTCATTTATATTATTATGGATACTAAAAGGATCAATAGTTTAGATCTTGTACATAATTACTTATATCCATATCCAAAGCTAAAATTATAATAGAGGATATAAAAATGAAAATAAAAAATGAAGAAAAAGGGAAACATAATTATGGAAATAGTAGAAAAATGTCGTGAGAATCTTTTAGGAAATCTGTTATATGGTAGTTATGAGGCATTGCTCGTCAATGAGATAAGGGAAAAGCCAGTTCCTTCCCATGTTGCTATAATTATGGATGGTAATAGACGTTTTGCGCAAAAATATGGGATTGCTAAGTATTACGGTCATACCAAAGGAGCTGATACGACAGAAAAAGTCCTTGACTGGAGTTTTGACCTAGGTATTCGCCAATTAACGGTGTACGCATTTTCAACAGAGAATTTTACAAGGCAGGAAGAAGAAAAGGATCAACTTTTTCAACTCATAGGTCTCAAATTAGATGAAATATGTAATGACGAGCGTACACATAGTAGACGTATGAGGGTAAGGATCATTGGAGATATAGACCGTCTTCCATATGCGTTATTATCGTCTGTGAGACGGGTAGAGGAAACGACTAAGAATTACGACGGTATATTTCTCAATGTAGCGATCGCATACGGAGGCAGACAGGAACTTGTTGATGCAACACGTCTGATAGCACGAAAGATAAAGAGTGGTGAATTGTCTTTAAATGATATTGATGAAGAGACTATATCTCGTAACCTGTACCCTTCAAGTAGTTCTGTACCATGTGTTGATCTTATTATTAGAACAGGAGGAAATGAACGTATTTCTAATTTCCTTCCATGGCAGGCAAGCGGAAATGAATGTGCGGCATATTTTTGTGCACCATTTTGGCCTGAATTTCGAAAGATAGATTTTCTCAGGGCTATACGCACATATCAGACACGTGAATGTGAGAGGCAGAAAAATACTGTCATAAGAATAGCCAATATGTTAAGATATTTTAGAAAAGTGGAAGTGGAGGAAGTAATTAGGATTTCAAGAAGACTTGTTAAAATTCCAACTGATGATGTAGTAGATATACTCTATGAATTGGCAAGAGATCGTCACTTGAACACAAAAAAGGAGTTGTTTATAGGTCATCGATAGAATTAAGTATGTGTCGGTAATGAAACTAAAATCGCTAAAAATCTATCAAATTTAGGGCACAGTGTGTGTTGTGCGATTTGGTCACATTATATTAGTTACGGTTAGGTGGAATTAGGTGACGTTAGGCAATGCGTGGCGATGTCAGGTAATGTACGGTAAGGATAACTAACAATTAGATGAGAATGTAGAAACATCTGATAAATGGAAAGTAATATAATTTGTGGAGCATGAGATGGGAAAGATAAGATTAGATGCTGAAGAACTCAGATATATGGCGTTGTTTGAGAACATCACAGGAGCAATTGTTAAAGATTGTATTGATGATGTAGAGAACAACAGATTAATATTCGTTGTCAAAAGTGGTGATATGGGATTAGCGATTGGAAGAGGTGGAGAAAATATCAATCGTATGAAAATGGCCGTTGACAAACATATTGAACTAATAGAAGATTCAGAAAATCCTGTCTATTTCATCAAGAACGCTTTTTATCCTATCTCAATCCAAAACGTCAATATTATTCAAAGGGGCGATAAGCACATAGCCTATGTAGATATTCGTGCGAATGATAAGGGACTTGCCATCGGAAGAGGCGGCAAAAACATTGAAAAAGTAAAAAAGCTTTCATTAAGGCATCATAATATCGAAGATATAATCATTCAATAATGTAAATTACACACAGTTCTGCATCAGATAAACGGTATGTTAAGGTTTTGTGGTGTAAGGTGTGGTTGTACAGTTCTGTGCCTGAAAACTCAGAAAAATAAAAGCTAAAAATTCAGAGTTACTGATTACTACTATGAGAGTTAATATTAGCCATTTGGTTATTGGTAGAATTAAAATCGGAAGAAAAGTTTTTGATCTGTCCAATTTTCAGATTAGAGACGAGCTATCATCTGACTCTATATATAAATATGCGATAGAGTGTGCAGATAAAATTAAGAACGATCCAAGATTTGATGGAGATGAATTAAAAATTGAAACATTTTATAGAGACCTAGTGGAAAATGTAAAGTTCTTTGCAGTAGAACCTAGTTTGTTAGATGTCCCCAAAATAGGGATAGATATGAAGGCTGTTCCTAATTTACCAAAGGCTGTTATGATGATACCAAACGATTATGGGTCTAGGGAAGCAAAAGTTAGTACATTTCATGAGACAATACATTTCTTAGGAAAATATACAGATGATATTTTATTGTCTGATGAGGGTTTGGTTGACAATATGGTAGATTCATATCTGCATGATGATAAAGATGCTCTGTTCGAACACAGATGGTTGCGCTATTCTATTACGTCAAAAATGAAGGTAGCTAGAACAGTGACCTGTGTGATAGCAGGTTTTATTTCTGGAATAGCATTGGGAAAAGGGTATTTTGGCGTTGTTATCATGGTTTGGATTATTTACATTACCGTTTATAAATTATTCAAAAGAATAAAAAGGAAAAGTATGGTATATGGCAATTTTGGTGTGAATGTATAAATAATATATGGATAATATCTGAATCTTTGGATTCTGAAAAACAGATATAAATATTAACCAATTTACGTTATATCTAGTGTAGTGAGAAGTCCGTCCCCGGGAGAGGCTCCGATGGAAATGTGCTTTATTGGAGAACTCGCATAAATCCTGTGTTGGACTATTTATGTATGAGGTATGATAATGAATAACAGAGTCGAGGAATATAATGATGAAATGATTATTGAACAGAAGACAATATTTGAAACTTCTCCATATTGATTGGGCATTGATTATGTATTTGTTTAAGCACTCTACACCTACCCACCGGTATGGTTGCTTATTTGAAGAAAAGAATGTAATAACAGTTGGTAAGGTAAGTAAGTATTTTGACTTGAATTATGACGATGTCTATGAAAGGCTTAGTAGAATGTTATGGTGGGTTCATCTCGAAACTGTCTACGGATATTATAAACCTTTTACTGTGTGTTCGATAACAATCATTGGAGTCAGAACTATAATGAAAACATTAGAGGTTTTTGAAAGGGAGAAATGGATATAATGATACAGTAAATGGAGGTACAAAATATGGTTGATAGAGTTGACGGACAAAAAACAAAAAATAAATTGTTGACAATATCTAAAAGGCTTGTGCCTGGTACGATAGATATTAGTCATTGTGATGATATTGGAGATTGTGTGGGTAATAAAATGAGATCATGCAATGATATAAAAAATCTATGTATATCATGCAGAGATAATGAAAGAGTCATTGGCGGTATATCATTTACTTTTGACATTGGTGGTATTAAGGATGGAAAAAATGGCATTGTGATATATAGATATGGCCAAGAAGGAAGTTGTGCCAAAATGATTGAAGGAAATGGTATTGAAGACATAATGGGAAAACTTGAAAAAGACGAAGAAATAACTGATATAACTGAAAGAACCAAATTTATAAAGAAAGAACGTAAAGAAGCGGATGATTTGGAGATAATTGAGTCCTTCAAAAGGTATGTTGACCAATCTGAATCAGATTTTTGTATATTAGTAACGAAAAAAAATAGTAGTGGTGAGTATGAAGCCTTGGATAAGGAATTGATAAAGATAGCAAAGGAAGAAGAAGAGAAGACTGGAAAGAGAATAAAGATTGTTGATGCATCAGAATTAGATAGAAAGGTATATGTATTAGGTATCTGTTCTAAAGAAATAATGCAAAAATTGGTCCTTGAAGCAAAGATAATAGGCGATATTGAAAGCAGAGTGTATATGTTTGTCGTCCCTGTAACTAAGATTCCTGGGTCTAAGGCATCAAAACTTAATCTGCAGGACTGTGTCGGTATTCTCTTAATAAACTCTATAGATGATGATGTGGTCGGAGTAGATGATAAAAAGGATGAATGGAAAAAGTATTTTACCGAAAAATATAAAGATCTACGGTTTATTAGTACAGAGACGATGTCCAATGTTGACTAAAGAGAATCATATAGCAATTGCCAAGATAATACAAGATGCTCGCGAAGAAAACTATACTAACGGTTATATTAATTTCAGCAAACACATAGATAGATTATGCGAATACTTCAAACAAGATAATCCCAGTTTCAATGAAGAAGAATTCCGAGCTATCTTTTTATGAGTACTGCAATAGATAAAGAGGTAAATATATGGATAAAATCAAGACAAAGATTGTAAAAAGTATGGTTGTCACTGTTATATGTGCCATAATAACCGCCTTCGGAATAATTATAACAGGATATGAATTCTATGTAGGAATATTATTCATTGGTATAGGAATGGGGTTGTTCTTTAAACAGACGATGACAGAGAAAGGTAAAAATATATGGTCATTTAAAAAATCAAAATCAAGAAGAAAAGGACTTCTATTGAATGGAACTCTCTCGAATGTCTTCGGAGATACAAAGCCCTTTCCAATTGAAATAGATGTTCTAAACGAAACTCAATCGCAATATAAAATAGACATGGGATATTGGAATGGCGGGACATATTGGGTAAAAAGACATCGAGTAAAAATAATAGGGGAGTGATTTTTTTTCAATTTATTTCTTTCAATTTATATGAGGATACAGAAATGAGAAAGACAGTATACGAGACAAATTTTGACATGATGGTTAAGCTGGGAATCATAACTCCTGAAGGTATACCTACGTTCAAAGAGTATAAAAAGATAAAATCCGGAGCCTTTATGGATTTGAACATTGATTTCTTGATAAGCACAGATAAGGGAATCGTCATAAGTATGGCTCATAATTTCGTCCAGAACGGCGATGTTATGGCTGATCCAGACATGGAAATAAGGATCGTAAGGAATGCTCACATGGTAGAGGCGCTGTCTTATCGACAGGATGCTATGGGTATAAATAACCATGTATATACTGACGAGACGGAGACGCAGTTCAATCCACGGTTAAAAAAAGAATTGAACAGTTTCTTAAATACATGGCTGAAAAATCTTATAAGTCAAGGATTTTCGGCTTAATTTAGATATCAAATGGAGAAAAAGGTATGGAAATAGAAAATTTGGCTATTACCCTAAAACTGATTGATGGTGAATATGTAGTTGAAGATCCAAAAAGTGAAAGAAAAAATTTACATACTGGCCATATAGAAAATGTTTTAAACTACTATGGCAAAAAAGGGTGGATTCTAAAACAGATTAATTCTGATGAAACAGAATTAAGTTTCTATAGAAATAAGATGCACTGGCTCAAAAAACTTATCTTTGAACATACTAAAATACTTTATAGAAGAAGAAATATTTACGAGAAAGGAGGCAAATATGAGGTTGGAGCAGATACTCCTTTCGGAGATACATCTTCTTTCGAAGGTCTGTACCTAGATTCAATACAAGAGGTAGTAAATTATCTCGAGTCAAAATATGGATTAACTTTTATATGCCAAAGTTCTGGGGAAAAAACTGGAGATGAAACTCTGATAATAATGTATTTCTTCAAAAAAAAATGATTGGTATAGTATGTAATTATGATAGAAATTGAGAGATGAGTCAACTACCCCGCGTGAACGCGGGGGCTTGTAACTCAGAATACAACGTAAGAGATGACTAGCCTGTAGGAGAAATATCTAATCTATGAATACGCGAGACAGAAGACTAACACCCACCAATACTACCCTAGTTGCTGGATGGGATGAAGCCGTAGATCGTGAGGCTACGGAGTTAAAAGCTGACACAGCTTCTGCTTTTTATCTCGATGGCGAAGGGTCGTCTGGAGACAAAGAGAAATCTGAATCAAAGGATACTGTTCGGCTTATCACCAACAATATACATAATATTCAGAAAAATCTGAAGATTAAGATAAAGAAAAAAGATAATTACAGAGTTCCAGTACAATATCCAGATGGAAAGCCAGGAATGCCAACCTCAAACAAGAAAGCAAATCGTTTGTTAGAAGAAGGCAATGCAGATATAGTCAAAAATAAATTGAATATGTTTGCAATTAAATTGAAGTTCTGGCCTATATATAGAAACTTACAACCGATAGTTCTATGTATCGATCCAGGAAGTTCATTTACAGGGATTGCTGTGATGTCCAAGAAATGTATTTTGATTTCATATATGTTAGAATTACCTGGATATAAGAAAGGTTCAAAGCCATTTATAGTTGTCAATAGACATGGAAAGAAAATAGAGAAGTATCACAATACTATTGTAGATAGGATGACAGATAGAAGACGACTAAGAAGGTCAAGGAGACACAGAAATTGTAGAAGAAGAGAGGAAAGATGGCTTAATAGAACAAAAAAAGGTAAGATAGCACCATCGATGTTAGCAAAGAAACAATTAGAATTAGAGATGGTTAATGAACTGAGTAAATTGTATCATATTACAATCATAGGATTTGAAGATGTTGCTTTCAATCACTGGGAAGATAAAGATGGTACAAAGGGTCAATACTTTTCTCAAGTAGAAATTGGTAAAAATTTGCTATTAGATAGACTGAAAAAGATAGCTCTTATCCAAATAATAAAAGGGTATGAGACTGCTAGAAGAAGAGAACAATTGAAACTGCCTAAAGAAGGAGATAAGACTGTGAGAAATGTCAAATCTCATGTGAATGATTGTATTGCAATGGGATCTATAATTCATAATACACTTGATATACCAAAAAACAAATTCAGATTTGATGTAGTATCAAGACCTAAATATTCAAGAAGAATATTGTTTGCAGAACAACCAAATAAAGATGGTATTACAGAAAGAGCTGGTCCCAATATTCAAAGGATTGAGAAAAGGAGATTATGTTGAAGCAAAGGCACCAAATTTAAAGAAGATATATAGAGGATGGATATCAGGATATACTGATGACAGAATCTATATATCTGATTTTGATTGGAATCAGTCTCCATCTTTTAGTGTAGATAATATCAGACTATTAGATAGAAATCATGGACTCATAAATGGAAGATTATCATATATAAAAGACATGATAGATATTTGCCAGTTTGGATCTATACAACTTGATACAGAAAATAAGATAATAAATAGTAAAGATATCAATCGTATTATAGAAACAAAAAAGAAGGCTGTTAAAGATGCAATTAAAGAATCAAATAAACAAGATAAGACAATCCAACAGGGAATAGACGGTAATATGATCAAAGTAAAGAAAGAGATTAAAATAGAAAAGAAGTTAGACAATTCAGTACAAAGAGGAATAGATGAGGCGTGGTAATTTTGGCGTGATACTCCCGCGTAAACGCGGGGGTCTTCTGACGAGGATAAAATATGAAAATAGTAATAATGAAAAAAGGTGTCGTTGATTGCACATCAGATTCAAGAACACATCCTATGCAAACGCTTAGAGAAGGTATAGAAAATGCAATTAAGATTTTCGACAAAGAGGTCTTGGAATTAGACCGTGCAGAGTTCCATGTAAGTAATTGTTGTACATTGGCAGAACATCAAGTAGATAATAAAATGGAAGTTATCGACAAGACGGCTTGTCATAAGTTATTGAATTATTTTAGACAAAATCCTGACCAATTATCGAATGAATGTGAAAGTACGGACCTAATTCATATACATGTAAAAATTTGGAAATTTTTTGGCACAGGAAATAATTGCTCTGATTATATAGATGTATATGCTGATAGATTGGAGGTATCTTGTCAAGACGAGTATGATGTAGACTTAAGGGAGGAATTTCACGATAATATAGAAGAACTACTTGGAGAAGATTGCGCAACAGTAGATAGTGATAGTGATAAACTAATTTCTCTGCATATTAGTGTGACAGAGAAATGTCATGTCGGTTGTAATACTTGCTATGTCAATAGAGGTCTACAGAGAGAACTTGAAAAAGAAGATTGGAAGGAATTACCTCTTGCGGAACAGTATGCCATTGGGGGAGGAGAGCCTTCAGAATATCCATTTATAGCAGAATTAGTTGATTATTTAAAAAATGAGAGAAAAGGATATGTTGCTATTACTACAAATGGTCAGAAGATAATAGAATTCGGACGATATAATCCAGATAAAATTGCTGTAAGTATAGATGGATTGACACAAAAAGAACATCAATTAACACATAATACAAATTTGGAAAAAGCAGAACAAGTTGCAGAATTTTATAAGACATGGGTTGAAAATGTATGTATCAACCATATTCTTCATAGAGAAAATATAGACAATGCAGAAAGATTTGCAAAGATATGGAATGATAAAGGATATGAAGTTAATTTCATCCTGTTCACAGGAGATGACAGTTTAAAACCGACATACGATCAATTAGATAAATTTAAAAACTATTTTAATGATCTGAAATATGGGAAAGTAATGATCGATTCGTGCATGGCAGGTCTATTAAATATCTTAGGGGAAGGAAGAAAAAGAACTTCTTGTGTTCAAGGGTTATTTTCTAAATATTATAGATTTGGGACAATAACTCCGTGTTCCCATTCGGCAATTCCATATCCTCGATGTAGTGTCATTGAAGAATATATGGTATATTTCTTTAAGACATTAAGACCTATAGTATTTATTTACGGGAGAGATGGAAAAAGTGGTGCACACGAATGGGCATTTAAAGCAGGTTATCAGGGAAAAATAAGACATAAAGTAGACAAACCGTTGATAAAAGATACGATATATATACTGACGTCTGACGAAGAAAGGATGATAAAGGAATCGCATTATATGGCATATTTCAAAGATAAGATGCCTTATTGGTTATATTATGAAAAATATCGTGAAAAAATGCCATTCGTAGTCAAATAGGAGAATCATGAATAAAAAAGAAAGGGATGTATTACATTCTCTGTGCGAGGGTGATATAACATTTTCAGACGCAGCCATTCAACTTGAGGTTACAGAAAAAAAAATTGAAGAAATGTTAGAGGAATATGATTGGTTGCCTTCGCCTCAAAGATTAGCTGAACTTCATAAAACCGAAATGGAGACGCTTTCACATATAAGGGAAATTTGTCAGCCAATAAATAAAATGACTATAAACTCACATATAGCAAGAAATATTATGAGAATGGGCCAAATAGAAGAAATAGAACCAAATCTCATAAAGACACCAATGATAGGAGACTTATGTACAGAAATGTACCATAAGGTAGAGAGAGAAAAACCTGTCACATCATTAGCGAATGGTGTAAGGATAATCATGTATATAGAAGACAATAATTTTGTCGTCAGACCGCCTCTTGGTGAGATAATAAGATTACATCAGGCATATGAAGGAACAGATGTTTGTCTTTATTGTGGTAAGCCTGTAAAAGAATGGAAGTCAATGGAAAAGTGCCCGGCAATGTACGAGAAAAAGGAATTATAAGGAAACTGCGTCTTTTTACCATTATATGAAGTTCAGTTTCAGACAAGTATGATGTTAAGGTCAGGTTTTGTAGGGCAGTGCAGTGTTTGGTACTGTATTGTAGTGTAAGGAAAGGTATGGAAATCAGAAAACTGTATATAATTTAACCGGTGCATGACATTGTTATGGATACGAATGGTTCAATTCCAAGAGTGTCCGAGTTAAGGTCTGGCCGTGTATGGTTTGGTTATGTGATGTCCGGTAACGTCATGTACGGTAGTCTAGGACAAGGTATGGTAAGGAAATGAATAATTATGAAATTAATAACAGTTTCTTGACATTTACACGATTCAAATTGAACAATCTCCTGACGAGGGTGAAGAAAAAGATAAAAAGAGATTGAGGACTGAAGAGTTCGAAAGAAAAGAGTATGAAAGACTCAAGAAGAAATTTGAGGAGAATTAGACATGTCATGCGAAGAATGTAGTAAGCCATATATGTCCGGATTAAATTTCAGGTATGATAAAGAAGGTAGATTCCTTTGTAACGTGTGTTATCAAAAATTGCATCCCATACAAGGGGTTTGTAATCGTTGTGGGGAAGTTTCGGATAATCTTTCTGAAGACGGATTATGCCACGATTGTGAAAGAACAATCCATTGTATGGAAGAAATCAGACTCGATCGTTTGATGAATAGAATATGAAAGACATAAAGTCGACGGTAAAAAAATAAGGAACGAAGTCATGCAAGTGCGAAGGAATCTATAGATAATTTGATGAAGATGTTAGATAATATTACTAGAGAGTTAGAAGAGAAGGGATAAAAATATGACAAACATGAGAACATGGGAAGAAGGCGAATATATACACGAAGCTACGTATCATGCATTGGCACCCAAAGTAATGGCATTTGCCGTTGCTAATGTGAGTGTTGGGGACTGGGCGGCATATATAGATGCTGTTCCAGGAATAGTGCATGACAAAGAATTTGATCAGTTATTAGAAAAAGGAATGAGCGCAAAATTATCATACGATATAGCAAAAATAATTTTTTCATCTTATGATAAGAAATACATATGGAGAAATTAAGGGTGGTAATATGGTTAATTCAAAAATAGTACAAGAAGACGATAAAGAGTTTCAAATAGTTCTTAAAGAGTTGGGTCTTGAAAATAAACAACTGACAGAACAGGATCTAACTCGTGTGTATGGATATATGCAAGAAATCTATTGTTTAGGGTGAAAATAAATAAATGTCAAATAAAGGAGAATAAATATGACAGAGGAAAAATCGAAAAAAATATTGGAAGAAAAAAAATCTGTAGAGATAGAGTTTTCCGTCTCTATAAAACAAGACAGAGAATATAAGGGCACATTTAATCCTATCTATATGAAGATGATTGATGAAGGTCTGGTATAATCGTCGATTATTTTCAAAAAGAGTTCGGGTGCCGATGAGGAAATAATTATGGAATATGAATGTGATAAAAATATTACTGAGGAACGTATACACAAGTCCAATACGGCGTGTTGTGTATCATGGGCCGAAATCACCAATAGCTTTACAGAAAAAGCAGAGTTATATAAAAAGGCTGTAGAAGAGCTAAAAGAAATTGGAGATAAAGAAAATGCCCATAAATTAATGGCTAAACATTATTTTTTTCTCTCCCTTAACGTTGAAAACAAAATCGAATCTGAAAGATATCAACTTTTGGCTTCTGGAGAAACAAAATTGGGTTGGCTTTACCTTGCACAAATTGCATTCAATGAATCTAAAAAATCAAAGATCATTGATGCATCTTTATTAGAATTAACTATCCAATTATATAATAAACATTTGCGACATAAAAGTAGACCGTTTCCAGTATGTAGTGTATATATGTGTGGAGATATTACAGATTCGATAAAACAAATTATGGTAGATATGTCAGATTATTTCAAATTTGATGTGACATCATTTCCACGAGGCAAATTTAAAAACACTCCAAAGTTTAAAGAAGATGTTAAGAAAAACGATTTTGTTCTGATGAAACTCAACGAAGATATTGATGGCGAGCTTCTTTACGAATTAGGTTTAGTAACAGGCATAGAAAAACCGATAGCTGTACTTGTATCAGGAGACACCGATTCATTCAATAAGTTTATTCCGAAAGTTGCTATCATTACATCAGATCAGATGACAGCCTTTACAATCCTCAAATTATTCTCGATTATCAAAAGCGGAGAATCGTTAATAATCGAAGATAATCCTTTACTTTGTGAACGGCGCAGTAAGGATGATTAAATATGGCACTTTCAAATTGGGATACATTTGCCCTTAATGAAAAAGGAGAACCTTGTAGTGGAGTATTTAAATCGCCAGAAGGTGTAGTGCTTGAAATATACAAAAACTGGTTATACTTAAAAGACGAAAAAGTGTGGAATAAAAGTTGTGACAGACCTTCTCCATGTATAATGCAAATGTATAATTCGAGACTAGGCTTTAAAGATATAAGTGTAGTATCAGAATTTGTAGGGCACTCAATATATGTGGCTGTATGGAGTGGCTATGAATATGAGAATGATAATACCATAACGGGAATGGTTGGTATAGGTACAAGGGGGTTCTCTTCTGATAAAGGTTATGTTGGAGTTGCAGAAAAACAAATACTTAGATTAAGGAAATTCTTAAATGCTAAGACAACCGTATATGCATTTCAGATACCAGAAGCACTTAAGAATATTGACCTAAATAAAGGTAAAAGATTTAACCAGGGAGATATGTTTTTCCATAAAAATTTAGAAACAGACCTTCAATGTTCTAAACCTGGAAGTGCTGAAGAACCAATGATATTAAAGATGATAAAAGAATAATAATAGGACATAAGAAAGAAGAAGAAATTGATAAATAGGTGACAAAGATGATGGTGCACTATTTTTTGGAAGGAGTTATTGTTATAATTGCTATAGTGACCATAACAATCGTATTACCAATTTTTGCTAAATGGTTATGTTCTGCAATAAGGCACTGGTATTGTCCATATAATCAAGACAAAAAGAAAGAGAAAGATCTCACAAAATAGGCGAATATGAATGTACTTAGATGATGAAATAAATATTAGACAAAAACGGAAAAAATATCTTATCTCACAAGATATTATCAGGACAAAACAAGATTTGTCTCTTCTCAAACAAACTATATTGCCAACACTTGAAAGAATGGGAATATCGATAGAGAAAATAAATCAGTTCCCTGTTAGATTTGGAGAGGATTGGGAATTTGCAGAAGATAATGATGCTTTTTACACAAAAAAAGATATTGTTATTAAAAAAGATAATAAGGTTCTTAAAGTATTATGGGATTTGACTCATGAATATGGACACGAAGTTACCTTGACTGGAGGAGTTGGAACTAGAACTAATTTGGTTGGAGAGATTACTGCATATAATTTTCAAAAAATCTTTATTAACAATCTTAATAAAGATGTTGGTCTATCTTTGAAAATAATAGCTACAAAACCTTTAATAGAAAGATTGAAAAACGATGCTGTACATACGATTGCATTAATTTTTTCATTTGTCCCGCTTGGAATGTTGATTAAATCAAAATATAAAGACACTATACGATGATAATTCCTATAAGTATGTATATTAGCGTTTATACAGCGTCGGGGTTAAACCCTGCTTATATTGACTATATCTTAACACATTCGGAGGCGTTATAAGCGTTTGTTTTGTTTGTGTTCTTCTGAGTATATTTAGGTTGAATTATAAAAAAAGACGTGTGATGTGTATAATAACAGGTGATAAATATGCCTAGAATAGAACTTAGAGATAAGTGCCCTAAATGTGGTAAAGAAGCTATAGGACACGTATACTCGAATTCTTTTGAATACATAGCTACGAAAGGACTATATGGCGGTACTGAAATACTTAAATGTTCTGGATGTAAGCATGAATTTCATAGTTCTACTTATAGTTTAAGAATAGAGGAATAAAATGAGAAATATAACAAGAGATGCTATCCATTGTAAGGAATGTGGGTCAACACTTAAATCTGAAGAATATGATCATTTTTGTGATAACTGCAAAATGAAGATATGTACTGACGATTGGCCTAAAGTGAGTATATTTTGGAAAGATTGTGAGAATAATAATAATGAAGATTTGGAATTTTGCTCATATAACAAAAAAATGGTTGACTTCATAACATTACCTTATATACATGAAATTGATGATTTAAAAATATTTTTGGGTGATAAATAAAGGATGAATAAAAATGAATCTACCAATGTTTCAAGTATGCGGTAAAAAAAGTGAAATTGAAGAAATTGGAGACATAGTGCATACGTGTGAACTTCAAAAGGATCATAAAGGGAAACATCATTGTACAGTTTGTCGTTTTGAATGGGAATAAATATTGACTTTAGCTGATAACTGCGTACAATGGATATTAGATACAGTTCCCTGCCAGGTCACTGCCTAGACGCAGTTCTGCATCTCGTTACACGGTTCGTTAGCTTTGAAAAATTGAAAGTGCGGATACGAATGGTTCAAATCCAATAGTATCCGAGTTAAGGTAATGTGGTGTAATGTGAGGTGCAGTATTGCGAGGTAACGTATTGTAACGTGTAGCTTGGTAAGGTAAGGAATAAAAAAATATGGACATAAAAATAGAAAGTGTGGATACGAATGGTTCAATTCCAAGAATGTCCAAGTTAAGGTTCGGTAGTTTAAGGCGATGTTATGTATGGTGATGCATGATTGTGTGCTGCGAGGTAATGTCTTGTAAGGTATTATAAGGTAAGGAAATATCGCGTGGTGAAGAATATGATAGATTCAGATGATGTAAACTGGGAAGAAATAGCAATTAATATCCTAAAAAAGGAGGATATAACGAATAAGTTTACACACCCAAAACCTATGTCAGCTAATATCTATTGGAATGATGATTTTTATGTAGGGTCTATACAAGAGATAGCCCCAGAATTCTCAAAAGAAATTGTATTGTTGAGTAAATCATCTAAGCATTATCCAAGAGAATTGGCCAAAGCTCTAAGAAAGCTAGATTCAGGAAGACTTGAATTATTTGCGAACGATAATTTAGACCTAAAAGGAAGACAACACGTTGTCAGAAAAATATACGATAAACTTATGTACATGACTACTGACCAAATAAAGTTCATGATGAATTACCCTATGACGATCTTTGAGATAAGTTGAAAATAAATAATAAAAGTGTGGATACGAATGGTTCAATTCCAAGAGTGTCCGAGTTAAGGTATTGTAGTATGATGTTTGGCGGTGTATTGTGAGGTTGTGTTATGCACGGTCTTATAAGGTAAGGAATTCAGTTCATTATAATAATGCTTTTGAAAATTGAAAATGTGAATACTGATAGTTCAATTCCAAGAGTATCCTAGTTAAGGTCTGGCTATATTCTGTACACCTACGTATGGTTCGACTGTGTTTTGTGAGGTATTGTACCACAAGATATTATAAGGTAAGGGAATAATATGCTAAGAAGAGGAAAAGGAAGACCACATAAGGGCGAACGAAACATTGTCGCCGAGGTATTGGAAGCCATCCCACGTGATGGCAGCTATATTAGGGTAAACGAGTTAAGAGAAAAAACTAAAATGAGTTCAACAACATTGACCAAAGGACTTTTATATTTAAAAGAAATGGGCATTATTGACAGGAGACACTCTTTCTCTGGAAGAGCGATAGGAACAGAATATGGTATATCTCCAGATTTTGGTTGGATTAATTTGCACAGAGATAACAGGTGTAAAAATTTAGATAAGATAATGCAGGTTGTCGACAAACTTATTTTGGAATTGTTCAGACAATATTATAGTGCAGAAGATACTCAAAAAGAAATGATATTTGATGCCAATTTATCGATCATTATTAGATTTTTGAAATTATGTAAAACTTTGTGAGAAAAGAAAATAGAAAACTGTATATTATACTAATAAGACGCAGTTCTGCGTTTGATTTTTATGGAGCACAGATCCATTATATTGATTAGCATATTGATTTACTGATATCCGAGGATATATGAAACCGTTTGAAAAATTAAGATTAAAACTAAACAAAGAGCTTGGGTTAAATATACCTCATGACGCAATTTTTAAGAGAACATACGCTGGACCTTGGCAATTATCAGCAGGAGTATGGAAGTGGTGCTGTCATTATCCGAGTAATCCATATGATATTGGCAGTTGTTTCACAGCTAAAGAGATACTAAATGCCAAAAAACTTTCTATGATGGATAGAGAGATTTTTGTAGAGGACGATGATGAGGAGATTATAAAAGTAGAAAATAAGGAGATGAAAAAATATGCAAATAGAAATTAAAGATCTCAAAACAATAAAATTGGTATCACTTAAATATGTATTACTTGATGCGGTTACCACCAAGAAACTTGTTATTATTTATGCTTATTTAAAAGAGCCCGAAGAGATTCTAAAAGCAACTTTTCTTGCAGAAATTCTAAGTAAACAAAACTATTCATGTGATGCGCAAATCCAAAAGGAAGAAATGATTTGGAATTGTAAGCCATAGTAGATATGGATGTGATAAAATGAGTGAAATATGGTATTTTAAATGCTTGAGGTGTGACGAAAAAACCGAAGAAGGCTTAAATCATGGAGATAAAATTTTATTGAATGTGTTAAACCATGTTGACACAATAAAGAGTCTATTAGATAGCGACGAGTCTGGATATATAGAAATTTCAATAATGGGTAGGGGGATGGAACCAATAGATTTTTTAATGGAACATTACGGAGAAGGGCATGATGTTGTTGTTTACAGTGAGTATGGGGAAATTAAAAGGGTTGGTGATATGACTGAGAGATGTTAAAATTGAAAACAAGTGGATATTACTGAGTTTAAATCCCAGAGTATCCTAACAATTTAAGGATTGGTCAGGCATTGTGCTGTGCGGCTTGGTGCCGTGTGGCTCGGTGTTGTTATCTTCTGTAAGGTGTCCTTAGGTAAGACCAGGTAAGGAAACGATAAAAAATAGAGCTTGTTTCGGTTGTTGCATTGATAGTTGTTGATATCGTAAAGCGTTCTATAATTATCTGCTACAATCGTAGTTATATGAAGACAAAAAATTTATGTATTTTAGCGTCGTAATGACATAAAATATATTTTGGCGGTATTATTTAAAAAAAATGGGTGAATAATAGATGAAGACAAATGTTGCAATAAACGTGAAATTGGAAGGAGACATGCGAATATGTTGTAATGATTATAATTCTAAAATCATATTTGGGAATATAAAAGACGAGCGTATCATAGATATCTGGAATAATGAAGAATATAAAACAATAAGAACCAAATTGCTTTCAGGATATTTTGAAAACAAAGCTTTGTATTTTATGCCGGTGGTGATGACATGAAAACTATACTTGATATAGGGTGTGGTAAATGTAAGACGAGAGAAGCTATTGGTATTGACGTTTCAAAGGAATGTGATATAAACATTTTATATGATTGTAATCTTCCCCTCCCAATAAAAGATAACACTGTTGATAAGATAATATTGAGTCACGTTATTGAGCATTTGGATGAACCAATAAAAATGATTGAGGAAGCACATCGAGTATTAAAGGATGGAGGGATATTGGTTGTTGGAGTGCCTCATGTATCTTCTTATGCAGCATTTACAGATCCAACACATAAAAAATATTTTGCTATTAGATATATGGATTATTTTACACAAAGCCACCATCTGAATTATATATCACATGCTCGGTTTAAAATAATAAAAAAACAATTCAGATTCAAAGAAAGTTTTAGGTTTTTAGACCGACTTTTTAATGTAAGACCTGATTTTTTTGAGGAGTTTTTACGATATATTCCAGTCTATGTAGGTATCCATTGGGAAATGGTGAAACAATGATAAAAAAACCATTTTTTGGAGCGTTGATTTTGTTTCTTATTGTTGGACAAGCATCGAGAAAACTTCCAATAAGGGTTGGTTAGACAATAAGTTGGTGAATAACATGGCATTTATGCAAATAGGATCGACAAATCCTAAATTTTCATTTATATTAAAGAAAAATCCTTCGAGCGGGCCTATTGTACGCAGTATAAGAGAAGGGCATCTGTTTGGATATTATTCGGATGATGATAAAATATTTAATTGCTTCTTTAGAGATTCTGATACAGAGATATCTTATAAGAAATTTAAAGATGATGATTTCGAATATGTAAATCCGAGCAGATATAATGCCCCAGAATTTGTATTGGATTCTATATCAGAATTTCTAGAACATATCATCAAGAAAGAAAATGAATTTGATGTAGAAGGTTATGATAATTTCTTGATGATAAATATGATAAATATCAAAAGAAAATATTTAGATATTTTTAAAAGATATTTTAAAGACATATCTTTCGAAGAAGAAGAGATATGTGGTAACAACTATAGGCTCAAGTTTTCAACAAAAGGCACCTTAAAATTCTTGATAAGTTTTGTTCAGTTATTTTCTTTCTTTAATGTGCTGAAAAATAGGTATCTAGCTGAAGATGAGATAGTGAAATACAATAAACAACTGACAAAAACTAAGGCCCCATATTTTATTAAATATATCTTCAAAGTAAATGCTCTGAAAGATAGAACTAATTTTTACAAATATAAAAAATCTCTGGAAGAAAATTCCTTTGGGAATGAGATTATCGAATTTAAATATGGTTATGCACATGAACAAAGAATAGACACAGTGGAGTCATTAATTGGTTTCAAAAGATCTATTATAGATTTTGGATGCGGACATGGAGATTTTGCAAAACGTCTCAATCACCGAGTTGAAAAGATGGGTAAAATGTATTATGCTATTGATAAAGATGAGGAGATGCTGAGAATTGTCAAGAAGAGGATGAAAGATGCAGGAAATGTCGTTTTTAGTACATCTTTTCCTGAAGATCTGATTGAAGGAGAAGATTTTGATGTCATTATGTCTGAAGTAATTGAACATATGAAAAAAGATGAAGTTACAAATATTGTGAAAGATATACTGGATAAATCTGGAGTAAAGAGTTTAATTATTACAACTCCCAATAAGGATTTCAATCAATTCTTCTTGTTCGAGGATGAAGAGATGAGATATGAAGATCATCAATTTGAAATGGGAAAAGAAGAATTTATGAAATGGGTAGAAGGTGTAATAGGGGTAGTAGATAATAAAAATGCTAGAGAAAATAAAAAAGAATTGAATTTACGATTCTTGGATATAGGGGATAAAGTAAATTCTATTCCAATGACCTTAGGAGTAAGAATAGAAAAGATAGAAAAGGTGACATAATGATAATACCACTAAAATCGGTTATTATGATGATCGGTCCTAGCGGATGCGGTAAGTCAAAATTTATCAAAGATATACTCGTACCACAACTTAAGAGTTTTGTGCCAGATGCTAATATACAAATATTAAGTTCAGATGGATATCGCCGTGAAATCTTGGGAAAAGAAGAAAAAGGTCTGAGTAAAACAGATGGTAATATGAAATATGCCAGTGAAGGCGCATTTAAATTAATGGAGGCTAAATTTGATGCGGTTACAACCTGGCCTATTACTGCTGACTTTGTAATACTCGATGCTACCTTCATAGGGATACAGACAAGAGAACAGTTTGTAGAAAAGACCAAAAAAGCGCAATATCAATTAGTCGGTTTTCTTTTTGATTTTAATGATCGTGAAGAATACTTTAAGTATATTACAGACCCAGAACACAAATGGTTAATTAGTCAACACCTAAAAAGATTTCAAAAGGAACTTGGAGAAATCGGTAGAAAAGACTTTGATTATTTTTATAAGATCAAGGGGAAGGATCATGAGATTACGTTAGAAAAAGACCAATCTTATGATTTTATGAAATTAGCTATATTACCTTCATTTAATTCTTATTTTGTTGTTGGAGATCTACACGGTTGCTTGAAAGAATTCAAAGAGTTGTTGAATAGCGTAGGATTTGAAATTAGTGGAGACGATGGAGATAATAAAAATGATAGAAATAGAATTAAGGGAAATGATGATACATTAATTATTTTGACAGGAGACATTCCTGATAGAGGAAATCAAGTATCTGAATTGATTGATTTTATCTTAGTGAATATAGACCGTATCAAGATATGTAAAGGCGGTCATGACCAATATTTGGCCAAATATTCAGAAACTGGAAAAATTGATGATAGAATTGAGAAGGATAAATTAAAACATTTTGATTCATCGGGAAAATTAAGTCCTGAAGATTTTTTAAAATTCTATAAAATTATGAAAGGACAATGGTATTTCTATGTCCATAAACATTTTGTGATTACACACTCGCCATGTGAGAATAGATACATAGGTAAATTTGATAAATTTTCTATTAGAAAACAAAGAAATGATTCTTATCCACGTCGTGAAGATTATGCCTCAGAAGAAGAATATCTCGATAATCTTAAGGAACATTTCTCTTATATTTCAAATGATGCTAAAAGGAATTATCCATACCATATTTTTGGCCATGTCGCAGTAAATAATGATACTGTTATAGGAAACAAGATATTTTTGGATACAGGGTGTGTTTATGGAAACAAATTGACTGGAGTTTGGATTAATGCTGAGTATGATAAGGTCAGGTTAAAAGTTAAATCTGTCCAGAGCAACTATCCGAAAGATTCTTCATCTTCTATAATCAATATTGATGATTTGGAAATTAAGAAAGATAATGAAATAAAGTTTGAATCTTTGGAATTCGAAGATAAAATAGATATTCTCGAATTTGCCAAAAATAAGATCAATTTTATATCGGGCACGATGTCGCCTTGTTCTGCTAACAGAACAGAAAACGCTTTAGAGGATATGAGAGAGGCCTTTTCATATTATAGGGATAATGGTGTCGGTAATGTTATATTACAGAAAAAATATATGGGTAGTAGAGCCAATATGTACCTTTTCCCAAAAGATATTGACAAATCTTATACAGTTTCAAGAAACGGATTTGTTATTAGACGCCTGAATTTGAAGCCTTTATATGAAAAAATGTTAAAATTCTTTATTGATAATAATGTCAAGAGTGACAAGAATAATAAAATTTTAAATTCTGAATTGATCATTATCGATGGAGAATTGATGCCTTGGTCTGCACTTGGAAAATCTTTAATAGAATCGCATTTCATGACTGTAGGAAAAGGTGTTGAAAGTGAGTTGAAGCTATTAGAAGAGACCTGTTTCGAGAGTATTTTGGAAGATCTCAAGAAAAGATATGATGAATCTGGATATAAAGATTTAAGAAGGGAACATAAAAGAGAAGATTTAACAAAGATAATGGGTGAAAATCAATATCGTCAGATGCATTCTTTTGTTAGCTTCAGATGGATGCCTATTAAAGAGCAGAAGGATGCTATCGATACATACAATAAACAGATTGGTATTTATGGTAAAGAATGTGATGAAGAAGAATTAGACTTTAGACCATTTGCAATTCTCAAGATTGTCCGAAATGATGGCGAAGAATTATTTTGGGATCATGGAAATGATTTCGTATTTTCTACAGTATCTGACGACGAATGTCTAGTTGTATCAACTGATAATATAGGTCTAGACGAAGCTAAGAAATGGTTTGGGAAGGTTGTTGGGGAAGATTATGAGGGAGTTGTTGTGAAGCCATTAGAAAAAGTACATACTCCTGAAATAGCACCATATATAAAGGTTCGTAATCCAAATTATTTAACTATTATATATGGATATGATTATCTTATCGAACCAAAATTTGCTAGAATGCTTGAAAATAAGAATATTAGAAACAAGCTAAGGTTGTCAATTAAAGAATTTGAGATAGGAAAGAGAATGCTTCAAATTCCCTATAACGATATAAATGAAAATAATATAGAATATCTTAATCTTTGTGCTCAAATGGTTATTGAAGAAAAGAATGAAAAAGGGTTAGATCCAAGATTATGATATAATGATAGATACTTTTCTTGTTGTTTTGTGGGATTGTGTCGATATCGTGAGGTGTCCTAAAATATTCTGTTATAATCGTAATTATTCGCTTTAAAAAAACTTATATACTTTGATGTTTTAATTATGTATAATAAGTGGACATTAAATTGGTGGATAGTTACGATATATATAATTGATAAAAATGAAATGGAGTTAGAAAGAAATATGAAAACAGAAATTAATCTTAGAGAACAATTAGATCTATGCGGCGATGAATATCTGGATGAAAAAAATGTACCAGCAATTTTTCAAGATTATAGTACAACTTATATAAGTATGGAAATAGAAGGTAGAATGTTCTTAATCAAAAAAGATGAATTTCGCAAACTTGCAATGATAGTTGGAGATGAATAAAATATGGACATGAGGATAAAAAGTATGCCAATTGAATTCATGTTGATATGGTTGGCTATCGGTACCGCACTGGTAGGATTTACTATAACCATTATAGGCGCATCATTGGTAGGATGGATTATGTTCAATGGCTCAAACGATGTGTCTCAGGGATTTGGCATTATATTGATAGGAAATTCAATAGCTCTTTTAGGAGTTGTCATAATAGTTCCTGCTTTTATTGTATCTATGTTCAAATGGTATTGTGAAGATATGAAGATAACATCGTAAAATTTTTAGGAGTGACGTGCAGATGTGAATAATAGTGTTCAAAGGTAAGGTCTTGTAATGCCCGGTGTGGCGATGCGGTTTTTTGTGAGGCGATATTACGAAATGTAAGATAAGGTAAGGAATATACCGCGGAGATAGCCAAGTGGTCAAAGGCGGTAGCCTTAAGAGCTACTCTCGAAGGAGTTTCAAGGGTTCGAGTCCCTTTCTCCGCATTCAATGTGTGTATGAATGGTTTAAATCCAAGAGTATAATATAAATATAAGGTGGTAAACATAAATCATGATATATTATAAATCATATGGAATCATTGACGGAAAGCCAAAATTGGTGATTACCGATGAAGATGGAAATATTATAAAGAATCCGACAAAAGAACAGATAAAAGATGCGATATTAGAAGATTCTGATACATATAGAGAAAATAAACTGAAAGGAAGAAAGTGTTGTATATGCGGTAATAAGGATACGTATATATACGACGGAATTCCTGATTGGGCAAAGCATAAAGATGAGAGAGGAGTATGGGATGGGAAATGGGCATGTGGTGAATGTGATGGAAGAGAAAGGCAAAGAAGACCAAATAGCCAAAATAGTGCTAGAAAGTCTGTTACAAATATAAGGACTGGAAATCTTAGAATAGATAGTGAAACTGGAAAATCTGTAATAGATCAAGCTGTAGTTATAAAAACTCTAGGAGGTATAGACGTCAATGTTGAGATGAATAAATTTGATCATTTTATTGATATCAGGCATGAAAAATACGAAGCTGTTGATGTAAAAGGTGCGGCCCTAAAATCTCAAGAGTATATTGATACAAGAGGATCTACTATAATATATTATAGATGGATATTCCCTACTAGTAGAAAGGTTGATTGTAATACATATATTTGTATAGGCTATGATTCAAAAAGGGAGGATATTATAATGGTTTGGATAATTCCTAATGAAGGGTGGGTATGTAATTTATCAAACATCGATATATATAAAACATTCAGACCTTCTAAATATGACCAATTTAAGGTCGGCCCAAAATCTTACAATGACGCATATAAAAGTTTAATGTTATATCTTGGAGATAGAAAATTTTTTGGAATAGATGATATTAAAAAATGGCTATTAATCTCATAAATGTGAGTGTCATTAGGTTTAAATCCTAAGATGCTCGAACAAGGTTTGGTGATACCTTAAAAGTCATCATGACCAAAAAAGGCCAGAAAAACCATATGGTTATACAAAGCCGAAAAAGGTCGACTAAGACAAGAAAAGGTGAAAATATGTATGAAGTCCAAGTGAGAATAGAATCCATTTCTCCGCTCCTGATGAATAGATTTGCGGAAGAAACAGCGGAAGAAGTAATAAAAAGAGTGACAGGAAAACCGGTACAGCCAGAGGTTGCAGTATCTCTATATATACTACCGGACGGAACAATATATCAGCCAGCGACACATATTGAAGGTGCATTCATAAAGGCTGCGGCAAATTTCAAGATCACTGGCAAAGGCAAGAAAACGTATAAAGACCTTGCGAAATCGAGTATATTCGTAGAGCCAGATGCGATCGCACATGAGATTCAGGAATACAGTATTGACAAGAGGCCAGTTGTAAATCCAACGACAAGGGGCAGAGTGATAAGAGCCAGACCTATACTCAATAAGTGGGCACTCAGTTTCAGAATAAAGGTACTCGATGATCAATTTCCCCGCGAAGTGGTCAAGAGCGTCTTGGATTACGCCGGTAGTTCCGTAGGAAAGGTTACGTTGAATTGATATTGACCAATTTAAGTAACCACTATATCGGCGACTACCGGCCCAGGTTTGGGCGCTTCATCGTGACTGAGTTCAACCTTGTCGAGCCAGAAATGGAAAAAGAACAAAAGGTAAAGAAAACTACAAGATAAAAAAATGGGTAGAGAGATATCTTTATCTCTTTATCTCATTTTTAATTTTTAATTTTTAAATATGACGAAAGAAAATAAATATAAGCCTGGACATCCAGAATTTCTTAAGGAAGCAGAAAGGCTTGGATTGACCGGATATCAATATATGAGGAGATTGGTAATAGAAGGAATATTGCCAGATCCTACAAACGTACTTCGTAAAGAAAGAGGATGGAATCCACCAAAAGGTAAAGTCAGCAAGTTAGACCCAAAATATAGGGTTGGTCACCCAGAATTTATTAAGGAGGCAGAAAGGCTTGGATTAACAGGATATCAATATATGAGGAGATTGGTAGAAGAAGGAACATTGCCTAATCCTACCGATATTAATATGAACCGTTGGAAAGATTTCTTAAAGATGTCAGGATTTAATACTATAAAAGAATATCAAGATATCTGTTGTCAAAAGAAAGGATTTGAAAATTCTTCGGCTTATAAAAACGAATGGAGATATGACAAAGGATTACGTATTCCTATGGAAGACGATGAAAGTTGTCCTCAATATTTAGGTATTCTAGTAGGAGAAAGAAAAATAGCAAGATTTGTATTACCGATAATACTCGGAAAAATTAAAGAAGAGATGCCAAATAACTGCCCAGGATACGAATTTATTGTAGATACAAAAGAAGGAGATGTAAAGGTTGATGTAAAGACAACATGTCTACTCGATGGAGATAGGGTATGGAGTTATGATATTAGATATAATGAAACAGCGAATTGTTTTTTGTTAATTGCGATTGATAACAGGTATGACCTAAATATATTACATTTTTGGTTAATTTATAAAGATCAGATGATAAGAAAGAGATCAGGAAAAGGTAATGAAATTATAATAGAGAAATTCTATAAAAGACATGATTTTGCCATAACTAATAAATCCGAAAAATTAGAAGAATTTAAAAAATATGACCAAATTGATAAATTAAAAGATTTAAAAGAATGGAAAGAATTATGTGAAGAAATTAAAAGAGAACATGGGAAAAAATAGTACGCTTTGACATTGTTATGTAAAGATATCTAAATGTGGGCATCATTCAGTTCAAATCTGAAGATGTCGGATATTTTGTAAATATCTTGTAATGCGGAGGAATAAATATGGTTTGTGACAAAAGCAATAATGTGGAAACTAAACTAACAGAGTTCATGCAGGAACACCATGAACACGGAATTCAGTGTGGATTGAAAATAGCCAATCTTGTTAAGGAAATTCATCCCAATGCTGTTGCTGTGATACCGCTGTATAGATCATGTATAGCGATAGTACAAAAGGACAAAGAATATCAAGATGGAACTGCTGTCATACATGCATATGCAGATCCTCACTGGCTCGGAGGAGAGATAGATATTGAGACCTTAAAGTCAGATCGCTTCCACAAAGCATTCTATGTACAAGGTCTGAGAGAAGGACCTGTGGTAATCCCTGTGAATAATGAAGAACTCGAAAAATGTACAGACGTTCATGTACAAATGTGTGATGCATCTGCATAGGAATTATTAAGAGATAACGGAGTATGTGAATATGGACATAAAAGAGATCAAAACGAAAAGAGAAGCGTATGAAAGAAAAATAGAAGACATATTGCGACAATTTGCAAAAGAACTTCCGCCAGAGATTAGCATAGATAGCGCTGTCGCTATAGTAGAGGCATGGGTAAGGGTAGAGATACGTTACAATGTGGTATAAAGCTTGTCATGGAAGGCCTAAATAACTGAAAGGACTAGAAATAGAGCATGGACCAAAAATTAAACGCCGTGATATTTCTGGTTATAATTCCTTTTGTGGTTACACTCTTTGTATTATCTTCACTATATCTACATATAGAAAGGATGCCCGAACCATATAACGTATTAGGCATACTAACCTTCGCATTTCTTCCTCCATTTTTAATGTTGTGGTATTGGATAGATAAATATTACTCGGTGAGAAAAAATAAGCCAGAGTGAAAAATCATGAATACAGCAGATAATAATATATCTATCGGAAAAGACATAATAACTATACTGAAAGAATCCATGAAATTTGCACTGGTAGGCGTAATTTTATTCTTGGTAGTAGGAACATCTATAGCTTATATACTCTTGGAGATCGTTGGAATGGGTATTGAGGCGACTGGAATATTGGCTTGTACTGTTACAGCGATATTTATTGTAGTTGTTGATGATAAAAAGATGCATACTACTGATAAAATAGCAGAATGTAACAGAAGAATATTCAGGAAAATTCTGAAAATCTGACTGTCCAATTCTAATAATATTCAAGTTAAGGTTTGGTTATATGTGCCAGTGTATGGTTATGTCTTGCTATGTTCGGTGATATTCGGTATATTGATGTAAGGTAAGGAATAAATATGGTAAATGTAAATTTCTTAAAGTCGGTAATCTGATATAGCGAACAAATGGTGGATACGAACAGTTCAATTCTGAGAGTATCCAAAACATGGTAAAATAATGTCAGGTGCTGTTGGGCGAGGTGACGTCTGGTATGTTGATGTAAGGTAAGGAAAATTTCGTGGATATTATCATGGTAATAATAGAAAATATGAATAAAGATTTGGAAGATGCTCTGATACAGTGGGTCAGAAGAGAACACGGGTTATCTGATAATGTACCTGTCAAAATAACGAGCCTAGATGTTTATGTAAGACAAGTAGCTAAGGACGAATAGCCCAAATCTGGGTGAGATGTTCTGTACAATATTGTAAGATAAGGCGAGGAAACTAAAATGTTTTGTATGAATTATATGTTCGACGATAAAATATGCATAGAGGACGGACTTCCTTGCGGTTTTCCTTGTGGTCCTGATGAGGCTCCAGAAAGTAAAGACCAATGTAGAAATGAAAAGTATAAACCGTTACTACTTCCGGAAGGTTATTCTGAACTTGTCATGAAAGATTTAAGAGGCTATTGATTGCGTTAAATTGATAAAATCAAATTGGAGATGAAAAATATGGAGATAGTATTGATGTTTGGATTTCCTTTGTAATGTTGAACATGTATGGCTCAGAAGACTATGAGAGAGTTAGATATACAGGGATACAGAACATATATCCGTCCTAAATTAGGGTTAATAGATGAAAAAGGAAAAGAGCTCTTTTTGAAAAATGAGACTATTGAGAGAGCCAAACGTATGGCAATTGAATATTTTAAAAAAACATATGGCAGACTGCGCTGTTCATCTGCGAGACATATGTTACCATCATTTATATATATTGCATCGATTATTGAAGGAGATAAGGTATCCCAAAAAGATATAGCAAAGGTATTTGGTACTACGAATGTCACCATTATAAAATGGAACAAATATATTATAGAAACTATGGGCCTGGATATAGAACATAACAGGACGGTAAGAGATATAAAAGGAATCAGAAGAAGGACTTTAACAGTAAATAGATATACAGGCATCATTCCAGACATGACCCTAATAGATGAAGGAGGAAAGATTTTAGGGTCAGATTCTTTGGTTATAAAAATGGCTAAGGATATTGCTACTAAATATTTCGATAATATATTATCGAGATATCACAATCTTCCTACTACTAAGACTATACTGCCATCATTATTTTATTTGGTGTCTATTATTGGGAATGACAGAAGGAATCAAATTGATATAGCAATGAAATTTAATGTTTCAGAATCTCATATTAGTGTATGGTATAAAGACATTACAGATACACTCGGCATAAAAATAGTATATGGGTTTGACAGAAAGGTATTGAGGATAATAGAGGAAAAGAATGATTTGTGATATGAATACATACGATCATAATATGAAAGTGAACGTTGGCAAAATTGTACATATATCTACGGTTGACTGGTATGGTAGGTCAGCGTGTGTAATATTTTTCAACGGTTGTCCTTTTAGGTGCATATGGTGTCAGAACCATAGACTTCTTGATTGTAAGAGATTTGTAGATATAAGTGATATTGAGAAAAGTATTACTGATTCTGAACCATTTATAAGTGCGGTAGTATTCTCTGGAGGAGAGCCTACCATGCAACATGATGAATTGCTGGAACTTGCGAAGTTCGTAAAAAAACAAGGGTTATTTGTCGGAATTCAGACAAATGGATATTTTCCGGATATACTTAGAGAATTGGCGAGAAAGAAACTGGTAGATAAAATATTTCTTGATATCAAAGCCGATCCTTTAGACCAAGAAAAGTATTGCAAGATAACTGGAAATATTTATGACGCATCTCACAGGATTGTAGAGTCTTTACAGATAGGATATGATAATTATATGTTCCCAAATGTGACTATTGAAGCAAGAACTACAATATTCAGATCTCTAAATGATGCTGTAGAAATAGCTAGATACCTTGTAGAACACGGTTATAGTGGAACATACGTTATTCAACAAGGGGCTCCATGGAATACGCCTGATAGAAAAATAAGAAAAGAAGATATATTAAAGAGAGAAGAGATGATCTCTATAGCTAAAAATATTAATACTGACATAGGATTGAAAGGAATTAAGATAAGGACGAGAGAAAAAGGGGAAGAATATATAATTTGATACGGATATAACTATGATAAGGTATTGTACGGTATAGTGATATGATGTACTGTGTAGCGATGTTTGGCAAGGTAAGGAATAAGATATTTATGGATGAGAAATTAGAAAAACTTGTTGATTTATATAGTAAGATAGAGAAAGAGATAAAAAAAGAAATTGAATCATTACCAAGGCACGGCGATGTGTGTAACTGCCATGAACCAGAAGTGTTCAAACAAATATTTTCTGGACATTTCGAAGAGATCACTGAGACACGTCTCAAGTGTGGAGGATATATTGAATGTTAGGTGATGATAAAAGGTAAAGGTAATACGAAAGATATGTGCTCCGATAGTGTAGTAGGCCAATCATACGAGTGCTCGAGCTCGTGACTGAGGTTCAAATCCTCATCGGGGCATTTTTATGGATTAGAAATCGGATAAGAATTAGCTTAGAAATATGAAAGAAATTAAAAATATAAATCAAGTAGAAAAGATATTAAGTGAAAATAACATAGAAATAAAAGACAGATGGATTTTTTATAACTTCTGGAGAAGAATATATATTAAAGATAATATTAAAGAATGTTGGAACTGGGCATTATATACATTGTACGATGGATATGGTTTATTTTGGGACGGTAAAAAAAAGGTACGATCTCATCGTATGGCTTACGATTTGACAAAAGGAAAGATACCAGATGAATTACAAGTTCAGCACATTTGTAATAATAGAAGATGCTGTAATCCATATCATCTAGAATTAGGAGATAATACAAAAAATATAATATATAAGGTCAAATGTGGTAGACAAAGTCGTCTCATAGGCGAAAATAGTGGTAATGCGAAACTTATGGAAGATCAGGTAAGAGAAATCCATATAATATATAATGAACAAAGAAAATTTCATCCCGGATTTAAACAGTGGCAGATTATAGGGCCGATTGCCCAAAAATTTAATGTTAGTACAAGTACTATAAAACAGATTCTACATGGAAAATTATGGTATCATATATATAAAGAAAATCAAAAAAGAATAAAAGAAAAAGATGATAAATAATACAGAGTGAATATGTTGATAAAAAAAGTTAAATCCAAATCAATGTATGGATTGGTAAAGATTAAAATAAATCTTTTTGAGGAAAAATGACAAATATACGTGCTGGTATAGCAGCATTAGCTGCCAAAATAGGTCCAAAATTATTGTCTATAGGAGTGAAACTTGCCAAGGTTCTTAAGGTTGGAAAGTTTGGCTTGGCCATAGGTAGCATGGTCGCATACGCATATTTGTTTACATGGCAATTTTCTGTGTTGATAATGGTATCATTATTCTTTCACGAATTGGGCCATCTATTTGCTATGAAGAGATGCGGATTAAAGACAAAAGGAATATATTTTATACCTTTTCTGGGAGCTGCGGCAGTTTCTGAAGATATGTTTAAGACTAGAAGGGACGAGGTATATATAGCTATAATGGGCCCGATCTGGGGATTTGCTCTTGCAGTTGGCACAGCATTAATATATGTATTTACAGGTAATGCATTATTTGCGGCGGCTGCCGGATGGATGGCTATGGTTAATCTTTTTAACTTATTGCCTGTAAATCCTCTAGATGGGGGGAGAATTATGAAATCGATTGCATTTTCGATAAATTCTAAAGCAGGTCTTATTTTCCTGGTCGTTGGAATCTTAATATCAATAGTTTTGATAGTATGGGCAAAGTTAATATTATTCTTAATATTATTGCTTATAGGTAGTTTGGAACTATTCTTTGAATATAGAGAATATGAGGTTCGCCCCTCAATGACCCACAGAGGAGTTGTAATATCTACAATCTCATATATGGCGGTTGTAACAATTCTATGGGCATTAATGACGTATACGAGCCATGTACCTGAGGTTGATATTGCTAGAAAACTATTTATGAGCTGATGGTATGGTAAGGTCTTGCACGGTTTTGTAAGATGACGAACGGTGATATGGTGTAATGTGATGTATGGTCCTGTGACGTGATGTGCTGTATTGCATGGTTATGAAAGGTCATATGAGCTAAGGTAATGTAACGGAAAACTAATAATCATTGTGGATACGAATTATTTGACACATATATATGATTTGTACTCAAATTATTAAGGTGATGTGTGGCAATGTCCTGTCCTGTAAGGTTAGGTTGTGTAAGGTTGTGCGACGTGTGGTAAGATTAGGTAATGTGAGCCGATGTAGGGCTATGTAATGCGATATTCGGTATGGTAATATTCGATATGGTAATGTAAGGTTGGAATATGGGTGTAAATGGTTCAATTCCAAGAATACCCGAGTTAAGGCTTGGTCCGGTACGCTTGAGTAATGCGATGTGCTGTTCGGTAATACAATGTAGGCTGAGGCGATATTCGGTATGGTAATGTAATGTTAGGACATACTGAATGAAATGACGGATTATTTGGGTATGTCAGGTTCCAATAATAGTGGGTGCGATGAGTCTGCCAAAAGGTATTGTGATATGCGGTGTCGTGATATGGTGTATGGTACTGTGGTGTAAGATAAGGTAAGGAAAAATACAGTATAAAGCAATATAGATATTTTGCCATAGATGTAAATATAGATTTTTTGGATGAATAAGTTTGTGGTAAAATTCGTGATAAAACTCATGGTAAGGTGCTTGATATAAAAGCGTTTTAAATCATGTATATTGGTAAGTATCTGTTTAAATCGTAGTCATCGTATAACAAAAGCTATATATATTTTACTGCCGTCTATAGATTATACTAAGAAAAATCAGGTATTAAAAAGTCTGATAAATAATTAGAAAAGTTATAGCCTATAAAGTAGGTGGTATAAAAATCAGGTACACTTACATATACAAACCGCGAGTTTAAGGTGAATAAACATCAGGAGATATAAAAAAATGACTGAGAAGTGTATGAAATGCAGAAAAGATGCAGGTGGCTCTATTCCGATATGTCCTACATGTAGGGTAGAGATGAAGGACTTTCAAAAACTCGCAGACTTTTTAAACAAGTTTGATGGGAAAAAGGAAGATGCGCTGTGGTTGATCAGTAGTGAAATTTCTGATAGACAATCCATGATCATCAATTCATGCAAGATTGTCCATGACTTGGAAGGTGGAGGAATACGTTTAGAAGCCCCGAACGGGAAACCGTTTGTACAACAAAAAGTAGAAGAGATAGAAAAACTATATAAGGCTAAGAGTATTCTGAAGGAACATTATGGGATATAATATGAAAATTAAGAAGAGAGGTGCAGATTAAAAGACTATTAATAGGCTCAATTCCGGTCAAGGACGCTTCCGGTGTGGTATATAGCCCCTATCGAGAACCGGATAGGTTTAATATACCCCGGGTTGTGGCGTAAAGAAGGGATGAACATTCCTCAATGGAGGACTTCTAAGTAGCGTCTCACTTGAGATAGCTTCAGCCGTGATATAATCCCGGGCATGAGGATGAAAATGTGCATATACCGTCGAGAGTTCCACCGAGTGAATTAGAGTCTATTTACAATTATAGATTGATAGTTATTGATAAGTAGTCGTTATATAGAATTATTGGGTAGACGGTATATAACGATTACTTATCATTACACCTGTCAACCTTCAGGGATAACAAAAAGGTGAACAGACTAAAGAACAAAGGAAAATAAAATATAAAGGAGACGAAATACATGGCAATACCACTTGTAGAAGCGGAAGAGGTAAGAACAGGCCGCGGCGGCGGTAAGACTAAAGGCGAGAAATACGGAAAATATGCGGTAGCAGTCACGAAGAGTGTGCCCTGGATCAAAGAGCAGATTGCTGCATCAAAAGATGGTACTATCAGAATCAAGGCAGCAGACCTGGCAAAAGAGATGGGTGGAGATTTCGCTAAGAGGAATTCAACATCAATATACTGGGGTCTTAAATATGTCCTATTCAACGAAGGCATAGTAGTAGACACGGGGACGCATAAATCGGGCGATAAACTGTTACTCATGAGACTTGGTACAGAGGAAGACAAGTTGCCTCCATCATTGAGTAAATATCTGGATAAAGATGAAGATGAGACGATACCTGAACCTGAGCCTGTAGCTGAGTAAATACTGCATAAGAAAAATAGGTTGAACCTATAGATAAAATCCGTCAGAAAACTATCATAGGTTAAAAATTGAAGAACAAGTTCAGACAAATATTTTGGACTTGTTCTTCTTTTTTAACATTATTTTTATAAACCAATTATTATAATAATGGCTACGAGAAATTCTATACCAATAACGGTATAAAAATGTAAATTTTGTGAAGCTAATAATATTAAAAACTACGGATACAAATCATGAATAATGCAATAGACATACTAGATCAAGAAAGGTATGAAACAATTGAAGATCTTGTCTTTTGGAAACACGCAGATGATGTAAGACATTATGTTTTTGAATATCTAGAAAAAGAGTTCCCAGATGCGTTTGTTATAGACGAACTAGACAGGATCGACATTAGTGTATTAGATGAAAATCTGCCTGTAGAGATTCAGAGTACGGTATTTCGCAGACATATGCCTCTGATATCAGCATTTGAAGATGACATAAGAAGGCAAGTCGAACAGAACGTAGCAATAAGTGGACGGTGTTGGCTATTTTTTGATGATGCGCTCCTAAGATATATTGAAAAAGGGTTAGGAGCTAATGTATCTATAAATCTTGATTGGTTATATAAATACATGAAAGAAGAAAAGGTGAGAATATTTACCATAACGTATGATGGGATTATTAGAGAAGTTAATGATGAAGATTTTAATTTTTTACTTAAAATCTCTATGACTTGTAAGAAAGGCGAAGATGACGATTTAAGGATAATACAGAAAAATAAACTAAAAATAGCATTGAGCGCATTTAGAGGACATGGGTTTGAAAGTAGCGAGATTAAAAAATTGCATGAGGTATATTATAATAGAGATGATAAGAAAGATAAGAAAACTAAAGATAATGACTCATGAAGGAGAAGAGTTAGAGATTTTATAGGGTTATCAAATGTATGACTAAGAAATCCAAAAAACAACCAAAGGTAGATAGGGGACAATCATCATTATTTGATCTTGACGGATTTACCGAAGAAGAAAAGAAAGAATTAGATTCTCTAATCCTAGTTGAAGAACCTCAAAATCAGCATATATCTCATGATAATCACATAGTCGATTCAGACAAATTAAAGGATGAAACAAAAAAAGACTGGTCTATAGATGATCCCAATCTAAGATCAGAACAAATCATTGTATCAAAAGATAATTACCCGTTTCGTGATGTAGAATATGGAATTATCCAATCGATAGATTCATTCTCAAGCTCGTGTCATAAATCTAAGAATCTTTTCAATCAGTGTCTATATCAGATAAGACAGGCATTCTTTGGAAAATTAAGTCTGAACATAAAGGGTGAAAAAGAAAGGAAATTAAGAATTGATGCGAGAAATGAATTAGATAAATATAAAAATGCTAGATATGATCAGCTGAAAGAGAAGAATTACAAGAATTCGATATATAAATTGTTAGATAAATATTTCAAAGATGAAAGTAAGAAAAGAGATTTGGATAGTAAAGAAAGAGATAATTATTCTTGGAGTCCTCAAGCGGCACAACAAATCATTGACATGGCTGTAGAAGCATGGCTAGACAATGATTTGGCAAGAAGAGATTATAAAGAGAATCCTGATCACAGGGCTGACTATACAGGAGAACCTGGACTAGTTGGATATATAAAGAAGAAATCGGAATATATATCAGTATTTACGAATCAACAGTGTAATATTGAGACAAAGAATGTTTTGATAATAGAATCAATGAATGAGACAAGAATGAGATATGAAATAAAGAACTTTCTTACATTCCCAGATCATATGAATATAAGACCAATAGAAACAAGACTGAAAGGTAATACAGACTTAAGAGAAGTTAGAGTGATACCATTAATCAAAAAAGGATACTATAAAATAGAATTGATAATAAAGAAGGTGATTGACAAGATTAAGATAGGAGATAAATTTATAAGTCTGAAAGAAATTGGTTTAGATCCATTAAGAATCATTGGAATTGATACTGGTCAAGAAAACGTTGTAACTATCGCAGATAATATTGGTTTAAGTCCGATAATTATTAAGGGCGGCGTTATCTTATCAATAAATCAGTGGTTCGATAAAATGGGATCGATAACATATAAGACATATTATAGACAGCAAAAACATGAAAAAGGTAAGAAAGAACCAATAATGATGGGTTCTAAGATGCAGAAATTGTCTTTTGATAGAACTAATAAAATGTTAGATATCATACATAAAATCTCCAGATATATCGTAAATTATTGTATTATTAATAGAATTGGTACAATAGTATGGGGTAGAAATCCTGGATGGAAACAAAAGATCAATCTAGGAAAAAGAACAAACCAAAAATTTACTAAGATTCCACATTATCTTCTATTTAAGATGATGAAATATAAAGCAGAAGAAATTGGGATTAAGGTAATTGATGTAATAGAAAGTCATACATCAAAATGTTCTTTTCCCGATTTAGAGGCGATAGGATATAAAGAAAAAGGTCAATACCTTGGTAAAAGAGGAAAGACAGGACAAAAATTACCGAGAGGAGCTTTCAGAACTGCTAAAGGAATAATTCTAAATTCTGATGTCAATGCTGCCTATAATATGATAAGAAAGGTATTCCCGGATGCTTTCCGTAAGTTTATCAGAAATGGTAAACTTATGATAAAGGCAATAGGGATAGACACGTCTTCGAAGGAAGATGAGGGTGTTGTGCTACATCCTTTAAGATTAAGCGTCTCCGATTTGTTCCGAGGTCCGAATGCATGCATAGGGCAGATTGGAGTTAATGTAAGTACAGCTAAAGCTGTCTAAAACGATATCTTGTTGAGTAGCAATTGGGAATGATGTAACATTTGTTAACATCCTTTGTTGGCAAATGGCTACAAAGTAAACAGTTGTGATAGCATAGAGAAAGCGTATCTGATAGTCAATGATATGAGGATAATCAATAGAAATATATTGTTCTTTCCTAAAGACCAACTATAGATAAAAACATAAATACCTAGAGTCCCAAATAAATCAAAGGATGTGCGAAATATGATGAAACTACTGTGTGAAGAAAATAATCTAGAATACACAGGCTCCGGATATCTACAATGTGGAAAACACGTAGATTGTCCAAAAGAGAAGAATAATAGAATTTTGGGTTTTGATTGTATAGTCTATATTGACAATATTCCAAATGGATGCAAGATAGATATTCCTGAGCAGAGATCTACTAATGAAAATCTAGTAAAGATAAATGTCGCATCTACCCAAGACCTAAATAAGAATAGTCACACCGTTGCAGATAAGAGACATACCATACAGATAGTTCCTGCCAGCGAACAAATAGAGTGATATGAGATTGTGACATAATTTATGTCAAGTAGAATACCGAAAGAAGAGTGGTACATGGAGATCGCAAGAGTGATCTCTATGCGTAGTACCTGTATCAGAGCACATGCGGGTTGTATTGTTGTCAGAAATGATGCGGTCGTATCTCAAGGATATTCTGGATCTCCGAGGGGTGAGCCTAACTGTTGTGATTTAGGTGTATGTAATAGGGATGAATTGATGATACCTCCAGGAGAAAGATATGAACTTTGTGAGTCGATACACGCGGAAATGAATGCGATTATAAATGCTGCCAGGACTGGGGTTTCTATAATAGATAGTGATGTGTATATATACTTTGAGAGGTTGGATGGGCAAAAGACTAGACACGGTTCTCCTTGTAAAATGTGTTTGAGGGCTATTAAGAATGCTGGAATTAAAAATTACATATTCAAAGAGGTAGTTTGATATATCGTTTTGATATAAAGTTTTGGATATGTATAATACGGTAGAAAAAACGGAGATGTATAATATGGAAGATATTTTGAATCTAAAAAAGGAAAAAACGGGTGTACAAGGCACGGCGAGCAAATATGATGAAGTCGCTACACAAATAGTAGATGCTATAAAAGAGAATTTTTTTGATAGTCATAAATTTGGTGATGAAATACAAAAAAAGATTACTGATATTCTTAAAAACAATTTCGACATAAGATATGAAGATATTGGAAGGAACTTGATGCAAGATGTAAGAATGTTTGACCATAAGGACGGTTATGAATTTGAGGCTCCTCTATTTACTGTGCCATTATTGACTCCGATCGGGGCTATGACAATTGGACCTGAAACGTTTCCAAATTATAGTATAGAAAACAAATATATAGGATATACAGATGATGGAAGATTTTATAGAATAAACGATTTTACATTATTCATGCGTTACATGAGAAAACAGCCGTTGGCTGTTGTCGCATTGTTCACGATGATATTTATGATGGTTATATTTGTCGTTTCGATCAAATAGATACTCTTAAATAAAGTGATATGCATGATGGAGAAAATAGAACAAGAAAAGAAAGAGAGAAGGTATCAAGAGTTAAGTAAACCCTATCGTATTTTTCTGTGGTTGAGATGGATGCCTCTTGGCTATATAAAAGCGCTGGGATGGTATTTTATAAAGGGGCTTAGATGGGAACATGTATGTGATGATGAATCTGGGAGGATAAGTCTGAACACATGTATAGGAATATGTGTTGGAACTGTACAGGGAAATATGAGATGGTATTATACTCCTGATGAAATTTTTGGAGAAGATGGATATGTTAAAGAAAAGCTAGCTGAAGACGGATTCTTAGAAAAGATGGGAAATTTCATAGAAGATAAAATTGTTGAAATAGTAGATGGTAAATCGAATTTTGATTAAAATGAACAAAAATAAAAAAACGTTTGATATAGAAGAAGTCAAAAAGAGGATAGATAATGGATTATTGACCGTTAGAAAACATTCCTTTCTAGACCTATATATTTATAATTACACTCATAAGACCCAATATCAAAGATTATGGGATTCGTATACGAGAATGTGCAGAGGGCTTATAGTAGATGGACAGAATAATATCTTAAATAATCCTTTTGAGAAATTCTATAATCTTGGAGAGACTGAAGAAACAATGATTCAGAATCTTCCTTGTGAGATACCTAGTATAACAGAAAAACTTGATGGAATGTTAGGTATCCTTTACGAAGAAGGGAATAATCCTGCGATAGCCACGAGGGGGGCATTCGACTCTCCATATGCGAAATGGGCTACTAATTGGTTGAGACGTAAAGGATACTCTTTAGATGATTTTAAGCTATATCATACCTATCTATTTGAAATTGTTTATCCGGGAAATAAGATAATTGTCAATTATGGTGATAGGGCTGAATTGGTATTAATTGCTGTCAGAAATAATAATGGAGGAAGAGAGCTTAATCATATAAAAGAGGCCGAAGAACTTGGGCTATCATGTGCCAAAGAGTTCTCTGCTGGTAATGATAATGATAAAATAAGTGATGCGTTAAAATATCTTGAGAAACTTAAAGGTACAGAACATGAAGGGTTTGTCTGCAGATATTCTAATGGATTGAGACTTAAAATCAAATCTGAAGATTATAAAAGGTTACATAAAATATTAATTGGACTTTCAGCAAAAAGTATATGGGCGACATTAAGAGATATGGGAACTGTTGAACATGTCCTGGAAAATGTACCGGATGAATTTTATGACTGGATAAAAAAAGTAGAATCTGAGGTGACTGTATCTAAAAATGATATAATGAATAGATCAGCGAAGATTGCTGAAGATGCGAAGAAACTTGGAAGTAGAATAGAACAAGCTGAATATATCACAAATAATACAAAAGATTGTAATGAAGGCCTAAGAGGAGTAGCATTTTTCTTGCTTGATGGTAGGATTGATAAAGCTGAATATGCCGCGTGGCAGAGAGTCAGACCTTCTGGAAATATGGAGGGAATTAGAACGTGGAATTTGGAAAATTGAATAACGAGAAGTTGATTGAAAGATTTGAAGAGATTATGGCAGAGCAACTTAATTTACTTAGGGAGTTTTATTCGAGGTTTGGTCGGGGAGAGATAAGCAGTTCTGAATTTGAAAGATATAAAGAAATTAGCGAAAATACTGCCATTGCATTGATGGATTTGCTTCCATCACAAACAGATGTTAAATTTGTAGAGAATACAATCAGAGGAGCGGTATCAGATGTAGTTAAAAAAGCATTTGATGAGAACAGATAATTTGAGACGAAAAAAGAAGGAATAAAAATGATATACAGGATAGGGGACTATAAATATGGCGGAGACTAGGGAAAGAATTGTAAAAAAACGAATGTGGGATAATATATCCTGTCAAAGCATAGATGAAACGAAATTGGAGTTCATTGGTGACAAGAGACAGATAATTTTATGGTAGAAAATATCAAATTAAAAGTTATAGAATCACATGAAGAGATATTAGACGTGATAGATAAGAATGTTGGAACGCTAGTTAATTTCGATTGGCATTCTGGCTTTCCTATGTATCCAGAGACAATTTTTGATGCAGACGCATACTCTAATATGGTACTGAAAAATCATGATGTATGGTTAGATAATAATTGGGTACCGATATTAGTCAGTAGGGGATATATTTGCAAGTATATTTTCATGTATCCACATGACTGCGGAAAAGATGAAATAAAGAGATTTAAGGCCAAAAAAGGAGATTGTGAGGTATATAGTATAAAGTTCCAAAATAGAACAAAAATGCCTTATAGGTGTATAACTATTGATGCAGACTTTTTTGGAACTAGGGTACCTTTTAATTGGAGTCCTAAAGATAGAATGGAATTATTCATAGATGTCTTTGAATCTCTGACCGCAAGAAATATAACCATGATAATTGCAAAATCTAAACATTATGTGAATTATAATGTCGAAGAATTTTTAGGGTGCATAATGGATGAGATGTCTAATATGGCAAATATTGAGGAAATACCATAATATAGTCGGCACACAGTATATCGGTTGATTTCTAGATATTGGGGAACAGTGATAAAGATGAAGAATGTAAATATAAAAATTATTAAAGAGCATCATGACATATTAAATATTATCAAAGAGCCGATACCGTGTTTGGTAAATTTTGATTGGCACGCTGATTATCCGCGGTATGCAGAAGAGATTATAGATGTAGATTACTTTGTTTTACAGCTTGATTATGCATGGTATGAAGATAATTGGGTGGCCGTATTGGCAACTCACGGATATGTGAGAGAGTTTACATGGATATTTCCTCATGATGATGATAAAGAAGATACGAAAGTCTTTGGGAGTCAAAGTGGTGATTCTATAATATTTAATAAAAAATTCAATAAAGATATGGAGATATTCTGTGAATATGTGACAATTGACCTTGATTTCTTTGGTAGCAGAACACCTGTTAATTGGAGTCCTAAAGATAGAGTAGAATTATTGAGGGACACTTTGATAACATTAAAGGCAGACAATGTGACACTGATCATATGTAAATCTGAGCGGTTTGTTAACTATGATGTAGATAAATTCTTGCAGGGTATGTTAATTGAGTTATTATGTGGCCAAGATAAAGGAGAAATATACTGGAAGAAATGTGAATGTAGTACTTAAAGAAAAGAAGAAATGATATTTTATAAAACAGAATGGGAGGTAGATACAAAGACATGATTATGACAATTGTCCAATATTTATATTAAGGGAGACTGGTATAGTGGGCTATTATTGCCGGTTTGGGACCGGCAGAGCGCAGTTCGATTCTGCGGTCTCTCATGATGGGATATAGAAGAGTATATAATATGAAGGAGACAATATAAATAACATGACAAGAATAAGAAAGGCGTACGTGGACATTGAGGCGACATATTGTGGAGACATTAATCCTGATGGAAGTCAGGAAGATAGAGATAGATTTTTCAAAGACTATCCAAACTGGAGATTCTTTGCGGAGAAACAACATAATGGAAAGAATGTTGAATATTGTGGAATCATTGGAATACTGGTTCTAGATTTCAAATTGGATGAAGCAACTAATGTGTACAAGGTTGTCGATAAGAAATTCGTACAGCTGATAGGAAAGGAAATCACTCAAGAAAGATTGATGAAAGAATTAGATGGAATAACTGAAATCATCGGATATCATTGTAGAACTAAACCTGGCGGTCCGAAGGGATATACTGGATATGATTTCGGAGTGATAAACGGGCAACTTGACATCGTATTGGATGATCTGCCTGGAGTCAAGAGTACTGATTTAGAATTACTGGCACATGGTGCAGGAATGTATAGAGGATTAAAATCAGTTGAGATGCAGGTTCCATCGGTACCTCCTCGGAGAAGTGGAATAGCTGATGGAGCCGAAGAAGAGAAGTTATTACACGAAATTGCCTCTTGTGAAGATGAAGCTAAGAGAAAAGAAATGTGGAAGAAGGCAAAAAGATATAATAGAGAAGATGTTGTCAACCTTGTATTTATCGAACAATATCTGAGGAAATTAAAGATAGTGGGATAAAGGTTGATATTGATGAAGAGCTTATTACATGGCTAAACAGGAATTGCCACATATTCTCTGGGATTTGGCAAAAATTCTCGGAGGAGTGGTAAAGGACACTTTAGACGTAGGTAATTACAGAATAACTGTAATGATAGAGAAAAAAGTCGATGATAATATTGGTATAGTTATGGAGACTATAACTGTAGATAAAAGGATGAGTGCATTAGATGTAGAGATAATTACTAAGGCACTGAAGGAATTGGTAGAGAAAAAATAGATAGAAATTGACAACAAATATGACAATAGAATTGGTTGATGAGAACGATATATCATCTTGTAAGTGTCAAAGACGAAAAAAATATTCTGATAACGAATTATTAGAACATTTGAGAAAGTTTGAAAAAGAAGAAGGAAGACCTCCTAAGGAAGAAGATTTCAAGAACAATCCAAAATATTCAGGTTTTAAAACATATCATAGACGTTTTGGAAGTTGGAACAACGCTTTACAAATGGCGGAGTTACAAACCAAAAAAGGTGGTGTGCGAGTATATACAGATAAAGAATTATTAGAATATCTAAAACGGTTTAGTGATGAGAAAGGAAGACCTCCTACAGAAGAATATTTCAAGAATAATCCAAAATGTCCGAGTTACAATACATATATAAATCGTTTTGGAGGTTGGCAGAAAGCCTTAAAATTGGTAGGATTAGATACAGATTCAATGATTAAAAAATGTATATTAGAAACCACTCGTCAAAAAGGAAGATTAGCTGAAATTTATGTATTAGAACATTTTGTCGAAAAAGAAGCAAAAGACTTATCTGGAGATAATTCATTAAGCCCATTTGACGGAATATGTCCAAAAGGTGAAACATATGATGTGAAGAGTTCTAGATTACGTGATGGCAGATGTTGGGCGTTTATCATTGATAATATATGCAGAGAAGATATAGAATGGTTTTACCTGTTAGTAATGATTATACATACAATGTAGAAAATATGAAAGAGTACGAAATTACTGAAAAATTCAATGACATACATTTTCGTTTTTTAAATGAGACATCAGAAGAAAAGAAAGAGAAATAATATACATAAAAAAGAAAAAGAGATGGTAATAATGAGATATGCAGAACTCGTTAGTTTCTATGAGAAAATCGAAGCTGTGTCAAGTCGTATCTCGATGACTAATTATCTGGTTGATCTTTTTAAAAGTACTCATGAAGATATAATATATAAAGTTGTCTACCTTACCGAAGGGAAACTATATCCAGAATTTGTCGGAATAGAATTAGGAATTGCTGAAAAAATGGCTCTAAGGGCGTTATCAATGGCGACAGGAATTTCTCAAGATAAAGTGGATAATGAGTACAAGAAAAAAGGGGACATTGGTATTATCACTGAGAATTTGCTAAAAACGAAATTGCAGACCACTCTATTTAAGAGAGATTTGGATGTCAAAGATGTCTATGATGATCTGGATAAGATTGCAAGAACAAGCGGCTCCGGAAGTGCTGATACAAAAATAAAGATTCTATCAGGATTGCTTACAGACGCCAGTCCTAAAGAGGCAAAATACATAATGAGAATTGTCACCGGAAAGATGAGATTGGGCATAGCAGATATGACTATTATTGATGCCCTCTCTCAAGCATTTGCTGGAGGAAGAAAAGGAGACATAGAAAAAATATACAATATGACATCTGATTTAGGAGATATCGCAAAAGTATTGAGTAAAGACGGAATGGAAGGTATCAAGGAATATCATGCGAAAGTTGGAATACCTATTAGAATGATGCTAGCGCAAAGATTGAATAGTGTCAAAGAAATATTGGAAAAGACTGGAATGGCTATATGTGACTATAAATATGATGGGGAAAGAGTACAGATACATAAAAACGGAAATAAGATAGAATTATTTTCTAGAAATCTCAAAAATATAACTGGACAATATCCTGATATCACGGCGTTTACTCGCCAAAATTTGAAAGTAAATGATGCTATAGTAGAAGGGGAATGTGTTGCAGTTGATACTGATACAGGATATATGCTTCCATTTCAAGAATTAATGAAACGCAGAAGAAAACATGGGATTGAAGAAAAAGCAGAAGAGTTTCCTGTAAATGTGTATCTTTTTGATGCATTGTTGATTGATGGTGAAGATATTACCAATCTTCCATTGATCAAGAGAAGGAATATATTAAAAAATTCTGTGACTGAGAGTAATGGATTGAGATTGGCACATGCTATAATATCAAAAGATATTATTGAAGTTGAAAAATTTTTTGAAAGTGCTATAGAAAATGGTTGTGAAGGATTAATATTGAAGGATGAAAGAGGGACATATCAGGCTGGAGCGAGAGGGTGGTCTTGGATAAAGCTCAAAAGATCTTATCAGGCAAAGATAGTCGAACCAATAGATGTCGTTATAGTGGGAGCATTTATGGGAAGAGGAAAGAGATCAGGAAATTATGGTGCATTATTGGTAGCAGTTTACGACCATGATAAAGATATATTTTCAACGGTAAGCAAAGTTGGAAGCGGATTTACAGATCAAGAATTGGTAGATATACCAAAAATGTTGGAAGAATATAAGTTAGATAGGAAAGATGTGAGAGTTGATAGCATTATCGATGCCGATGTATGGTTCTCACCAAAAATTGTCATGGAGATTATTGGAGATGAACTTACATTAAGTCCGATCCATCCCTGTGGACTTGGTAAAATAAGAGAGAATGCTGGAATTGCGGTTAGATTTCCAAGGTTTATGCATAATTGGAGATATGACAAGGGAGCAGAAGATGCGACAAGTGTGGCAGAGATTGTTGGTATGTATAATGCTCAACTTAAGAAGATTGAGTGATAGTGTAATAAAATAATAAGAGGGAACGTAAGATAATTGGAAGTCGTTATGCCTCCAGAGTAGAAGAGCGTGAGTTCGATTCTCACTGTGCACATTAAGTAAGAAAGATATATGTAGGTGAAAATCCTACTGGCGGATCAGCATCGAGTAGAGCTATAGAATAAAGATATATTTTTCTTACTCATTAATAGCGATAATATTATGATAATAATATAATAATGAGGAGACAACTGGAAATGAATTTAATATATGATGTCAATGAAATAGAGGATTTTATCAGTAAAGTTCTAGCACCATTGGAAGATGATGAGGTATATATATTGTTGCTGAATACAAGGAAAAAGTACTGCCAAGAAGAGTTATCGAGAAGTGAAGAGGTATTGGGACGCGAACTAATTCGCGATAACGATATACAAAAAATATTGAGAAAAATTAACAAAATTTCATGCACAAGCGGTGTGTACGTAGATAGAAATACTTTGAAACCTGTAGATAGCAAATGTATGGTACTTTATATTCTTTTAGACCCAAGATCGGCGTTGAAGGGCCACGGAGAGTTTATATCTGATATCAATAAATGGATATATGAAAGTTTCAAAGGAGAATCAAATCTAGAGTTTTACAGAAGAATAGATACTAAATTATTCTCGGCCATTCATAAGAGCAGATCTAGACCATTATATAGAGTTATAGACATAGACAAAAAAGATGAGGATATTCTAGATAAGGTTACATCATTATTGGAAGGAAATATAAAACATATTATGGAGACGCATGGGGGTTACCATATTACCGTAGATAAGAATAATGAAACCGGGAGAATTATATACGAAAAAATACATGGACACATGAAATACATCGAAATATTAGATGAACCGATGAACCCTATTCCTGGTACTTTGCAAGGGGGATTCGAGGTAAAAGGAATAAGGAGAGATCTATGGATACAGTAAGGTGAAGTTATGAGAGTGTGTGTAATATGCGGAAGCGATAAATCGAGTGGTAGTTGGGGGAGAATTATTAATGATGATGGAAATTGGACTGGAGAATGGAGGTGTGTCGTAGTAGATACTATAATAATCTCCCTAGTAGCCATAATAATATGAAAAAGATTTTTACCGGAATAGATAAAGAAAAATATTTGATAGAAAGAGATAAAAGAAGATGCATGATATGTGAAACAGATGAAATGGTTCAATCATACAAATATTACGATGAAAATGGAGTGTGGGACGGAAAATCATGGTTATGCAAAAGATGTTATATGGAAAATTATAATAGGAACAGTCCAAAAGGATATGATAATACATTAAAGCCTTTGATGAATTGTAGAACTAAGATTATCGATATTAGCAGATTCGATAATATCAGTGATAAAGAAAAGGGAATTATAATAGAACAGATGGTATGTATAACTATTAAAGTTGGCAATAGAAATATTGGCGATAATAATTTTGGTTCTATAACAGATACATATAGACATCCAATATACGGGTATATTGAGATAAAGGGTAGAACTTTAAGAATAGATGAAAAATGGGATTTTGGAGGAATTCAAAATAAACATTCAGATACATTGATTATTGTATGTATGGATAGAAATGAACCCTGGGAAAATGTTGAGAGGGTCTATATAATTCCTATAGGTGAACTTTTTGATATAACAGGAATCACTATTTATAAAGATACTAGACTGAAAGTTTCAAAATGGGAAAAATTCAGAATAGACGAAAGACCATTTAACGATGTTTGGCATAATATGAAGGATGATAGATATATAAATATCAACTGTTGAAAGCGCAGATTTAAACAGAATTGTTTAGATAACTGTTCCCGAGCGTACTGTGTTGTGTATGTATAAGCATTCGGAATTAAACCCTATGTGTTTTGGCTACATCTGTGTGTGCTCAGGAGGTTTGTAAGCGTTCCCTTTACACATAATGAACTTGTTATGATAAGAAAAATGAATAAAATTATTAAAAACATATGGAGATATATAACATGGCATACAAACAGGTATTTATAGTTAACTCTGATCTTGGGATGGGAAAAGGTAAGACCGCTGGACAGGTGGCTCATGCAGCTATTTATTACATGGAAGAGATTTTGTTATATGTTGAAGGACAATCTCCTGAAAATAAGGGACTTTTCGAAAGATTTCTTGCTTGGAGATCAGAAGAACACGGACTGATGAAGAAGATTGTTTTAAAGGCATCTGAAGATGATATGAAAAAGATCTTATGCGATTTAACTGTTAAAGGGATTGAAAAATTTGCTGTATATGACAGAGGTATGACACAAATCAAGGAAGGTAGTTTTACATGTATCGTTGTTGAACCTTTGGAAGAAGAGAAATGTGACAAATTATTTGGACATTTGAAATTATTATAATGAGACAATTAAATAAATGAATTAAAAAAGAACTAAAAAAGAACTAAAAAGGAATGAAAATATGATAGAAGAAAACAAAGATACAGTAGATGACAAATAATGACATTATTTCTTATTGAAATAGATTGTCCTCCGGGTCCAATTAGACCTATTCATATTCTCAAATGGGCTTGTGATAACATAAAGATTCCTATCCCTGATGGAAAACAATCTGGAAGAATGTTTGGCAATTGGCAATTTTATGTAGAATTATCTGAAGAAGATATGAAAAAACTGTGGGAAAATATTAAGACGTTCTATCCTGGTCACGTAAGATATGCAGGTTTTTCAAGAGGAGAAAAGATGCCTGAAGAAGGATTGTCTATACAAGAAACTTTAAAGGATTATGACTTATAAAAAAGATAGATTGAGATGATAACATGCACAAAGTTACTATGATGGTATCAATTCCTGAAGAAGAGTGGAATGCTTTCCGAGAGAGTATTAAAGAGACTGGACAAGTTCAGTTTACATATAGGAACTCAACAATATTTGCAGAGGTGTTATGATGGAAGATATAATAGAAAAAATAGCCCTAAAGGTAGTGCAGACCGGAACAGATAAAACAAATTTCAGAATTTTAGGAATGATTGATAATGGTGATGATAATATAAATGTTCTGATGAAAAATATTGGACTGACAAAGGTTCCCATAAATATAAGAATAAACCAATTAGAAAAAGTTGGACTTGTAGATAGGCAGAGAGGTACAGGTATGGTAGTATTGACAGAATTTGGGAAAGATTTTTTGAAATCAATATACGATTATCAGGATATAGTTAGATTTAACATAATGGATATGTTAAAAAAGATGTCTGATTCGTAAAGAAGGGTTTGAAAAAAGAGTGAAAGGTTATAAAAATAGAATAGTAGCCCCGTAGTGTAGTGGTCAATCATCTGGGACCTTGGTGGTGCCAATATCTCTTAACAGAGATATTAATCTTCAGTACCCTTCAACACGGCACCGAGGAAATCCCGGGACGTTGGTTCGAATCCAACCGGGGCTGTTGACCATAAAAAAGAATTTATTGGAGGAAATGTAAATGGGAATTAGAATTGGTGATATTGTAAATGTGAAAAATCTATCTTGTTGGGAAGGAGAATTGCCATATTGGAAAGGTAAAGTTACAGTAATAGAAAATGGTGGTAGAAAGATTATTGTGCAAGATAGAAGCGTAAATTTTGCAGAGATTGACATTGATGATCTGGTTTCTAAAGACGATGAATATTGGGAAAAGTAATGGAAAATCCAGGGGATCTGTTATTGGATAAGATAGTAAGAAGTACTTTCTGGGTCTAAAAGCTGTAGAACAGCTCTGTTTTTATGTCGTACTATTCTAATAGTATATACTATATATACTTTAGCGTAATGTATTATCATATATTTTAGATAGTTGCAGATATAAAGTTACGATATAAAAATATAGGTGATATTATGAGTGAAGTTGAAGACGTATTAGAAGCGGTAAAGATAGCTCTAAACCATTTAGCTAAAAAAGGAATAGTTGTCTCTGTCCGAGAGGTAAGATCTGTATTTAGAGACTCTATAATATGGTCCGTAGAGGTATATAGTGATATATTTACCGGTGCTATCGTAATAAAAGCAAAAACAGGAGAAATAGCTACAGAGGTGGTATTGTAGTTATGGTCAATTTTGAAGACCTCTTTGGTAAGAGGGAGGAAAGAAAGGATACAATAAAACCTTTAATTGATCAGATGAACCAACTTTCTGAAAAACAAGATTATGAAAAAGCAAAAGAGATCTTAGATAATATAAAAGAAGAATTAAAGAAACCATCTACAGACGTATGGCCATATACTTATATTCATGTTGGAGACATTCAAACCATTAAAGATGTTCATGATTTAGTTACTTCTAATTCGATCAGGTTGAATCCTGATAGTTATAAATTTGCAGATTTTTTGGGGTTATTAGTAAACATATATGACAGAAAAGGTGATATACAAGGTGCAAGATATAGTGATACATACAAACAAAGGAAAGTTGTGGCTGAAGAAATGGTGTGTCTTGGTATAACCATACCTGAAAGTAAAGGAAGAAGAATCGGAAAGAGCGGAAAACCAAACAGAGCTTTTTTAGATATTGCTAATAAGGTAAATCCGTTTTTGGCTTGTAAAGAATTAGAGAGAAGAGAAAAGGTGAACATGTGGAAGGCAATAGAGAGTGGAAAGAAGGAAGAAATAGAAAGAGCAAGGGAAAGATTAAGGAAATATGTTCCAAAGGTTTGATGTTTGAAGATTGGATGCATGAAAAATGATTATGGAGTAAAATTATGAAAGTCCCAGATACTGATATTGAGATAAGAGTTGGCGAACCCCCAGAAAAGATTGAAATGGCTGCACATTCGGCAGAATGTAGATATTGCAAGGGAATAGTAAAGATGATGAGAGACATAAATACTGGAAGGTTACAACCAGATAATTGTCAATGTCTACTCTGTGGTCAAAGATATTTTGTAGAGATTGAAGGGGATATTTATTTGTGGGAGTTAGATCAGTGGAAACAAAAAGCTGAAAAAGGAGATTTATGGATAAAAATGGAATAGTTGAAAAAAAAATGGATGAAGACCAAAAAGTACTTGTCACTATGAGATGTATAGATATGGTATCTCCTTCATCCGATGTAGATAAGGTACCATGTTCAGAATGTGGAGAGATGACATGGTTATCTGCATCATCGAGAAATATAAAATTTGATAAGATTATATGTGACTCATGCATGATTAAAAGTGGAAAATATAAATACGAAGATTATTATGCGTGTGTGACAGAAGAATGTATCAATGATGCGCTTGAGTTATTAGGGGGTCGTGGCATAAAGACAACAAAAGAAGAAATGGTGAGGATGATGGAAGAGAAGATAGGAAAAAGGTTAAAGATAGTAAAGGAATAAAAGAGGGATAATATGTTAAAGGAATCTTATTTGGCAGTAATGAAGAAATTACCTCAGGACAGTGTGAAGATAGTAGTGACGAGAACTGCTGGAAGCGTTCTGAGCCCATCTTGGGATTTACTTAACGATTATAAACAGGGGAAGATAAACTGGGACGGATATGTTCAGAGATTTAGGCAGGAAATGAACAATGACGTCTGTATAGCTACGATGAGGAAAATAAAATGGATGGCTAAAGACAAGGACGTCTATCTTTTGTGTTATGAGAAGAGATATCCCTGTCATAGATTTTTGCTTATTGACATGATTAATTCGTTGGATGAAAAAAAATGAAAAAGATGCATAAATACATGGAAATAAGATATATGACAATAGGATATATAATATCAAATGTGATATTTTTATTTATTGGATCGTTAGGTATATATATCGGTATAGCTAGCATTGGCCATTTAGAAGATCCAAATTATATGTGCCTTATAGGAGGTATTGGTATTATACTCGTAATTATAAGTTCTATTGTAGATAAGAATAGAGGTAATTATGTTCGAAACTAGAATAGAAGAATTAAGAAAAATAGATCCTTGGGCTCCTAGCCAATATCTAGGATATTATACTAAGTTGATGCCTACTCTTAAAAAATGGTATAATGTGCCTGAAGGCTATCGTCCTGTAGTGATGGGACGTAATATATCTTGGTGGTTAGGAATGGGGGAGACAAGAAGAAAGTGTAGGTGTTATAATGCATGTCCAGAAGAAAAGGATGTGACCAAAGAGAGTATGCACATGGTCCTTACCCAGACGTATAATGATAGAATGTCGTGTTGGACATGTGAATTTAATCAAAAAAGACTATTGAGTAGCGGATGGGAGAGATATTATAATATATCTTCTAGAATATTGTGGACTATCGATATGGTCGAGAGTAAGATGGGTATGCTATCTACTATTAGGTCAATGTATTGGCAGCCAGCTATAAGAGATTATAATTTGAGAGATAGACCTACAGATAAATCATGGAATGAGATAACTGCCCTTAACATGGTATTTGATATTGATATAATTGATAAAAATAATAGAAGCATATTTGAAAAAGAAATATGGGATGGATTGTTCGACATGCTTGATGATGTCGGGGGAATGTTAGAAGATGAAGATATAGGATATAAAATTCAATTTTCTGGTAACGGTTGTTATTTTATAACTAATAAGATTGTCGAAAAAGACGAAATAGATGAAGGAGAGAGTAGAGAGGAATTTTGGAATATTGTTTCTGCAGGATGGGCGAATTGGATTAATAGTGATGTCAAGAAATTGGAAGAAAAGCATAAAAATTTTACCATCGACGGACGCGAGCCTTATACTATGATGTTTTTGAAGACACCTTTTTCGCTGCATCAAAGGTTGGATGTAAGTGCTATACCGATATCAATTGATATGATCGGTGAAATTACAAGTGGCGAATTTTCAGAACTTTGCAATCCTGATTATGTCATTAATAATGTAGATGAGATGCTAAAGGTATGGAAGTGATGGTATGGTTGGAGATGATGATAATAAGGATAAGAAAGAGAAAAAGATAAAGAAGGAAAGAAAGAAAAGAGATAAGAAAGAAGATAAAGGAGAGAAAAAAGAAGAGAAAATAGATAAGAAAGAAGAGAAGAAGGAAAAGGTAAATCCCGTCAAGGTAGCAAGAAAAAGATTTAAAGAAGTGGAGAAAAAGGAACCAAGAAGAGCAGCAAAAATAAAGGCACGTATATCAGGAGAGATCTACGGTCTCTATCCTACAGCTTATAATTATACGTCTGATATAGTGGTAGATGTCGTATTTAAGGAAGGAATATATCAGTACGGGTTGGATTAAGATGGTTTGGATTCGATATGCAAAGATACGTGTGGTATGGCGTTGTTATACCACAAGGGGTTATAATACGAAGTATCATGATGTTATAGCTTCCATCAAAGATGAGTATGAAAAGAGGCCAATAGAAGATATTGATACGTGGGCTAAAAGACTTGGAGATTTTGTAGCCGATAAGATGTGTATGAATTCGTGTGAATCACTAAGTACATCTGTATTTTGCGATAAAACGAGTCTGCAAGTTGAAGTAATATATACGAGTGAGACTTTAGTTGCGAAACCTATGGTAAAGAAAGAAATAGTAGAAAAGGAAGAGGTAGTAGAAGAGGAAGAAAAGAAGAAATTGGAAGAAAGGCCATTAGGTATAGTACACGTCCCAAAGTATATATCGGGCCAAATGGAAATACTAGAGGAAAGATACAAGGAAGCCGCAACTACAGATGAAAAGATAGCTATAAGGGCTGAAATTAATAAATTGAAACAGAGATATGGAATAGAGATAGTACCGATGAAACCTGTAGAAGTAAAATATATAGAAGTGAAGCCTCCTATGCTGAGAGTTCCAAAATACGTATTGGAACAAATAGAAATACTAGAAGAAAGATACAAAGAAGCTACAACTACAGATGAAAAGTTGGCCATAAGAGCTGAAATTAATAAATTAAAAGAAAGATATAGCATTATATAGATAAAGATAAGGAGAAAGAAAAATGAGAGTTAAATGTGTTAAATGTAACATAGTTGAAGAATTAAGAAAAGACGAGATTGAACATCTGGTAAATATTACAAAGATGTATAACGAGGAGATAAGTCCGGCCGAGTATACAACCATTCTGTCCATAATTAAAGGAAGATGTACAGGCGGAAAGAAACATTTATATGTTTACGACGATATGTTCACCAAGAACATAGCAGGTCTAATAGCTGAACATAATAAACTACATGATAATATTGCAATCAAGGAGAAAGAATTATCAGATGTTCTCCAAAAAATTGAATCTCTCACAGATGAAATACAGAACTTAAATAAAAAGAGGGACGACACCATTAAAGAGATTGGAGACATAAATACGACAATCAACAATGTGATGGAAACGTTTGAAAAAGAGACAGGAACTCGATATATAAACATATGGTCTTAGACAAAAATTTGCCTTGCCTATGAAGACAGATTACGGAGGAATCGGAGGAATCGAATGAAGGTAAAATGTACGAAATGTCGATTAGAAGAGGATGTAAATGAAGATGATGTAAAACTATTAGCCCATGTAGTCAAAAAATATAATCCAAAACCTAGACCAGGGGACTATATGGCAGTGTTATCCATAATAAAGGGAAATTGTTCAGATGGAGAAAAACATATATTCACATTTAATGGATCATTCGGTCAAGATGTTGCTGCTACAATAAAAGAGCATGAAGATGCGATAAAACAAAATGTTGAAAGAAAGATTGCTTTGGATAAGGTTTGTGTCCAAATAGAAGAGACGGCTAATGCGTTGAAAGAAGTTGAAAAAAAGAAAGAATATATATTGGCAGAGATGACCGCTGGAGGGATATTGATCGATAATATAAAATTGAAATTTTTTAATTTAACGGGAACGGAAGATATGGAAATATGGAAATAGTATAAATAACTAACGAACGGAGATAGAGAGGATGGAACTACCGCTAAATATTGATATAGTGTCAAAGAATGATGTACTTCAAGAAGACAAACGGAACACTAAAAAGATGTTGTTACCTACTGACGCGATCTGTGCCCAATGTGGAGTTATATTCAATAGCGTCTATGAGGACCAATGTTTTGTGTGCGAGTTTTATAAAGAAGATATTGATAAAGAAGTTACTGATAAGAAGGAAAATACAGAGGATTTAAACAAACCAATAATAGAAATTCTCAAAGATGACGATGAATGTAAAGAAGAAGGTGAAGTTTGTGAACACGCAGATTTTATAATAGGTAGACAAAGTGTTGATCTAAGAATCTTACTAGATTTCCATCTAGAGGATCTTAGAGCTCTATGTGAGATCCATGGCTGTTCTGAAGGCGGAAGTAGAGCAAAAATGGTCGTGAATATCATGAAACAACTCCATTCGAACCTAGATAAAAGAATAAATGAACTTTTAGTAAGAAAAATGATTGTTAGAAATAGGAAAAAGTTCAGGTTTTGGAGAGATATCGAAGACGCGATCAGTAAGGTTAAAAGATCTGGAAGAATAAAATTAGTAAGTGCAGATGATTGTATAACTGAACTTCCTGGGAGCAAAAGTTAGAATTATAGATATTCAACTTTATCTCCATTTTTCAAGTTTTGAATGATGGAACATATCTACCAAGTCCGGAATATCCGCCTGTCCAAGGATGCATAATTCCAACGTACACAATTTCTTTTTCCTGATTCAATACAATGATTCCAAGTCATTTACATCCCACATATTGAACGTCAAAAATTCTGTATGTGGAAATATGAATAACATTGCAGTATTCTTATCAATATTGCGTCCTCGCATACCCCGAGCTTTTTCATCGCTACTTTCAGGAATAAGTATATGATTAGCTATTATTCGTCCATTGCAAGTGATCGTAGTATATTCTTCTAACATACTATCATCTCTTTAGTCTCTTCTTTGCTTCTTTTATGGCCTCTTTTATTGATCGTATCTGAGCCTTTTTGTAGTGTTTGGCGAATGTTTGTTCAAAGGTATTGCCACGATTAAATCTCTTTGTTTCTTTTTTTAGCTCTTTAAGAGCAGATTCCATTTCTTGGTCTCGCCTGCTCTTTATCTTGATTGTATCTGGCATTTGATCACCAGGGTTATATTGTTTACTTTGGACAAATAGGAGTTTTATCAACCTTATATTTTAGAGTTATATAATCTCCTATCAATCCTGTAAGTTCTTCTTCTGCTTCTTTTTTAGGTTTTCCAATTATTATATGACCACGTCCAGATTCATTCAATAATCTTTCAGCATCGATTTTTGCGCTATCGAGAGCGTTTATTAATATACGCTTTTCATATTCAGTTAAACAATTGCATTGTTCAAGTTTATTTTCTGTCATATATGTCATCCTTATTATATTATTATCTTGATTTTATTATCCTATCTTTTTCATTATGCGTGGCATAGATCTTCTGTGATTCTTATATGAGGCAAAGAATCAAAAAAATATTTCTGCGGCATTATATGGAATAATTCGCCTCTGTATAATTGGAACAAAAATCTAAAAATAAATTCTTTTTCTTTTTCGATAATTTTAAACTGCACATCCATACCTTTTAACTTATCAGCTACCTTTTTAATATTTTCTAATTCTTCATCTGGATCTAATTGTTCCAAATATGCCTCAAATAAAGGGTTTATTATTAATATATCGATATCAGATTCTTTCTTTGCCGTACCTTTAGCAACAGAACCTATGATGTATGCGTCTGTAATTAGATTTGATCTATATAGAGGGCATATTATTTCTAAAGATCTTTCTATCTTATCTTGTATTATTTTATCATCCATATTAATAACCGATTATTTCTTCTACTTCTTTTTACAGATACAGGTAGTCGCAAATTCTTTCTTTATTATCTCTTGATCTTCCAATAATACACTCCACTCTCTTCCGTGTTCTTTATATTTTTCAAATTTATTTTTTTCTAATAGAACATCTATTTCAGATAATGCATACACAGATTTTGGATCACAATTGATAACTAATTGTTCAGCTTTGTTCCATTTATCCCTGATATCATTTGTAGTTCTTGCATCTTGTTTGTTTTCTAACATAATATTACCTCTTTGAAAATGATCATAATAGCATGATCATAATTATAAGAAATTCTGTCATATCTCTTGTTGATATATTTTAAGTCATTGTTATATATATTTTAGATTAATTAATTGATTATTCTGTTATGATATATCCGTCATATGACTTCTTGTCATATTGAGATAATAGAGATTTGGCGTTACGAAGTATGGCTATATTTCTATTATCTTGTTTTTTGGCTTTATATAAATAGCCTTTTTGATTTATGGCGTCTTGTCTACCGAAGAATTTTAATGCTTCGATAATATTTTGCTTCTCATTTTCACCGTATGCACAAAATCCTTCATTCTTTATTTGATCTGCGGTTTTATGAGACCGCATACCGTGATATAATGCGTATCTACACGATTTATCGTGAACTGCAGATGTCATGTTTAGCACCATTGTCCAATATTTAATAAATCTATTTTAATATCATTTTAGGTCTATTATCTCTTTGCCAAATAAATCTCTTGCCCATTTTAATGGACTTTTATTAACATCAGGATTAGTGAGTTCTATAAACGCCATATCAAAATCGTTTTCTGTTATTTTATTCTTTGTTGACCAACATTCAACTTTACCAGGTTCAATATCTGCACTTACACATGTGGTCCCAAGTGTACGATTAGTATATTTCGATATGATTGTCCCAAGTAGGTCTTTATAAGATGGTTCAGTAAGAGATATATTTTTCTTTTTGGCTATGTCTTTAACAAAATTTTTAGCTTCTTCTATAGATACTCTTTTTCCTAGTTTTTCTTCAGTATATTGTACAGCATCTGCAGTAAAAGGATGAGTATGAAATTCTCCTTGTGTCTTAAAATTACATTGGGATTTAAGAGAAGATAAATTTACGCTACATTCCTTTCCTTCGCAAGATTTCGTGGCATACAATCTATCTTTTTCATCTATACAAATAAGAAATCCTCTTTCATTTCCGGTTTCTTCAGTTTTTCTGATTTCTTGCAAGAACCTACTTTTTAATTCTAGATTGATTTTATCTTTGATCATAAATTTCTCAATATATATTTACTATATCTTGATTATTTCGGTATGTCGATAATCCTAAAATAAGAATTGGCCAATCTATTTACTTCTTTTTTATATTTTCCAACCTCTTCTTTATATTCCTTATCTGTGGTTTTATGAGACCGCATGTCGTGATATAGTGCGTATCTAACAGATGTCATATTTGGTATCCTTATTCAATGTTTGATATCATCATGCAATATTTAATAAATCTGTTTTAAACTCATTTTAGGTCTATTATCTCTTTGCCAAATAAGTCTCTTGCTCATTTTAGTGAACTTTTATTAACATCAGGATTGATAAATTCTATAAGTGCCATATCAAAATCTCTTTCAGTTATTTTATTCTTTACTGACCAACACTCAACTTTATCAGGTTCGATATCTGTACTTATGCATGTGGTCCCAAGTGTACGATTAGTATACTTAGATATGATTGTCCCAAGTAGGTCTCTATACGATGGTTCAGTAAATACTTTTACCACATTGCTTTCTTGTGAACTCTCCCCCGCCGCTTGTCGGTGAGCGCAATCGCGCGGAGCGCGAGCTGCGCTCGGCTACGCCGACGCAGCGAAGCGAGCATACAAGCTGCGAGCCGTGCGAGCTTACTAAAGGCGGGGACTTTCATATTACAGGCTCACACCGTGCGCGACAAGTCGCGCTCGCCTGTGTTGTCACTCACAGCCATTTGTCACGATGCTCATTCCTGCTTTCAGCATGTCATCTCTGCATCGAGTCGCAATTACATTTCCAGCATTTAGATCGGCATCTTTCTTCATTCCACATGAATGACATAGTAGATAAGAGAATCCGTCATTCCAAACTCTTCTAGTCAACTTAGAATGACGCTCACAACATTCTCTGCTAGTGTCATATTCGTCTCTTAGCTCAGTCGTATATCCTATCTCAGATCTCTTCAACTTAATCATCTTTCTCTGTCTGGATTTTGAGAAGTATATAATAATCTTTTTTATATCGTAGTTCCTAGAAGTCTATTATGAAATCCGTATGCTTGAAGTATCGTCTCATCAAGATCCATTTTTTCTTTTTTTGTCATTCCCTGTTTTATCTCTTTTATATACGCAGGTTCTATTATTTCAAGAGATTGAAATTTATGAGTTTTGGTATCGAATATGTACGTGTCCCATAGATCCTTCGTTGGTAAATATGCTCTAAATAGAGGTTCTGTACCTATCTCTGAGTGGTCAATCAATAAGTTATCTTCATCGTCAAATAAGTTGAAAACAATATATATTTTCAGATTGGGATGAGGATTCGCTGATTTTATTTTGGATATTGCCTCTTTGGTTGATGATGAATCTATGTAATATCTTGTCCATAGATCTACCACAATATCTATATAATCTTGCGGATCTAGATCTGCAATATATGTATCCGGCCATACCTTCTCTAATGTTGTAGTTATTAAAGATTGAGCCTCCTTCACAATATCTGATTGTACATCTAATTTTATCTCTGTTTGGTAATGGATCTTTCTTGGCATATTTTTACCTCCGTTGGGGTATCTATCATATTATTTTCTTTTCTTTGGGATATTGATTACTTCTTTATCAAATAAAGGAATCATCCATGGTTCATATGCTATCATGTCTTTTTCTTTACCGTCACTATATAGTGTGTGATATGCTCTATCACAATTTACCTTTTGTATTTCTTTAGGTGCCCAACATTCTACTTTAGACAGCTTTAGCTGTTCATTGTTATTTCCCATATCGTTGCCAACACATATAATACCTTCTGGTTTCCTGATACAACTATATAATATAGATATCAAAAGATCCCTAGGAGACGGAGAATCTAATGTTATTCCTTTCACTCCAGTTTCTTTTATGAGTTCACTATGTTTCTGCTTTATAAAATTCTTTACATCTTCATCTGACATACCTTGTCTCATAAATTTTGATTTCTGTTTGAAAAGAGTAAGATATGAATGTGTATGAAAATTACCTTGGACTTTCTTCCCATGACATGCTACTACAGGATCTCCAAGATTGATCCTACTGTCTTTGCCAAATCTAAGTTCTGATGGGAATAGTTTTTTCTTATCTTCACATATATAAAATCCGTGTTCTTCACCATTCTCTCTAGTCTTATTAATGGCAGTTTGAAATTTGGACTCTAATTCTGGAGTTATTTTATCTTTTATCATGATATTATTTTCCTGTTGGTATTAAATTGATTCTTTTCTATTGGTTTATCTCTTGGGTATTATCAGTTGGTGAACTATTTCCATTATTTTTTGCTCCATTTTTATTTTCTTTATATTTTACTGAACAAATTTTAACCTTATCGGTATATGGTAGTTCTTTGTCTTGTTCCTGTGCACAGTTTTTTAAAAAAACTTGCCACTTGTTTGGAGCTCTTTTCTTTTTCGGAGGAGTGAAATTTGCAAGTTCATCTTTAACTATCTCCCTAACACGGTTCTCATCTAAAACTTCCATATTTAGTCCACCTGATTTTTAATATATAATTATTTATATTTTGTCTGACATTTGATGTGACAAAGGGAACAATTATCTGTCATCCCTTTTTTAGTCCTTTCACAACTAATATCATCGCAAGATACCATATCTTTTGGAAGAAGTTCCATCGGAGTTTTGGTTATTACACATTTCTCTCCTGGAGACGGTCGTATATCATATCTCTTTTTGGTATCTATAATTTGTATGTCCATAATTGATATAGTCCATTGAATTATTTATCATATTTGGCTTTAGCCTATTTCTTATCTGGTTAATATCTTCAATATTTACCTTTTAGAATTTTATCTCCTTCTTCTTCTATCATTATCTCAAGTTGTTTTATGTCTGCCCCAAGATCTTTTAAAATTGAGCCAATACCTTCATACCTTGCAAGAACAGAAAGTCTTAATTCTGCTGCTTGCATCATCACTGCCTGACCAAGTTTCTCTGGATATAACTCATCATGTAAATTCGAAGGCGCATTTTTTGCTATAGATTGAATCTTTTCTAATAGCTCTTCACATTCCTTATTCATGTTCCATCACTCTCTGTTCTATTATTTTCGGCTTACATTTACAATGATCGTGTCTTTCGATTCTTTTTCTTTTCTTTATTTCTTCTTTTGATACCATATTAGATCATCTCCAATTCTGATATATTCATCTCATCTTGATAATTCTTTCATTATTTTCTCGCAATCGTTTTTTGTCACTATTTCGATACTTTTTAATCTCGATTTATCTCTCATTATATGTACCTCTCTTTCTGAATCCCAAAAAAGGCCCTTCTTCATTCTATGAGTAATACCACTATATATAATAGGGACAACTGGATGTTTCGTACCTTCAACATATTGACAGGCGAACTCTTTAGCTTTCTTGTATGATGTAGTCCAACTCCTTCCAATAGAAGGTCTCAAAGATTTTCCTATATCATATAGAGCACCTTTGATTTTACCTTTCTCTAATCTCGTAGTATCTCCACGGAAGACTGTAAAACCTTTTCCATTAGGTGCCGTCATTATTTTGTCATTTGTCATATGTTATATAGATTCCAATATATCTATTGTTTCAATATATCTAAATTCGCCATTTTCTAATATGCCTATGTGTTGATTTCTTGTATCCAAATCATAGTTATTGCTATTTCTAATGATTTTTTCTTGTGGTTCTAGAAATTCGGTATGTCCCACTATCTGGTTAAGACCTGGGATTGATTTAAATTCGTATCTCCAATCTAACCATATTATTCCTCCAACTGGTTGTATCCCTCCTCTAGCAATTCCGGCATCTAACCATGGATGGGCATATCCATCTTTTACGCGATTAAGTGCTTCTGTAGTTGCAGGTCTGACAATTTTATCCACAATCTCTTTACCATTCAATTGAAGTTCTTTATTGACAATATATTTATCGAAAAGATTCTTATGTTTAAATACATATTCGCTGATTAGATTTAGATGAATTCCCGCATGACTGAGAAGGAAGCTCTGCTCATAATGGTATAGACATAGTCTGTTCCAATCTTCTTGAGTCATAATGCTTCGTATAGCATATGCCTTTGTCTCCGTATTTCCACTGACAGTGATAAATCTATTGTGCGGAAACCTATACCATAGATCATGGGTTCCTGTAATATGGATTCTGTTCGGTTTTCTGATAGAGTATTTAAGCCATGTTGCGGCATTTGCAGCCATTTCAGGTGTATCGTTATAGTCATCGAAGTAGTCTCCTAAAAATATTACTTTATCATATGGTTGTAGAAGTGGTGATAGTAGAGCATCTTCTATCCAATCAACTCTGTTGTGTAGGTCCGAAATAATGATAGTCTTCATATTAAATCATGTATTATATATCTTGACATGTGCGAAAGTTCCGTCTGGTTGATCTCCCATAACTATTAGTGGAATATCTAATTCTTTTGTAATTACTGGAAGACATTCATTTTTATCGTTATAAAAATATGGTGTTCTAATTGGAGATAAATCTTCTTGCCAGTATATATGATGTGCAACGACGGCAGCAATATCTTCCATGTCTATTAAAATAGCGTCGATAGCATCTCCTTTTTCTGGATATGTTGTCATATCATATAAATCTATTTGGCCATTTAAAAACATTTGTTTTAGTTCTTCTGTTGGTAAAACGTTATATATCTCTTCTAATTGGTATTTTTGATCTTCACTAATTCCTATTATAATTATCTTTTGCATGGTGCCTCTATGTTGTATTAATATTCTCTCAAAAATTTGGCAATATTTATAGTACTTCTATAATCCTTATATTTGCAAATGAAGTGAACATGTGATTCTTTTCTCTGTTCTTCTTTTTCTTCTTTTCCAGGTACTCTAGCCATAATATCTTCTGGATGTTTGTGTATTTCTTCGATATCACAACTATGCACTTTAATCTTGTCAGATGTATCTTTTTCTATATCTCTTTCTACTACCACTTCTCCTCTTATACTACAGACATCTTTGGTGCATCTAAAGTGAAATGTAGACCCGTGATATGCATTTTCTTTTCTAGGAGTATCTACGAATATCAAAGCGCTGTCGGTGTATATATATTTTCCATAGAAATTAGGCTTATCTTTTCTATGTGTATAAGGCTCATTTATGACGTCAATAATTTTTTCATATTTATTCTTTTCTATTAACATAACTTTTGATTAATCCGTACACTATCTAGTCACATAACTTTGTATTTTCGAGCCTCGTTTTTGCTTTATTATAGTAATCAATCGCATCTTCATGAATTCTTTGGACTCTTCCAGATATATTTATTGTATCTTGATAAAAAGCATACATATCAGAACCAGCTTTTTCATTAAGAATAAGTTTTCTTGCCCGCTCTTCACCGGTCTTGGCTGTTATAATATCTTCTTCTTCATGTCGAATTGACTCATTAAGGGCTAACATTAGCGGATCTTTATCTTCAGAATTAATGCAATCACATATATCTTTTCTTGTCATATTTTGTTTCCTCTTATTTGAAATATACTAAAGGAAAACTGGATATGGTCACCATTTTACTCATAAATTTTTCTTTAATATCTTGTTTTTGTAATTCTAAAGTTGCAGACCTAATTTTTCCAGTAGATATTTCATTGTATGGTGTTATGCCTATAGTAATATCTGTTTCTTTTTCTGAAAGAGATGTCCTGATTGGAAATGTCCAGGCAGTTGTTGTCATTCCGTCCTTATGGAGAACATCATATGCAATCATTTCTCCTCCCATAGTTTTCATGACATATTCTTCTTTTCTTTCATCGATGTATTCTATTTCTATAGCATATGCAAACCGGTCTCTAGAAGATATTACACGTAGTTTACAGCTCTGCACATTATTTTTTATATCTCCAACTTTTAGTTCCGGTAATTTTTGTACTCTATCAATTTCTAGTTCCATATTATTTGCCTCTTCTATTTTAGATATTTTTTACCATGCTACATGCACAACGACCTTTAGATAATCTTTCAAATTGCCTAGTATATCTAAATCAACTAACACGCCCTTTTGTTTTTCTGTCATAATATTTCTATTTGAATTCAAACTTTTTACTCTTGATCTTAGATTCCTAGAGTTTGCTGCTATGGAAGATATGTCACATCTATCAACTCCATCTTTAAATCTTTCCACTAAAATATCTAGTTCATTCAATTCTTCTTCGATTTTATCACTTTCGTTTGACATATATTTATTCCTCTATTTGTATTTATTAATTTAATCTGTACATAAATCTCTCGTGATTTCTATTCCTTCCATAAATTTATTTATATCGAAGATTGTACGCAGCTCTGCATAATCTCTTTTTCTGTTATTTAAAATATAGTAAATGAAAGCTTGATATGGTCACCATTTTACTCATAAATTTTTGCTTTTTTATATTGGTTTTATAATCTATTTAGGTACACTTCTCAGTGTAATAAGTCTCTCATGATCTATTTTCTTAAGAGATGATTCTATACCTTCTCTAAGTAGACAATACTTTACAGGCCAATATACAACATTGAGTATATTTTCTTCATCTGTCACAAGCTCATCATCAACTATATGAGGCTTCAAGAATTCAGGTCCCATCTTTTTGTTATCAATGTTAACAGTTTATTTGACTATATCTTCAAGAGTTTAATATTGATTTTATCTGGTGCAGAACTACGTATAACACTAATAAGATACAGTTCTGCACTTTATCCATTCCGTATATGTATTCCCATTGATATCATTATCCCTTATTTTTTGATCATCAAAACACAAAGCTTCATCTCGTTTTTAACATCACCACTTCCTCCGCAAGTACCACCAATAGATATTGGGTCATATCCTTCTTTGGATAATTTATTTACTTCTTCTACTAAATTGCCTTTTTTCCATTTATCAGCGCCGCTTATGTAAGTATCAAACCTTCCAGGACTGTTCTCACTACATATAATCTTTATGTCTTTTGTCATATATTTATTTCCTCCTTATTTATTTTTATTATTCTTTCATAAATATAATATCTGTCATATCCTTCTACCATATTATTTCCTCATTAATTTTATCATATTTTTATAAATTCGTATATCCAATCGTTGGCATCTTTTGTTCTTCTTTTTACTTCTAAACAGCCGATTATATATTTAGGATCTATTGTCCCCTTTTTTGTCCAAATCTCCCATACTTTACTAAGATATGTATATCCTACAGATCCAGGTACTATATCTTCTCTCTTTTCTTTAGGATGAGATTTTAAATGTTCATCAATATAATGATCCCTGTATTCTTTAAAATTTTTCCAGTGCATGATTGTTACCATATCAATAGGTAGGAAAATTAATAATATTATATCGAATTCTGGTCTATTTGAAATAAATGCTTCTATAGTTTCCATATTTCCAGATAGAAATAAATGCGCTTTACATAATTCTCTTTCATAATTGTCTGATGGTGTGCACCATCCTTCAGTCAAAGAGCACGCATATAGACCTTCTTTTGTCCCTGGTTTCAAACCTTCTATTAGTATACTATCTAAATATGCACTTTTTGTTGCATGATATAATATCACAGAACCTTCTATCATTTAATTCCTCCTTATCATAATCATTTTATCTTTTTCAATTGATGTGTATCTGAAATAAATCTGGTGCAGAATTGCGTATAATGCGGATTAGACGCAGTTCTAGGTCTAACATTCATCTATCTTTTTTATTTCACGTATTATACTTCTAAGATTGTCTGTCTGTGATCTTATTAATTCTTTCTGTGCAGGCTCTTTTATTTCTT
>Ga0187878_1000110_pt1 | contig 95463 bp, 86 predicted proteins | sample June2016WEW_17_1_FD_132979 | JGI IMG/M metagenome (GOLD analysis project Ga0187878, IMG submission 132979) | Peatland microbial communities from SPRUCE experiment site at the Marcell Experimental Forest, Minnesota, USA - June2016WEW_17_150 | ecosystem: Environmental > Terrestrial > Soil >... | reverse complement strand
GGCTTCTTCGGCGGCCTGTGCGGCCAGCAACGCCGCGCGGGTTTCCCGCACGTGCGCCTGCAAGTCCTCCTTGTCGAGCTCGACGAGGATCTGGCCCTGCTTCACCCAGTCGCTATAGTGAACAAAGATCTGCTTGACGATGCCGCTGGCCTTGGATTTCACCTCGACCTTCGCCAGAGGTTCGATTTTCCCGGTGGCCACCACCGAGCGGGCGATGTCGCCGCGCTCGACGCCGGCGAGCTTCGAGGGATCGATCTGATTGTTGGGCCGGAAGGCGGCCTTCAGTCCGAAGAATGCCCCGCCCAGCACCACCAGGACGCTAACCAGCCAGATCCAGCGCCTCCGCCGGCGCCCGTTCTTCCTGCCGTTGTTTCCGTTCGCCATGATAGTTCCCTGGTTCTTTCCGCTCTGAAGCTATATACGGACGAGAGCCGGGATAGTTCCGCGGGAAGTTGGGGGGGCCGTTCCAGACTTGCTTGAGCATCCAGTTTTCACCGTTCCTATTGAAGAGGTCCTCACACGACGCACAGAGCAGGTAATCCTTCACCTGCTGCGAAGTCGCCTTGGTGACTCTCTACCCTACCAGCACCGGGTTCGGGTTCTTCTTGGTCGGGTCGCGCAGATACGTGTGCATTGCTGGAGGCACGAGATGGCGGTGCGGTAGAAGCTTGGTCTTCAGACAGAGTTCGCAGACGCCTGTCGGCATAACACCGTCCTTTCGTGTCCACGGCTCAGCCCATGCTGTGGTTGCCACGGCTGAACCCCATCCTTGCCGCCTGGGTGGTCAGCAACTCAACTCGCCTTCCGGGCGCCCTGCGCCAGGTGGTGCTGGTCCAGCGCCTGGCGGACGAAAGCCTTGATCACGGCCTGGCGGCTCACATTCAGTTCCGCCGCCGCCTGGTCGAGCTCTTGGAGCATCGAGGCGGTGAAATCCACGTTCACTCGCTGAATGGGGTGCATCATCTTGCCGCGGTTCGTGAAGAAGCGCGACACGTCTTTGCCTCGGTCGGCCATTCGGGCGATGGATTCGGCCGAAGGGGCCTTCTGGCTTTCACGAGTTTGCTTCATAGAGATCCCGCTCCTCTCGCGTCGAGCGCCACAGTGTCACGAAGTGGCAGTATTCGCCGAGGTTGTCTTTCCTGATCTCAAAGATCACCGTGAACAGGCGATCCTGGACCCATCCGATCGCGCGGTGCTGTTCCGGGTCGTCCGAGCGCTGGTCTTGGTAGTACGGGCGCCTGAAGACCTCTTGCGCCTCCTCGAAGCCGACGCCTCGCTTCGGGTTGCGCCTCAGCGACTCGCTCTTGGCCTTGCTGAACCGGAATCGCATCGCAGGGTGGTATGACAGTTATACCATATCAGCCCCGAATCATGGGAACAATACGGGAACATCGAAGAGGCGAAAACAGGCGAAAGTGGCCTCCTCCACCCGCAATGGGGTTGTCCTTACACCCCAAGGCATCAATAACTTACGCTGATCTCGAACCGCTTGGCGGTGCCGGTAAGCAGCCGTGAAGAGGCTGGCCTGCGGCTCCTACCGGAACGTGATGCGAGCCGCGTTGGACCGCTTCCCGGCCGCGGTGAGCACCAGGGGCACGTCACCGCGACCGGCCAGCGAGGGCGGCAGCAGCACGTTGACCTGGTCCAGACCGACGTCGGTTCCCTGTGCGCCGGCGTAGGTGACGGTTGCGCTCACGCCGCCGATGGAAACCGAGACCCGGCCGGCGGGCGCGCCGCGAATTCCTGTCCCGTAGAGGACCAGGAAGACCTGTCCGGTCGAAAGGTCGACCGGACGCGCGGAAATGTTGCCCGCGCTGTCCAGGGTGAAGATTTCCTCGAAAGCCGGATCGCCGCCGCCCGTGGGAAAGCGGAGGATGTTGCCGGCAATCAGGCCGTCGGTGTTGAAGGTGAACAGGCCGGGCTGGACCGGGGCGATGCTGACCAAGCCGGTGCTGGTCATACCGTCCCCCGCTTTGATGGTGACGGTGGCGGTGCCCAGAGCAACCGAGGCCGGCACGGCGTAGTTCACCTGGCCCGGGGATACGTAGAACAGCGGAGCGGGAACCGACTGGCCTCTTGAGTCTTTGATGGTGACGGTGGTGCCGCCGAGCGTGGTGTCGAGGGTGCCGGAGTTGTCGACCGCAGTGGTTGCCAATCGCGAGCCATAGCCGGAGGCGATCGAATCGGGGGCCAGGATGGTTGCGGTGCTCCCGGGCGCGACGCTGGTGACGACGAGGCCACTGCCTGCCGCCTGCTTATTGGCGAGTTTCAAGGCCAGGTCGCCGATCCGGTGCATGATAATGCTGGGCGGCTCCTCGGGATTCGGATCCTGGGCGTTGAACTTGGCGAGCGCCTGTTGGGCGAGGTTGAGTGCGCCCTCGTAATCGCCCAACGAAGAGAGCAGATCGGCCTTCTCGGTGTAGCCCGCGAGAATACCGGGCTGGTGGCTGATGAGGGTGTCAAGCGCGGTTTGGGCGCCGGCCGTATCGCCGCGAAGCTGTGAATAGGCAGCGAAGGCGAGGTACTTGGAGGCCTCCTCATCCGGCGAGAGGGTGGCGGGCTCGGCCTGGAGTTGCACGGTGGAGCCGTTGCCAGAGACTGAGCCGCTCCAGGTTCCGGCGGCAGCGTTGGCCGTGGTGTCCAGGGTGACCGTGAGGTTGTAAAGGCCGGGCGCGATGTTGGCCGTATCGGCGGGCGCCACCAGCCAAACCGCGTCGGCGCTGGTGATTCCGCTGAGCGAAAGTGTGCTGGATGCCGGAGCGACCAGTTGCGTGGGCCAGTTCAGAGCGGCGCCGCCCGCATCGGCGATGGAAAGGTGGAGGGCCTGTGTCCAGGCGCCGCCGTTCACGCCGATCTTCACCGGCCGTCCGTCGGAGGACACCACGGCGGCGCGGATCAGCAAGGGCCAGCCGCTCGATACCACGGCGTCGGTCTGGGCGTTGACGTCGAGTGCCAGTTCCGGAGTGGGCGCGTTCTGCGCGCGCAGCAACGCGGCGGAGCACAACAGAATCAAGCTGAGCGCAGCGCGGTTCATGGCTTACCTCCTCGGGGCCGGGACATTGTCGTTGACCAGGATCTGGCCTTGGCAGTTACCGCGGCCCGCGGCCGTATCTCCATAACGCGGCTGAGGATCGCGGCCGGGCTCGTTCACACCCGCGCCCTCGCTTTTGGTGCACAGGCCAAACCCGGCCCCTTCGCTCCCCACGATGAAGTAGCGCGCGTCGGAAGGGCCGGCTTTGGGGTAGTACCCCCGGGCGTCGTCGTAGCGCATGACGCAGTTGTCGTCGCCGGAGTGCTGATCGTTGTCCAGGCCGAGCGAGACCTGCTGGCTCGTGACGACGGGCAGCAGCCAGGAGGCGTCGGCGCCCGTTTCGTCCAGAATGACGACCGGCGTGGTTCCGTTTTCGAAGACTTGACCCGTAGCGTCGTTTCGCTTCCAGGTCAACGTGGGGTAGTCCTTTTGTCCGTGGTGATAGACGTTGACGCAGTGAAACAGCTCGTGGGCGAGCGAGGACCCTACGTAAGCGATCCAGTAGTTGCTGGCGGAGGGAAGCAGCGCCTGAATGCGTACCTCCTGGATGGATTTCGGCGTTCCGGGCCCACCCACCGCCCTCGCGGCGGGCGCGTTGAAGGGGATGGGCACGATGACCACGCCGTGCTGGTCCACGAGATGCGGGCCCGCGTCGTGATTCGGATTGATCACGTGGCTCAGCGGCATTTCGGTCTGCTTCAACCGGTAATGGACCGCCAGGCCGCTGAGACGCTCGAACAGCTTGATGCCGGACAGATGGGACCAACCCACGGTGTTGACGATGAAGAAGTCCTTCTTCTTCGGGTCGCCTTCTATGTGCTGGCCGTCGACGATGAACCCCCGGTATTCCTCATACAGCGTGAGGCCGTCGCCGGCATTGCCGTCGCCTTTCGGGTCGGTCTCGTTGTCGGCGTTGTCGGCAACTCCGTTGACGCCGATGGCTTTCTTCCAGGAGTCGGCGATGGAACTTGAGGCCGTACGCATGGGGAGGCGCACCTCGGTCTGCGCGGGGTCGCCTTCCAGGTAGCCGACGATCTGGCTGTTGTCGGGCATCACGGCGGTCACCTTGATGGTGCCGAACGCGCCCCAGTCATAGGGTGCGATGACCACGCTGGACTCGGTGAGCTGCCCGGGCTGGGTCTGGGCTTTCTGGCCGAGAGTGTCGAGCGGAATGAGGGTGGGCGTTCCGCTTTCGATCTTGAGATCGAAATCCCTTCTGGGGTCGTCGAGCGGCGCATTCATGGCGTACCCGGGCTCCTTGGAGCACTGCGTGAGCTCCCAAATGAAATACGCCACCCGTTCGTTGGTGGGTCCGCCTCCCTTGGCTTGCAGCTTGGCGGTCAGGTTCAAGGGGTTTCCGCGCGCTCCTCTGGCGCCCGCGGTGGGCCGCCAGTTCTGGAACTCGGAAGTGTTCTGCACTATTACTTCCGCCGGCTCCAGGAGGCCCGGCTCGATGTCCCACGTGATGGTCACCTGGATCTGGGCCGGCTGGCCACCGAAGATGAGCGACATCGGCTGCACGGGCGAGTCCATCGTCACCGTCTGGGAGCCGGTGAGGTTGAACCCCGTGGCGGGCAGAGTCTGGATCTTGTCGGAGAGCACCGGCGAAAAGGTCACGGGCCCCGAACCGCCCACGGTGCCCGGCACACAGTCGTAGCCGGTGCTGCTGGTCGCGCCCGGCCACTCGTAGACCATGGGATAGAACGCGTACTGGTTGGCGCCCCGGAGAATCATCGTGAAGCCGCTCGCGCCGCCGATCGACCCCTGGAAAGTCTGTGTGGAGGTCTGCTTGCAGCCGGAGTAACTGGCGACGTCTTTGGCGCTCACCGTGGAGTCGCCGCTGAAGGTCCCGGTCCATCCCTGGATGTTCGGATTGTAGGTATCGAGCTGGAACTTGATGTTTGTGGTGATTCCGTAGTCCCACACGTCGGAATAGATGCCGCCTGAGGTGGAACCCGAACCGGTCCCCGTAATCTTCACGGTGCCGTGCCAGTTCTGCACGCCGAGAAACTCGCTGACCCGCCCTTGCGCGAAACATGCCGGGGCCGCAATCAGCAATGCCGCGAGAGACAGCCGGATGGCGATCGAACTCCTGAAGGTCTGCCCAGATCGATGCCCCTCCCGGCCCGGAATCGAAACACAAACCCAGCTTTCCAATTTGCCCCCCTTTGGCCTGAGTATACAAGAACTCGGCCTTTCCGGAGCCTTCGGGGTTGAAAGTTTACATTGCGCGGCCATGGGCACTGGCCGGGCCACAGCGCGAAGGTGCTGGATTCGGCAGGCAAAACAGAACCACTAAGAGTTGTAAACTTAGGATGCCGCCAGGCCTTCGCGGCGCGACAAGCCGGGGACCCTGACCGGTTGGCGGCAGCAGCACTCAGGAAATTGCAGAGGGAGCAATGGCAGACCTTCCAGACCTACCACCAGACGCACAGGCCCGCATCAAGGCCGCGGAGACGGCGGCAGAAGCGATTCTCAAGATCTATCGGGCCGAAGGCAACAACTCGGTAGCGGAGGCCTATCGAGGATCGGCCGGGGATCTCGATTTCGAGCCAGCCTCGGCGCGGTTCGGGTGGCAGGAGGCCCGCTACTATTACCAACAGGGCAGGATCGACGCAGCAGAGCGGGTCTTCGATGCTCGCGCACGGGAGTACCTGAAAGCAGTCCAGCCGGACATCGGAAGATTCCTGGCGATTCTGAGCCGCGTCGGAACAGAGGTCCTGGACAAGTACGGTGGCGAAGCGGCGGATGCAATCGTGATTCGCAACCTGGTGTGGCAGAAGCGCGCGTGGAAGCAACATGCCCAGGCCGCGGCCGGGGATAGCACCGGCGCCGCATCGTAGCCGAGGCGGGTGATGGTCGGGAGCAAGATCAAGCATTCGCCTGACTGAATCCCTGGAACCTCTTGCTTCACACGCACGAAGACAGTAGTGCGGATGCACCCTCCGGCAGATCGCCGAAATGGGTTCCGACTCCTGAGATTCTCAGGGCTCTTTTCCCATTTATCGGCGGTATAATACTAGCCGCGGTTAGGAGGGTCTCATGCGGCTTGCCGCGATTATTGCCACGGTCCTCCTTTTCGTCGGACCCGCTCTCCCGGCGCCCGACGAGCTAGAGGACGCATTCCGAAGCCTCGAAGAGGCACAATCCAAAAAAGATGCTGCTCTCGTCAAGAAACTGGCGGCGCAGACCTGCGCCCTCGCGCGGAAGGAGATTGCGGCGCCCGCTCCGGAGAGCGAGAGCGACAAGGAAGCCTGGACCAAGCGGGTCGCCTACGCGCGCGGCATTGAACTGAACGCCGAGTATGCATTGTATTCCACCGCCGTTCAGGGTCCGCCGGCGATCACCGTGGAGCTGCTCTCGGCCCTCGAGGAGCAGAACCCCAAGAGCAAGTACCTGGAGCAGGCGTACGCCCCCTATTTCCTCGCGCTGAACCAGACCGGCGCGTCGGCGAAGATTCCTGCCGTCGCCGAAAAGGCCATTGCGCAATTCCCCGACAATGAAGACCTTCTGCTGGTGCTGGCCGACACGGCGCTGAATCGAAAGCAGAATGATCGAGCACTCCACTACGCCACTCAGTTGATCGCCGCGATCGGCAAGCACCCGAAGCCGGAAGGCATCCCCGCAGCCGACTGGCAGCGGAAGCGGAAGGCCGGCTTGGCCCGCGGGTACTGGATCACTGGTCTCGTACAGAGCGAACAAAACAAGTACATCGCCGCCGATCACGCGTTCCGCGCGGCGCTACCCCTCATCGAGGGTGACGAAAGCATGCTGGCCGGCGTGCTGTTTCATCTTGGCGTGGTGAATTACGAGTTGGGAAGGCTGACGAACAATAAGCCACGCGTGCTCGAAGCCGCAAAATTCAGCGACCGGGCCGCGGCGATGAACACCCCGTACGCGCAGCAGGCCTGGCGCAACGCGCAGGTCATGCGAACCGAGGCCCTGAAGATGCACTGACATTCTCCGCCGGCGGCCACCCCAGATTCTCAAGGCACCGGACTGTTGAAGCGGTTCACGCGGCGCGGAGTGCTCGCGGTGGACACAATTCCGGGCACACTGCCGACTACGCCCGATTCAACGACAAGGCTCGCAATGAACTGAGGGAGTTGCAGTAAGGTGGTGCGCCTGGGGTGATTCGAACACCCGGCCTTCTGGTTCGTAGCCAGACGCTCTATCCAACTGAGCTACAGGCGCACGGGACTCGGAGAATACCCAGAACCCAATTTATCACAGATGGCCTCGCCAACACCTGTCCGTCGAGTCTGCGGGTGAAAGTTCCGACCAGTCTGTCTCCCACTCGGCCTGCATCTGGTCGAGCAGCTCCTGGCTGCCCTCATACAGATCGGCTCCCTGGGGGACAACAGGCTGCCCAGTCAAGTGCGCCAGTTTGGTGATGGGGGCCTTCACACTCTCAGCTTATCGCGAGATGGAAATCACGCGCGTACGATCTTCCCGTCCCGATTCAGTCGCAGCCGCGTGCCGCGCCAATCCACGGTCGAGCCGAACAGGCCGGCGGCCCAGAGGACGATGCCAGCGAGGTCGCGGAGGGGGACCAGGAAGAGGCCGGCAAGGACGCGGCGGTCTTCGAGGAGCAGCCGGCCGACAACGAGGGCCATGACCAGGCGCAGGAGCAACAGCGGCACGGCCGCCCACCAGGCGCCCACGGCCGCCAACAGCACGGACCACAGCGTGGCGTTCGAGAGCGGCAGGCCGGCGTACCCGCCGCCGCGCGAGACGCGGATGGTCCGGGCCCAGCGCAACTGGTGGCGCCAGACGTCGCCCCAGGTGCGGTCGGCGAGCGAGGTCTCGACCACCGAACGCGCGATCACCACGCGCTTGCCGAGGTCGTGGATGCGGCGGCCGAGCTGGTAATCGTCGGCGATGTAGTCGGCTAGCGCCGCGAACCCGCCGATGCGCGCCAGGTCTTCGGCGCGGAACAGCATGGTCGAGCCGAACGCGAATTCCGAGACGCCGACCAGCCGGCTCACCAGCGCGCTGGGGGCGAAATCGGTGGCGATGCCGATGGCCTCCAAGCGTCCGGGCCAACTCGAGGGGCGCGCGCGATAGAGGCAGGTCACCATCCCCACGCCGGGATCTTCGAGCGGGGCCACCACCCGGCGGAGGTAATCGGGCGAGACCCGGACGTCGCTGTCGTTGACCAGCAGAATCGAGTGGTTGGCCGCGGCCGCGAGTTCCTCCAGGACGCCGACCTTGGCGTTGGCGGTTTTGGGAGAAATCACCAGCAGGCGGATCGGGAGCACGGGGAACTCGGCCTTCAGCCGCTCAATCTCGGCGACGGCGGGATCGGCGGAGTCGCTCGCGCCGAACAGGATCTCGAACTCCGGATAATCCTGGAGCGCGTGCGAGCGGATGCCGGCGTAGAAGTCCGGATCGAGGCCGTGCACGGGCTTCAGGATCGAGATGGGCGGCAGGCGGGTGGCGGCGGGGTCGCGGACGCAAAGGCGATAGAGCGCGGCGGCCAGCGCCAGCAGTTGATAGATGCCTGCCGCGGCGCCGATCGCAAGAAGGAGGGTGATCACAGGGCCAGGAGCGCGACGCCGCAGGCAACCAGTCCGGCCCCCATCCACCGCTTCCAGTTGACCTGCTCTTTGAGGAGGTACCTGGCGACGAGGGTCTCGGCGACGTAGCTCGCGGCGGTCGCGGGAACCGCGAAGCTGAGGTCGGCGATCGACAGCAGCGTGATGAAGGCGTAGAAGGAGACCGCCATGGTGGCGACGGCGGCGGGGATGTACCAGTTGCGCGCGAGCAGGGCGGCAGCGCGGCCGAGCGCGCCGGGGCGGAAGTCGTGGATCTCGCCGTGGCGCTTCATCCCGGTGGTTTGCAGGTAATCGGCGAGCGCGGTGCAGAAGACTACGAGCGCGACCAGGGACCACTTCATTGGAGATGCGCCTCCGGCCTGGTGGTGCGGATGGAGGTGGAGCCCACCAGGGCGATGCCGGCCACGATAAACAGGGTGCCAGCCCAGCGGGAGCCGCTGATCTGCTCGCCAAGAAAAGCGCGGCCGAGCACGGCGGTGAGCACGTAGCCGATGGCAGTGACGGGCACCACGTAGCTGAGGTCGGCCCAGCTCAGCAGCGCCATGCGCGAGAGCATCCAGAGGATGAGAAGGGAAATGCCGAGGGCCACCCAGGGATCCAGGATGACGCGGACGTATTCCAGGAGGGAGAGGCCCACCAGGGAGCCGCGCCGCTTCACGCCCCAGCTCATGAAGAAATTCCCGAAGACGTTGGCGAGGACGACAATCACGATGAAGACCCGCGTCTTCAGCCGAAGGTGCTCGCTCACTCGGCCGCCCCGGCGCAGGCGCCAGCCCCCTTGTGCTCGGCGACGAACTTCTTGCGCTTGGCGCGCAACGCCAGGTACTCCCGGGCCTCCTTATACAGCCGGCGCCGCTCGGCGCCATCGAAGAGCGCCTTGCGCACCACGCGCCAGACCACCCGCGGGCGGAAGTAGTATTCGCCGTAGAACCGCTCCACCCAATCCACCAGTTCGGCGCGGTCCAGGCCGGGATAGACGACGTTGGGCATCTGGTGGCCGGTCTCGTCGGTCATCGAGTCGATGGTGATGAGGCCGTTGCGCGAGGCGTAGTCGTAGAATTCGGTGCCGGGATAGGGGTGGGCGATCGAGACCTGGACGGTCTCGCAATCCAGGCGCTTGGCGAAATCGATGGTGCGGCGCAGGCTCTCGCGCGACTCGCCGGGCAAGCCCACGATGAAATCGCCGTGCACCAGCAGGCCCAGCTTCTTGCAGTTGGCCGTGAAGCGCTGCGCCATATCGATGGTGGCGCCCTTCTTGACGTTCTTGAGGATCTGCGGATCGCCGGACTCGAAACCCACAATGAGCAAACGGCAGCCCGCCTCCTTCATGGCCTTGAGCGTTTCGTAGTCGGTGGTAACCCGCGACGTGCAGGACCAGGTGAACTTCAGCGGCTTGAGCTTGCCGCACAGCTCGATGGTGCGCGCCCGCTGGTAGTTGAAGGTGTCGTCGTCGAAGAAGATCTCCTTGAGGTTCGGGAAGGTCTCGATGGCGTAACGGAATTCCGCCGCGACGTCGCCGGAGGAGCGCAGGCGCCAGCGGTGCCCGGAGTGAGTCTGCGGCCACAGGCAGAAGGTGCACATGGCGGGGCAGCCGCGCGAAGTGTAAAACGCGAGGTACGGGTTCAGCAGGAACGGGACGTTGTAGCGCGTGATGTCCAGGTCGCGTTTGTAGACCTTGGTGACCCAGGGCAGCGCGTCCAGGTTCTCGACGAAGCCGCCGTCGGGAGTGTGCCGGAAGCTGCCGTTCACGCGGAAGCTGACGCCGGGAAGCTCGTCAATCGGCCGGCCGTTGGCGTAGTCCACGATCTGGCGGTCGAATTCCCGGCGCACCAGGAAGTCGATGGCCTTGGAGGCCCGCAGCGTCCCCTCCGGGTTGATTGTGACAGGCGGTCCGACGAAGGCCACCTTGAGCTTCGGGTTGGTGTCCTTCATCCTCTCGGCGATCTTCACGTCCACCTGGAATCCGGGCGTCGAGGTGAACAGGACCAGCAGCTCGAAGTCGCTGGCCATGGCCACGGTCCGCTCGATCGAGATCCCGTGAGGCGGGGCGTCCACCACCTTGCTGTCCGCCAGCATGCCGGCAGGGTAGCAGAGCCAGACCGGGTACCAGTAGGATTCGATTTCGCGGGTGGCGGGCCAGCGCGAACTGGCGCCGCCGTCAAACCGCTCAAATGACGGAGGGTTCAAAAACAGGGTTCTCATTCCATGCCTCTGCCCCAGGAATCGAGCGGCGAACCATCAGTGCTGGGCGATATCGGTCGGAACCGGCTGCGGGGCGCTTTGGCTTGGCAGGGCGGCGACAGACGACTTGCCCCCCTCCCCCAGCTTGTAGTTGTCGAACCAGATCGTGAGCTGGGCCCTTCCGACCAGCCGGGTCCTGACCTCGCTAATCAACCGCCGGGGGATCGAGATTCCGTCGTAGATGTAGTAGTCGCGAACGAAATAGACGTTCTTCAGGAAAACGGAAGGATTCTTGACCAGTTCGCCCCACTCGCGCAGGGGCAGGTAGGTCTGCTGGTCGATCCACAACTCGCCCTTGAACAGGCCGACTCGCTTCTTGAAAGGAGTGACCTGAAGGACGTAAGCGGGGCGGCCCCCGTAGTCCGCGAATCCCTTGAACTTGAACCTGTAATTGGCGGGAGTGATCGCGATGGAGTTGGCGTACCCCTCCCGGGCCTGAGCTTCCGCCTCCAGGTACCGCGCGATCACTTCTTTCTTGACCGTGCTGTCGCCCTCATAGCGTGAGCGGTTGTAGAAGATCTGCCCCACCTTGGTGATGAATCTCAGCGCGTGAAACCGGCCATGCTTTTTCAGCCCGGGGAGCTGGGCGTCCATGTCGACTTCCATCGAGACTGCCTTGGGATGGAGTTGCTGGCCCTGGATCGCGGTGACGTAACGCTCGACAATACCTGCGGTGGGGCTGTCGGAGGCAGGAACCACAGAGGGCTCTACCGCCCCTAGAGCGGGCAGAGTCAACACCGCCGCCAACGTGCAGATACCTCTCACTTGGACTCGGACCTCGGAAACATCACTGTACCACAATAATGGACGCCCAGATCAACAGAGTTGTTACTGGCCCTGCCGGGGGTCTGCATCTGCCTGATAAGATAGGGGAATGGCGAACATCCCTGTAGGCGCGAAGCGGGAGGAGCGGCTGCTGGTCACGGGCGAGGTGGCGATCGATTTCCTGGGGATGGAGGACGCCCGGGTGCTCTCGACACCGCACCTGATCGGCTATCTGGAGATGACCGTGCGCAACCTGATTAAGGAGCGGCTGGAGCCCGGATGGGATTCGGTGGGCACGCACGTCGACCTCAAACACCTGGCCGCCACGCCGGTTGGGATGGCGGTGCGGCTGTGCGCCGAGGTGATTTCGGTCGAGGACCGGCGCGTCACCTGCCGGGTGGAAGCCTACGACGAGCGTGAGAAGATCGCCGAGGGCACGCACGAGCGGGCCCTGGTGAACGTCGCCCGATTCGCCGCCCGGGTCGCCTCGAAGGCCGCAGGGCAGTGAGATGCGGATGCTGCCGCTGGTGGTGGTGAGCGCGGCGGCGTGGGGGCAGGGACTCTATCCCGGTGTTAGGGTCGGCGTCCCCCTCACTATCTACTTCGACACCGGGCGGGCGCAAGTCTCGAACGGATCCGCCGAGTACTCGGCGGCCACGCGCAGGTACACCGTCGGGGTTTCGCTCGAATGGCAGTTCAGCGGCTCGCTCGGGCTGGAGCTGGATGCGATGTACAAGCGGATGGGCTACGTCGGGATTATCGAGAGCGCGACCGAGAGAATCGCTTACGACTCCAAAGGCGACTCCTGGGAGTTCCCGCTGCTCGTGAAATACCGGTTCGGCGGGCGCGTTCGGCCCTACGTGGCGGGCGGGCCCACGCTGCGTTACATCGGTCCGATCAGGGCCCTGGGGGAGCGCACTCAAGGGGCCGTTCGAACGCCAATCGACACCACCGAGCCCTCGGATCTTCGGAAGCGCTTCTATCCCGGCCTGGCGGCGGCCGCGGGAATCGAACTGGGCCACGGAAAGCTGCGCTGGCTGCCGGAATTCCGCTACACCCGCTGGACGGCCAACATCGCCGGCCCCTCAGGTCCTCTCCGCTTCAACCCCAACCAGGCCGAGTTCCTGCTGGGGCTGCGGTTCTGAGGAGGCGTTGTGACGTGCACAGTGTATTGGGTCGGGACGGCAGCCCATCTCCGGCTGGGCATCATGCCCCGGCCGCGCGGCGGCGACTGGCTTGAGGACGAGGTCCGGTCGCTGCGTGAGCAAGGCGTGGATGTGGTGGCGTCGTTGCTGACGGCGGACGAGGTCGAAGAACTGCGCCTGGAGCAGGAGCCGGCGCTGTGCCGGGCCGCAGGCCTCGAGTTCCTGTCGTTTCCGGTTGAGGATCGCAGCGTGCCGTCCAGCGCCCAGGACGCGAGCCGCTTCGCGCTGGCACTACACCAGCGCGCTGCCCAGGGCAACTCCGTGGTGATTCACTGCCGGGGGGGCATCGGGCGATCCGCCCTGGTTGCGGCACTGGTGCTGGCCGCTCACGGGATTCCAGCGGAAGAGGCTTTCGAGCAGGTGGCGGAAGCGCGCGGCTGTGCCGTGCCAGACACGCCGGAGCAGCGAGCCTGGGCGGTGGCTATGTCGCAGCAACTGCGCGGGTGAGTTTCGGGCGCTGGTACTTCTTGCGGCGCTGGTAGGTGCGGGCTGCGAGTATAATCGGGGTGATGTCTGACGCAAAGGCTCTCTACCAGCAGTTCGACCCTCTGCGGCCTCTTGACGCGGACGCGGAAGGGGATGCTCTGTACGTGGATTGGCAGAAGGATCTGGCTCCTGAGGATGTCAAGACCCTTTTGATCAACGGCATCGCGCTCAGCTCTCAGGTGCCGGTCGTCAAATTGTTCACCGGCCACCGTGGCACCGGCAAGACCACCGAACTGATGCGCGTGAAGCGCAAACTCGAACAGGGTGGGCCGGGCCAGAAATGGTTCGTGTCGCTGCTCCAGGCCGAGAAGTGGGTCGACCTCCAGGACGTCAGCGCATCCGAGATCATCTTCCAGATGGCCCTTCAACTCGTGGTCGACCTGAAGGACGCTGGCCTGGGGTTCGGATGGGAGAAATTCACGCAGTTCTTCAAGGAATTCCACGATCTGTTGAATGCCGAGGTGGAGCTGCAGAGCATCTCCGTGGGGGCCGATCCCCTCAAGTTCGGCCTGACCGTCAAACAAGTGCCAAGCGCTCGCCCGCTCTTGCGCAAGCTGCTCGAGGGCCGCTTGCCCAGGTTGTACGATCTGATCAACCAGGAGGTGTTGGTCCGGGCGCGCGAGTGGCTGAAGGCGGAGCGTGGTTGCGAGGGGATACTCGTGATTGTGGATCAGCTCGACCGAATTCCGCGAAAGGTCATCAACGGCCGGGGCCTCACCAACCACGAGAGCCTCTACGTGGACTCCTCCGGCATCCTGCGGGCGCTAAACTGCCACGTGCTGTACACTGCGCCCGTCGAACTGGTTCACAGCCACGTACGCCCGCGCTTACAGAATCTCTATGGCCGGGCACTCTCGTTGCCCGCAATTCCAGTCATTGACCGCACGGGTCAGGAGAACGAGCCGGGCTGTGAGAAACTGAGGCAGATTGTGCGGAACCGGGCGGAGCGGGCGGGAATGGGCGTCGAGCAAGTCTTCGCCGAGATGTCTTCCCTGGAAACGCTGTGCCGGTTCTCGGGCGGTCATGTTCGGACTCTGTGTAATCTGGTGCGCTCCACAATTGAACTGTGCGGGGATCTCCCCATCGGGCCCGAAGCTGTGCTCCAGACCGCGCGCGCGTGGGCCGCGGACCTGGCGGAGCCCCTGAATCAGGCGCAGTGGACGCTGTTGCGGCAAGTCCACCAATCTCACACGGCTCCGGGAGAGGAAAGGGAAAAGGAGCTGTTCAGCGGGCTTCTCGGCGACATGTACGTCCTCACCTACCGCGACCAGCAAGGTGCTTACCATGACTGGAACCCCCTACTTGGCCTGATCGAGGAGGGAGGCGCCAGTTGAGCACTGGGGTCTCCAGCCCGGCGCTATCGGTCGACAACCAGGTCGAGCTTCGGCGACTGCTGAACATGCTGCGGCTGGCGGGCGGCTTCACGCTCGCCTTTGCCCGCGTGCATCACCCGTCCCTGCGCCGGCGGCTGGTCGACGAGATCCGCCGGCAGTTGCCGGACCTGGAGATTCTGGAAATCACGCTGAGGACCAGTGACGGAACCGGCGTAGCGGCCCAGCTTGACGAGGCGGTGGGCGAGCGGCGGCCGGGCGGGATGTTTGTCTACGGCCTGGAATCCATGTTCGACCTTCGGGAACCGGTCAGCGATGCCATTGCCATGCTCAACTTCAATCGCGACTATGTCGTGCGCAGGTTCCCCTGGCCCGTGGTCTTCTGGGTCCCGGAGTTCGCCGTACGTGGCTTCCAGCGCCAGGCGATCGACTTCTGGTCGGGGCGCTCGGGCGTGTACCGGTTCCGTGGCGAGGAAGAGGAGGCGCGCGCCACGGTCGCGGAACTGGAATCCGACTACGATTGGTCGCTTCAGCGCCGCGAGAAGCTTGAGCGGCGCGAGATCCTGCGCGGCGTGCTGGCCGAACTGGAAAGGTCGGCTCAGCCGGACCCCGCAGCCCTGGCGCGGACGTTGATGCTCCTCGCACGGGGCGCGGCTTTCGAGAGCGACTGGGCAGACGCCGAGAGCAAGCTGAACCGCGCATTGGCGATTTATCGCCGGATCGGGGACCGGCTGGGAGAAGCCAACGCGCTCATCGATCTTGGCGACGCGGCGAGCATGCAGGCTCGCTATGGGGAGGCGGAGAAGCTGTATCAAGAAGCGCTGCCCATCTATCGCCAGAACGGGGACCGGCGGGGGGAAGCCAGCGCGCTCCGCAGTCTGGGGGACGCGGCGGTGGCTCAGGCTCGCTACGGGGAGGCGGAGAAGCTGTATCAAGAAGCGTTGCCCATCTATCGCCAGGTCGGGGCCCGGCTGGGGGAGGCCAACGCCCTCAAGAGTCTGGGGGACGCGGCGCGCATGCAAGCTCGTTACGGGGAGGCGGAGAAGCTGTATCAGGAAGCGCTGCCCCTTTATCGCCAGATCGGGGACCGGCTGGGGGAGGCCAACGCCCTCAGGAGTCTTGGGGACGCGGCGATGGCTCAGGCTCGCTACGGGGAGGCGGAGAAGCTGTATCAAGAAGCGCTGCCCATCTATCGCCAGATCGGGGCCCGGCTGGGGGAAGCCAGCGCGCTCTCTGGTCTGGGGGACGCGGCGCGCATGCAGGATCGTTACGGGGAGGCGGAGAAGCTGTATCGGGAAGCCCTGCTCATTTTTCGCCAGATCGGGGACCGGCTGGGCGAGGCCAGCGCGCTCACCAGTCTGGGGGCCGCGGCGGGCGCAGAGGCTTGCTATGGGGAGGCGGAGAAGCTGTATCAGGAGGCCTTGGCCATTTGTCGCCAGATCGGGGACCGGCTGGGCGAGGCCATCGCCCTGGCCGGTTTGGGGGACACGGCTCGCATGCAGGATCGGTACGGGGAGGCGGAGAAGCTTTATCAGGAGGCCCTGCCCGTTTATCGCCAGATCGGGGACCGGCTCGGGGAAGCCAACGCCCTGGGGAGGCTCGGGGATGTGGCGAGCACGCAGGATCGCCACAGGGAGGCGGAGAAGCTTTATCAGCAAGCCCTGGCCGTTTTCCGCCAGATCGGGAACCGGCTGGGGGAGGCCAACACCCTGGCGGGTCTGGGGGACGCGGCGCGCATGCAGGCTCGCCACGCGGAGGCGGAGAGGCTGTATCAGGAAGCCTTGGCCACTTATCGCCAGATCGGGGACCGGCTGGGGCAGGCCAACGTGCTCAAGGGTTTGGGGCACGCAGCGCGCATGCAGGATCGCTATGGCGAGGCGGAGAGGCTGTATCAGGAAGCCCTGCTCATTTGCCGCCAAATCGGGGACCGGCTGGGGGAAGCGAATGCGCTGGCGAGCCTGGGGGAGGCGGCGCGCATGCTGGTTCACTACGCAGAGGCGGAAGAGCTGTATCAGGAAGCCCTGCCCATTTATCGCCAAATCGGGCACCGGCTGGGGGAGGCCAACTGCCTGAACTGGCAAGGGAGTTTGTGGCGCCAAACGGGCAACCTGGACCAGGCTCGCCATGCCTTCGATCAGGCTGCGCACATCTTTGAGGTGATCGGCCTGAATGATCGGGCACAGCGAGCCAGAGCCGAGGCCGCTGCCGCCGAGTGATGTCCGCGCCTCACGCCGTCTTCGGAAACTCCCTCTGGTACTTCTTGCGGCGCTGGTAGGTGCGGGCGAGCTCGAGGTAGACGCCGAGGTCGCGGTCGAGGTCGGACTGGGTGCCGTCGAAATAGAAGTTGCGGATGGGGATGCCGCCGAGGTCGCGGGTGATGCGGGGGTAGACGGCTTCGCAGATGATGCCGTTCATGCAGGTGAAGGGGCTGATGTCGATGATGCCGTCGGCGCCGCGGCGGGCCAGGCAGATGGCTTTGCCGACGTTGAGCACCATTTCGCCGAAGGCGCCGTCACAGGGCAGGTAGGGGCGGGCGGCCTCCAGCACCTCGTGGACGTCGGGCTCCTCGTAGCCCCGGAAATCCTCGCGGAACGGCTCGAGCAGCACGTGCTCGTCGCGCTTCTGCACGCGCTTGCGGAGCCAGGCGCCGGCCGCCTCGAGCGAGATCCGCCGGCCCTTCAGCTTGAGTTTGCGGAACTGCTCGGCGATGGTGTACCAGACCCATTCGGTGAGGTCGGAGATCCAGGCCTCGGCCTCGTACTCCTCCAGCCGCCGCACCAGGTCCTCGTTGGAGAAGGAATTCAGGCGGCAAAAGATTTCGCCGACGACGCCGATCAAGGGCGTGGAGCGCTCGCGGCGCACGGGGATGCGGCGAAGGCGGTCGCGGCAGCGCACCATGGCCTCGCGCATGGCCTTCAACTGAACGGGCGGAGCGAGCGGCGCGCGCTCGATGGTCGAGCAGAGGTCGCCGAGGCACTCCTCGTAGGCCGCGTCGGTGGAGCCCTTCTCGACTTCGTGGGGCCGGGTTTTGAGCAGCATCTTCTGCAAGATGTCGGCCGCCACCAGGGCCCGCCAGCCGGTGCGCACGAAGGGACGCGCCAGATCGCCGAAATCGCCGTAGCCATCCCGGCTGGAGGGCGACAGCACGGCGGTGTGCGGGTAGCCGTTGCGATCCAGAATGCTGCGCAGGTAGGGCGCGTACTGGCCGAAGCGGCAGGGGCCGTCGGCGGTGGGCATGAAGAAGGCCACGCGCGCGGGATCGACACCAGGCAACTCGAGCACTTTCATGAAATCGCCGACGGTGACCTTGGCGGGGTAGCACTCATCCCCGGAGGTGTAACGCGCGCCGAGCTCGCGCGTGCGGTGGTCGGAAGGCGGCGTGATGTCGGCCTGGAGGCCCAGCGCGCGGAAGGCCGCGGCGAAGGCGCGGCCGCTGCCGTAAGCCATCGGCGGGATGTAGACGCGCTTTCCGCTCAGTGGACTGTGGTTGCCGCCAGCGCGGCTTCCGTCCCCGCCTTGTAGCATCGCAGAATTCCTTTGCTGTCCAGGTACGCTTCGCAGCGCGTCATGTAGCCGGCGTCGTTGCCGTGGCCATCGAACTGGAGCACCAGCAGGGGCGCGCCCGCGGCCTCGCGGGTGAAGTGCTTGATGTAGGAGTCGGGACCGCACTTGAAGTTGGAGATGTAGATGACGTGCAGGTTGGGCCGCGAGCTGGCCAGCCGCGACGCCGCCAGGATCTTGCGGCCGGAGGTCCAGTACATGTTGGGATGCAGGTCGGCGACCGGCTCGCGGCCGGTGACCACGAAATCGATGGGGATGACGTTGGCGCCGTAGCGATGGCGCAGCTTGCGCGGGATATCGCAGTTGACGTTGCGATCGTAGATGTTGTAGCTGCGGCCCACCAGCAGGATGCCGGGCTCGCCGGTCTCCTCGAGCACCTCGAGCGCGTGGCGGCCGGCCTCAAGCAGCCGGCTCTGGAACGCGCGCTGAGCGGCGTAAGCGGCGTCGACGGCCCGGTCGTTGGCGTTGCGACTGACGCCCAGCCGCCGCATGGCCTCCAGCAAGCCGCTCGCAACGTGGTTGCGGCCAAGCTGGAAGTGCAGGCGGGGCACCAGGAACTTGTGGCGGTGCTCCTCGAGTCCGGGCGCCGATTCGATGACGTAAGGCAGGGTCTGGTTCCAGGGGCAGAAGTGCGCGACACGGCTGCCGTCCTCCGCCTCGGCGTCCAGAATGTTGGGGATCAGGATGTAGTCCACCCCCGCCTCGATGAGGGCCTTGACGTGGCCGTGGGCCACCTGAACCGGGTAGCAGGGCTGAGCGAGGGCCATCTCGATGCCCTCGGCGGCGATCTTGGGATCGGTGGCCGGCGAGAGCAGCACCTCGACGCCGATCTCCTTGAAGTAGCGGCTCCAGAACGGGTACAGGTCCCACATCGTCATGGTGCGCGGAATCCCGACGCAGAGCTTGCCGGGGGTGCGCTTGAACTTCGGGCCGGCGACTGCGTGGCCGGGCAGCCCCTCGATCAGCCGCTCGCGGAAGGCGAACAGGTCCTCGATCACGGGCTTGCGGCCGGTGGGCGAGGGCTTGCGGAACTTGTCCGAGCACTTGTCGCCCCAGTAGCTCTTCTGGCCCTGGATGGTGAATTCCTTGATGTCGCAGAGGTTGGAGCAGGCCTTGCAGACGAAATCGCGGCTGGCCATGGAGAGCCGCGACAGGTCGTAGCCGCGGAACCGGCTGGCGCCGTGCGTGGCCTCGTGCCACTGCCGCGCGATGAGGGCCATGCCGATGGCGCCGATGACCCCGTTGTACGGGGGCACGGTGATCTTCTTCCCGAGCAGGCCGGCGAAGGCCGCGGCCACCGAGTCGTTGTAGGCGGTGCCGCCCTGGAAGTACACCACCTTGCCGATGTGGCGGCCACGCACCACGCGGTTCAGGTAGTTGAGCACGATGGAGTAGGCCAGGCCGGCCACGATGTTGGGCGCCGACTCGCCCTTGTGCAGCCAGCCTGTGACGTCGCGCTCCATGAACACCGTGCAGCGCTCGCCCAGGCGCGTGGGGGCGGGCGCGGAGAGCGCCAGTCGCGCGAACTCTCCCTTGATGGCGATGCCGAGCTTGTCGGCTTGCTCCTCGAGGAACGAGCCGGTGCCCGCCGCGCAAGCCTCGTTCATGGCGAAATCCACCACCACGCCGTTCTCGATCGAGATGAACTTGGAATCCTGGCCGCCGATCTCGAAGATGGTGTCGACGGGTTCGCCACCCAGGGTGCTCGAGACGTGCAGCGCGCCGGTCTTGTGCGCCGTGATCTCGTCGTTGACCACGTCGGCTCCCACCAGCTCCGCGATCAGCTCGCGGCCCGAGCCGGTGGTGCCCACGCCCAGAATCTGAAGGCGGCGGCCCCAATCGCGCTGGACCTCGCTCAGCCCCTGCTCGACGGCCTCGATGGGCCGGCCGGCGGTGCGCAGGTAAATGTCCTGGATCAGCGCGCCGCTGGGGTCCATGGCGACGACGTTGGTGGAAACCGAGCCGACGTCGATGCCGAGGTAGGCGGGAATCGGGCCGTCGCCCGGGGGCGGGACGTAGGGCGCCACGCGGTGGCGCAGCAGGACCACGTTTTCCATGGAGAGGGGTCTAGTGTCCTCGACGCGCTCTTCGGCCTCGTGCTGGCTCAGCCGGTGGATCTCCCGCAGGCTGCGTTTCCGCCGTTCCTCGGCCTCGAGGATGGCGGTGCCGATGGCGCCGCACCAGGCGTACAGGCCGGGGACAAACAGGTCACCGCCGCCGAGGGCGAAGGCCTCGCGCAGGGCCGCGGTCACGCCGCTGTTCTGCGACACCGCGCCGATCAGGGCCACCGGGGCCACCACCGGCCGGCTCTTGACGATGCTGGCTTTGAAGTTGCGCGCCACCGCGTCGCACAACCCGCGCAGGATCTCGGCCGGCATGTAGCCCTTCTGCTGAGCGTGGATCATGTCGCTCTTGGCGAACACCGAGCAGCGGCCCGCAATGCGCGCCGCGCACCCCGCCGACGAGACCAGGCCGCCGATCTCCTCGACCGAGTAACCCATGCGCAGCGCCTGCTGATCGAGGAACGAGCCGGTGCCCGCGGCGCACTCGCCGCTGCGGTCGTAGTCGACGATGCTCGAGTGCGCGGTATCGGGCTGCTTCTCCAGGCGGATGTACTTCGAGCTTTCGCCGCCGATCTCGAAGACGGTGCGCACCTGGGGGTAGAACAGGCCGACCATCTTGGCGATCGCTTTGAACTCGTTCTCGAAGTAGATGCCGAGGATTTTCGCAATGGTGCGGCTGCCGGAGCCGGTGACGCGCATGCCCTCGACCCGAATCTCCGGGACCACCTCGTGGAACTCTTGCAGCAGGTCGAAGGTGGACTGGATGGGGCTGCCGGCAATGCGGCAATACTCGGAGAGCGCCAGGGGGAGCCGCCGGCCGCCGGGGGCGTCCCAATCCATGAGCCGGAACGCAGGCTTGGCGGCGCAGAGGGCCTCAAGCACGGCGCGATCCTCGGGCTTGCCCAGAGCCGCCAGCTTGAGGCTGATGGCGCCGATATCGAGACCGATGTTGATACTCATTGGAAGGGCAGCCGCTACCTGAGCTATATAATGATACCCGGAAAGTGGGGGCGGAGAAGCCATCCGGGCCTGAATTGCAGGATTTGCGGATCTGGCACGGCGGTTTGGGGGTTGAATGGGGAGAAGCGCTTCGGGGGGGAACCGGGGGGCAACCGGGGACAGCCCGAGCCGTCCCAACTGCGGACGGCCTAGGCAGTCCCTCGGTTGCGGGGGGTTCCGGGTCAGGCGGCTCCGGAGTTTGGCTTTGCTTCGTCATTTTTGTGTTGCGCGGGGGCGGGGGTGACTTGAGCTCCTTGAGGGCTTTGTAGTAGGCGCGGCGGATGGAGTTCTCATAGCGGTTGAGCTTGGTGAAGGCCTCGCCGCCGGAATGCTGGCGGAAGGCCAGACCGAGCAGGCGGGTGTTCTGGTCGTAGCGCTGCTCCTCGGGGGTGCGGTCGGGCAGTGGAGTGGTGTTGCGGCACCTCTCGTATTCCCGCACCTTTTCCATGGCGGAGACGAAGATGCCAGTCTCCAGGCGGACGATGCGGCGGAGGCCAACTCACGGACGTGCGACTCCTCACAGGCGCTGGCGGGCTGGAACTCCGAGAGGAGACCGGCCAGCAGGGCGTGGAATTCGGCGGGGTCTTCCTCGGGGAGGATGGCGTTGCGGGAGCAGAGTCCGTGGGTGCAGGAGTTTGTGGCTACTTTGGCTTTGCCCTCGGGGGTTTTGGGGCCTGTGGAGAGCTGGGCGTTACGGCGATTGGCTTCGATTTTCAATTCGGATGACATGAGACACCTCGGGCGGGTCGGAAACCGACCTCCTACGCCCGGCTTAACATGGGCTCGGCGGGCGCCGAGGTCGAGAATGGGGTAGGTGGTTGAGGGGGTTGGAGATGGAGTTTGGGGGATTGGTGGGATCGATGCAGGGCCGGGAGCGGGGGAGTGGCAATCAGAGTAGAATAGACCTGAAATGGCAGCGACGCGGCGAGGGCTGCGTCGCGGGATGGTAGAAGGTGGCAGCAGAGGCCCGGGCCTAGGGACCGTTCCACGTGCGGCGTTGCCGCGTGGAGGTTGATGTATGCCGTGTGGGCCGGGAATCGGGGTACAAGTGCTCTGGCAGCGTTGAGCGAGAATGACACACTCACGAACGGCCTATGAACTGAGCGAGTCGCAGGTAACTACTCCGGAGCCGATCGTCTCGCTTTTCTGGCAGTTGACCAAGCGGTATCGGGAACACCTGGGGTCGGTGCTTGACGTGGGAGCAGGTGACTGCCGCTTCGCCAGGGGAGGTTCCTTCGACCGATACGTTGGTGTCGAAATGGACAGGAAGCGTGTCGCCGTTGCCAAGCCCCCGGCGAACGGCACGATCATCCAGGGATGTGTGTTTCGGCACGAGGGGGATGACTACGACGCGTGTATTGGCAACCCTCCCTACGCTCGTCACCACGACATCCGGAGCCCGTGGAAGGCGCGGACCGTTGCCCGGCTGGAGCGGGAGCTGGCTGTCTCGTTGAACAAACACTGCAACCTTTACCTCTACTTCTTCTGCCTTGGACTGCTGAAGACGTCGCAGGAGGGCTTGGTGGCGCTGCTCATACCCTACGAGTGGGTCTCTCGCCCCTCAGCCAAAGCAATACGCGAGTACATCCGGAGGCAGCGCTGGAACGTTGCGGTTTACCGTTTCCAGATGCCAATCTTTGAAGGCGTCATGACAACCGCATCCGTTAGCATCGTGGACAAGGCCCGCCGCGATGGTTGCTGGAAATACTATGACATCACCCCCGATCATCGAGTGGTGATGCGGCGGGGCATTACGGACGGCGAGCAGGGGGTGCTCGACTACGCAGAGCGTGGAGAGATCTGGGCTCTTCGCGGCCTCAGCCCAGGGTCACAGCGGGTCTTCGCTCTGACCGAGGGCGAGCGCATACGTGCCGGTTTAACCAAACGGGACGTAGTCCCTTGCGTGACCACATTGCGGAACGTGCCGCGCAACGTGCAGACGCTCTCGTCGTCCGCGTTTCAAAAGCACTTCGTGCGCGGTGGTCAGAAGTGCTGGCTGATACGCTCCCATGAGGCCAGGCGGAGCAGCAGGCTCGACGCCTATTTGGAGGCGGTGCCAGCGGAAAACCGCCAGACCCACACGTGCCGCAATCAGACGCCGTGGTTCAAGTACCTGCCGCATCCGGTGCCCCGGATGTTGTTCGGTTCCGGCTTTACCAAGTTCGGCCCCAAGGTGCTGGTAAACTCTGTCGGCGCACACGCGGTTGGTTCGGTCTGGGGGATCCACGCAAACCAGAGGGTCCCACTTCGCCGTTTGCAGACCTACTTGCTGGGAGTCAATTTCGAGGAGCAGGTTGTTGCCCACGCCAACACACTGAAGAAGGTTGAAGTCAGACAGCTCAATGCCGTGCTCAGTGCCTTCGTCGAGCGGGAGCGCAAGAATGCCGGAGAGGATTCTCGATAGGGGCGCAATTCCGTTCCAGGCCGAGGGCCGATTGCTCCAAGAACTCGGGGAGCGATTGGTGGCCAGTCCCGAGGTGGCGTTGGTGGAGCTGATCAAGAACGCCTATGACGCTGACTCGCCATCATGCGAGGTGCGACTGGAGGAAGGCGGCAAGACTCTAGTGATTGGTGACCGGGGACACGGCATGACATTCGCCGAGTTCGAGAGCAGGTGGATGCGTATTGCTACCTTGGGCAAGGTCGACGAGCGTATCTCGCGCGTCTACAAGCGCCGACTTACGGGCGCCAAGGGAATTGGACGCTTCGCTGTGCGCTGCCTTGGCGACAATTTGACGCTTGTGACAGTCGCTTACGACCCAACACGACGGTTCAAAACGAAGCTCACTGCGCAATTTGACTGGCCCGACATCGACCGACTCAATGATCTCCGCGACGCCAAGGTTGATTACACGTTGGAGCGGGCGGCGGCGGACGCCCCGACAGGGACGACTTTGGAGGTTCGAGTGCTCAAGACCTCCACGGACTTCACTGGCGGATCACCCTTGCGTGCAGATGTTCTGCGGATCGTTACTCCGCTCCCAGCCTTGGAGGCGGGAAGGTTCAAGGCAGCACACCAGGGTTCGACACAAGATCCCGGCTTTCGCGTTCTTCTGCCAGGGGATAAGCAAGAGGAGCACGGCGAGGTCGACCTTGCCGACCTGGTACTCAGGAACTACTGGGCGAGGCTCCAGATCGAACTAACTGGCAGTCAACTTGCCTTTAGGGTTTGGTTCTCATCGTCCCGTGGGCCCAGAACTTATGAGGTTAAGGTCTCGACTGCGATATCTGCTGGCTTCATCGCGGACATTCGGTACTTCCCACGGCGGAAAGGAGTCTTCCGGGGCAAGGGGATCGACGGCCGAGAGGCATGGCGGTGGGTTCGCCACAATTCTGGGGTCGCTGTTATCGATCATGGGTTCAGGATCGTGCCGTACGGCTACAAGTACGACGATTGGCTTCACGTCGACCTGGATAAGGCACACAGCGAGCGCGACTGGCGTTCGGAGGTTGCCAGGAAGAACTTCCCGATTCCTGCTGCCGTCAGGACCCGCCCGGCGCACAACCCGGCGCTTTACCTTCCCTACAATTATCAATTGGTGGGTGCTGTCTTTGTGACGTCGACTCCCCCGTCTCGCCCACCGGCCGCGGCAGATCTCATTCCTTCGATGGATCGGGAGGGCTTTCTCAAGAACAAGGCCTTCGACGACCTGGTCGACTTTGTTCGTGGGGGGATTGAGTTTCTGGCTGCCCAGGACAAGCGCGAGCTGGACAGGATACTCGCAAAGGAGGCACGGGAAGCCGCCAACCAGGCGAGAGAGGACGTCCGCAAGGCGATCGAGCACATCAAACGCAGCCCTACCCTGACCCCGGCTGACAAGGCTCGCATCATCAAGACTTACCGGGAGCTTGCCGACCGTATTGAGGAAGTCGAGGAATACAACGTGCGGGCGCGGCAGAGTCTAATGGCTATGAGCCTGCTCGGGGTCGTCGCCGGTTTCATGACTCACGAGACTAAGAGCCTGGTCTTTGAAATGGAGAAGGCGGCGGAAATGGTGGGTTCACTGGCAAAGGAGCATCCCGGCCTTGGGGACGTTGCTCTCGAACTCCGGAAGCGGTTGGGCACATTCAAGGGACAGCTCCAGTACGCGCAGATGTTCCTCAGCGGTGTGCGGAAGAGCGAAGCCGTTCGGATGTCTGCTGCCGGGCAGATTAGGCACGTTCTGAAGCGGTTTGAAGGCTTCGCGGTGGACCGCGGAATCAAGGTGGTACACGAGTGTCCTGCTGAGGTCCTGACCCCCGCCCTTCCGCCTGCCGTTTACAGCGGCGTGCTTCTCAATTTGTACACGAATGCCCTGAAGGCCGTGCTCGCGGCCGCGTCCAGCATCCGTGATGCCAAGGTTGCGATTCGGGCCTGGAACGAACCTGGATCGCACTGTTTGGAGGTCTCCGACAACGGTATTGGGATCCCTCCTGAGCTCCGGAAGCGGATTTGGGAGCCGCTTTACACAACGACTTCAGATGACGGAAACCCCCTGGGCTCCGGCATGGGTCTCGGCTTAACGTTGGTTAAGCAGGTTGTCGAAGATACCGGTGGGAAGATTGTACTTGCTGACAGCGCGCCGCCGGGTTTTCGGACCTGCTTCCGGGTCGTTTTTCCGATGGAGTAGATCATGGCAAGCAGCGTCAAGGTTGTATTGTTCGAAGACACAGCGCAAACGCGCTCCGACATTCTCGCAGCCCTCAGGACGCACCTAGAACCGCGGGGTTCGGTCATTGCATTCGACAGCGATCAGTTCAGCGGGCCGAGTTCGGAACGAGACCGCATGTACGAGGATCGTCTGGCGAGCATTCTCAACGCGATGCCGTATGAGGGTGCAACCCTGCTTGTGGCCGACCGCGATCTTTCCAAGAGCCGGAATTTCGCAGGACTGTCGGTGAATGCAGTCACGGCGGCGGCGAAGAGGCTCGCTTTGCCGATTGCCTCCTACGCCCGGGAGCCGGAGCAAGACGATTACGAGTGGCGTGGGCGGTGGGAGGAAGAACACATCGTCCTGAGCTTTTCTGAGGGCGAAGACGAACTTGCTCGGCGGGCCGCTCTCGCTGCCTGTGGCTTTGCCGAGCTTGCTGCGGAATTGCCTGAGGTCCTAGCGCAGAAGGCTAACGACTCACCAGCCAAGATGCTAGCCGCCCTGCTTTCCAAGCCAGAGTATTCTGAAAAGATCGCGCTTTACAGCGTTGGCGACCAGAATCGACTTCTGGAGGCTTTGGCCCATGGCAGGCAACTGGAACTGCGGGTCGAGAGGATGACACGCTTCTTGGGGTACTGGCTTTGGGACTCGTTGCTGCGGTACCCCGGCTTGTTGGCGAACGAAGTCGCCGCGGCCAGCCATCTGAATCTCGAGACCGCTGGCTTTCGTCAGCCGGAGGTCCGGGCCGTTTTCGCTGAGGCTCTTTACAGCGGCCCATTTGCCGATCCGAAGAAGCCCCAGTGGTGGCGGGGCATGCTGGATGACATCGTCTCGCGCGAGGACTGCGCCGACGGTCTAGAGCTTGTTCGGAAGACGGTGGACCCGACGATCAGGTGCAGCCAGTGCTATGTCGACGCATCCAAGCAAGCTGGCTACTATTGCATCATCTCACGCCTGCCCGTGAGTCTTGAGAATTCTAAGGGTGGCCTGAGCTGGTTTCCTCGCGGGGCGGACCTCACGAGAATCGGTAAGCCGAAGTTCGAGGAGTACGCCCCTTGGTTCGGTGCCTGAGGCCAATATGGGTAGGCAGACTGTCACACCTCCGTATTCGGTAACAGGTGCCTACGAGGCGTTGCTCGAGGCAGTTCGAACGGCCGCCGAGGATGCAAATACGAACCCGCCGGTCGTCATGCGGCCATTAGGGAGTTGTTTTACGCGGGCCGAAGGCAACGAGGCTGTGGCATTTGAGGCCTATCTCTATTTGAAGGACTGGCCGTGCAGACGGCTACGGCGGGACAGGCACCTGCACGTAGTCATCAAGGCGCGTGAGAAATTCAGCACGAAACCTTCCTGGAAGCTCACAGAGTCGACCGTGTCTTTGAACTACTTCGTCGTGTCGAGGTTTACGGCGTGCCTGGCGCAGGCGCTGCACTACGATTTTGTGGAGGGAGGCCAGGAAGATCACCCGTTCTTCCACGTGCAGTTGGACGATGAAGTGATTCCGGACGTCGACCTCCAAAGTGCGGGCTTCGACTTCGAACTGGATTCATCAGTACGTTCTAGCGAGTGTGGGGTCACCACCAGAATCCCGACGCCCGACATGACGTTTGCTTCGGTGCTGTACTGCATGGTGGCGGACCACCTGGGAGCCGGCATCTTCAGCCAGTTCAGAGAGAAGGTTCGTTCCATAGAGAACCGACTGCCCCCACCTGACTGCGAGGCGCTGAGGAGGAGTTTCCGGGAATCGCCGACACACTTCAAGAGCTCCCATTGGTTCGCCCACATGAGTGGGCCAGCGCAATAGAGATCGTTCTCGGTTCGATGGTGAAACGCCGTACACCAAGGCGGAGGTATTGGAGTACCACGGGATCTGCTGCGCTGAGGTGGAAGCCAGGGTGCCGGCGCTGGATCTCGGCGCGGCGTCGGGCTTTCATTGGCTGCCGTTCAACGAGATGGAATTGCAGTTCTACAACATTCGCCATCTCCAGCATCGGGTGCGCAGACGGCGCGGCCAGGTGGCCTGCGCCGGCGGCCGGAGGGCCAGTTCGACGGAACGGCGTGTGACAGGAGTGATGGAGCTGGTGGCCCTCACCACCCGGCCGCCTTGCTCGGGCGGCTGTTATGTTCTCGCCCGCAGAGACAGTGCCAGCAGCACCGCGCATGCCGCCGCGGATGCGACATTGATCAGGAAGGGAGCGTAGGCGAGCGGAAAGCCCCGCAAGCTGCCGATCACCATCATGGCCGAGATCATCAGGGAGACCAGTACGGCGAGGGCCAGGAAGATGGGGCCGAGGACGAAAGCCAGCGGTCTCCGGCGCAAGAGCAGGATCGCGGTTATGACCAAGCCCGGCAGCAGAAGCGACAGGTCCAGGACCGCGGCGGGATCCGTGAGGAGTCCCTGATCCACGACGCTCTTGGGCACGCCTCCGGAGAGCACGGCGGGAACGCTCTCCGTCAGCCAGTGACCGCCGGCGGAAACCACGATCCACAGGAACATGATGGCCGTCAGCGTCACCGGGGCGCGCGGGCCGTAAGCGCTCGCGATTTCCGCAACGGGCAGCGCCGGAATGCTCACTGCCAGGAGGTAGAAGCTGAGGCTCCAGACGGCGCAGTACGCCAGGAACAGCGAGTTGAAATGAACCGCCAGCGTGTAGAAGACGAAATCGTACACGAGGAAGGCGAGGGCTCCCATCCACACCAGCCGCGCGGCCATCGCGCCGCGCCGGGCGAGTACGGCGCTGATAATGAGAACGGGCAGGACGACGGCCAGGTTGAACGCATCGCCGCCCATACCCTCGGCGGCGTAGGTGCGCGTTTCCCTGGCATAGGTGGCGGACCAGAAGAGTCCCCCGCAAGCGGTCACGGCGAGCAGGGCTGCCAAAAGAAGGTTGAGCCAGAACATGGGCAGTCCGAGTTTGTTAGTTTGCATAGCGTCTCCATACCGATGACGGCTTTCAGGCCCGATTATTACAGTTCCCCGCTCCCTGTGGCGCACGCTCCCAGCGCAATGCCACTTAGTTTTCCCAGATCCGGGCACTTCCCGGCGTGGAGCAGGTGTCCGGCCTGCCATGCCGTCATTCGCGACGGCATTCTACTGTCGTGTCCCGTTCCGTTCCCGACAACGGACCGCTCCCTGGCGGTCGCGGCTCGGAAACGGGGCACTGATTCTCAACAGGTTTCGGTTGGCGGGACTGAAGTCCCGCGCGGACTGAAACTCCGCCCCACACAAGAACCGTGAAGGTGGCGATTCGGGGCACGCGGGTATCAAGAAAAGGCTACGCTGGAGTTCATGGCGGACGTGAACATTCTGCGTAGCGTTGCGAGGCAGTACCGGGCGTCGCTCGCGATGCTGGGCCAAGCTATTGAGCTCTGTCCCGAATCTCTCTGGATAGCGGCGGAGTATCCGAACAAGTTTTGGCACATTGCCTACCACGCGGTGTTCTACACGCACCTGTACCTTCAGCCTACCGAAGCGGATTTTCGTCCCTGGGCGAAGCACAAACAGGACTGTCAGTATCTCGGCCCGCGGCCGTGGGCGGCTCAGGAGACGCGGAAGATCGAAACGCGGTACACCAAGGCCGAGGTATTGGAGTACCACGAGATCTGCTGCGCCGAGGTGGAAGCCAGGGCGCCGGCGCTCGATCTCGGGGCAGCGTCGGGCTTCCATTGGCTGCCGTTCAACAAGATGGAACTGCAGTTCTACAACATTCGCCATGTCCAGCATCACACCGGGCAACTGGCGGACCGACTGCGGACGCAAAAGAATGTCGGCGTGGCTTGGGTTCGCCCGGATTGAGCGGACAATCCGTCACAGGTATGCCGAGCGGGAGACACTCTGTTGCCAGATCTGCTGTGGCCGCCTCGCCAGCGTGCTGGCGGGGTTTGGACTCCCCGGCGATGCAGCCGGGAATCGGGGGTGGAAACAGTGCCTTTCACTCACCCCAAAGGCTGCCACTGCCATGGATTTGTAGGGCGGTCCACTTGGAGCGCGCCGGACACTTTGGTCCGGCCTCTGCCCGGAGCCTGGGAGGGCCGACGTGGACGTCGGCCCGCGGACCGCAGGTCCGCCCCACAGAGACAAGGTGAACGGTATCGGGGGTGGAAAGACGTCTCCAAATCTGAGCTCGGCGTTGGGAAGATTGGCTTCGATTTTGAGTTGGAATGAGTAGCGATATCACCGGCGTCCAGTTTGTGCGAACATGAGCATGAGGTGTCCGATGCGAAAGCTCTACACAATCGGTTTGATGTTCGCGCTCCTCTGTACTGTCGGGTATGCAGCCAAGAAGTACCCGATGACTGCAGCGTCTATCGTTCCCGGCGCTCGGGCCAATGTTGAGATCAGCAAGGACAAGAACGGCAACACGAGAATGAAGATGACCGTTCAGCATCTCGCCAATCTTGAAAACCTGACGCCACGCGCAGCCGCGTATGTGGTCTGGTTGCAGGAACGGGGCGGAAACTCCGAGAATCAGGGCCAACTGAAACTGGATAAGAACCTGAAGGCGACCTTCGAAACCGTCACTCCGTTGAAGAGTTTCGATGTGTTTGTTACCGCCGAGCAGGATGCTAGAACGAAAGATCCAAGTGGGCCGGAAGTCCTGAAGGCGACTATTCAACCGTAAGAGATGCAGCGGTATGAGGCGTGACCCGCTTCGGTCGCGCGGTCAGCCAGTTCTCCGGCAGCGCCAACGGCTTGAGCGCCGTCAGCATATTGTGCGTGATCACGGCGAGCCGACGCGATGCCGCGTTGGCTCGCAGCCGGCCGCACGGCATCACCGTTGCAGCCAGCGCGACTTGATGCCGGGCGCCTGGGGCGGGTGCGAAGGGCACGGCCGGGGCGACTGGTTGAGGGGATCGGAGATGAATTCGGGGGAAGCGTGGGAGCGTCCGCCACGAACCTCGGCCGGTTGGTCTAAGCGCCTCGCAAAATGCGGTGACAGTCCGCGTCATGGCGCAGTCCGCCGCCCCTGGGGATGAAAATGAGTCGCGGGCGGCCTGGCCCTCGCGGAGATCGGCGAGTCGACCGATCACGGCTTTCCGCAGGAGGCCTTGCCGGAAGCGCTGCGGGTGGCTTCCGAGCCTACCGATTCGTCCCATGGGTAGCGAGTCAGTTTCGGGTTTCGCGGTGACGCGACCGCGATATGGAAATGACCATTCGGAATGGCTGAACACAAGGGCGCCCGATCAGGCGCGACTCGCCCGAGTTTCATGACAGGCTCTCAGAGTGACGGTGGATTACCGTGGTCTGAGCCCGTTTTTCGTGGCGCTGGCTCGAAAACTGGGACTCAGCGCCGCGATTGGCGATGCGCGCCGCCACCCAGTCCGCCCAGATCGACGACCACCGCGAGCAGCAGCCACAGAAGATTGATTCCCGTCGTCGGCATGCCGCTGTTGAGTTCCCACGCGTATACGATCGTGGTGAGCGGCAGGAATATGAAGCCGATTACCGGCAGCACCAAGCCACCGTGGAAGGCGCGCTGCAGGTAGGTCGAGAAGACCCACATCAACACGAGCGCGATGCGCGGAAACGCCAGAATGACAAGCAGAAGGAAACACGGCATCGTCAGTCTCCAGGCGGGCAACAGGAGCCCGCGCAGTTCTATAGCACAAGGTTCGCGCCATGCGATCTTGCCAGGCGCGGCGACCCGTAAAGGCCAGCTTTGTTTTGCCGGCCTCAGTCGTGGAGGTGGATGACGGCTTTGACCTGGAAGTTGTTATCCATCAGGCCGACATGGCCGCCGATTAAGACGTAGCGGTGGTCGCTGGGAGGAGGAGGCAGGCGGCGCGACAGATCGGGAGGCGCCGGGTGCACCTTCTTTCGCATACCCTTGTCCAGCACCGCGCCCTCGTGCAGGCGCGATTCCTCGGCGGCAGACAGCCGGTCTTGGTGCCTCAGTCCTACCGGCGGATGGGCCTGGTTCTGGTTGTACCAGTCGCGCGTCACCTGTTGGTCGTGGTCGTCAAACTGGGTATGACCTGGCTGGTTTTGTGCAAAAGCGGCGCTGCCGGCGAAGGCCAGAATCGCGACGGCAGTGGCCGCCAACAACCGATGTGTTTTCACAAACATCCTCTCTTTCATTGTCTATTTGCGCTGGAACACGAGCGTGATCGGCTTGTGAGCCGGCCTGACGACGGTGACCAGCATCGCGCCATCCGCGGCAAGGGTGTAGCTTTCGACGGTAGTCGCGCCGGATTGCGTGGTCGTCACCTTCAGGACATCGTGATCCCAGATGGTCTTGCTCTTGAGGTCTTTGCCGGTGTGAATCGTGGTGTTTTTCTGGCCGTCGGTGGCGTCGCGATAGAAGAAGGTCTCGGTGGCGCCTTCATACACGAAACTGCGAGAGATGAAGATGTTGCCCTGCCGATCGTCGATGGTCACGGTGCCGGTTTGAACGACGGGCTGGCCGGCAAAGTCGCTCTTGGCGGGCACCAGCGTCCAGGCGCCGTTCAGGGCGCTATGGTCGCGCGCGAAGGCGGAGAAGGCGCAGAGGAGGGTGGTCACGACGGCTGCGGCAATTGCTGTAGTTGAAAATGTCCTCATGATGTCCTTTCAGGGGCTACCGTTTTCAACGGAATCGTATGTAGCGTCGGAGATGTCAGAGCACGCGCGGTACCGAACAGGCAAAAACAGCGACGCAGGCAAGAGGTAAGGATCTGGCGAAGGTTGCCGTGGACTGCCGGTATGACGACTGGGCTGGCAGAGCAAAGACTGCACTCGTTGTGGCGGATTCTGCACGCGGCTGTGGGGGGGTGACCGCATCCGGAAGCTGGGGCGGGGCTGGAAGCCCACCTCCTAGGCCAGGCTTAACATGGGCCTGGCGGGTGGCGAGGTCAGGAATGGGGTAGGTGGTTGAGGGGGGGAGATGGAGTTGCGGTAGGAGTGGGATCGCTGTTATGTTCTCGGCCGCAGAAACAACGCCAGCAGCACCGCGCATGCCGCCGCTGATGCGACATTGATCAGGAAAGGAGCGTAGGCGAGCGGAAAGCCTAGCAAGTTGCCGGCCACCATCATGGTCGAGATCATCAGGGCAATCAGTACGGCGAAGGCCAGTAAGATGGGGCTGAGGACGAAGGCCAGTGGTCTGCGGCGCAAGAGCAGGATCGCGGTTATGACCAGGCCCGGCAGCAGGAGCGACAGGTCCAGGACCGCGACCGGATCGGTGAGGAGTCCCTGATCCACGACGCTCTTGGGCACGCCGCCGGAGAGCACGGCGGGAACGCTCTCCGTCAGCCAGTGAGCGCCGGCGGAAACCACGATCCACAGGAACATGATGGCCGTCAGCGTCACCGGGGCGCGCGGGCCGTAAGCGCTCGCGATTTCCGCAATGGGCAGCGCGGGAATGCTCGTTGCCAGCAGGTAGAAGCTGAGGCCCCAGACGGCGCAGTACACCAGGAACAGCGAGTTGAAATGAACCGCCAGCGGATGCGGGGGAGAAGGACGCTTCCGGCGAGCGGCTCGTGGCCAGCGACTGGGTGGCCTCGAACTGCACATCGGTCTGGAATGGCAAGCGGATACGCATAGACCGTCTGAAGGGTCTCTGGCTCGAGAACGTCCTGGCGCGGCGGCTCTATGCGCGGGACCGCGAGGCAAGCCAGAACGTCGCCCCCTGGGTGCGGGGTGACGTGGTGACGTTCTGGTACCAGGGCTCATTGGGCGACGCCGACATACTGAGCGGGCCGGCCATCGCCAGGTACCGGGTGGCGGGAGATCGTGCGATCCGCGAGCGGCCTATGGCTCTGACCAGGGGTGGGTTCATCTACGAGTGGCTGAAGATGGATGACGCCGAAACAGCTCGTTGATTGGGCGCACTTGGGCCGGTGCGGGGGATCGCCGCCGGCGTGGGAGATTGGCGTACGGATCTACGGTTCGAAAAGGCTGTACGTCTTTCGGATCGGCGGGTCACGAGCGACGGAGCTGCGGATGCTGGCCGTCACAGATCAATGGACGCGGTCCTGCGCAGCCGTCGACATCAGGAACGTTCTGCAAAGCGTGGGCGTGGAGTTGGCCTGGTAGACGCCGGCGCCGCCGCGGCCGCGGGAAGCAGGGGTTCAGTGACCCGGTTATGCATCCGCGCACAATTCAAAGGACATCGTGGTCACCCAAGAAGGCAGAGGATGCAGGGCAGGCGATCGGTTCATGTCGCCTGCCCTCACGCCGGGCGGACGGCAGGCCACAAAAAACGATGGCCTGCCCCACGATGCCTTGGCTCACTCCGCACTTCAGTTCGGGCAAAACGGGGCGGCAGTTCATGGTGTCAGAAGGTGTGAAAGAATGCCCGCACAGGCTTAAGGCCTGTGCGGGCTGAGGACCGCCCCACCCAGGAGTCAAAGTGAACAGGGTTGGGGTTGCGGGGGCTAATAATGATGTAGAATTGTGAGGCTGCAAGTCCGGGTGGGAGGGGCGCTGATGAAGCGCAGCGGAGCAAACGCGTATCTCCCGACGCTGGGCGATCCAACGGCCGGCAGGAGCGCCGGCTGGACCAGGTTACCGGTCTGGGTGCTCGTCCTCCTGCTCGTGGCAATCATGGCCGCGCTGTGGGCCGCGGACCTGCGAACCTCCTACGAGTCGCCCTTCCTGCTGCTGGCCCTGAACCTCGTCTTCGGCACGCTGGTGTCCATATTCATCGCCTACCTGGCCGGCCGGAGCTTCCTGGTTCGCGGCACGCCGGGGCTGCTCATGCTGGGCTGCGGAGTGCTGATCTGGGGCGCCTCCGGCTTCGTGGGGGCCGCGGCCGGCCACGGCGACCCCAACACCACCGCGACCATCCGCAGCGCCTGCATGTGGCTGTCGGCTTTGTGCCACCTGGCGGGCGTCAGCCTCTCGCTCCGGCCGAGGCGCGCCATGCGCACGGCGGGCCTGTGGCTCGCGGCAGCCTACACGGTCACCCTGGGCGCCGTGGCATTGGTCGCGCTCGCGACACTCGCAGGCTGGATGCCGGCCTTCTTCGTCCAAGGCCGGGGAGGCACGCCGGTGCGGCAGCTCGTGCTGGGCTCAGCTATCGTCATGTTTGTCCTCACTGCGACCCTCCTGGGGCTGGCGAACCGCAGATCGCCATCCGCGTTCGCGTACTGGTACAGCCTGGCCCTGGCACTGACCGCCGCCGGTCTGTTTGGCGTCATGCTCCAGCCGGCCTTCGGCAGCCTGCTGAGCTGGACGGGCCGCGTGACGGTGTGCCTTGGCGGTGCGTTCATGCTGGTGGCGGCGATCGCGTCCGCGCGCGAGTCCCGCGAATGGGGGATCCCGCTGGAAGTGGTTCTGAGCGAGGCGCGGCAGCGATTCGACGAGCTGTTCGAATCGGCAGCCGATGGCATCCTGGTCCACGAACTCGTCACCGGACCGGCCCGCGGCGAGTGTATCCAGGCCAATCCGGCCATCTGCGACCTGCTGGGTTACACGCCGCAGGAGATGCGCGCCCTGAGGGTGCTGGACATTGTGGCGCCGGAAGAGCATCAGGCCATTGCGCAGTACGGCGAGGTGATTCTCCGCGACGACGTATTGCGGCACGAGAAGACCCTCCTGGCTAAGGATGGCCGGCGGATTCCCGTGGAAATCCACGGGCGGTTCATCCAGCACCAGGGCCGCCCGGTGGTCATGTCGGTCATCCGCGACATCACCGAACGGAAGCGGGCGGAGGAGGCGCTACGGGAGAGCGAAGCCCGGTATCGGGGCCTGGTGGACCTGGCGCCCGACGCGGTGCTGGTGCATCAGGACGGGCGGATCGTATACTGCAACGCCGCCGCGGTGAGGCTCTACAGCGCAGAGACCATCGAGCAACTGCTGGGCAGGGGCATCCTGGAGATAGTTAATCCGGATGAGTTGGAGGCGGTGCAGACGCGGATTCGGTGTGTGCTGGAGGGCGGCACGATCCCGTTGCGCGAATTCCGGTACCGGCGGCCGAACGGGGAGGAAGTGCGCATGGAAGTCATGGGCGTCTTGGTCGGCTGGCAGGGCAAGCCCGCCGTGCAGGTCATCCTCCGCGACATCACCGCGCGCAAGCGGGCCGAAGAGAGCCTCCGGCGGAGCGAGGCGCTGTACCGCGCCATCGCCCGGAGCATCCCCGACGGGGCCGTGTGGGTGGTCGATTCGGACCTGCGCATCCTCGTGGCGGAAGGCGTCCTGGCGGCCCGGATCGGCATGGGGCGGGAGCGGCTGGAGGGACACATGCTCGCTGAAGCGTTCGACGAGGAGGAACGCCGCCAGCTCGCGGAGCAGCGATTTCGCTCGGCGCTGGGCGGTCAAGGAGCGAGTTACGAGACCGAATTCCATGGCCGGTCGCTCTGGACGCAGTACGTGCCGCTCCACGACCCGGCCGGGCAGGTGGTGGCCGCCATGGCGCTGGCGCTGGATGTCACCGAACGGAAACGCGTGGAAGAGCAACTGCGCCAGGCGCAGAAACTGGAAAGCATCGGTCTGCTGGCCGGCGGCATTGCGCACGATTTCAACAATTTGCTGATCGGCGTGGTGGGCAACACCAGCCTGGCACTGGACATGCTGCCACGCGACCATCCCGTCGCCGAGTTGTTGCAGCGGATCGCCAAGGCCGGGGAACACGCGGCGCATCTGACCAGGCAGATGCTGGCCTATTCGGGCAGGGGCCAGTTCCTGGTGGAACGCGTGCACCTCTCCGACGTGGTCGCCGAGACGAGCGGACTCGTTCAGCCCTCGATTCCCAAGAAAGTCGCCTTGCACCTCGATTTGGCACGGGACCTGCCGCCGGTGGAAGCGGACCGCAGCCAAGTCCAGCAGGTGGTTATGAACCTGCTGCTCAACGCGGGGGAAGCGATCGGCGGCGACAAGGGCCTGATCACCGCCAGGACGGGCGTCCAGGCAGTGGACGAGTTTCACCTCCGGTACGATCCGGAAGGCGGGGAGCTGCGCCCGGGCAACTACGTTTTTCTCGAAGTGCGCGACACCGGTTGCGGCATGGATGAGGCCACCAAGGCGAGGATCTTCGATCCGTTCTTCACCACGAAGTTCACGGGACGCGGGCTGGGGCTGGCGGCGGTCGCCGGCATCCTGCGCGCCCACAAGGGCGCGATCGAGGTGACCAGCGAGCCCGGGAAGGGCAGTTGCTTTGTGGCGCTGTTCCCGGCGGCGGAGGTTGCGCCGTCCCCCTCGCCAGTCCCGGCCCGAGGACGGAAGGTTCCCCGTGGGAGCAGGACGGTGCTGGTGGTGGATGATGAAGAGCTAGTGCGGGAGATGGCGAAGCGATCGCTGGAACAACTTGGATTCAAAGTCCTGCTGGCAGACAGCGGATTGGCTGCCATCGACTTGTTTAAGCAAGAGCCCCGTCGCGTCTCGCTGGTCATCCTAGAGCTGGGCATGCCCGGCATGAGCGGGGAAGAGATCCTTCCGGAGCTTCGGAAGATCCGGTCCAAGGTCAAGGTGATCGTCTCCAGCGGCAATGGCGAGGCCGAGGCCAAGAGAGCATTCCAGGGCCAGCGGGTGGCTGGTTTCATTCAGAAGCCGTACTCTTCCAGCCAGCTCGCGGATACGGTGATGTCCACCATCGGATGACCCGCCCCGGGTTTCGCGGATTTCCTCTATAGTACGTTCTATGGCGATCATCGCGGTGGCGGGGCGAAAAGGCGGGATTGGAAAATCGACAATCGCGGGGAACCTGGCGGCCGAGTTCGCGGCCATGGGCCGGAGCGTCATCGTGCTGGACGCCGACCCGCAGCACAGCCTGGCGGCTTGGGCGGCCCAAGGCGACGGAATGCTTTCGCGTTGTGTCGAGAGAGTGAAAGGCGGCGCTGCGGAAACGTTGCGGGCCAAGGCGCGCGCGGCCGAGCAGGCCGCCGACATCGTTCTGATCGACACGCCCCCGGGGATGTCCGAAACGACCTACCAGGCCGCGCTGGTTGCCGATCTGGCGCTGCTGCCGTGCGGCCCTTCTCCGTTGGATCTGTTTTCCCTGAAGGGCGCGCTGAACCTGGCCCTGAAGGCGCGCGCCGAAAGGCGCTCGAAGCGGCCGCGCATCCGGCTGGTCCCTTCCAGGGTGCTGATGACCACCAACCTGGGGCGCGGTCTTTCCTCGTCTCTGGAGGAGATGGGAAAGAAGGTGCTGCCCGCGATCGGCCAGCGAGTCGTGGTGGCCGAGGCGGCGATGAGCGGCCTCACGGTCTGCGAGTACGCACCCAACTCGGTCGCTCACATGGAGTTCGAGAAGCTTGCCAAAGCGGTAGACAAAATCGTGATGCGATAAGGAGACTGCAATCCCTATGAGTGAGATTCGTGCGTTGGCTGCCCTGATGGCGCATGGGAAACTGGAGCCATTCTCTTTCGATCCCGGCCCGCTGGGAGACGAGCAGGTCGAAATCGACGTCGAGTATTGCGGGATTTGTCACTCGGACCTCTCGATGTTGAACAACGATTGGCAGATCACGCAATACCCGCTTGTGCCTGGACACGACGCCATCGGAACGATCGCCGCCGTGGGCCGCGGGGCGAAGCTGGTCCGCGCCGGGCAGACGGTGGGGCTGGGCTGGAATGCCGCAAGCTGCCTGCATTGCCGCCAGTGTCTGACCGGCAATCATAACCTGTGCCAGAACCTCGAGCAGACGCTGGTGGGAAGACACGGAGCGTTCGCGGCCAAAGTCCGGTGCCATTGGAGCTGGGCCACGCCGATTCCCGAGGCCCTCGACAGGACCAAGGCCGGGCCGCTTCTGTGCGGCGGGATCACGGTGTTCAACCCCCTGGTTCAGTTCGGCGTGCTGCCGACCGACCGGGTGGGCGTGATCGGAATCGGCGGTCTGGGGCACCTGGCGCTCCAGTTTCTGAACAAATGGGGATGCGACGTGACGGCATTCACCTCCACGGCTGGAAAAGCGGACGAAGCCAGGAGAATGGGCGCGCATCATGTGATCGATACCTATTCCAAGGAGCAGTTGGCGAAGGCGGCCGGCAGCTTCGACTTCATTCTGTCCACGGTGAACGTGGATCTGGACTGGAATGCGTATCTGGCGGCCCTGGCCCCCAGAGGGCATCTCCATCTGGTGGGAGTGGTCCCCGCGCCGCTTCCGATTCCCGCGTTCACGCTGATCGTGGGCCAGCGCTCGGTCGGCGGAACGCCAACGGGAGCGCCCGCCACGGTGGCCACCATGCTGGAGTTCTGCGCACGGCATGGCATCAGCCCGGTGACCGAGGAGTTCCCGATGAGCCAGGCCAACGAAGCTCTGGCGCACCTGGCGGCGGGCAAGGCGCGCTATCGCATCGTGCTGAAGAACGATCTCCAGTAACCGGCGGTTTGGCCGAATTGGTTCCTGGTGGTGGTTTTGGGCCAGCCGCGACGCCCCGATCGAGGCAGTAAGTCGCGAGCGATCAGAATGTTACGCTTTGGCACGAGGAATGCCTTCTTATAGTCCGGTGATGGAAATTCAATGGAAGGAGCAAAGAACATGAAAACGAGATTGCTGGTCCTTCTGTTACTGGCCGGAAGCGCGATGTTCGCGGCTACGCGGGTGGTGGTCGGAATTGGCGTGGGCGGGCACGGCTACTATGCGGCGCGACCGCCCGTGGTTGCCTATGCTCCGCCCTGCCCGGGACCCGGCTACTTCTGGGTTCCCGGCTACTTGGATCGCGTGGGGCCGCGTTCCTTGTGGCATGCCGGCTACTGGACGCTGCGCCCAAACGTCGGTGGGTACCGCGTGGGGCCTCGCACCTATGGCCACTACGATCACGGATACCGGCACGACCGTTACGATCACGGATACCGCCGCCGCTAGTTCGTGGGGCGGGCCCCCGCGGCCTGCCCCCGTGCGAGAATGAGGCGGCGGAGGTGAGGTGTGTTGCACAGGTTGACGATCGGCTTGGGACTGATGGCCATGACGTGGCCGCTGGGAGCGCAGGACCCGGCGGCATACAAGCGTGAGTACCTCGGGGAGTTGGAGTACACCAGCAAGAATGTGATCGCTCTGGCCCAGGCCATGCCGGCGGAGAAGTACGGCTGGCGTCCGGGCGTCGGAGTGCGCTCGGTAAGCGAAGTCTACATGCACATCGCGGCCGGGAGCTTTCTCCTTCTCGACCTCATCGGGCAGAAGGCGCCGGAGGATCTGTACGGAAAGGTGGAAGCGAGCGGACGGGAACGGATGATGGCGCTGGTGAAGCGGAACGCGGAGCTGGAGAAGACTGTAACCGAGAAGCAGCGCGTCGTCGCCCTGCTCGAGCGATCGCTGGCCGCGGCGCGCGAGGCTTTCGAGAGGGCCAGCGCCGCCGACCTGGACAAGCGCGCGGACTTCTTCGGCAGGGAAACGACGGCGCGGGGGGTGTATCTGCGCCTCCTGGTGCACGTGAACGAGCACATGGGGCAGTCGGTGGCCTACGCGCGGGTGAACGGCATCGTGCCGCCGTGGTCGCGCCCGGCTGCTAAGGGCGAGTGAACTGCGCTCACACGGAAGCCGTTACTGAACCTTCCCCTGCATCGCCTGTTGGAAGAACTCGCCGCTTTCGGTAAGAGCGTACGTATCCCAGGAGCGGAGCATGGACGGCCCCCATTCGGGATCGAACACCCAGGCAACCCACCCGATGCCCCGGCCTTCGAGATACTTGATGATCGCCTTCCCGTACTCGCCGTTGTCGGCCATGCCCTCCTTGCCCAGCGTGAACCCGAACTCGGTCGCCAGGACGGGGAAGCGATCCGCGGCGAAGCCGAAATTCTCCTCCCACTTCGGTTCCCACGGCTTGGACCGCTTGTGCGGATAAGGATGGGTGACATAGCCGATACGCTCCGCTTCGACCGGGTTGATGCGCAACGGCGAGAGATCGTAGGCCCAATCGAAACCCGCCACCAGGGGAATGGTCTCCCGATCGTAGGCCCGGATGAGGGCGATGAGGTCCTCGTTGATTCGCTTCCACTCGTCCCAGGACATCCTCCCAAGCTGGTCCGAATACAGCGTCGGTTCGTTGAACAGCTCATAGAACGCCACGGTGTTGTTCCCGGCGAAGTGCCTGGCGATGGTGCGCCAGAAAGAGAAGGTCTCCTCCATCGACGTGACGTACATGGGGTCCTGATAGAGCCCCGTCTTCATGTTGCCGATCGAATGCCAGTCCAGCAGGATGTACATCCCCAGGTCCGTGCACCACTCGATAGCTTGATCGAGGAGCGCGAGGTATCCCTGGGGGGTCCTCTCCCGCCAGGCGATGGGATGCACGGGAATGCGGACCAGGCGCGCGCCCGTCTGTTTGACCTTGATGAAATGCTCCTTGTTCCAGTGCCCCTGGCTCTCGATCTTGTCGGGATCCGAGATGGCCAGCCCGCGGAACAGCACCGGCTTCCCTTGCGGGTCGACGAACCGGTTCCCCCGGACTGAGATCAACGGCAGGTTCCTGGCGTTCGGGCTGTTGAGCGGTTCTCCCGCAAAACGGTCGTTCCACCACGGATGGATCTTCTTCTCTCTGGCGGTCTGTGCCAGGGCCGCGTGGGAGCCGCACAGCAGCGCCAGGCCGACCGCGACCGTACTTGTCAATGTTCGCATTGCACACCTGTCCGCTCAGCCGAACGGGTTCTCGTCGGCGCTGGGGCCGTAAATGGCCGGCACCGGGACGTCCAGGAGACGCAAATAGACGCTGAGCTGGCCGCGGTGGTGGTAGAGATGGTTCAGGAGAACGTAGCGGAAGATGCCGACCCGGGGCATGGTCGTGAGGGTTTGGCCGCCCTTGAGGAGAGACCACTCCTTCATCAAGGCGGCGTCATCCATTTCGCCCAGGATGGCCTTCGCCCGGGCTGCGCTTTCCTCGAACACGGCCAGGATGGCCGCCGCGGTCGCCGCCTGGGGCGGTGGGGAGAAGGTCCCATAATCGACGCTGTCACGCGCTGCGAACCCGGCCACGCCGCCGGGTATGGTGGCAATGTGGTTGGCGAGTTGGCCCAGGGTCATGGACTTGGCGTGCGGCTTCCACGAGAGCTTATCGTCGGGGACGCGCCCGAGCAAAGTCCGGGTGGTCTTGACTTCCTGCTCGAGTTCCGCGATGAGTGCATCGGCGAGAGGCATGGTGTCGAACTCCTTTCGTAAACGGTCTACTGGGGATGAACGAACCCACAGAGTATCACGTCAGGCTCCTACGAAGCCGTGAAAAAGGCCTGGGGACACCCCTGCCGGCTTCGGTAATGGACTGATTCCACGAATCGACGGAGTGTCCCCGGATTTTTTCACGGCTCCTACAGCGCCGGGCAGAGGCCGCGGTAGAAGGGACAGCGCCGGCAGTGTTCGCCGGCCTGGGGCGGGAAGCGCATCTCCGACTGGGCCTGCTGGAACGCCCGGATCAACGCCCGCGCCGCGGCCATCTGCTCGGCCCCCAGGTCCACGGGAACGACCACGTCGGGGCGCAGGAAGTATAGCAGCGCCTGATCCGGCAGCCGGCCGGTGAGGCGCTCCAGCGCCAGCGCATACAGGTGCAACTGGGGCGCGTAGTCCCGCGCACGCTCGGCTGCCCCGCCCGCATCCACGTCGTCGGTCTTGTAGTCCACCAGCACCAGCCAGCCGGCCTCCTCGAACCACAGATCGATGCGTCCTTCCACCACGACATCCTGGACGGCCAGCAGGAAATCGAACTCGCGCTCGACGCGCGCCGCCGCCCGGGCTCGCTGCGCCAGACTGCTTCTCTGGAACCGGCCGGCAAGCTCGCAGGCCTGATCCGTGGCGTTGGCCACCGGAACGGCGGCCAGCAGATCGTGCACTTGCCGCCCCAGCTCGCTCGCATCGACCGGCTCGTCCTCCACCTCCCGGACGCGCGAGACCTCGCCGCGCGGCGCAGCCTGCCAGCCCAGGTACCGGCCCAGGTAGTAGCGGCGCGGGCAGGCGTGGAACAGCGCCATCGAGGTCACCGACGCCTTCGCATCGTGCTGGCCGGTCACGGCGGGCCGCGCCAGCTCTTCTTCGCCCTCCTCGACGGCCGCCGCCGCGACGTGGACCGCCTCGCCGGCCTGGTCCGCACACAGCACGCGCACCTGGAACCGCCGCTCCCCGCTCGCCGCCCCCGCCTCGTGGACGAAGGGCCGGTTGTCGGCCGCCTCCAGGTTCAGCGTCAGTCCCGACGCGACCTTGTCGGCCCAGTTCCTCGGCCCCCGCTGGGTCACGGCGAAGGAAAGCACCAAGTGCTCTTCGGCCCGCGTCATCGCCACGTACAGCAGCCGGTTCTCCTCCTCGCGCGACTTGCGCCGCTGTTGGTCCGAGAAGACCGTGTACGGGAGATCCTTCACCGGCTCGCCCGAGACCGGATCCCGCCACCGCGCCACCACGCCCGCCGAAGGTGAAAACGCCAGCGGCGGCGAGTCGTTGGCCACGCCCTTGTGCAATGCCGCCAGGAACACCACCGGGAACTCGAGGCCCTTGGCGCTGTGGATGGTCATCAGGCGCAGCGCGTTCGAGGAGCCCTCCGGCGGCGCGCTGGGTTCGTCCGGGTCCGACTTCCGCAGGAACTCGAGCTCCTCGACCAGCCGGCCGAGCGGCCGCGGATGGCCGTCGAACCACTCCCGCACCCGCCCCAGCAGCTTCTTCAGGTTGGCGCGGCCACGCGGGCTGAGTGCGTTCTCGTATCCCGCCGCGTCGATGGCCCGCAGCAGCAGGCGGTCCGGCGCGACGTCATCGGTCTCGGCGCGCATGGCGCGAAGCCGGTCCCGGAACGAGCGCAGCCGCTCCAGATCCCCGGCGTCGAAGGCCTCCGCGTCCTCGCGGTCCAGCCAGTCCAGGGCCACGCCCAGGTTGCCGAGCTGCCTCAGGCGGAACAGGGTCTCGTTCCGCACGCCGGCCAGCGGCGAACGCAGCACCGCTGCCACGCTGATCTCGTCCCGCGGATTCCGGATCACTCTCAGCAGGTGAACCAGGTCGGTGACCTCTTGCGATTCGTAGAAGCGTTTCCCCCGTCCGATCAGGTACGGAATCCCCACCTCGTGCAGCGCCTGTTCCAGCGGCGGCAGCGCGTTGATGTTGCGTACCAGAACGGTCATGTCGGCGAGGCGTGCCGGCCGCGCCACCTCGCGCGCACGATCCTCCAGCATCAGCCTGCCTTCGAGTTCGCGGATGCGCCGGGCGATCAGCCGCGCTTCCAGCTCCGCGGCTGCCTCGGCGCTCTGGGCCAGTGCGGCGATCACCTCTACCGAGGGCGGTTCCTTCGCGGCGAATTGCCGCGCGGCTTCCAACTCCAGCGGTTCGATTCCCTCGGCCCCCCGCAAAACCGTTTCCGCCGCATAGAGAATGGCGTCTTGACTCCGATGGTTCTGCCGCAGTTCGTCCACGGCCCAGCCTTGCGCCCGAACACCGTCCCGATACTTCTTGAAGACCTCGGGGTCGGCGTGCCGGAAGCCATAGATCGACTGGTTGATGTCGCCGACCGCGAAGAAACGGTTCGGTCGCCGGACCAGGGCGATCAGCATGGCTTGCAGCGGGTTGGTGTCCTGCAACTCGTCCATCAGGACTTCGTCGAAGCTGTCGCGGACGCGCGCGCGCAGGGCCGCGTCGTCGCGCAGCAGCCGGATGGCGCACTCCTCGAGGTCGGCGAAATCGAGCGTGTTCAAGACCTGCTTGCGCCCCCGGTAGGCCCGGTCCAGCCTCTCGAGAGCCTCGAACAGGAGCGCCCGCTGGGGGGCGTAGTATTCCGCGATGAGCGCCTGCCTGGCCGCCGGCACGTGGCTCCGCTTCAGCTCTTTGAGGGCCTCGTAGACCGGGTTGTTCCTCCTGAGCGTAGTCAGGTCGCAGTCGAACTCCGCCAGCACGCGGAAGTGCTGCGGCCCAACCGGCGCATCCTCGAGCGCCAGCAGCCGCACGCCCCACTCCTGGATTTGGGCCAGCGCCCGCTTCTGGCTGTGGCTCCAGTCGCGCGGCCTTTCCGAGACCATCCCGCGGACCGAGCGCAGCAGGTTCGGAAAGGCGGCGGCGCTGGCGGCCGTTCTCTGAAACGCGCCCTGCCGCACATCCAGCGCCGTGACGCGCATCGCCTGGTAGACGTCCATCAGCCTGCGCACCGGGTCGTCGAGATCCAGCGCCGCGAGCAGCGCGCGCAGGGCGTCCGGGTTCTCCTCGAACATGCCATCCAGCGCCTCCTCCGCCGCGGCGGACAGTTCCGCGCAGGCGCCAGTCGCATCCAACACCTCAAACCGCGGATCGATTCCGGCCTCGATGGAATGCTCCCGCAAAAGGTGCGCGCAAAACGAATGGATGGTGTACACCGGGGCGCGCTCGATCTCGAGGCGCAGTTCCCGGCGCCCGGCAAAGTCGTGCGCCAGCCGCTGCTTCAGCTCGTTCGCGGCCTTCTCGGTGAAGGTCACCGCCAGGAGGCGCAGCGGCGAGACGCCCTGCTCCACCCGCCACCGGAAGCGCTCCACCAATACCCGCGTCTTGCCCGAGCCCGGTCCGGCCACCACGCAAACGTCTTGCCCGCGCCGCTCGACGGCAGCCCGCTGCTCCCTGGTGAGCCTCATTCCGCAGCCCCCTCCGCCACGGCCGGCGCCGCCTCCGCGATCGCGCGGCACACGTCCCGAAAGGCACAGTAGCCGCAGCGTTCGATATCCTTGGGCGCGGCCTCGACCCGTCCCCGCCGGATCTCCTCCGCGGCCCGCAAGGCGGTGGCGCGCGCCGATTCGAGATGTTCCCACAGCACCTGGGGGGTGCAGGCCGTACCCTTGCCCTCAAACCCGGGCAGGCCGATGTGCCAGCCATCCAGGTTCACTTCGCCGCGCAGCCCGCAGTAGAACATGCCCGCGGGCGTGTATCCGTACACCCGATTCAGGCCGAGCAGATACAGCGCCCCCTGTACGTGCCTTCCTTCCCCGTATCCCTGGATCCGGTCGCGGATGCCGTGCGCCCGGCTGTACTTGAAGTCGAACACGACCGCCCGGCGGTCGCCGCTCACCTCGAACCGGTCGATACGCCCGCTGATCCCCACGCCGTCGCCCAAGGGGAACCGGATGGTCTCCTCGGTGGAGACCTTCCACCCCTCGAGGCGCAATGCCTCGGCCAGGTAGCGGCGCAGGTCTCGCAACATATTCAGCCGCGCCAGTTCGGTGCGGCAGCCGGCAGGTACCCTCTCCCGCTTGCACGCCTCTTCGAAAACACGCTGAAAAACCGCATCCAGCGATTCCTTCGTGCGTTCGAAGTCCGATAGCGTCTGGTGGACGATCTGCCCCTGAAGCTGGAAGCCGAGCCGGTCGCCCGGCCGCGGCGGCGGCTCCTCCAGCCCCAGCGTGTGCGTCACAAAGAACTGGAACGGGCATTGCAGAAAGCTCTCGATGGCGCTGGGACGCAGCGTCTCGTGTTGCACCCGGAGGATCTCGATGAGAGCCTGATCCTCGAGATACCGCGAGACGGGCCTTCCGGCCTCTCGAGGGCAGGCGGGGATGGCGCCGCGCGCCTTCACGGGCGCCGCCGCGAGCTTTTCCAGAAAGAACGAGGGTAGGTTCGGCTCGCCCTTCGCGTTGTACTCGGGATAGCTGAGCACCAACTCGGAAGTCGCCCGAGTGGTGGCGACCTGGAACAGGAACTCCTCCTCGCGCTGCCGGGTGGCCGTCGTCTCCAGGCTCAACCCGGCATCGTTCAAGGCGTGGCGCGCGGCATCCGAAAAGACCGGCTCCGACGCGTGGTAGACCGGGAACTGCTTCTCCAGCAGCCCGCACACAAACACCACCGGCAATTCCCACTGCCGCGCCTCGTACACGTCCATCACGTGCACGACGTTGCGCCGCCCGTCGGTCACGCGAAACTGGGTGCCGCCGAGCATCAGGATCGCCGCCCGCCAGAACTCGGCGAACGAGACAGGCTCGTCGCGAGGCAGGGTGCCGGCAGCCTCCGCGACCGCCGCTTCGAAGGCCTCGAGCGCCGCGGCCTGGCCCCGCCACATCGCCGCCGTCTCGTGCGGGACGGCGTCGCTCACGGCCGGCGCCCGCACCAGGCCGCGCAGCGTCTTGGCTGCCGCGGCCCACTGCGCCGGCCACTGGCGTAGGGCCGTCCACGGCGCCAGCGCGGCGAAACGGTCCAGCAACGCGTGCAGCCGGGGATCGTCCGAGAGCTCGCGGAAAGCTTTCAGCCCCCGGCCCGGCAACCGCTCCAGCACCGCGAACTCGAGACGGTCGCATGCAGGCGTCGTTCCGAACCCGGAGGCCGCCATCTTCAACGCCTCGAGCGTGGCCTGGTGATCCCAACCACCCAGCATCGCCTCCACCGTCCCGGTCAAGTACCGCACGATCGAGTGGCCGGCCAGCGGCTCGGAGAAATAGAAGTGCGCCGGGATTCCGAAGCGCTCCAGCACCGTTCGCAGCACCGGGACGTAAGGGATCCGGCTGCGCAGGACGATCCCGATCTCCCGGAACTGCCGTCCTGCCGCCGCCTGTTCCAAGATGCGCCGGGCGATTTCTTCCACCTCGCGGTCCATGCTGGAGGCGGTGACCAGGGTTGCGCGGGGCGTGCGCCGGGCCGGGCGGTCCAAACCGCGCTCGATGAATCCCAACCCCGCCAGCGCAGCCCGCGCGTCCTCGGAACCTTCCCAGAATGGCAGAGCGACGGTCACGTCGGCATGGGAGTGAATTGCATCCAACAGGTTCAACTCGGGGTCGCCGAGGGTAAAGAACCCGTCCAGAAAGACCTGGCGGATGGGGCCTGGCCCGCGTGCCCGGATCTCCTCGGCGGCGCACCTCAGGCGAGCCGCGCGGGGAGCCCGTCCGCAACGCAGCAGCTCTCGCTCGACATCCTGGTAGACCGACAGGAAGGCCGCGGCCAGCGGGGCCTCGGGCAGTCCCGCCTCCACCAGTTGCGCCAGCCGCCAGCTATCGCAGCCGGCCGAGGAAAACTCCTCGATCCGCTCCGCCAGGCTGGCCCGAAACCCCGGCAGGTGAGCGACACGCGCGAAAGGCTCCGGCGTCCTGGCCGCCAATACGCGGTCCACCAGCAGTTCCAGGGAAGCGGGAGAAGCTTCCGGGCAGTCCTGGACCCACGGCGCGATGAACCTGGAGAGCGTCAGGATCAGTCCGGGGCGCAGAAGGAACCCCTCCCGCGCCATCCGATGCCGCAGGTGCTCGGCCATCGTGGCGGTAGGGACCAGCAAGCAGAAATCGCTCGCGCCGCGGCGCAACCCCGCGCGCACAGACTCCAGGATCTGGTGGCTCTTCCCGGACCCTGGGGGACCGGTAAGTACGAGCATTCAGGGGTAAGTATAGCTCGTGGCGGGCCTGTGGCCTGTAGATCCCGCAGCGGGGCACCGGCTGTCGCACCCGGGGCGAAGCGGGTGAACGCCCATTCGGACCCACCGGCCACAAGCCACAGGCCACAAGCTACTGGATAATCTGCGCTCTGAACACGGACACGCGCGTGGAGGGGTCGCGGTACACGTCGCGGCTCACGCCCGTCTTGTGCGCCAGAGCGTCCAGGAACTGCTGCGCGGTCCAGTTCCGCTCGGTCGCCACCTGGGGCAACAGCAGACCGTGGTGCAGCCCGGCCTCCAGCAGGGCCCCGTGCTGGTTCACGCGAAAGTCGCCGAGGTCCGCGAGGCGCTTGAACGGCGAGAGCACGGAGATCTCCACTTCGAGCCCGGCCTCGCCCTTTCTCACGGGCCGGAACCGCGAATCTTCCAGCGCTGCCGCCAGCGTGAGTGCGGGCACTGTTTGCCACAGCGGTTCCGTCGAGGAGCGCCGCCCGACGCAGCCGCGCAAATCGCCCTTGCCGTGGAGGGTGACGAACGCCCCCGCCCGCCGCTCCAGCCCGGGCGTGATGCGTTCCGGCGGGATGGGCTTGCGCTCTCCGGTGCTCACGTAATACTCCAGTGTCTGCCGGGCGCTCGCCAGCAGCAGCGCCTGCTCTTCCGGGCCCAGGTGGAACGACTGCGACGGAAAGTACCCCAGCGCTCCGTAACTGACCGAGTGCTTGAAATCCCCGGTGATGTCGCCCGAGGTCTGGTAGTCGAGCGTTTCCTGGAATATTTCATCGCCCTCCAGCGACCGCAGCGTCTCCAGCAGCAGGGCGATGGGGTCGTACCCGCAGACGGTCGAGCCGGTGGTCTGGAGCGTCGCCAGGAACAGATCGGGCGACAGGCTGCCGGCCGCTTCGATCACCGATTCATCGAGGTCCCGGAGCCGCTCAGCCACCCACTCGTGGGCCGGGAACGGCTGGTAGCCGAAGGCGCGGCCATAGTGCGTCAGATCCGAACTCGCCGCGAGTATTGTGCCCGGCCGGATCAAGGCCGCGAGCCGGCGCGCCGCGGCCGCGCGGGCCTGGGCCTCGAGGTGGCTGACATAGACTGGTACGATCCTGGCCCCTGGCGCCGCTCTCTGTATCAGCGGCAACTGGATCTCCACGGAATGATCGCAGAGAACCGCCTCGGGCAGCGAACGGTATTCGCCTCCATCCAGCAGCGCGCGCAGCGCTTCGCGGTCCACCGCGACCTCCCCCAGCGGCGTCCGGTACGCGTCAAGTTCCGGGATCCACACGCCCGGCGGCGCGCCCCGGTGCGCGAACCCGAGCAGCACAATGCGCGCGGGTGGGGCAGCGCGCAAATGCCGGTAGGCGGCTGCCGCGACCGTGCCCGAGTAAATCAGGCCGGCGTGTGGGACGACGAAGCCAGCCGCATTCGGGGCCAGGTACGGGCCCGTCCGCTGTTCCGAGTTCTCGAACAGGTTCTCCAGGAGCCGCTCCAGCTCGGAGGGGTCCTCCGGATACCAGGAACCGCTATAGGGCGAGAGGTGAGAGACGGCCGCCTGCATGGGGCACTCTCCTTGCCTGCTATTGTAGAGCCAACCACACTCCGGTGGCGCAGGCAATCCGCCTGTGTCAGGCAACCGCGCGGATGTCTTCCAGCATGCCGCGGACCGCCAATGCCCCCGGGTCGAAGCCGTTCCGCCGCAGCGCATCCCGGACCTCGCTCAGCCTGCCCGCCCACGCCGGGAACTCGATCACGGTGGTGACGGCATCGTGATAGATCTGAGGGTTAATGGGGAATCCCAGCCGGGCCAGCACTTCCAGCGCTTGCTCGAGCAAGCGGGGCTCGACCGAGATCCTCAGGGAAACCAACTCGCCTTCGGTCCCGCGCAACGCGGGACTCGGTGTGCCGCATTCGGGCCAGACGCTCATAGTTCCTCCAGTGCACTCGCGCAGGCTAGTCGGCCCCAAAACAAAAAACCCTGGGCCAAAGGCCGCAGGGTCGCTTTCCGTCAGACCGATCCGCCTTTAGCACTTTTTTTTGCGTGGTTGCAATTAGCCGGGCCCCGAGAGGCCCTAAATCAATCCACGTTCGATCTCAGGATATCACCAACCCGGCGGGAACACAATGCCAGGCTGTCAACGCAGTCGTCTTTCCTCGTGCTCGCTTATGAGCTTCTCGAACTTGCGCTTCTGCTCGTCGTTCAGCATGCGCAAGATCCGCTGCCTGCCGCTGGCTCGCACATCGTCCAATTGCGCCTGAAGCGTGTGGTAGTAAGTGAAGAAGTCGTCCAGGATCAGCTCCAGTTGTTCGCTCTGCGCCGCCGTGAGATTCAGTTCCTTCTTGAGCCGCTGGAGAGTAATCTCCTTGCCGCTCTCTTTCCAGGATGGCTGCGGCGCGGAGTGGTGCATCAGGCGGTGGGCGCCGAGCGCGCCGGCAATCAAGCCGCAGGCGAAGAGCATGAAAAGCGGAAGCAGAACGCGCGGGTTCCACCAGGAGGCCGTCTGTGCAGAAGTCATCGCCGCTTATTCGTGATAGGTGGCCAACGTGACCAGCATCGTGTCGCGGTCTCGCTGCCGGTCCTGTCCCAGTCCAGGGGGATGATCCTGGACCGCCATGATCGCCTCGGCGGTCGTGGGAGGCGCCACGTTGGCCTCGGTGAATGCCAGGTAGCCTCCCAGCAGGAACACCAGCGCCAAGGACGTAGCGACCAGGCGCCGGCCGAAAACCGGATCCAGGAACACGTTCCAGATCGAGGACATCCGCTGCGCTTCGATGCGTTCCAGCACCCGCGCATAGAAGCCCGGCGCCGGGTCCAGTTGCTCCGGAGCGCTGAGCGTCCGCAGGACCTCGATCTGTACCCGCATCCCGCTCACCTCTTCCCGGCACGCTTCGCAACTGCGCAGATGCTGCTCGACCTCATCGGAAGCCTTCTTGCCGGGAACGCCCAGGATCCCTTCCTCCAGGTGTTCCCTGATCAGCCCATGCATACCGTTTCCCTCAATTCCAATCCCACTACCCTCCCCCGGGGGAGGGGCGGCGGATCTTAAGTCCGCTTTCAATGTCCACCGGCGGCGGTCTCCATCAGGCAGTCGCCAGTCCCCGCGTCCGGCTCAGACGCTGCGCTGCCTTCAGCAGCTTCTGGCGGGCGCGGAACAGCTTCACCTTAATCGTATTCTCATTGATTCCGGTCATCTCCGCCAGTTCCTCGACGGAATGACCCTCGACTTCTTTCAGCAGGAGCAGCATTCGCTCCTCTTCCGGCAACCGGGCAAGCAACTTCATGGCCAGATCCCGCTGCGCCAGAGTGACGTCCACCGAAGGCCGTTGATCGCGGGCCGGCTCGGAGCTTTGCATACGCAAGGCGTCTTCCGCGCTGAAGTCGCTCTCATAGACCAGCCTCCGGACCTTCTTCTTGCGCAGGTAGTCGTAACACTCGTTGACGGTGATCTTGTAGACCCAGGTGAGCAGCGAACTCCGGAAATCGAAACTGCGGATCGAGAAATAAACCTTCGTAAACACCTGTTGCGCAATGTCTTCCGCGTCGTTGTGATTCCGCAGGATGCCGTAGATGATGGAAAACACCTTGGACTGGTAACGCTCCACGATTTCGCGAAAAGCCATTTGATCCGCGGCCTGAACGCGTTGGACCAGGGCGGCCTCTTCGCTGTTCTTGTAGTCCACTCTCCTCTTCGTTGCAGCGGTCTCGCCCAACGCAGGAAGCGGGAGAGTCGCGCTCAAGCTGCCCATACACCCTTCCGACGTGAACGAGTCTTCAATGGTTTCAGCGATTTGTCCGGGAAATCGCGGGCTCGCTGACCCCCCCGGCCATCACGATCAACTTAGCAGATTCCCGGCTCGCTCCGCCAGAGCCGGGGGCTGGGCGCCCGGCGCAAACTACTCCCGCGCCTGGGGGGAGAACTCCCAGGGGAAGGCGGCTCCTGATAAACTGGGGGTAGACGCTATGATTCAACTGACGCCTCGTGCTATCGACAAGGTCAAGGAGATTCTGGAGGCACAGGATCCCAAGCCCACCGGCTTGCGCATCGCCGTGGTCGGCGGCGGCTGTTCCGGCTTCAACTATTCGATGGCCTTCGAGAACAGCCCCAACATCCTGGACAAGACCTACACCTTCGACGGCCTGAAGGTCTTCGTCGATCAGGCCAGCATGTTGTACCTGGACGGCGCCAGCGTCGATTACGTGGAGACGCTCGAGGGCGCCGGGTTCAAATTCGACAACCCGCACGTCCGCTCCACTTGCGGATGCGGCAGCTCGTTCAGCGCCTGACGACTCCAGTCTCTCCGCCTCTAAATGGAAAGAGCGCCGGGAGCCCTGGACTCCCGACGCCCATTCCTGAAGCCAGATCCTGTTACTTCAACCTGCGCCGCAGCAGCCCCAGCCCAACCAGCCCGGAGCCCAGCAGGAGCAGGCTAAGCGGCTCGGGAACAATGTCCGCCGAGAAGGTCCCCGTGCCGCCAGCCGTGAAGGGAACGACGTAATTCACGTTGGGCCCGGCCCCATACAAATGGAGGTGATCCGGGGTCGAGTTCACGCCAGACATGCTGAACGAGAACGCCTCTACGGTCCCGGGGGTGAACGTCAGGTACGGCGACGTGAAAACCACCTCACCAACAGGACCGCCAGCCTGGGTTGAGTCTTCCAGCGTGGCCCCGCCTCCCCCGGCCAAACCGCTCAACACTGCCCCGCCTGCGGGCAGTATCCCGAAGGTGCCGCTCAATAGCAGGGAGTTGTCCGACTGGAGGCGGATCTCGAAGCTACCGGTATAGCCGGGCTGAACGATGAACCCGAACAGCGTCGATGCTGCCGTGGTAGTGTCCGCCGTCAGAGTCATCGTGGCGAGTTCGACGGGCCCCACGGTCGGGTAAAGGAATTGGAAGGCCACCGGCTCGCTCACCGTGATCGTATTGTGGTCGCCGCTGGGCAGGTTGGAGAACAACTCGTCGAAGAGCTGGATATCCCAGACCTGCGCAAACTGAACGGTCGTAGCCTGGCATGGGGTGACCGCCAGCACCCATGCAAGCCCAATTAGCAGACAAACCAATCTTTTCATATTCCCTCCGCCCGCTACACAGCCGCGGCGCGCAGATACGAATCCACCAGCCTCTAATACTAAGGGTCCCCCTCGCGGAAGTCAATCAGGAACCATCCCCCCTTCTGGCGGGCCGGTACTACGTCGAGCCGCCATAGTACTAGACGTACTGTGCCCTGGCTTCGCGCGACCCGGCGCTCCGACCCGTGCCACCATCGAATAGAATGGTAGGTCCGGTTGGGGGGCAGTGGTAGTCGTGAGGCTCGAGAAGCTGCTTACCGAACAACGTAACCCCGCCTCGGAGGGCATCGACGCATGCCCCACCGAGGAAATACTCGGCGTCATCAACGCCGAGGACCGCAAGGTGGCTGAGGCGGTGGGCCTCGAGATCCCGCGCATCGCCCAGGCGGTCGAGGCGGTCGTCGAACGCCTCGGGCGCGGCGGCCGGCTGTTCTATATCGGCGCCGGGACCAGCGGCCGCCTGGGCGTGCTCGATGCCGCCGAGTGCCCGCCTACTTTCGACGTACCGCCGGAACTGGTACAGGGTATTATCGCGGGCGGGGAGCGCGCTCTCACCCGCGCCGCGGAGGCCATCGAGGACGATCCGGCGCTGGGCGCCCGCGACCTCCTCGAGCACGGCTTTACCGAGGCCGACGTATTGGTCGGAATCACGGCCAGCGGGCGCGCGCCCTACGTTCTTGGCGCGGTGGCGAAAGCGACCGAACTGGGCGCTTTCACCATCGGGATCAGTTGCACCCCCGCCTCCGAGCTCTCGCGCGCGGTCCATATCCCGATCGAGCCGCTGCCTGGGCCGGAAATCCTGACCGGCTCCACGCGCATGAAGGCGGGCACCGCCACCAAGCTGGTGCTCAACATGCTCTCCACTGCAGCGATGATCCGTCTCGGGCACGTCTACGGCAACCTGATGGTGAATGTCCAGCCCAAGAACGCCAAGCTGGCCAACCGGGCGCGGCGCATCGTCGCCGCCGCCGCCGGTGTCGATGATCGATGCGCCGCGGAGTTCCTGGACAGGTCGGGGGGGGCAGTGAAGATTGCGATCGTAATGGCCCGCCTGGGCGCCAGCCGCGAACGGGCCGAGGCGCGGCTCCTCGCTGCCGGCGGGCGGGTTTCCGAGGCATTGAAGAATGGATAGCTTCGTCATCCGGGGCGGCGTCCCGCTCGCAGGGGAAATCTCGACCAGCGGCGCGAAGAACTCCGCGCTGCCCGCGCTGGCCGCCTGCCTGCTCACCGAGGAACCCGTCGTCCTGCGCCGGATCCCCGCAGTGCGCGACATCGTCACCATGGGCAAGCTGCTGCGCCGGATCGGCGCGAAACTGGATCTGAAGACCGGCGCTCTGCGCATCGAGGCGCGGTCGATCGTATCCCCGGAGGCCCCCTACGAGCTGGTGAAAACCATGCGCGCCTCCAGCCTGGTGCTCGGGCCGCTGCTGGCGCGGGCCGGCCGCGCCCGGGTTTCTCTGCCCGGCGGCTGCGCCATCGGCGCACGCCCGATCAACCTGCACCTGGCCGGCCTCGAGCAACTCGGCACCCGCATCCGCCAGGAGCACGGCTACATCGAGGCGGAAGCGCCCGATGGTCTCCGCGGAGCCTCTTACACCTTCGACCGGATCAGCGTTACCGGCACCGAGGACCTCATGATGGCCGCGGTTCTGGCCGATGGCGAGACCCTGCTAGAGAACGCCGCCCGCGAGCCGGAAGTCGGCGACCTGGCGGATCTGCTGGTCCGGATGGGCGCCCAGATCGAAGGCGCCGGCACTTCCACCCTCCGCATCCGCGGCGTTCCCCGTCTCCACGGCGCCGAGCACACCATCATTGCCGACCGCATCGAGGCAGGCACCTTCCTGGTTGCCGCCGCCATCACCGGCGGCGACCTGCTGGTCGCAGATTGCGTGCCCGAACACCTGACGGCTCTGATCCTGAAGCTGCGGCAGGCGGGCGCCGAAGTCACCGAGGTCTCTCCCACCTCGCTGCGGGTGTCGGGCCCAGGTCCGCTGCGCTCGGTCGATGTGACTACCGAGGAGCATCCCGGCTTCGCCACCGACCTCCAGGCGCAGTACATGGCGCTCATGACGCAGGCGCAGGGCGCCTCCCTCATCACCGAGACGATCTTCGAAAACCGCTTCATGCACGCCCTCGAGCTGATGCGCATGGGCGCCAACATCCGGCTCGAGGGCCGGCAGGCCATCGTGGCGGGGCCCTCGCAACTGACCGGGGCGGCGGTGATCGCCTCGGACCTGCGCGCCAGCGCCTCCCTGGTCCTGGCCGCCCTGGTCGCGACCGGCGAGACGGTGATCGATCGCGTCTACCACATCGATCGCGGCTATGAGAGGATCGAAGAGAAGCTGGCCCGGGTGGGCGCCCGCATTCGCAGGGTTCGCGAAAAATGATTCACCACGGCCACAGCAGCAGCAGAACCGTGCAGCGCCACAGCAGGTAAGCGAAGAAGAGCATCTCGAGTGCGCGCACCCCCTGGAGCACGAATCCGCCCATGAACTCGAACCGCAGCAAGGCCGCGCACACCATCCCCCCGATCACCCACGGCCCGCTCAGCGAGTCCCGGAACGTCAGCCCGTAGAGTGCGATCGGAATGTAGTACAGCAGCAGCCAGGTGCTCTCGAGATGGAAGCGGAACCGGGCCCAGATCATGCCGCCGGTCAGCAGCATCAGGCCCAGGGTCGCCGAGTTGAACAGCGTGAACCGAAAGTACATACGCCGTCAGCGAGCGGTCACAGGTGGAACGGCACACTAGAACCGGATGCTCAGCCCGATAGTGGGCGCGAAATCGTGCAGCCAGCCGGCCGTTCCACCCGCCGCCGGCGCGATTACTCTGGCCGGAAACGGCGTCATGTAGTCGCGAAACTCCAACCGCAGCCGCGCCGACGTGGAAATCGCAACGGTCACCCCGGCGCCCGCGGTGAGGAGCGGTTTCCATTCCCGCGTACGCGTCAGCAGCGCCACTTCCTGGAGCGTTTGGTACACCGTTTCCGTCCCCGTGCCGCGGTACATCTTGAAGCCCGCCCCGGCGGCCACAAAGGGACGCACCTTCGCGTCGCGCCCCGCCATGTGGAGTACCCAGTCGTAGTGCAGGGCGTGCGAATCGGCGCGGAACGCCGCCCGGCGGCTGCCCGAAGACAACTCGAGATCACCGCGATGGTAGGCATAGCGGATCTCGCCGCTCAGGCGCCGGTAGAGATTCTGCGTCAGGAACGCGCCGAACGCCGGCCCGCTCCCGATCCCCGCCTCCGCGCCCCCCTGCGGGCCGCCGATCCGCGGGTGGTCGATGTAGAAACCGCCGCCCGCCAACACGCCGGCCTCCCAATTCTGTGCCCAGGCGGTCAGGGCGAGGAACAGCAAACCAGCGAGCGGACGTTTCATTCGACTACCCTCACCGACACCGACGTCGAGGCGGTTCCCTGCCCGATGGTAAGCCGGACGCTCATCCCCGTGGGAACCCAGCTTGGCACCCGGGCATTGATCTGGTACAGACCGGCATAGCCGGGCGTCAGACCTGCGTACAGCATCGGCAACCCCACTCCGCCCAGGTCCAGCTCGGGCGGGATCTCGGCGACCGCCAACGGATCGAGCGGCGCCGGCGCTCCCGCATCCACCGCGGGCACGGTCAGGCCCAGCCCGGTCGCATAGATCACGATCGTGTCCCCCCGATGGACGGGATTCGATGGTGTCACCAACAGGTTGTTGGTCAGGCGGACCACCGTCGGCACCTCCAAGTCCGTCCCCGCGATCACGGCCCTGAAAACCCCCGGCGCCGTCGCCGCCATCGTGATGGCGAAGTTGTTGCTCACCCCGCCCGGCGTGTGCAGAACCATGGTGACCCTTCCATCCAGGTAATACGGCAACTGCGCGTTGACCTGCGTGGGCGACACGAAAAGCATGGGCGCCAGCGCGCCGTTCACGGTCAGGCAACTATCGCCCAGGGCGGTGGGCAGAGGCATTTCCGCGGTGGCCAGGTTCACCGGGTTCAAGTTTTGCCCGAACAGCGAGATCAGGCTGCCCGGCGCCACTGCCGCGGTGAAGTCCGCCGCGTTGACCACCGAATCGATGTGCGGCGGGGCGACCGCAGCCCCGTAATTCCATGGCAGCACCGTGAACCCCGAGGCGCTCAGCGAGACCATGGCGTTGCCGTTCGCCAGAGGCGCCAGCGTCCGCGTGAACGCCGCGCCGGTTTGGCCCAGGTTCGGCGCCTCCACCGTTCGCGTGGGACTCAACGCCGCTCCGGTCCCCAGGTCCACCCGCTCGATCACCCCGGGGCTGTATACGTTCGACGCCGTCGTGCGCAGCCCGTAGGGGTTCGCGAACGCGAATCCGGAGGAGCTCCCGGTCGCGCTCTCGAACTGCCCCACCACCACCAGCGAGGCGTTCAGCAGGTTGTTGTCCACCACAAACTGGTCCAGGCTCGAGGCCGCGTAGGCCCCGCCGAGCGCGGTGAAATCTTTGCGCGACACCGTGAAAGCGTCGGCGTTCGCGTCGTAGAGCAGCACGCTGCCGTCCGCCTGGGCCGCCAGGATCGACGCCCCGTTCGGCGACGCGGCGAGCACCGTGTCGATGTCCACCTTGTTGGTCCACGATCCCAGGCTGGGCAATTCCACTGCGGTGCGCGAGGCCAGGTCTACCCGATCGATCTTGTGATCGGTGCTGGCCGCCGACCGAACCGCCGCCAGGATCGCCCTCCCCGAAGAAGCCAGCGAGCGGGGATAGTGTCCGCCGGGAAACCGGATGGGCGCCTGCGGCTGAAGGGTTCCGAGGTCGTACACGTTGGCGATCTGCGAGTTGTCGTTGCCCACCAGCAGGTAACGCCGGTCGAAGGTGATGGCCATCTGAGTGGGCGTGTTGCCGGTGCGCAGCGCGGCTACCTGCGTGTACCCGCTGCCCTCGAAGACCAGCACCTGGTTCTTATCCTGCCGCAGGACGAAGAAACGGTCCTTTGTGGGATCGGCCAGGACGTCCACGAGCTTGCCGGGAACATTCACCAGCGTGCCCCGCTGGTCCGGCTCGCGGTTGTTGATCAGCACCCGCAGCGAGGGCGGAACATTCACCGCCTGCGCCGACCGCACGGCGATCTGCGCGGTCACGGTGCCGTGCTGGTCCTGGAACGCGTTCGGGTCCACGCTGATTCGCACCACCGCCGGCGTCATCCCGCTCTCCGGGCTGATGCTGATCCCGGACGCCGAGGCGGTGAGCGTGAAGTCCGTGCGCGCCCCGCTGGAATCCGTCACTGCGATCTCCTGGGTGGCCACGCTCTGGTTGCAGAAGCTCCCCCGGAATACCACGTCCTCCTGCGCAATATGGATTCGCCGCACCTGCTCCAGAGACCCCACCGGCAACGCCAGCAGGCCGCTGTCCGACACCGAGTACATCACCGACCCGTCGCTGGCCAGCACGCTCTTGCCCGCCAGGTTCTCGGGCAAGTACAACCGCTCCCGCAGCGCCAGGTTGTCCGCGTCCACAATCATCAGCACGGGCGCGGAGGCCGACGAGCTCTCCGGGATCTGGGCGTAGATCAGGCCCCGGCCGGAATCGATGGCGTGGCTGCCCACCTCGAGCAGCCCCGCCGGATTGGGAAACTGCGCCGTCAGCTTGCCGTCCCGGTCGAACTCCGCCCAGCCCGCGGCCCACTGCGAACCGTCCTGGTTCACGCTCACCACCCGCGGTCCCATGGGCGGGTTTGCCGTGTAGCCCATCGAGGTCACGAATCGCTGCTCGACATCGTATTTAAAGCGAATCGTGTCCGTCAGGCCGTAAATGAACTTCCTGTCCCCCGAGGCGGCCAGCGACGCCGCCACGATCTGCGGCGGGAAATTTGCCGGCGGTGCGGGAAGCGTGGTCGCCGTCACGCCCTGGACCGTGCCCACCGTGAGGGTCGAGCCCGAAACCGGATCCAACGACAGAAAATCCGTGGTGGTCGCCACCAGCGCCCGGCTGTCGCTGCCGAAGGCCACTCCCAGCGGCGGCGAGCCCAGCGCGAAGGTCTGCTGGCCGCCCGAGACCAGGTTAATCAGCGTCAGTAAGTTGTTGGCTGTGCTGGGCGCCTGAAAGTTGCCGAAGTGAGCCACCAGCAGGAAGCGGCCGTCAGGCGAGAGCGCCAGCGCCGAGGGTCGCGCGGCCACGTTCATCGAGGTCTGGATGGCCAGGGTCGAAGTCGAGATCACTTCGATCCGGTTGGCGCTGAAATTCGCCAGGTATACCACCCGCCGCTCCTCGTCCAGCGCCAGGTCCGAAGCCTGGCCCCCGATCACAACCATTTTTCCGAACGTGCCCGCCCAACACGAGCAGGCCATCCACAAGCTCACGCAAAACCGCAGTTTCATGACTCCCTCTCCCTTCTCCGCCACCCGCTCGGCGCGCCGCGGACGGGGAGGGCGCCGGCGCATACCACCGGCGCGGCCCTCCGCGGCGTGTTTCGATACGTCGAAGCGGATTCCTTACTCAGCGTGCTTCTTGCGCCGGCGCAGGACGATTACCGCAATGAACAGCACCGCCAGCACCGCACACACAATCCGAATCGTTCCGCCATCCATGTCGTGGTTCTCCTTTCAAAACAGGTTGTCGGCTATCAGCGTCCGGCAAACGCCCCGAGCTGTTCGCCGATAGCATCCGCGCTACATACTCCTCATCATCGGGAGCAACTCCCGGCTGATCCGCACCATCACGGGACCCACCGTCACCACGAACAGCGACGGCAGAATGCAAAAGAAGATCGGAAACACCAGCTTTACGCCCAGCTTGGCGGCCTTCTCCTCGGCCGTCTGGCGCATCTGCACCCGCAAGTACTCGGAGTGCCCCCGCAGGCTCTGCGCCACCCCGGTGCCGAACCGGTCCGCCTGGATCAACACGGCCACCAGCTTCTTGATCTCGTCCACCCCGGTCCGCTCGGCCAGGTTCCTCAGCGCCTCCGCGCGCCGCTTGCCCGCCTTCAACTCCAGGTTCACCAGCGTGAATTCCTGGCAGATCTCCGGGTGCGCGTGTTCGAGTTCCTTGGCGCACTGCATGATCGCCTGGTCCAATCCCAGCCCCGATTCCACACACACCACCAGCAGGTCCAGCGCGTTCGGCAGCGCCCGCCGGAGCCTCTTCTGGCGCCGCTTGGCCGCCATCCGCACCCACTCGTTCGGGCCGAACAGGCCGATCCCGGCGGCTGAGACCACGATCCACAGCTTGTGGTCCGAGGCAGCCTCCGAGCCCGCCACAGCCAGACTCGCCGCCAGCGGCAGCAGCACCGCCAGCGCCACCTTCACGCCGTACAGCGTCTTCAGTGCGCCCTTGCCGCGGTACCCCGCGCGGATGAGCCGCTTCTGCATGGTGGTGACGTCCTTGGGAGATTGCGGCAGCAGCGAGCCGAGTCTCCTCACCAGGTCGTGGAACACCAGGCTCGGATGCGTCACCTCGCGCGCCGCGACCGTCGCCCGGGTCACCCGGTCGATGGCCGCTTTCTGCCGCACCCAGAACCGCGACCCAATCAGCGTCAGCACCACCGCCGTGGTGAGGAACAGCAACAAGGTGGCAATCAGCTCCATGCTTCACACCTCGATCGAGACGATCTTCTTGATCACGCCGTAGCCCAGCAGTTGCAGCCCGATGGCGCCGGCCATCATCATTCGCCCGGTTTCGTCCTCGACGAAGAACTGGGCGTAGAAGGGGTTGACGTAGAACATGATCAGTCCCACGGCCACCGGGATCATCGACAGCACCATGCCGGTCATGCGCCCGTGCGCGCTGATCGCCCGGATCCTCCCCCGCAACTTGAAGCGCTCCCGGATCAGGTACGCCAGCTTGTCCAGCAGCTCCGCCAGGTTCCCCCCCGTGCGCTTCTGCAGCAGCACCGCCGAGACGAAGAAGTGTACGTCCATCAGCGGCACCCGCTGCGCCATCTTCTCCAGCGCCACGTCCAGCGGCAGCCCCAGGTTCTGCTCGTCGAAGGCCCTCCGGAACTCCCCGGCCAGCGGCTCCTGGAACTCCGAGTGGATCATCTCCAGGGCCACCGAAAAGGCGTGCCCCGCCCGCATCGACCGCGCCAGAAACTCCAGGCTCTCCGGAAACTGCTCCTCGAACTTCTTCAGCCGCGCCCGGCGCTTCCGGATCACAAACAGCGCCGGTCCCGCCGCCAGTGCCAATCCCGGCGCCACCGCGTACTCGCGATACAGCGGCGCCGCGTGCCAGGCGACCGTAAATCCGATCAGGAACAACGCCAGCGAGCCGTGGATCGTCCGGGTCGGGTCCCACTTCAGGCCCGCCTGCTCGAAGAGCGTCCTCAGGCGCTGGTTGAGCTTGAGTCGTTGCAGCAACTGCAGAATCAACTGGCCCTTGGTCAGTTCCTCGGCCCGAATCAGCGCCGGGCCCTGCCGCCCCGCTTTGCCCGGCTCCGCGCCTCCGGTCAGCCGCGCCTTGAGCCGGCTCAGGTCCGCCGCCTGGCGGCTGCGGGTCCACATCCACCACGCGGCCAGAGCCCCCAGCCAGCACGTCACCAGCAACACCGCGTACAGGATCATGCCTGGATCAAACCTCCATCACGTCATCGAACAAGGCCGGGCTCAGCCGGATGCCCGCCGCCAGGAACTTCTCGTAAAACTTCGGCCGGATCCCCGTAGCGGCGAACCGACCCAGCACCCGGCCCTCCGGCGACAGGCCCCGCTTCTCGAACACGAAAATGTCTTGCAGGGTCACCACCTCCCCTTCCATCCCCGTGACCTCGGTGATGCTCACCACCCGGCGCGAGCCGTCGCTCAGCCGCGCCGCCTGCACAATCAGATGGATGGCCGCCGCGATCTGCTGCCGGATCGAGAGTGTGGGCATGTTGGCCGCCGCGAAGGTCACCATCACCTCCAGCCGCGAGATGGCATCCCGCGGCGTGTTGGCGTGCACCGTGGTCAGCGACCCCTCGTGGCCGGTGTTCATGGCTTGCAGCATGTCCAGCGCCTCTTCGCCGCGCACCTCGCCGCAGATGATGCGGTCCGGCCGCATGCGCAGGCTGTTGATCAGCAGTTCCCGCTGGCGCACCGCCCCTTGGCCCTCCAGGTTGGCCGGCCGCGTTTCCAGCCGCACCACGTGCGGCTGCTTCAACTGCAGCTCGGCCGCGTCCTCGATGGTCACAATCCGTTCCTTGGGCGAGATGAAGGCCGACAGCGCGTTGAGCAGGGTGGTCTTGCCCGCGCCGGTTCCTCCCGAGATGACCAGGTTCAGCCGCGCCTTCACCGCGGCCTCCAGCAGCTCCATCATGGCCGGTGTCATCGCCTTCCGCTCCACCAGGTCCGGCGGCATCAGCTTGTCGGTGGAAAAGCGCCGGATCGAGAGGATCGGCCCGTCCACCGCCAGCGGCGGGATGATGGCGTTCACGCGCGAGCCGTCGATCAGCCGCGCGTCCACCATGGGCGAGGACTCGTCGATCCTGCGCCCCACTTGCGAGACGATCTTGTCGATGATGCGCAGCAGGTGCGAGTCGTCCCGGAAGCTCACGCTGGTCAGCTCCAGCACCCCCTTGCGCTCGATGTACACCTGCTTGTGTGTGTTCACCAGGATGTCGGAGATGGTCGAATCCTCCAGCAGCGGCTCCAGCGGACCTAGCCCGAACACCTCGTCCAGCACCTCGTCGATCACCTGCTGCTTGTCGATCGAGCTCAGCAGCGTCGACTCCCCGTCCATCAGGGCCACCAGCGCCTGCCTCACCTCGGTGCGCATGCGCTGGTTGTCGATCGTGGCCAGCGCCTCCAGATTGATCCGGTCCAGCAGCTTGCGGTGCAGCGTGAACTTCAGTTCCTGGCATTCCGGCTTCAGACTGGTTCTGGACCTCCCGGCGTGCTGGAGGATTCGTTGGTCCCAGCTCAGGACCTGCTGCGGGGGTCGGCGATCGGTGGCCAGTGGCATTGGTGTGGCCTACTTTCAGCTCTCCGAGAAGACCGGCCGGGCGTCCATCGGCAGGGCTGCCCGGTGCTTGTCGGCCGCCGGAACGCCCGCCAGCCGCCCCGCGAAATCGGCGATGGCCTTGCCCAGAACGCCGTCCTCCTCCAGCGGCTCGCCCAGGGTCACCGCGCGGTCCAGCGAGAAGTAATCGTTTGGGAAACTGCTATGCACCGGGCAATCGAACATCGCGCCTACGTCGGATTGCCGCAGGCCGTCGCGCTTGTCCACGCGGTTGATCAGCACCTGGAAGCGCTCCTTGCCGAAGCCCAGATGAGTGAGCAGGTTCACCGCCTTCCGCGCCAGGTGCAGGCTGGCCAGCTCGGGGGTTGCAACCAGGAACGCCTGATCCGACTCGGACAGCGCCAGCAGGCTGAGCCGGTGGAAAATCGACGGCAGGTCCAGCACCACCCAGTCGTAGAGCTGCCGCGCGCGCTCCAGGAACTCGTGCAGACGCGCCGGGTCGACGTAGTCCGCCTGGGGAGGCGCTTCCGGCGCCGCCAGCACGTGCAACCCTCCCGAGGGCGCCACCAGCGAGGGCCACTCCGCGCCTCTGCCTTGGTCCTGGACCGCGTCCAGCAGCGAGCCGTTCGGCGTCACTTTCAGATAGAAAGCCAGGCTTCCACCCATCAGGTCCAAGTCGGCCAGCAGCACCCTCTTGCCGGTCCGCCGGCGCAGCGCCAGGGCGGCCTGCGCCGCCAGCGTCGAGGCCCCCGAGCCGGGCTTGGCGCTGGAGAACAGCAGCACCTTTCCCAGCTCCTGCGGCGTCTCCGTCAGCGGCCCCAACAGCCGCCGGATGCGCCCCAGGGCCTGCTCCTGGATGGCGGCCTCGAAGGGCGCGCACAGGAACTCGCTCGCTCCCATCCGCAGCGACCGCAGGATGGCCTCCGAATCGTTGCGCGAGTGCAGGCCCACCACGTGGATCGAGGGGTTCGAGGAAGTCACGAAATGGATCAGCTCGCAGGCCTGCTCCAGATCCGTGGCCAGGTCCAGCAGAACCACGTCCGGCTGGAGCTGCCGCAGCCGCATCTCGAGCACCTGCTGCGAAGGGTAGGTTTTCAGTTCCGCCAGGATCTGAAACGTCCGCGTGGCGCCGACGCTCTCGGCGAACGCGCGGGCGAGCTCGCGGTCCGGCGCGATCATCAGAGCCGTCAGTTGGGCCGCCGCTGGGTTGCGCGGTTCCATTGCCTTTTCGCGGCCGCTATTTCCTCCCCTTCCGCTTCTTCGGCGCCGGCGCAGCGCTGGGGGGCGCATTCAACTGGGGCGCCAGAAACTCCTTCGGCATGGTGATCGGTTTGACCTCCGCGGCGCTGACCGGCGCCGTGATCTCCGGGGTCACCATCACGATCAGCTCGGTCTTGGTCCGGTTCTCCTGCCGGCTTCTGAACAGCACCCCCAGAATCGGGATGTGCGCCAGGCCCGGGATCTTCGACATGTTCTCGGTGACCTGGTCGTCGATCAGCCCGGCAATCACGAAGCTCTGTCCCTGGCCCAGCTCGACGTTGGTTTCCATGCGCCGCGTCGCCAGCGCCGGAATCGTGAACCCGGACAGCGACACCGCGTTGGTCAGGTCGATGGTCGAGACCTCCGGCTTGACGTACATCCGGATGGTCTTGTGCTCGGTGATCTCGGGCTTGAAGGTCAGCCGGATGCCGAATTCCTTGAACAGGATGGTGATGGCGCCGGCATTTGCCCCGCCCTGCACGATCGGCACCGGGAACTCCCCTCCCACCAGGAAACTGGCTTCCTTGCCGTTGGTGGTCACCAGGTTGGGCTCGGCCAGGATCTGGAGCAACCCCTGGCTCTGCAAAGCCTTGATGAACCCCGCCAGGTTCAGGTCCGGCCGGAAGGCGAACACGTTCAGCGCATCGCTGATCGAGAAGGTGCTCTTGGTGCCCGTCGCCTGGCCCGGGATGCTGGCAGTGAGGTCGCCCGGCCGCGGGGGCGAGAACTGCCCCGTCGAGATGCTCCCCGGCGTGTTCAGCAACCCGGTTGAAACCAGGTTCACGCCAAAGGAGTTCCCTATGTTCCGATTCAACTCGGCGAACCGCACCCGCAGCAGCACCTGCTTCTCCGGCCCCGGCGCCGCGACTTGCAGGTTGTTCACCACCGCTTTGGCGAATGGCGCCATCAGGGCCCCGGCCCGGTCGGACATCGCCTGGCTCGCCACCACCCCGGTCAGCGACAGCGCATCGCGCGCCGCCTGCACCTGGATGTCCGCCTTCGGAAAGGTCTCCTTCAGCAACCTGCGCAGGGGTTCCAGGTTCTGGTCGACCACGATGCAGTAAGCCGTCCGCTTCCCGCCCCTGGACCACACGATGATGGTAGACATGCCCTGCGCTTTGGCGTGCAGCAGGACCTCGCGCGTCGAGACCGCCACCGCATCCACCACCTCGGGGTTGCTGGTCGAGATTCGCCCGATGTCGGCGGCGTAGTCGATGACGATGCTCTTGCCGACGGTCAGCGGCAGGTCCTCGCTGACCTCGGATTGCGGGCTGGCCGGCCAGCCCAGGCTCCCCGCCAGGAGCCCCAGGCACATCCATCCGGCGAGTGGTTTCTTCATGAGGCTATTCCGATTTCCTGATGGCCACCTGTTCAACGGTTTTTTGGTTGCCGCGGATCACCACCACATCCTCGGTGACCCGCGGCGGAGGCGCCGGGGGGGGCGTCGCGATGGGCCTGGGCGGTGCCACCACCCGCTCGGGCTTGGGCGCTCGGGCCGTCCCGTAGAGTTCCGCCAGCGCGTGGCCGGGCGTCTTTTCCGCGCTCCGGTCGGTCGTGTTTCGCAGCACCAGTTGGATCCGCCCTTCGGTGGCCAGTGTCAGCACTTCGGCCTGCTCGGGGGTCACTAGCAGTGTCACCACCGGCGTGTTGATCGCCTTCCCCAGTCCGTCCGGCTCGATGTTCTGCCCCGCCGAGAGCACCAGGATGTCTTGCAGGATGGTCCTGGTTATGGTGGTCTCATGTCCCCCCGGATGGCCCGTTACCAGCACGTCCACCCGTACGCCCGGGAGCACGTAGCCCGCCACCCCTACGACGTCGTTCACCCGCACCGACGCCGCCCGCATGCCCTGCGGGATGATCGACGCCAGCCCCAGCCCGCTCCCGCGCCGCGCCAGCCGTCCTTCCCGCACTGCCTCGTCGGGCAGGATGCTGGCAATCACCGGCCGGTCCAGGACCTCCTCGAGGCGTGCGAACCCGTCCTTCGGGAACTGGTCCGCGAGAACCTTGGTCAGCTTGACGTCGGCCGGCTTGAGACTGGTCCCGAATGGCAGGGCCCGCGCCGCCACCACCAGGTCCCGCATTTCCACGCGCGCCTGCCGGGAACCGCCTTTCCGCGTCCCCACCACGATCTGGTAGAAGATCGCCGACAGCACCAGCGCCACCAGCAGGCTGGTTCCCAACACCGCCAACAGTCTGCGATCCATGGTTCAGTCCTTTGCCGAGCGGCCCGCCCGCGCATCGACTCCGCAACCCGGGCGGGTGCCGGGACGACTCTCGCGCACATTCATCGGTCGCTGGCCTCCTCGGGGTATTTCGGCCGGAATGGGGGTTTTCTTTAGCCGGATGAGCGGGCGAAGGGGGTGCTGCTCCGTATCACAACAAATTTGTTGACAACAAGATCGTTGCCAACTGAGGATCCTCTTGAAAACTCCCGTGGTTTCCGCGGCCGGCTGGAGCGGGCGCCGCTCGCGCCCGTTTTCGTTGCCAGGGGTGGCAGACGGTAGGATAGGGCTCCAGCCCTGTCCCTCGCTGGATAAGGCAGAGCCTTATCCTACTGGGATTGCGGCGATGGCTGCGGCCCAGCCCGCTCGAACAGAACCGCAGGCCCGTCCTCCTCGACCAGGCGCCAGCCCGGCTCGTGCCGCAGGATGCTGGCCAGCGGCCACTCCGTGGGCGCCAGGACCGCGGTGACCGCATAGCGCTCCAGGGTGCCGCGCCACTCCGTGTGCCCGTAAGCCGTTCGAAGGTATAACTTCCCCAGGGCCGGCCCGTAGAAGTCGCTGCGCCCGTCGATGAACACCTTCTGGTCGGGGTAGAAGCGGTAGAGGAGGTAGTCCCCCCATTGGTCCGAGGTAAACACCCGCGCCCCGGCCAGCTTCTCCTGTTGCCGTCCCACCAGCCCGACCGGGAATTTTATCTCCGGAAAGTCGCGCGGCCACCTGAGGGGCGCATTGACCAAGGCCAGCGCCACCAGTAGCACGGCGGGCCACAGGCTGGTGCGCCGGCAACCGGCGGCGAAATCTCTCGCCAACCCGTCCAGGATCCCGGCCAGCGACCGCGCCGGTCTGGTCCGGGCCCACCGCGTCCACCTCAGGCTGGCCTCCGCCGCCAGGATGGGGCAGGCCACCACCACGAACACCGGAACGTGGCGCACCGACACCAGCGCCGCGTGCGCCCAGAAGACCACCATCAGCGCGTCCGCCACCCGCCTCCGGCCGAGCAGCAGCCCCACCGCAATCAGTCCCGCGAACAGCAGGATTTCGAACTGGAACGCGCTTTCGGAGCGGAACTTCGGCGATTGGAACTCGTCCACCGCCTCGCGGATCCAGTCCGATTTAATGTATTGTGCGACGTGCCGATGGAGGCCCATCCCGTACGGGTTGGCGAGCGTAGCCGCGGCGCAGGCCGCCAGGAGCGCCGCCCTCCGGCGCGCCTTCATCCACAGCGCCCGCGGCGAGCCGCTTTCCCACCAGGCCTCCAGCCCCTCCCCGGCCGCCTGAAGAGCCAGGCAGGCCAGCAGCGCCAGGAATCCCGCGTGCAGATTCACCCACACCGCCGTCAGCGGAACCAGCGCCCAGATGGCGCGGTCCGGCTTCTCGCGGTCGCGCTCCAGCAGCCAGAGCGAAGCGGACAGAAGCAGCAGCGTGAACAGGTGCGGTCGCGCCAGATAATGGATGCCCGAGGCGCCCGCGCCAAGCAAGCAACAGGCCAATGCCACGAAACCGTTCACCCGGCGCCACACCATGTGCCGCACCAGCAGCGTCAGGTATCCGGCGATCAAGGCGCCGGACAGCAGCACGACCCCCTTGAGCGCCCCCAAGCGATAGGAGCACGCAAACAGGACATCCGCGAGCCACTCCCAGGCGTACCACGGTTCGCCGGCCCGCGAGAACGAAAACAGATCGCTCTCCGGCAGCCGCCTGTGATCCAGGATGAACTCGCCGGTGCGGATGTGCCAGCCCGTGTCGCCATCGGCCAGCAGTACGCTCCAGCCGCTTCCCGCAAGGAACAACCAGCCGATCAGCGCCGCGAACAGGCAGTCGGAGAGCGAGGGCAGCACCAGTCCTCGCAGGCGCCCGCCGGCGGCTGCCAACGGGGCTTTACTGGGCCGCAATCCTGTTTGCTCCGGGCTCCATGTCCGTGGCGACCGTCCCATCGGATTCCGGCCCCAGCAGCCTGCGGCTCCGGATCGCCAGCTCGTAGCGGTCCCGCGCTCCGGTTTTCTCGAAGACGTGCATCAGGTGGACCTTCACGGTGCCCGGGGAAATCTCGAGCGCCCTGGCAATCTCGGTATTCTTCAGACCCTGCGCCAGCAGCGTGACCACCTGGCGCTCGCGCGGCGTCAGGCGTGGAGGCCGCCGGCGTTCCCGCCCCGGTTCGCCAACTGGTTCGGGAGCCGCGTCCTCAAACCACAGATGCCCTCGCGCCACCACCCGCAGGCACTCCATGAGCGTCTCCAACGGGCGGCTCTTTACCAGGATGGCGCGGGCCCCGGCGTGCAGCGCCTCGCCGGCCCGGATGTCCTGGGCGCATTTCACCCACAGGACCGCGTGCGTTCTGGAAGAGGCTTCGGACATCTGCCCTACCAGCGCCAGCGCCTCCGCCGGCCCGTCCTCGTGATCTATCAGCGTGACGTCCGGCGAGCGGCCCAAGACGGCCTGGAGCGCCTCCGGGGGCCGCGCCGCCGCCCCGGCAAACTCGAAATCAGCGCACCGCTCCAGCGCCTTCCGCAGCCCTTCTACGACCACCGGCTGGGACTCGCAGGCAAACACGCTGATCGGCCTGGGCGCCATTCCCCGGTTATTGATCGGCGGGAAAGCCCCCCAGGTTTAGCCCCACCGAGATCACGCCCGCCGCCGCAGGGCTTCCTCATAGACCCCGCGCGTGAGCCGCGCCGTGCGCTCCCAGGAGAAATCCCGCGCGCGCGCGAGCGACCTGGCCCGCAGTCCGGCGATCCATTCCGGACGCGTGGCGGCGGCCACCAGCGCTTCCTTCCAGGCGCGCCCGTCGCGAGCATCCACCTGGACCGCCACGCCCGCGGCGACCTCCGAGATCGCCGCGTCGCGTGAGGCGATCACCGCGGCGCCGCACTGCATCGCCTCCAGCACTGGCAGCCCGAATCCCTCGTAGAGCGACGGATAGACGAAGGCCAGTGCGCCCGAGTACCAGGAGCTGAGCCGATCCTCCGCCACCTCCCCCAGAACCGTCAGCCCGGGCTCCGGCGCCAGCGCAGGGAAGTCCGCGCGCCGCCGGCCCGCCAGCACCAGGTCGACCATCACTTCGCGCCGGGCCGCGCGCCACGCTTCGATCAGCATGGGAATGTTCTTCCGCGGCTCCAGCGTGCCCAGGAAAAGGAAGTATGGCGCCGAAGGCGGCGCCTCGACCGGCCGGAGGTGCGGCGCGGCCGCCTCGGGCACCGCCACCACTCGTTGCGGCGAGATGTGAAATCGCTCGAGGGCCTGCCGCCGCACCGCTTCACTCGGCGTCAGGACCATCGTCGCCAGACCCAGGCCAATCGCGAGCGGCGCGCGGCTCCTCACGCGGTCCGCCGCATGGTGCCAGGCCGCCTCCATCCACGGCGACAGGTCGTGCAGCGTCAGCACGCTCGGGCGAAGCGGCAGGTACGGCACTTCGAAGTTGGTGCCGTGGAAGACCTCCACCCGGCGCCGGGACAGTTCCCGGTTCAGTCCCCAGAGCCACCACCGGCGCTCGAAGAAGCCGCGCGGGGACGACGACGCCGCGACCAGCGGGAACTCATCCTCGGGGAAAGCCGCCTCCAGCGCCCGGTGCAGCTCGGAGACGTAGCGCGCCAGCCCGCCGCTAGAGAGCGTCAGGGGCGTGGCATCCAGCGCCACTCGCATCGAGATACTACCGCCCTCCCAGGCGTCTCAGCTCCAGGTCGCGGTCACCGTAGTTCCGCTCGTAGTAGCTCTGGTACTCGCCGCTTTTGACGCGCTCAACCCAGCCGGCATTCTGCCGATACCAGGCCACGGTGCGGCTCAATCCCTCCTCGAAGCCGACCTCGGGCGCCCATCCGGTCTCGCGCATCGTCTTCTCGCTCGCGAGCGCGTAGCGGCGGTCGTGGCCCGGGCGGTCGGTCACGAACCGGATCAGATCCTCGGAGCGGCCGGTGGCGCGGAGGATCTTGCGTACCACCTCGAGGTTGACCAGCGAGCGGTTGCCGCCGATATTGTAGATTTCCCCGTCCCGTCCCCGCTCCAGGAGCGCGGCCACGGCCCGGCAGTGATCCTCGACATGCAGCCAGTCGCGCACTTGCAAGCCGTCGCCATAGACCGGCAGCGGCCGGCCTTCGAGCGCGTTGGAGATCATCAGCGGAATGAGCTTCTCGGGGAACTGATAGGGGCCGTAGTTGTTCGAGGCGCGCGTCACCAATACCGGCAGCCGGTAGGTGGCGAAGTAGGAGAGCGCCAGCAGGTCCGCGCCCGCCTTGGCCGCCGAATAGGGGCTGCTCGGCCGCAGCGGAAACCCCTCGTCGGCCGCCAGCGGCTCCGGCACGCTGCCGTAGACCTCGTCGGTGGACACCTGAAGGAACCGCCCCACCCGGTGCTCGCGCGCCGCCTCCAGCAACGTGAAGGTGCCCCGCAGGTTGGTGTCGAACACCGGCTGCGGCGAGAGAATGCTGCGGTCCACGTGCGATTCGGCCGCGAAATGCACGATCGCCTCGGCCGGAAACTCATCGAGTACGCGACGGACCAGCGCGGCATCGCAGATGTCACCGCGGACGAACCGGTACCGCGCGTCGCCCGCCACCGCCTCCAGGTTCTCGAGGTTCCCCGCGTAGGTGAGTTTGTCCAGATTCAGAATGCCGGCCGCCCGATTTGTCCCCAGCATCAGCCGGATGAAGGCCGAGCCGATGAAGCCGGCCCCACCTGTGACGAGCAGTCTCACTTATGCTGGGTCTCCCAATCGTAGTTGATGAACGGATCGTCGAAGGCGAGGCGGCCCTCGTCGGCCGGGTCGTAGAACTGGTCGGTCACGTAAACCAGGACCGCCGGATCCCGGCCGATGATCTTGTAGCCGTGGCCGACGCCCGGCGGAATCAGGATCTGCCACGGGCGCAGCGTCCCCAGGTACAGCGTGTTGCGGGCGCCGAAGGTGGGCGAGCCTTGCCGCAGGTCCACCAGCGCCGCTTGCAGCATGCCCGCCACCGCCGTCCAGCAGTCGTGCTGCCGCAGGTGGTAGTGGAACGCCTTGATCGTCCCAGGGTAGCCGAGGGCGGTGGCCACCTGGGCGCGAGCGTACTCGGCCACCAGGTTCTGGCCACTGCGAATCACCTCCAGGAAGTAGCCGCGGTCGTCGGCATAAATGGGATACGGCCGCAGCCGCACCCCCGCGATCAGGTGGGGCGAGTCCGGCGCCTGGATCACCGCTCCAATCCCTCTCTTGCACTGCGGGTAGGCCAGCTCCAGCCCCTCGCCCGCGGCGATCCGCACGCCCGATTGCTTCACGGCCGCCTCGCCGGGCATCACGGCCCCACGACCCCGGCGAGCTCCGCCGGATGAGCCTGGTCCTGGCGCGTCCGGGCCACCAGGTTGCCCGCGCGCAACAGCGACTCGAAGGTGCCGGCGTCGGTCCACCAACCCTCCAGATACGAGAATGTCATCGTGCCCTCGCGGATGTACGCGTTATTGACGTCGGTGATCTCCAGTTCCCCGCGCGCGGAAGGCACCAGCGTGCGGATCTTCTCGAACACCGTAGCGTCGTACAGGTAGATTCCCGTCACCGCGTAGTTCGATTTCGGCCGGGGCGGTTTCTCCTCAATGCTCACGATGCGGTCCCCTTCGATCTCCGCCACGCCGAAACGCTCGGCGTCCGGCACCTCCTTGAGCAGGATGCGCGCGCCCTGCTGCTGCGCGGCGAAACCCTCCACCGCATGGCGGATGGTGCCTTCGATGAGATTGTCGCCCAGGATCACGCAGATCTGGTGCCCGTCGGCGAAATGCTCGGCCAGCGCCAGCGCCTCGGCGATCCCGCCCTCCCCTTCCTGGTAGGCGTAGCTCAGGTGCGCCAGCCCGAACTCCTTGCCATTGCCCAACAGGCGCAGAAAATCGCCCGCGTTCCGGCCGCCGGTGACGATCATGATGTCTCGAATCCCCGCGTCCACCAGCGTCCGGATGGGGTAATAGACCATCGGCTTGTCGTAGATCGGCAGCAGGTGCTTGTTGGTGATCTTGGTCAGCGGAAACAGCCGGCTGCCCGTTCCGCCCGCCAGCACGACGCCCTTCATAATGTTCCAATCATACAACGGCGGCGGACTGCGGGCCGCGCCGCTGCTTAACTCTGCCGAAACGCCCGAGCGTCCCGCTGCGCTCGGTTCCGAGCCGCGACCGCGAGGGAGTGGTCACTCAGACGTGCGGAAGGACCGCTTGCTCACGGTCGCGGCTCGGAATCAGGGATCGCGGGCATCCACAGAACTGTCGCGCAGCCCCGCCCCAACCCCGAAGACTCGTGCCGTCCCTCGAGCCGATGCTACAATCGTCCCTTCCATGACACTCTACAACTGGGAAGAAATCGAAAAGGAACAATTGAACCCGCTGTGCCTGCGCCAGGTGATCCATGGCCAGAAGATGACCGTGGCGCGCATTCAGCTTTCGAAGGGCGCGGTGGTCCCCGAGCACCGTCACGGGAACGAGCAGATCACGCTGCTCGAACGGGGCCGGCTGCGGTTCCGGATCGAAGGCCGTGAGGTGGTGCTGGAGGCGGGCCAGACGCTGGCCCTGGAGCCGGAGGTCCCGCACGGCGTCGAGGCGCTGGAAGACAGCCTCGCCACCGACCTGTTCTCGCCCCCGCGCGAGGACTGGCAGCGCGGCGACGACGCCTACCTCCGCGGTCCGGCCAGGTGAGGGCACGCCCTACTTCGATAGTGGGCCAGTTTCCCTGGTCGGGCGTTGTGCCGACAAGTGACGTGGGGTACGGAATCCGGGGTGCGATGCCGACTTATCGTTCTCAATCTGGTCAGTACCGGGTGCCCAAGTCCCTTCCAGAGGGTCGGGGTGGTCGAGGCTGGCAGCGGCGGAGGTCGACCTATTTCGGTTGCGCGCTCTGCCCGGGATTCGTAACGTCCTCGACGCTCACACGCACTCGCTTGACCTCAATGGCGATCTCCGCTTCGAGGGTAATCGGCGTTCGAAGATTGTTCGCAGACATTTGAACGCGAGCAATGGCTGTCACCGGGCACCGGGCACCGACATAGAATGACTCATCGGACCATTGAGTCGTTCCGGGTTGTACGGTGCCGATCTGAATCCGAACTTCATACCGATCACCGTACCGGCCGACGCGAACGCGTTGTCTGCGCTGGAAGCTCGCTGGGCGAATTGTCGGCATTGTGTTGGTTGAAGGCTCGCTGGGGACGCCACCTTCGTCCAGCACAACCAGGTCTGTTGTGGCGTCCAGTTCCAACGTCACCCAGACTTCTTCCGCGACGGTCGGCGACGCATTCGTTACGGTTACGCCCACCGGGCACAACAGTGCTCGTTCCCGGATGTACGTGGCAAAGTCGCGGTAGTAGTCGCGATTCCGGAAGCCGTCCATTACGTCGAGCGAAACCCCGTAGATAGTCTTGGGCGGTGGCCCGTAGAGAGGAATGCTCTGACGATCCGGAATCTCAACTACGCGCGATTCCACTACAATGGTTGTGCCAAGCATCCGCCGCGCAGGGAGGTTGGCGAACTCGACTTCTAAGGTGGGTTGCACTTCCCTCAGCACAGCGGTCGATCCCATCCGGGCAATCTCTTCGGGCGAAGCCGTACTCGTAGTATCCCTTCGTCGGATGTAGACAACCTCCGGTGCCAACTTCCCGTACGGCTTCGTCAGGTAAACCGGCCGATCCTGCAAAGGTATGGTCAGAACGCCGACATCGACGCCCTCAAATTTCACCGGTGCGTACCAAAACGCCACCGGGCGGTTTGTCTTGCTATGGACGAACTGCTGGAGATTTCGGTTGAGCAGGTGATCTTCTGCATCGATGCCGCAGACGATGCTGCGACCGCCCCGCACTTCCTGGACCCCTACGAGAATATATGCGTCCGTCTGGCGCCAGGCGTTCGCAAATGCCAGGATGTCCTTCAGGAGCTCGCCCTTCTCCTCGTCGGTTGCTCCCGAGAATGGATATTGCTGGACCTTGAAGTCCAGCGCCTCAGATTCCTCTTGGTAGAGAAGACTTTCCAACAGTTGAAGGTTCACAGCTTTCAATCAGTATTATAGCCACCCGTTTGGACTACGATCAGGTCGTCACGTCAATCTGCCTTCATCGACAGATCACGAGACCCCTGTCCAAGATATAGCTAGTCGAATGTGGGTAGGCCGAGCTTCCGCAGGTGTGCGGACAGAGTGTCGAGTATGAAAAAGGCGTTTTGCGCGCCCATCACAAACATGTAGTCAACTGTGTCCACGGAAACCAAGACAGAAAATGCCGTGGCGTGGACGAACTTCGAGAACATGACGTTCGCCACGTTGTACTCCACTTCCAGCCCAACTTCTTTGGCCACCCGTTTGATGCTAAGGAAAGGATCCTTGTAGGAAACGCCGGCTTCGTCCATCTTGACTTTCAGCTGCGATTCCATTTCGGCGACGGTTCGCTGCACCTCGTCGGTTCCCGGCGCCGGCGGTATTGCCGCCAGTGCCCTCTGTACGGCCTGAAGCGCCGTGTTCCCGTCTACGAACTGGTCCTGGCTGAAGCGCTTGGCGTTTTGCTCGGATGCAATGACGTACAACGTCCAGACTTTCAGTTCCAGCAGCATGCGGCAGGCCCAGGCAAGGTAGCACAGCTCGTCGTTCGGCGGGCAGTAGGCCTTCTTGAGGTGATATTGGGCCTTGAGAGTCTGCATGGCGAGCCCGATGAAGATGTTGTGATACCAGAAGTCCTCTTCCTTCTGCTTGAGCAGTTCCTGGCAGCGCAGGTATATCAAGTCAGTGAACCGGGCGTCGAGCTGGCGCACGACTGGCAGCAATTGCGGGTTCACAGTTCTGATAATACCGTGTACGTTCGGGAGACTGTCGGGATAGGGCAGTTGTTCCGCGGCGATGAGTTGCGGAGAGAACGCCTGGCAAATGGGGCCTGAAACGGCGCGTTTGCCGGCAGCCCGGCACCTGCAAGTCACCGCCGATGTGCTTCTTACAGCGTCCTCGCCCGATGAATCCCCAAAAACGCTCACGGGTCCGCGAACTGCACGTGGCCGCGTATCGCCACACCGGAAACTGACCGACTACCCCTACTTCGGGACCATCATCGCGAACACCACCGTGTGGCCGCTGGGCTCGCGCACCGCGATCTCGCGCATGCCGTACCAGGTGGTGCGCTCGGGCAGGATGATCTCGCAGCCTTCGATTCGCTTGAGGAGGTCGTCGAAATCCTCGACCACCACAAACAGCGAGGTGATGCCGGCGCCCTCGGGGGGCAGTGTCTCTGGGGCGTCCTTCCGGATGCTCTCCCGGGTTTGCAGCATCAGCTCGGCCCCATCCTTCACCAGAATCACGAAAGCCAGGCGGGGGCCTTCCGGCACTTCGACGGTCTTGGCGAATCCCAGCCGCTCCATCCAGAACGGCAGCGACTTCTCGATTTCCTCGACGATGAGAACAGGGGTCAGTTTCATGCTTCCGATGTTATGCGATCCGCTCCCCGTGCGGATTGGAAAAAACGGCCATCGGCGGCCGCAACTTCAGTCGGGGTCGAGGCCGCAAACTCGCGGAAGTCGCGAATAAGGTGGGCCTGGTCGTAGTAGCCGCACTCGGCAGCCAGGTGCGCCCAGCCGCGCTCGGGCACGCGGCGGAACAGGCGCAGCGCGCGCTGAAAGCGCAGCACCCGCGAGAGGTGCTTGGGCGTGAGCCCGGTCTCCTCGAGGCAGCGCCGGCGGAACTGGCGCGGGCTGAGGTTGGCCGCGCGAGCCGCTTCCTCCAGCCGCGCGCCACCGTCCACCGCCAGGCTCCGAAGGGCGCGGGTGAAGGCGCTCTCGCCGGTTTCGGGAACCGGCAGGCTGCCCGCCAGCAGGCGCAAGTACTCGCCGGACGACGAGGCCTCCTCCAGCCGCTGATGAAGCCCGTGCCCCCGCCGACCCCACAGGTCTTCGAGCGGCGCCGAGCGGTCGGTCAATTCCCGCGGCGCGATGCCGAGAAAGCGTCCCGCCATGCCCGGCCGGAAGCGAATGCCGGCGAACCGAGCGCCGGGCGGAAGCGCCACGATCTGCCGCCGAGTCATCGTTCCCGCGGCGCGCAAACCGCCCTCGGCCCAGAAGAGGATATCGAGGCAGCCGTCCGGGAGCACGTTGCTTCCGAAAGTGGCAGTTGCGGTCCCGGCGGGCGCACGAAATGGGGATCTGGGACTAGAATAGCTTCGTTATGCGGAACTGGAAACTCATCGCCATGGCGAGCGATTTCGACATCCCGGAGGACCAACTCGAGCGAATCGCCCCGGTGCTGGACGCGCTCGAGGCCGCCTTCCGGCCGCTGGTCAACGATATCCCCCCGGAAACCGAGCCAGTGACCGTCTTCCGGTGCGGAGAGCAGTCATGACCATTCTCGAAGCCGCCGCCGCGCTGCGCTCCAGGAAGATCTCCTGCGCCGAGCTGGTTGCCCAGTCGTTGGCCCGCATCGCTCGACTCGATCCGAAGCTGAACGCCTTCATCACCGTGCTTGAGGAAAGCGCGCCACCGGCGGCCAAGCGGGCCGACGAAGAACTGGCGCGCGGCATCGACCGCGGCCCGCTGCACGGCATCCCCGTGGCCGTCAAGGACGTTTTCTGCACCCAGGGGATCCGCACCACTTGCGGCTCCAGAATCTTCGAGAACCACGTGCCCGGCCATGACGCCGCGGTGGTCGAAAAGCTGGCCGAAGCCGGCGCGGTGCTGGTCGGCAAGACCAACCTGCACGAGCTGGCCTACGGCGTCACCTCGACCAACCCGCATTTCGGCGCGGTGCGCAACCCTTGGGATCTGGAGCGGATTCCCGGCGGCTCCAGCGGCGGATCGGCCGCGGCGGTCGCCTCCGGCATGGTGTTCTTGGCCATGGGCAGCGACACCGGCGGCTCGATCCGCATCCCCGCTTCCTACTGCGGCGCGGTTGGGCTCAAGCCCAGCTACGGCCGCGTCAGCCGTTACGGCGTGATGCCGCTCGACTTCACCCTCGACCACATGGGGCCGATCGCGCGCTCGGTGCGCGATGCCGCCGCCGCGCTTAACGCCATCGCCGGATTCGACCCGCGCGACGAGAGCTCCAGCCGCCTCCCCGTCGAAAACTTCGTCCCGCCCGAGCAGGTCTCGCTCGCGGGCCTCCGCATCGGCCTCCCCGAGAACTACTACTTCGAGCGCGTCGAGCGAAGCGTGGCCCAGGCCGTGCACCGGGCGGCCGAGGTTGCTCGAAGCCTGGGCGCGCGCGTCGTCGCGGTGCGCGTCCCGTCAATCGACGCCATCAACACCGTTGGCCGCCTGGTCCTCCAGGCGGAAGCCTCCGCGATCATGGCCCCGTACCTGGCCCAGCGCGACCAGTTCGGCGCGGACGTGCTGGCGCTGCTGGACCAGGGCCGCTTCGTCGCCGCGGCGGATTACGTCAACGCGCAGCGGCTGCGCCGTCTCATGCGCCAGGAATTCGCCGCCGTTTGGAGCGAAGTGGACTGCCTGTTCACGCCCACCACGCCGACCGCCGCCCCCAGGATCGGCGAGAGCACCGTAGAAATCTGCGGCGAGATCGAAGACGTGCGGCTGGCCGCGACGCGATTCGTGCGGGCCTTCAATGTCCTCGGCGTGCCCGCCCTTTCGCTGCCTTGCGGATTCGACCCCCGCGGCCTGCCGCTCGGCCTCCAGATCGCCGCCCCGGCCTTTGAGGAGGCCAAACTCCTGAGGGTCGCCGCGGCAGTCGAGCAAGCCATGGCCATCGCCCCGCCGGAATATAATCAATTTTGCGGAGGTATTTGATGACTTTGACTCGGCGCACATTTGTCGGATCCGGCGCGGCGCTCGCCGCCGGCCTGCCTTCGAGCAGCATGGCCGCCAACGACCGCATCCAGATCGGGATGATCGGGGCCGGCGCGCGCGCGCACGAGCTCATCCAGGGCCTGGTGTCCATGCCTGGCGTCGAGGTGGTGGCTCTCGTCGATGCCTATCGTGGCCGCATCGAGCGCGCCATCGAGCGCACCAAGGGCCGCGCCAAGGCCTACCCCTCCTATCCGGACCTCCTGGCCCAGAAGTCGATTGACGCGGTCGTGGTGGCGACGCCCGACCACTGGCATCGCCAGATAGCGCTCGACGCACTTCGGGCCGGCAAAGACGTGTACTGCGAAAAGCCGCTTACCTACCGCAGCTCCGAAGGCCCCGAGATCGTCGCCGCCGTGCGCGCCTCGGGGCGCATTTTCCAGGTGGGCAGCGACGGCATGAGCTCGCCCCTCCAGGTCAGGGCCAGGGAGATGATCCAGTCGGGCAAGCTCGGCAAGGTGACCATCGTCCGCGCGGCTTACAACCGCAACACCGCCTCCGGCGCCTGGATCTATCCCATCCCTCCCGACGCCTCGCCCCAGACGGTGGACTGGGAGATGTTCCTCGGTCCCGCACCGAAGCGGCCTTTCAGCCTCGAGCGTTTCTTCCGCTGGCGCTGCTATGAGGATTACTCCGGCGGCATCGCCACGGACCTGTTCGTCCACCTCCTGACCACCATCCACTTCCTCATGGACGCCAAGGCGCCATCCTCGGTGATGGCCATGGGCCAGCTCTACCGCCGGAAGGAAAGCCGGGAGGTTCCCGACACGTTGAACGCCGTGCTCGAGTACCCCGAAGGATTCGTGGTCAATCTCAGCTCCACGTTCAACAACCAGACCGGCAACGAGGCCGGCTTCCAGTTCCTCGGCACCGAGGGCGGCCTGGCGCTGGGCGGCAACCTGTACTTCTATCCCGAGGTGGCGGTCGAGGACAACCGCTGGATCGTCGACAGTTGGCCCCGCGCCCTTGCCGACGCCTACTACCGGGACCCCAAGATCCGTGAGATCGAACTGCCGCAGACGCGCCAGCCGAAGCTGATCGACGGCCCCGCTCAATTCCGGCAGGAAGGCCTCGACGCCACCATCTCCCACCTCGCCAACTGGGTCCAGTCGCTCCGCACCCGCAAGCCTTATTGGGAAGACGCCCTGGCCGGCCACCATGCCGCCGCCGGCGCCCACATGATCAATCTCTCCGCCCGCCAGAGGCGCCTGGTCGAGTGGGATTTCGCCCGCGACGACATCAAAGCATGAATGGTCCACTGGAGCAGTTGAATCTCCGCATCCGCCGCATCCCGCCGCCTTCGGACCAGAAGGCGCAGGAGCTGTTGACCTCGGCAAAGCATTTCGCCTCCGCCATTGCATCGGCTGCATCGAGCTCTTGGAATCCGGAGGCCGGCAGGCGCTCTCTGGCGGCTCAGCGCCAGCTCATCCCGATGCTCGCCGCCGGGATCCCGAAGAACTCCGAGGCCGCGCGAGTGTTCCGGGAGCACGACATCCTGAGGGTGCTTCAGGTAATGTACGCCATCGCGTCGGGTGTCCTGGATGGGAGACCCGAGCCGGCCGAGGACGAGATCGATCGACTTCTGCTGGCCGCACCGGACCTGAATCCACCTTCAAGAAGCTGGTGGCAGTTCTGGAAATAGGGGCCGATCGCCCGCCGTCCGCGCTTGACACACATCGAACCCGAATACGAGGATGAATTTCGGCTTCCGCCATGCCACCCGACCTGCGGCCGCGCGCGCTGTTCCTCAGTCCCGAGGCGCCGTATCCAGCCATCGGTGGCGGCGCGTTGAGGTCGGCCTCGCTGCTGGAGTACCTGGCCGTGCACTACGTGGTCGATGTCATCGTGTTTCGCGAGCCCTCGGCGCCCGACCCCCGCGCCGCTTTCCCCGCCGGCCTCGCGCGCGACGTCCAGGTCCTCGATCTGCCGCGCCATTCCCGAAGCCTGCCGGCGCGGGTGGCTCGGAATGCCGTGCGGTACCTGGCCGGCCGCGCCCCGCTGAACGACCGCTTCGCGGGCTTCGCCGCGCCGATCTCGGCGTGTCTCGGCGGGCGGCGATACGATCTCGCGGTCATCGAGCATTTCTGGTGCGCGCCGTACTGCCGGCAACTCGAGCCGTTGGCCGGCCGCGTGGTCCTCGACCTCCACAACGTCGAGTCGGTTTTCTACGATCGTTGCGCGCAGTCCGAGCCTTGGCCGGCCTCGGTCGCGCTACGCCGGTTCTCTCGCGCCTCGGCCGCCATCGAGCGCCGCTGGTTTCCGCGGTTTTCCGTGCTGCTGGTGACCTCCGACGAGGACGCCCGCCGCGTTCGCGAAATCTGTCCGGGCGCGCGCGCGCATGTTTATCCGAACACCATCCCGTTCGTCGCGCAGCCCGGCCTCCCCGAAGAACCCGCGCTCATCTTCTCCGGCAACCTCGAATATGGGCCCAACATCTCCGCCGTCCGCTTCTTCCGCGACCGGATCTGGCCCTTGCTCCGCGACCGCTGGCCGGGACTGGTGTGGCGACTGGTGGGTAAGAACCCGCAGGCCGTCGCCCGCTACGCCGCCGGCGATCCCCGGATTGAACTCGCGGGCCCGGTCGCCAACGCCATTGAAGCGCTGGCCGCCGCCCGCGTCGTCGTCGTCCCACTGCTGGAGGGCAGCGGAACGCGCCTCAAGATCCTGGAAGCCTGGGCGGCCGGCCGTGCCGTGGTTTCCACCACACTCGGCGCCGAGGGCCTGCCGGCTGGCGATGGCGAGCATCTCCTGCTCGCCGATACGCCCGAGGCTTTTGCCGCCGCCGTATCGCGCCTCCTCGCGTCTCCCGGAGACCGGCAGCGCCTGGGGCGCGCGGGCCGCCAGCTTTACGAGCGCCAGTTCACCTGGCAGCAGGGCTGGCTGGCGCTTCAGGCCGCGGGAATCTAGCTGGGGGGAGGAACGGCCCGCAGTCAGGTAGCGCTCCCATCCGGCCTTGAGCGCATCAGATCCGGGCGCTAGGCTTCCTTCCCCTGGCCTCGCTATACTGTATAAGAGCCGAATGCGCTTTTCTGTCGACGCTCATGCGATCGGTTGCCACCTCACCGGCAATGAAGTCTATGTCCGCAACCTGCTGAATGCGTTTGCGGCGGTCGATGACGAGGCTGAATTCATCGCGTACCTGTCGGTGGCGGAAGCCGCCGAACTGGTGCCCCACTGTTTCGGCCAGCGCCGCGTCTCGCGAAACCCCTTTGTCCGCCTGGGCTTCGATCTCCCCCGCAGGGTCCGCCAGGACCGGCCGGACCTGCTTCACGTGCAGTACACCGCGCCGTTGAGCTGTGCCGTCCCGGTGGTGGTCAGTGTCCACGATGTGAGTTTTTTGGAGCACCCGGAGTACTTCACGCCATCCCGTGCCACCCAGTTGCGCTTGACCGTTCGCCACACTGTCGCCCACGCCGCCAGGGTCATCACCGGGAGCGAATTCTCCCGCTTGGCCATCTCCCGGGCCTACGGCCTCGACGGCGACAGAATCGCGGTGGTCCCCAACGCCGCGGCGGCCGAGTTCCGGCCCCTCCCGCGCGAGACTGCCGCGGCTTGGGTCCGCTCCCACTTTCGCATCCCTGCCCCCTTCATTCTCACGGTCGGCGACTTGCAGCCCCGCAAGAACCAGGTCGGCCTGATCCGGGCGTTCGCCGAGATGGTCCGCGCTTTCCCCAAACTCCCGCATCGCCTGGTGCTGGCGGGCAAGGAGAATTGGCGCGGCTCGGAGGCCTGTCGCGCGGCCGAGGAAACGGGCCTCGCCAGCCGCATTCATTTCACCGGTTTTGTTCACGACGGCAGTCTGCTTCAGCTCTACAACGCCTGCGACTTCTTCGTCTTCCCGTCGTTCTACGAGGGCTTCGGCCTGCCCGTGCTGGAGGCCATGGCCTGCGCCCGGGCAGTCGCCTGCTCGAACACCTCGGCGGTGCATGAGGTCGCCGACGCCGCCGCCATCTTGTTCGATCCGCACTCGACCACGGAGATGACCCGCGCCATGCTCGACCTGGCGCTCAATCCCGAGTTACGCCTGCGCATGGAGAGGATCGGCTGGCAGCGTTCCGCCCAATTCAACTGGCGCAGGACCGCGGAGAGGACCCTGGAAGTTTACTACGATGCCGCCTTGAGTCATTCGGGCCTCCACCGCCGGCGCTTTGCCGGCGTCCCGGTTTCCAATCCATGAAGCTGTTCCCGCTTCCCCTCGCCGCCTGTCTGGCCGCGGCGCTGGCTTTCGGTCAGCCCCCCAAAGCCCCGCCCGCGCCCTTCGCCGACGAGTCCCTGCGCTACTCGGTGAACTGGCCCAGCGGCCTCAGCCTGGGCGAGGCGCAGTTGCTCGCCAAGCGCACGGACGACCGCTGGCGCTTCGCGCTCTCGCTCGACGCTGCCATCCCCGGCTTCATCGTCAGCGACTCCTACCAGTCCACCGCCGCCAACGAATTCTGCTCGGTCGAGTTTGTGAAAACCCTCACACACGGACGGAGGAAGACCGACGAGAGAATCACCTTCGACGCCCACAGAGGCGTCGCCACCCGGCTCACCTTGAGCGCCGACGGAGGCAAGTCGGAAGTCCCGGCGCCGGGCTGCGCCAGGGACGCGCTTTCCTTCCTCTACTTCCTTCGCCACGAGCTCAGCCAGGGCCGCCTGCCGCCACCGCAGACCGTCTTCTTCGGCGCCCCGTACCAGCTCAAGCTCGAGTACAGCGGCGCGCAGACCATCCGCGTGAACGACCGCCGTGTGGAGGCGGAGCGCCTGCGGGCCTCGCTGAAGGGTCCCGCCTCGGAAACCAGCTTTGAGTTGTTCTTCGCGCGCGACGATGTCCGCACCCCGCTCATGATCCGCGTTCCCTTTACCCCCGGCGTCTTCTCGCTGGAGCTGGTGCGCTGAGATGCGGCTGGCCTTCTTCTCGCCCATGCCGCCTTCGAAAAGCGGCATCGCGGACTATTCGGCCGCCCTTCTGGAGCCGCTAGCCCGCCACGTCCGGATCGGACTCTTCGACCAGGAGTCCGTGGCGTTCGATCCGGCGCAATTCGACCTCGCGCTCTACCAGCTCGGCAACAACCCCTATCATGAGTTCGTCTACGAGATGGCGTTGCGGCATCCCGGCGTGGTGGTGATGCACGAAGCCAACCTGCATCACCTGGTCGCCGGCCTCACCATCCGCCGCGACGACTGGGAGGCGTACCTGCGCGAAGCCGAATACGACGGCGGAGAGGCGGCGCTCGCCTACGCCCACCGCGTCCGCGCCCTGGAGGTAGGGCCGGACTACGAAGGCCGTCCCATGATCCGCCGCGTCCTCGAGTGCGCCCGCGCCATCATCGTCCATAGTCGTTGCGTGCTCGACCAGATCCGCGCCGCCGGCTTCCAGGGGCCCATCGAACTCATCCCCCACGGAGCCTGGGTCGCCACCGCCGACCGCTGGGCCTGCCGCCAGCGCCTGGGCATCGACGAAACCACTCCGCTGATCGGCAGCTTCGGCTTCCTCAAACCTTACAAGCGCATCGCCGAGTCCCTCCGGGCCTTCCGCCGCCTGCTCCGCCTCGAGCCCCGGGCCAAGTTCATTCTGGCCGGCGAGCCGCATCCGGATTTTCCCGTCCAATCGCTCATCCGCACCCTCGGCCTCTCCGCCAGTGTCCGCGTGCTCGGCTTTCTTCCCATCGACGACTTTGTCGCCCACATCGCCGCTTGCGACATCGTCCTGAACCTCCGCTACCCCACCGTCGGCGAGAGCTCCGGCAGCATGCTCCGCGCCCTCGGCCTCGGCCGGCCCGTGCTGGTTTCCGATGTCGGCTCCTTCCGCGATTTCCCCGACGACGTCTGCCTCAAAGTCCCCGTCGACGGCACCGAGGAAGACCAGATCTTCGAGTTCCTCAACCTGCTGGTTTCGCGTCCCGAGGTCGCGCGCGAGTTTGGCCGGCGCGCCCGCCAGTGGGTCGAACGCGAGTGCAACTGGGAGATCGTCGCGCGCAAGTACGCGTCATTCCTGGAATCCGTGGCTGGACGTGCGCCCGCGGCTGACTCCTCGACCAGCACCAGCCCGGAACCCGAGCCCCCTAGCGCGCAGCCCGAGCCTCCCAGCCCGCAACCTGAGCCTCCCAGCCCGGAACCCGAACCTCCCAGCCCGGAACCCGAACCTCCCAGCCCGGAACCCGAGCCTCCCAGCCCGCAACCCGAGCCTCCCAGCCCGCAACCTGAGCCTCCCAGCCCGGAACCCGAGCCTCCTAGCCCACAGCCCGAGCCTCCCAGTCCGCAACCCGAGCCTCCTAGCCCACAGCCCGAGCCTCCTAGCCCACAGCCCGAGCCTCCCAGTCCGCAACCCGAGCCTCCCAACCCGCAACCGGAGCCTCCCAGCCCGGAACCCGAGCCTCCCAGCCCGGAACCTGAGCCTCCTAGCCCACAGCCTGAGCCTCCCAGCCCGGAACCCGAGCCTTCCATCCCACAGCCTGAGCCTCCCAGCCCGGAACCCGAGCCTGTCGGCCCGGAGCGCGAAGCCTCCATCCCTCCTCCCTCGGCCGACGACATCCTGGAGTGGGTGCCCCCCAAGCCCCCGTTGCGGGCCTACGTCGACGCCCACCTCTCGCGTCTTGCCCGGACCCTGGAGATCACGCCGCCCGGCTCACCCTCCGAGCGTGTCCTCGAGATGGGCACCTACATGAACCTCGCACCCGCGCTCCGCAAGCGCCTCGGTTACGGTGAGGTGCGTGCTTGCTACTACGGCGAACTCGGCATCGTCGAGCACCGCGAAGTGACTTCCAGCGACGGCGAGCGCTTCGGGTGCGACATCGAGCTGTTCGATGCGGAGAAGGATGTTTTCCCGTACCCCGACGAGTATTTCGCCACCGTGCTCTGCTGCGAGCTGGTCGAGCACCTTTCGGTCGATCCCATGCACATGATGATCGAGGTGAACCGCATCCTGCGCCCCGGCGGCCACCTGGTGCTGACCACTCCCAACCTGGCCTCCCTGCGCGCCATCTCGGCGATCCTCCAGGGCTACAACCCGGGCATGTTTCCCCAGTACATCCGGCCCGATGCCGAAGGCAAAATCGACCCGCGCCACAGCCACGAATACACGCCGTTCGAGGTACGCCTCCTGCTCAGCGATGGGGGCTTCGAGGTGTGCCTGCTGGAGACCGGGCCGTTTTACGAGCAGCCCCGGCCGGAGTTGGCCTGGGTGCACCGCCTGCTCGAGCACTACGAGTATTCCACCGACCTGCGCGACGAGGGCATTTATGCGATCGGCCGCAAGATCGCCCCCCCGCGCAGCCGCTACCCGGCCTGGCTGTACGGCTGAAGACAATGAGCGCCCCCGAGATTCGCCTCGACCCGCCGGGACGCGCCATTTGCGCCCGCCTCCGCTTGGTCAACTCCTCCGCCGAAACCTGGAAGGCCGAGGATGGTTACGCCCTCAGCTACCAGATCCTCGACCCGGAGACCGATACGCTAGTCGTCGACGGCCGCCGCTGGCCGCTTGCCCGCCCGCTCGCCCCGGGCGAGTCCGTGGACGCCGAAGTCGAGGTGGAACTGCCGCCCGAGCCGGGCCGCTACCGCGTTTTCATCTCATCGATGCGCGAGCACGTCTGCTGGCACTATCAGCAGGGCTTGCCGTTCCTGCTGATCGACATCGAGGTCGGCGACGGCCGGGCGCGCCTGGTCCGCAGCGCGGAAACGACCCTGGACGCGCTGCGGCGGCGCAACCTCGTGCGCGCCTTGGGGCGCGGGTTCAAATACCCGTTCGCCATCATATGGCGCAACCGCACCCTCATCCGCTCCATGGTGCGCCGCGACGTCCTGGGCCGCTACCGCGGCTCCTTCGGCGGCGTGTTCTGGACCGTCCTGAACCCGCTCCTGCTGATGACGACCTATTTCTTCGTCTTCGGCATCGTGTTGCGCGCCCGGTTTCACAACGATCCGTCGCGCGCCGGGTTCGTCTTGTACTTTCTGTGCGGGATGCTGCCGTGGCTGGCCTTCAGCGAAGCCGCCGGCCGCGCGCCCTTTGTGGTCCTCGAGCATCGCAACTTCGTCAAGAAGCTGGTCTTCCCGCTGGAGACGCTCCCGGTGAACCTGACCGTCGCCGGGCTGGTCACCGAGCTGTTCGCGCTGGTGGTGTTTGTCGCCGGCCTGCTGCTGGCCCGCGGCGGAATGCCCGCCACGGTGCTTTGGCTGCCCCTCCTGCTGGTTCCCCAGTTGCTGTTCACCATGGGCCTGTGCTGGTTCCTGGCCGCCCTGGGCGTCTATGTCCGCGACCTGGGCCAGATCAACGGCTTCCTGCTCACCCTCTGGTTCTTCCTCACGCCCATCTGTTATCCGGTCGAATCGCTGCCGCCCCAGGCGCTGGCCATCCTTTCCAAGAACCCGTTCTTCGTGCTGGTCCGCGCCTACCGCGACATCTTCCTGGAAGGGCGCGCCCCGGCCTTCGGCCCCCTCTGGAAGTTCTGGCTGCTCTCGGTGGCCCTCTTCCTGCTCGGCCACGCCTGGTTCTACAAGCTCAAAAGGAACTTCGCCGACGTGATTTGAGGTGCTGGAGCGCCGACGGGCGGCACCGCCGGCGCCCCCGGAAGGACTACTTCTTCTTGGCCGGCTCTTTGGCGGGCTTAGGCTTGGGCGCGGGCTTGGTCTTGCAGGCCATTGGGCGTTCCTCCTTCTTCTGAGAGTCAATACAGCAGAATGAGTCCGGGGATGACGGCATAACGGGGAACAACACTCAGGGGCGCCAGTTCAGCCACTCGCCGGCCTGAAGCGGCGTCCAGTCGACCTGCGGCAAGACTGGCAGATCCTCGCGCTTTTCCTGCTGAAAGTAGTTTTCGGCGATGGCCAGAGCGTGCTGCTTGGCCTTGGCTTCGTTAAACTGGCGGTGGCCGTGAATGGTGAACCCCGGGCCGGCGAGCACGATCCTCCACTCGTCGAAGTCCGAGGCCACCAGGAGCGTCAGGTAATGGTATTGCGCCTTGAAGCCTGTTGCTGAACGGAACATGGTTCCTCCGGCGTATGGAAAGAAGATACCCCAGTCCGCGACATTACGCAAGACCTCGAATCGACTAGCCTGTGCGCGGGGAGAATCACTTTGCGAGGACGGCGGCGCGGTCGCGGGCCGTCATCTTCTCGGCGGCGATGCGCAGGACCAGGCGCGGCGTAGCGGCGGCGCGGGGCTTCAGGAAGGCGACGACTTCGCGGGGCCTCTTGGGGTAGGTTTCCTTCAGGACCCAGCCGACGCCTTTCTGCACCATGTTGTCGGCGTCGCCGAGCAGCCGGCCCGCGATTCCGAGAATCGCGGCGGTGTGGCGGCCCTGTTTGGCCTCCTGCAAGAGCGAGACGATGGCGGCGCGGCGCTTCCAGCGGTTTCTGGAGCGGGTCCAGGCGGGGAGGCGGCGGATCAACGCGGGCTCGTTCTCGAGGCAGGCGGCCAGCAGCCAGGAGGAAACGCCGTCGCAGGCCCCCCAGTTCGTCACATAGCGGTCGATCCAGCGTTCGAAGAGGCGGAATTCGCGCGCGGCGTATTGCCTGCGGAAACGGTTGTACACGTAAATCGCGACGCTGGCTTCCTCGAGCTTGCCGCTGTTCCAGAGTTCGGCGGCGAACTCGTCGCGCTGGGAGGGCGGCCAACTCTTCACTTCGTGGTAGGCGGCGCGGGCGATCTGCTTGACATGGGGTCCGCGGACGCCCCAGAGGTCAACGGGCTCGCGAAAGAAATTCAGGGCGCCTTGGCGGTACTGGGGATCGACGCGCGCGGCCAGTTCGGAGCGGACTTGAGCCACAAGATCGGCAACGGTCATACGGGCAATGTACCGCAAACCGGGTGATACACTGGATGCTCGCATGGGTACCGGAACCGCGCCGTGCATCGGCTCCCTGCTGGTGAAGCCGATGTCGGCGGTGTGCAACCTGGATTGCGCCTACTGCTTCTACCTGGACCGCGAGGCCGATCCCTACAAATCGCTGCCCGCGCGGCAGATGAGCCTGGAGACGCTGGAACGGCTGGTAGATACGTTCCTGTTCTACTCCTATCCGAACAGCGTCCTGGCGTTTCAGGGCGGCGAGCCGATGCTGGCGGGCTTGAAGTTCTTCGAGAAGCTGGTCGCATTCGAGAAGCAGTACGGGCGCTACGGGCAGAGCGTGAGCAACGCCATCCAGACCAACGGCGTCCTGATCGACGACCATTGGTGCGGGCTGTTCCGCGAGTACCACTGGCTGGTGGGGGTGTCGCTCGACGGACCCCAGGAGATGCACGACGCTCACCGGCGTAACAAGGCGGGGCACGGCACGTGGCGGCAGGTGATGCGCGGGATCGAGATCCTCAACCGCAACCAGGTGGAGTTCAACGTCCTGTGCGTGCTGAGCCAGGCCAACGTGGGAAAGCCGAAGGAGCTTTACCGTTTCTTCCGCGGGCTGGGCATCGACTACATCCAGTACATCCCGCTGGCCTAGTTCGACGGGGACGGCAATCCGCTGCCCTCGAGCATCACGCCGGACCAGTACGGGCGGTTCCTAGCGGAGACCTTCGATCTGTGGTGGAGGGAGCGGCGCAAGGCGCGGATTCGCTGCTTCGACAACCTCGCCGAGGCGCTGGCCGGCCAGAAACCGGGCGATTGTGCACTGCACGAGACCTGCGACAGCTACTGCGTGGTGGAGTACAACGGCGACGTCTATCCGTGCGATTTCTTCGTCCAGCGGGAGTGGAAGCTGGGCAACGTGATGGTGGATTCCTGGACCGAGATCGCGCGGCGGGAGCGGCGCTACGATTTTGCCGCGAAGAAGACGCTCGCGGCGGCGGAGTGCCTGGCGTGCGAGTACCAGGCGGTCTGCCACCGTGGGTGCCCCAAGTACCGCCACGGGCCGCGGGGGCGGTTCGAGGACCTGGACTACTTCTGCGCGGCCTACAAGACCATTTACGCGAAGGCGCTCGCGCCGCTGCGGAAGGATGTCGGCAGGCTGATGGGTGGGGCGCAAAGGGCCCCCAGCAGCCTGTGGTGAAAGTCCATGGCAGGCGAAACCGCCTGCCCCGCGCTCCTGACCGGCCTTTTGTATTCGCAAACGCCTGCCGTTTCCACGATGTGCCGGCGCCGTTTACCCAGGCGCCCTACACCGGGCAGGTCCGCAATCTCGCCGCCCTGGACAAGGGCGAGGAAATGCTGTCTCCGGGCGGATGCCGCTGAGCCCGGGATCTCTCAGAGCGTCTCGATCCTGACCTTGGCGATGCGGTTGCCCTCCATCTCGAGGATGGTGAAGCGGCGGGCGTTGTGCTCGAGGGTCTCGCCGGCTTTGGGGATGCAACCGAGGCGGAAAAGCAGGAAGCCGGCGAGGGTCTCGAAACCCGCGTTGGTGGGGAGTTCGATTCCGTACTGGGTTTCGAGATCGCGGATCGAGATGACGCCTTCCAGTTCGAGCACGGATTGGCCGAAAGAAGGCCGGGGGCGGTGGGGATCGTGCTCGTCCTCGATCTCGCCGAAGATCTGCTCGAGCACGTCCTCCATGGTGACCAAGCCGACGATGGTGCCGAACTCGTCGACGACCAGCGCCATCTGGGCGTGGTTCCGCCGGAATTCGTCGATCATCTGGTGGAGCGGCTTGCTTTCCGGGACCACCAGGTGCTTGTGGAGCAAGGCGCGCAGGTTAAGCTCGGGCACGGGTGTGTTGAAGCGGCCGGCGATGCGGATCCTGCGCCACAGCGGCAGCAGGTCCTTGTAGTGGAGAATGCCAACGATGTTCTGCGGTTCGCCCTCAAAGACCGGGACGCGGGTGTATTGGTTCTCGACGAGCGTCCGCAGCGCGTGGTCGAGAGACGCTTGGATGGAGAGCGAGACCATGTTGTTGCGAGGCACCATCACCTCCCGCACGGCGAGGCTGGAGAGGTCGAGCAAACGGCCGAGGGCGTTTTCTTCGAAGGGCGAGATGCGGCCGGCGGCGCGGACCGAGGAGGCAATCAGCTTCAGTTCCTCGACCGAATGGCCGGCGCCGGACCCGCCGGGGCGCAGTCCCAGCGCGCGCGAGACCGCGGCCGAGGAGCGCTCCAGCACGAAGATGAAGGGCTCCGAGAGGCGGTAGAAGACCAGCAGCAGCGGGGCCGCGACGACGGCGTAGCGCTCGGCCAGCTTGATGCCGAAGTTCTTGGGAACCACTTCGCCGAGCACTACCATGCAGAAGGTCAGCAGCAGAAACGCGAGGACGAAGCTGGCGCCGTGAAGCAGGGCATGAAGCTGCGGCGCGGAGACTGGCGGGAGGAGAGCGACAAGCGCCTGGTAAAAGGTGTCCTCACCGGCCCAGCCGGCGCCGAGCGCGGCGAGGGTGACCCCGAGTTGCACGGTGGCCAGCAGGCGCTCCGGGTGGTCCAGCAGGTTCAGCGCGGCTTGCGCGCCGACGGCGCCGGCGCCCGCCAGCTCGCGCAGGCGGGACGGCCGGGCCGAGATCAGCGACATCTCCGCGGAAGCGAAGAATGCATTCAGCCCGACGATGAAGCCGAGCAGAAGGAATCGGTAGCCGAAATAGGTCTCTTCCATATGCTGGTTCCAGTAAAATCGTGGCGTGGCCCTAAAACGTGTCCTCAAATATTTGAACATAGCCATCGGCGTCCTGGCGGCGCTGGCGCTGGCGGCGACCTACTGGTTCGCCTGGCGGCCGCTGCCGCAGACCTCGGGAACGCTGAGGACGGCGGTCAGCGCGAAGGCCACCGTGGTGCGCGACGCGCTGGGCGTGCCGCACATCACGGCTACGACCATCGAGGACGCGCTGTTCCTCCAGGGCTACGCGACCGCGCAGGACCGGCTGTGGCAGATGGACGCGCTGCGGCGCGTGGCCGCCGGGCGGCTGGCGGAGGTCGTCGGAGCGGCTGCGCTGGAAACGGACCACGAGGCGCGGCGGCTGCGAATGGAGCGCATCGCCGAACGGGACGCAGCCCTGTTGCCGGCCCAGGACCGCGCGGTGATGGCGGCGTACGCCCGCGGCGTCAACGCGTTCCTCGAGACGCACCGCCACAGTCTGCCGCTGGAGTTCTCGCTGCTGCGCTACGATCCGCGGCCCTGGAGCGTGAAAGATTCGCTGCTGATCGGGCTGTACATGTACCGCGGGCTGACCTCGACCTGGCGCAAGGAGCTGCAGAAGGCCGCGCTGCTGGAGGGCGGGGACGCCGCCAAGGTCAACTTCCTGTTTCCGGACCGCGCCGACGGCGAAGTCCATCCCGGTTCCAATGCCTGGGTCCTGGGTGGCGCGCGCACCGCCAGTGGGCGGCCGTTGCTGGCCAACGATCCGCACCTGGACTATTCGATCCCCGGCATCTGGCACGTGGTGCACCTGAAGGCGCCGGGGCTGGACGTGATGGGGGTGGCGCTCCCAGGGATGCCCTGCGTGATCCTGGGGCACAACGACCGTATCGGGTGGGGCGTCACGAACCTACAATTCGACGTCCAGGACCTGTACGTCGAGAGACTCGATCCGCAGAGCGGCGCGTACGTGTTCGCCGGGAAGCTCGAGCAGGCGCGCCTGGAGCGGGAAATCATTTCCGTGAAGGGGGGGCCGCCGGTCCAGTTCGCGCAGTGGGTGACCCGGCACGGGCCGGTGTTCCGCGAGGGAAACCACTTCCTGGCATTGCGCTGGACGGCGGCCGAGCCGGGGTTCGCCTTTCCCTTCCTGGACCTCGACCGCGCTCGGAACTTCCAGGAATTCACCGCGGCCCTGGCCCGCTACCCCGGACCGGGACAGAATTTCGTGTACGCCGACGTGGATGGCAACATCGGCTACCAGGCCACGGGGCGGCTCCCGATCCGAAGGGCTTTCGACGGCAGCGTGCCGGTGGACGGCAGCACCGGCGAGTACGAGTGGGAGGGTTTCATCCCCTTCGACCAGTTGCCGCGCGCCTATAACCCGGCTTCCGCGATCATTGTAACCGCGAACCAGAACCCGTTCCCGGAGTCTTACCCGTACCGGGTAGGTGGGAATTTCTCCGCGCCCTACCGGTCCGCTCAAATTTATAACCTCCTGACCCGGCGGACGGGCTGGCGGGCCCAGGAGATTGCGGCTGTGCAGAGGGACGTTTACTCGGGGTTCTGCGAATTGCTCGCGCGCCAGATCGTGGCGGCCTACGACCGGCGCGGAATGGCCAGCCCGCGTCTTGCCGGCGCGGTGAAGATCCTGCGCTCCTGGAACGGGCAGATGGAGGGCGGCGCGGCCCCGATGATCGTCACGCTGGCCTTCGACCAACTGCGGAAGGCTGTGGCCGAGAGGGCTTCCCCGGGCAAGGGGGCGGACTACGACGTTCCCATGGGGGTCGGGATTGACAGCGTGCAGATGGCGCCGCCGGCGATCGAGAAATTGCTGCGCGAGCGGCCCAAGGACTGGTTCGCCGACTACGACCAACTGCTGCTGCGGGTGTTCCTGGACGCCATGGAGGAGGGCGGGCGCATTCAGGGCGGCGACGTGAGTAAGTGGGATTACGAAAGATACAACCAGTTATTCATCGCGCACCCGGTGGGGAGCCGCCTGCCGCTGGTGGGGAAGTACTTCAACATCGGACCGGTGGAGCAAAGCGGATCGACCACCACGGTGAAGCAGACTACGCGGAGAATGGGGCCGTCGATGCGCATGGCGGTGGATTTCGCCGGCCTGGACAAGTCGTTGCTCATCCTCCCGGCCGGGGAGTCCGGGCAGATCCTCTCGGGTCACTACAAGGACCAGTGGGAGGCCTGGCAGCAGGGCCGCGGTTTCCCGATGCAGTTCGGGAAAGTGGAGGCGAAGAGCACGCTGGTGGTGGCGCCGGAGTGAGGTCCGGGGGGGGCCGTAGGTCCGGTTACTCCAGAGTGGCCTCACGCTCCAAGCCCGGCGCCGCGGAGATCGCGCGCCGCTTCCAGAACTCCTCGATTTCTTCGAGGGGTTTGTTCTTGGTCTCCGGCACGAAGAACCAGGTGAAGACAGCCTGGGCAAGCGCCATGGCACACAGGAAACCGAGAGTCAGGGCCTTGCCCGCCTGGTTGAACGCCAGCGGGAAGAAGAGCACCACCACGGCGTTGGCCACCCACTGGGTCAGCACGGGCACGGTCATGGCGGTGCCGCGGATGCGGTTGGGGAATATCTCCGGCACCAGCGTCCAGAAGACCGGCCCGATGCAGGAGTCGAAAAAGGCGAGATAGGTGAGGATCAGCGCCAGCACGATGCCGCCCCGAAAATGGCCCGTCAGCGCCGCTGCGGCAAGCAGCGCCAGAGCCGCGGCCATGCCCAGCGATCCCACGATGTAGAGCGGCTTGCGCCCGTAGCGGTCGATGGTCCAGAAGGAAACCAGAGTGAAGCCCACGTTGGTCACGCCGATGATGAAGGTGGAGAACAGCGCCGCATCGATCTTCCAGCCCGCGGAGCGAAAGATGGCGGGAGCGTAGTCGATGATGGTGTTGATGCCGGAAACGTGCACCAGGATGGCCAGCCAGAAACCGACCATCACCGCGCGCCGGATTCCCGGCCGCAACAGCTCGCTCCAGGCCTGGCGCTTCTCCATCAGGCTGGCGCGGATCTCCGACATTTCGAACTCCGCGCTCTCCCGGCCGCCGATGCGTTCCAGGAGCGCAAACGCCTCCCGGTGCTTGCCGGCCATCGAGAGAAAGCGCGGGGTTTCGGGTGCGCGCAGCAGCAGGACCAAGAACAGCGCCGCCGGGATTACGCCGGTCGCGAACATCCAGCGCCAGTTCATGGGACCGAGGTCGCGCAGCAGGAAGTTGATGCAATACGACGTCAGGATGCCGACCACGATGGACATCTGGTAGAGCGCGCCCATGCGCCCGCGCAGGGAGGGCGGCGAGACCTCGGCGACGTACATCGGAGACAGGATGGAAGCGCCGCCCACCGCCAGGCCGCCCAGGAAGCGCGCCAGGATGAAGACGGTGAAACTGGGGGCGATTCCGGTGGCCACCGAGGTGACGGCGAATAGCACCGCCACCCAGATCAGGATCTTCCGGCGCCCGTAGAAATCGGTGCAGCGTCCGGCCAGGATCGAGCCGATGACGCAGCCGAAGAGCAGCGAACTGAAAGCCCATCCCAGGCTGAGATCGCCGAGCCCGAAATGCTGCATCAGGAACGGGCCGGCGCCGGTGATGATGGCAATGTCGAATCCAAAGAGCAGCCCGCCCAGTGCCGCCGTGGAGGTCAGCAGAAGGACGAAGAGAAGATTGATTCTTGGCTTCATGCGATGGTCCCGCGCGCCCGGCACGGCGGGACGAACGATGTTAACACACTGCTTTCCGGAATGGCTGTCTCGGCCGCGCCGGTTGCGTTATCATCGAGTTTCTGCACGGGAGGAACGTTTCTTATGACCTTCGATTCCACGCGGCGCGGCTTTCTGGGGGGCGCGGTTGCGGCCGGCCTTGCCGGCGCCGGGGCCGCGCCTCCGCCTGTGGAGGGCGCCGAGGACCTCAAGCTCGGGGTGGCCAGCTACTCGTTGCGCGAGTTCCAGCGCGGCCTGGCCATCCGCATAATCAGGCAGTTGAACGTCGCCTACGTCAGCATCAAGGAGATGCACCTGCCCTATCGCGGCACGCCGGAGGAGCTTCGAAAAGGCGCCAACGACTTCGCCAGGGCTGGGATCAAGATCGCCGGCGGCTCAACCATCTATATGGAAAAGGATGACGATGACGACATCCGCCGCTACTTCGAATACGCGAAGACCTGCGGCATGCCGCTGATGGTCATCGGCACGACGCACCAGGCGCTGGCGCGGATCGAGAAGTTCGTCAAGGAATACGGAATCCCGGTCGCCATCCACAACCACGGACCGGAGGACAAGAACTTCCCCTCACCGCAGGTTGCGTTGAAGGCGATTCAAGGAATGGACCCGCGGGTAGGGGTATGCATCGACGTCGGCCATACCACGCGGACAGGCGTCGGCGCGGTGGAGTCGATTCAGGAGGCGGGCCCCCGTCTGCTCGACATGCACATCAAGGACCTGCGCGACCTCAGGGACAGGAACAGCCAGTGCCCGGTCGGCGACGGCGCCATGCCAGTGGTGGAGATCTTCAAGACCCTGAAGAAGATGAACTACCAGGGCTGCGTGAATCTGGAGTACGAGATCGATGGGGACAACCCGCTGCCGGGAATGGCGAAGTCGTTCGCGTACATGCGCGGAGTCCTGGCGGGACTCAAAGGATAGCAGCCTGTGGCTTGTGGCCTGTAGCCTGTCGCTGGCGCCCCCCAGTCTCACGGTGCTGTCAAGCCGGCGACATCCTTGACACTTTAGTCCAGTGACATCCTTTACACAATTTAGGACCCGATAGGTTGAATCCCACGGCCAGGCAACGCCTGGCCGCATGCGTTTCCGTTTGCCCCCT